>Ga0129310_1002400_pt1 | contig 14013 bp, 17 predicted proteins | sample Go1ome_2_FD_94433 | JGI IMG/M metagenome (GOLD analysis project Ga0129310, IMG submission 94433) | Western lowland gorrila individual fecal microbial communities from Wisconsin, USA - Go1022A metagenome | ecosystem: Host-associated > Mammals > Digestive system > Large intestine > Fecal | place...
GCTATCCATGTACTCCACCGCCGCTTCCACATCCGGGAAGATCAGCGTCCCGCCGCCCTCGCAGCTGACCCGCAGCTTATCGCTCCAGGCGTAGAACGGGCACGCCCACGCCTTGTGCCAGTAGTCAGCCATACCGCCGTTTCCCTCCCTCTGCCGCCAACTCACAGCCGCTCTGTGCTGCGGTCTTCGTCGTAGTCCTCTGCCTGTGCCAGGGTGCTGATACCCCGCTGCCGGAGCCTGGCCAAAACGCCGGTGATGTACCGCCAGTCCCCGGACTTTCCTGCGTTGGATGCCGCCTCGAAGGCGTACATCAGCAGCCGCTTGTTCTCCTCCGGCAGCGTCATGACCCATTGGCCGGTGGCCTCGTCCCTGCGGCTGTCGTACAGGGCCAGAAACACCTGGCTGCGGTCGTTCTCCGTGGCGGGCCGGGTGGTGAATCGGGCAAAGATGGCGTCGGTGATGGCGGCCACCTCCGCCCGGATCTCCGGCGTCATGCCGAAGTATTCGTCCGGGTCGCTGTTCCGGTCAATGCAAAAATCGGCCACGCTGTCTTGCGCACGCGCACCCGCGTCACCACCACCACCAGAAAAGATTGGTCTGGTCTGGTTTGGTCTGGTCTGGTTAGGGGGGATATAGGGGGGAGAGATAAGGGGGTCTGGGGGAAAAGGGAGGGGGGAAGAAGGGGGGAGCGTTACCGTAACGTCACCTGTAACGCTTCGTGACGTTGCTGTAACGTTACACACAGCGTCACCTGTAACGTTACCTGTAACGAGTGCATCGTCATATCCCCCGGAGGATTTCTTGTCCCTGTAACGTTTCACCCGGTCACGCTGCCGGGCCTTTCTGGTTTCCTCCTGATCCATCAGCTGAACGGCGTATTCCTCCCAGTCATGCAGCCGCATGTCCCCGTCCAGCCAGCCGGACTTCTTCAGGGCCTCCACCAGAGCCTCCGGCTTCTTCTTCCATTGGCAGGCGTTGGCGATGGTGCGCGGGCTGCAGCCGCTCAGATCGCCGTCGTAGGCGTTCTGAATGGCCCACGTCCACAGGCCTACCAAAATACCCACGGCAACCATATTGGGATCGACGGCAGCGCTGCTGAGTTTCAGCTCCTCTGCCAGGTGGGAGGTCTTTCTGTGCTGCGGAAGGTTGCTGTAAACCTGTATCCACGGGATCATGGGCGCTTCCTCCTCGCTTAGATGGTCTGCTGCTCGTCTTCGTCAGGGCCGCTCTCCAGCACTTCGCCGGTGGCAGGATCTGCTTCCGGCACATCGCGGTAGTCTGCGTCCTCCGCCTCAATCACAACGCCCGGCACGCTGTACATGTCCTCGCTGATCTCCGTCTTGATGGTTTCGTCCTGGGCCATGCCCCGGACGAAGTCGCTCTTCAGCGGCGCGTACTTCAGCACCCGCTTCAGTACGGTCTTCTTGGCCATCTCTTCGAAGTTGGTCTGCCAGGGGCCGTTGCCGAAGCTCTTGGAGTACTTTCTGGCGTGGGCCCTCACGTCGTCCATGCTCATAACCTCAAAGCCATAGCCGCCGTCCTTGGTGCGGAACACGGCATACACGGCGATGGGCTCGCCCCGGTCGCTTTTGGCCGGTACGTGCTTGAGCTGGGGCTCCAGCCCGAAGGAGTAGGAGAACTCGTCGTTGTCGTAAACCACCTGTGCCTGGATCACGCTGACCTCGCCGCTGCGGTACGCCAGATCGATCAATCCCTTGTACCCCAGCTGGAACTGGCATTCCAGCGTGCCGTGGTTGCGGAAGGGGATCAGGTAGGCCTGCCCCAGGGGCGTGTTGGGCTCCAGGCCAAGCTGGGCCGCCGTCATCATGGCCCCCAAGAAGCTCTGGGGTGTGGTCTGTGCCAGCTTCGGATTGGTGGAAAGGGCGCTGAGCACGATCCGGGTGAAGCGCTCCGGGGTGATAACGGAGGGCAGGGCCTTTCGGATCTCTCCCTCCATCTGCTTGATGTACTGCTGCATGGTGGGCCGCGCGGTGCTGCGGTTGCTCACCTGGCTGCTTGCTGCCTTCTGAATTGCGTTCATATTGTTGTCCTCCTGTTTCGCCCTGTGGGCGTTTATTCCTCGTTCTTCTGTTCGCTGACCTTGAAGGGCCGCGTTGTAGTGACCTTGTAAAAAGGCGTCAGATCGATGGCCGGATAGGCCGCCGCAAAGGCCTTGGCCTGGAAGCTGCTGCGTACCTGGCTCTTCCAGGAAATATCCCACCGGCCGCAGCTGCCCTTTTCTGCCTCCTGCATGTCCTCTTTCAGGGTGTTCTCAATCTCTCCCAGCCGCAGGTCAATGGCCTTCTTCTGCCGCTTCAGCTGGCCGTATTCCTCCAGCACGGCCTCCCGGCCAAAGAGCTGCCGCTCCTCGCTCCGGCTTTCCCGGTAGATGGTCTGCAGGGCTTCCGTGGTGGCCTCTGTGCCGTCCGGCGCCGGTGGGATGTCCTCCTCCACCAGCCGCCAGAAGTCGTTCTCCGCCCCCATCAGGGCGTCGATCTCGGCCTGATCCCGTTCCAGGGTGTAGGTGAAAAAGCCCCGCCCGAATACCAGAACCGCCAGGTACCAGCGTGCTGCGCCGGTCACGGCCAAGTAGTGGACGCACTGGGCGTAGTACTTCTCCGGGAATTCCACCCCATTGAATTGCTTCACGTCCAGGGCAGAGGTGGTCTTGCATTCCAGTCCTGCGTCTTCGCCCACCACCATGCGATCCACGTCTGCGTGGGAGTGGGGGTAGAGGGGATTGTAAAGCAGGGCCTGTACCCGCCGCACCCGCTTCCCGGCAGCCTCGCACCACCGCCGGGCCACGTATTCTTCCAGATCCCGCCCCAGCCGCATAGCCTCCGTGTCCGGCTTTTCCGGCAGGCGGCCCGTTTTGTCTGCCCATACGGTGTAAGGGGTGGCCCAGCGGGACAGGCCTACAATGGCCGCTGCGTCGCTGCCGCCGACGGTGTGCCGCCGCCAGCCCAGCCATTCTTCCCGGCTCATGTGCCGGGTGCTTACCTTCCTGATCTTGTCCATGCCGTCCTCCTGTCCCTTTGCCCTCACACCGCCAGATGGCGGTATTCCCAAGCGTCCAGCGTATCCACGCAGTTCTCACAGCCCACGATTTCCCCCGTCCGATCCCGGTAGAGGTGTTCGCACTCCTCGCCGCACCAGGGGCAGCAGGGCTGGGGCTCCGGCGACCGTGGCTCCAATGGCCGCTCGGGAAGATCGAAGTCACGCATCATCGGCCACCTCGATCTCCCGCCCGCAGCCGGGGCAGAAGCGCCAGCCGTTTTCCACCGGCCCGTCCGCCTCGAAGTCCTCGATGTACCCGCACGCCCCGCAGATCCAGGCGTCGTGTTCCCGATCCGCGCAGGTGTAAACCGTCTTTTCCTGTTCCATGTCCTTGTCCTCCTTCATACGCTGCGGCCTGCCGCCTTCAGCAGGTCGCGCATGGGCTTGCGCCGCTTCAGAATGGCCATCGCCCGGCTGGTGTCCTGCCGGTACTGGTGGTAGATCTCGTCCAGGTCGCGGCTCTGGTAGTAGCCCCGCCCGTTGCACTCGCAGAGAATGATCAGCCCCTCTGCCCGGGCTTCCTCAATGGCCCGCCGGGTCTGCCGGTCGCCCATGCCCAGCTTCCGGGCCAGGGCATTCCGCCCGATGGCGTTGCGCCGCCCGAAGGGGATCACCTCCCGCAGCCTGGCTGTGGTGGGCGTCACGCCCTCTCTGGCGGGTTCGCCTCCGGGGATCATCGCCAGCTCGTCCTCGCCGAAAAGCTCCGTCCTGGGGGCTTGCAAGACGGCTTCCAGGGCTCCCAGAATCTCTGCCGTGGGCAGGCATACCCCTTGCTCAAACCGGCTCACCATGCCCACGTCCATGCGGGGATCCACGGCCTTCAGCCGCTGGCTCACCTGGGGCTGGGTCAGCCCCAGCGCCATCCGCCGTTCCTGTAATCGGTTCATGTTCCGCCCTCCCCGGCGGCCGTTTTCAGGCCGTCCAACAGAAAGCCCATATGCTCCGGGGAAAGATCTGTGAACTCGTCATCGGCCACGCCCACAATCAGGATCGGCCCCACGAAGTCCACGCCCAGAAACTTCACGTTGTGGGCCATGCCTCTCAGGCGTCCCTCTTCGTTGCAGATCACCGCGGCATCTGTGGCAAACGTCACGGGGTGAGAATAGCCTCTGGGCGTGACCTCGGCAAAGAACACCTTTTTCTTCAGCGCTCTGAGCCCTGCGGCGTTCTGAGATTCCATGCCGAAGGTGATGCCGTCAAACTGCCTCATGTGAAGATCCATTCGCTCCACCCCCTCCGTAAAGCAGCAGCTTCCACCTAACCGTGTCACCATCCACCGTGAATATGTCATTGTCGATCATCACGCGTTCCACGCATTGCGCAGCCTGTTTCGCCAGTTCCCGTTTTGCCTCCGCCGCATCCTCGACGGAAGAGATGTAGCCGCCATACACCGCCGCGCCCGAAACCAGCGCCTCCGCCAGCTGCAGCAGATTCTCCACGGTGTCCTCGTAGGCCTCCTGCAGCCGCTCGGCGCAGTCCCTTACGCCCTCGTCCCCGTAGGGGCAGCCGAAGTGCTTGGTGTCGGTGCATACCCTCATGCAGCACGCGTCCACCAGCTCAACCGTCTGCCGGGCGTCCTTCAGCTTGTCCAGCAGTTCCGCAATATTCGCCATACTCAGCCCTCCTCGTAGGGGCTCCCCAGGCTCCAGTCCCAGGTCTGCCCGCCGTTCCACTCTGTGGTGAAGTAGTTGTGGGTGCCGTCGCCGGTGAAGTACAGGTACTCCTTCGGCAGCACCCGGCCCACGCTGCCGATGCAGGCTTGCTCCATGCCCCAGCGGGTCAAAACGTCCCGCACCAGTGCCAGGATCTCCGGATCCACCGGGTTTTCCGGGTCGTAGCCGTAAAACTGGCAGGGGGCCGTGGCCACTTCCACGATGTCGCCCTGGCCGTCGTCCACCCGGTTCATCACGCACCATACAACAGCGGCCTGCTCCGTCCTGGAACAGCCTCGCGCCTCGCCCCATACCAGCTTCGCCAGGATTTCCTGGGGGTTTGGTTCGTGATAGACCACCGGCTCCACCGCCGGAAGCTCCTCCGTCGGAGGCTCTGCCGCCGGAAGGGTGCTCACCGTGGGTTCCGGCTCCGCCGGGGCCTCCGGCGCCTCCTTCGGCGTGCCGCTCAGAATGTGTGCCAGCGTCAGAAGCAGCAGGAGCAGGAACAGCACGCAGAAAATGCGTCCTCTTCTCCGGCTGCGCCGCTGCCTCCGCCGGACGCGCTTGCCCTCTCTTGTCATGTGACGCGCCTCCGCTTCCCGCAGTGGCGCACATTGGCCTGCACCACCCGCTGCCCCAGATCCGGGTCGTATGCCCGGCGCTGGTTCTTGTCCAGCTGGCCGGTTCGGCCCCGCTTCAGCTCGTCATAGACGGTCTGGGGACTGCAGCCCAGCTTCACGGCGATCTCGGCCACGCTCTTCTCGTCGGCGTACATCTTCGCCAGCGCCCTCCGGTCGCTTAAAGTCAGCCGTGCCATCTCAGGTATCCTCCTCTCTGTGTTTTGCCCCTCCGGGCGGCGGCTGTACCAACGTTTCCGATGGATCTGTAATTGGCCGCCCGTTGGGCTCTGGAAAAAGAAAAAACTTGGAGAAAAGGCATGAACCTTTTTCCAAGTTTGATTATTGCATTTGCATCTGCAAATGTCAAGTACTAAACTTGGAAAAACCGTAAAAAGTTTTCTCCGTTTCCCGTGAAGCACTATCCGCAGCTTTCCAGGAAGGTCTGGAACAATTCGTTGGAGCTGTGCCAGTCCAGCAGGAGGCGGGGGTAGTTGTTGATCCAGTCGATGGCCTTCTGTATGACATGATCCGGTACGTGGGTGAAATCCGTCCCCTTGGGGAAGAACCAGCGGATCATCTGGTTCTGCTTTTCGTTGCTGCCCCGCTCCCCTGGGCAGTTGGGGTGGCAGTAGTAAATCTTCGTTCGCTTCTCCTCCGGGTGCAGGAAGCTGCGCTCCATGCCCTCGCAGTCGGAAAACTCGTGCCCGTTGTCCACGGTGATGCTCTTGAAGATCTCCCGGAATTTCTCCGTGCCCAGCTTTAGCTCCATGTGATCCAGCTGATCCACCACGCTGGCAGCAGTCTGAACCCGCATCAGCTTGGCCAGTTCGTGCCGGGTGACGCGCTCTGTCATGACGTTCATGGTGCGCTTGGTCTTCTTCTTGCCTTCCACGCTGTCCATCTCCCAATGGCCCGGCTCCTCCCGGTTGTTGATATAGTCCGGGCGGTGCTCAATGCTGGTTCCGGCGCTGGCCCGCTTCTGGCTGCGAACCTTGCAGTATCTCCGCTTCCGGTTCCCTTTGTACCGCAGCTTCTTGTTGGTCAGGGGCCAGAGATAGCCCAGGTCGATGTAACGGTATACCGTTTGCCGGGTCAGCGTGCAGCTGAAGGTAGTTTCCGGTGTTTTGCCCAGCATGGCGCAGACGGCAGAGGGGGAGTAGCCCTGCTCACCGATCTTGTCCACCAGGAAGGCGGCCAGGGCGTGGTCGCTGCCGATCTTCAGGGGCTTCTCCCGGTTCTTGTTTCCCCGCTCCCGGACAGCCATACTCATTTCCGGGGAGTAAACCACCTTTGGCTCCAGCTCACTGTCCAGGATCTCCACCCGGCCCCGCTTGATCTCGTCGTAGATAGCCTGGTCGCTGCACCCGATCTTCCGGGCAATAGCCGGAGCCTTGCAGCCCTTCTTCAGCAGTTTCTCAATAGTCAGCATATCGTTCCAGCTCAGGCGCATGAAGATCCCTCCTGTTATGCGTTTGATGATTAAATCATAGCCGGAATTCTGTCTGTCTGCAAGACGGCAGGTGTTGTGGCCGAGCAGCAATAATCCCCCCTACATCCTGTGTAGGGGGGATTATTCTTGCCCTAAAAGCCAGTCCGTTGTGACACCCAGCGCCTGGGCCAGTACCGGCAGTTCAAAGTCCGGTATGAACCGCTTGCCGGTCTCCATGCGGCTCACGGCCATCTGGCCCACTTGGAGCCCAAGCAGCTGCAGCTTCACCGCCAGTTCCTCCTGGCTCAGGCCCTGCCGCAGCCGTGCCTCCCGGATCCGTCGTCCGGACAGGTTGAACTCCTTCTCATTCATGGGATAGACCCGCATAGCCCAGCCTCCTTCTAATCATCTTTTGCATATTGACGATACCATGAAGGCGTGCTATTCTTTATAAAAAAGATGATTAAAGCCGAGAAAAAGCGAGAGTTCCCAGTGCGGAAAAGTTACTTCCGGTTCAGCTGCTTCACGATCCGGTAGAGGATCACCGCCAGCTGCTCACGGGTGCAGAAAGAGCGGTACATCTTCTGGCCCTTGTCATTGCCGTTGATGATCCCGTTTTCCTCCGCCCATGCCCGGGCCTCCTGGCTCCAATCGGAGGGAGCGGCGGCTCCCTGACGCTGCAGCCAGTTGTCCATCAGCTTGTCAAAAGTCGCCTGATCCATTGTTTCTTCCTCCTTATCCGCCTGGCTGGCATAGTTCGGCACACCGTAGCCCCGGATATACCTGCCGTTGATCTTCAGGGTGCGCCGCTTCACACTGTTGCTGTAGTTGCCTTCGATCACGGTGATTTTCCCGCCGCCGACGGTTTCCACAATGCCAACATGGTCGGCGCTGCCGGTGCAGTCGCCTGTACCGCTGTCCTGCCAGTCGTAAAAGATGTAGTCTCCTGGTGCCGGGGTGTAGCTGTCGTCCTCCACCCAGCGGCCCAGCTGCCGGAATAGTGCGATCTGCCGTTCGCATCCGCACTCCGTTGGGATAATGTTCGTCAGCCCGCACTGTATGGCCACAGCGCTGCCGAAGGTGGCGCACCATGCGTCCGTGTACTGCACCTGATAGCCTCTTGCAAGGGGCTTGTGGGTGTTGTAAAGGTTGATGATGGCCCGGTGGCTGCCATCGCTCTCCCTGCGGCCCAGCCAGCCTCTGGCCGTGCTCACGATCTTTTGTCGCAGCTCCTGCTCCGTCATGCCGCGCCGCCTTCTTTGCTGGCTCCGTACAGCTGGCTGTGCAGCTCCAGAACGGCGGCCTCAATGGTATTCTCAATATCGTCGTCGTGAACGTCATAGCCCTTTTCGGACAGATATTTCAGCACGTACTGCTTCTTCTTATCTCCCTCCAGGGTGGTGTACAGCTGCTCCGCTGCCGTCACGGCGATCTTCGTCCAGGCCTGCAGCTCTTCCAGGTCGCAGGCGCTGGCCTTCTTCTTGATCCAGGGGATCACGAAGGCCGAGATCAGAGCGGCGATCAGCATAATGCCTGCATTGATGATAGGGGTAATGTCCATAAGAATGCTCCTTTCTTTATTCCACGATGGCTACGCCGTGAACCGCCGCCTGTAACAGGAATCCCAGCAGGAACCAGACTTTGTCTTTGATTTTCTCCATGCAGATCTCCGCCCCCAGCTTCTCGTCGTAGTTTTCCGGGCTGACGCAGGCGCTGCTTTCCACGATCTCAAAGCCGTTCCGCAGAGTAGCCCGGACAACAGTGCATTTGTTTCCCATTGTGATCACATCGGTGGACACAATGAAATCATCTACCATACTCTGACTGATGGAAGGGGAGTCTGTCTTCAGGTTAGCGTTGGGCGTTACCTCCAGATACGCCTTTTCGAACACGGCCTTAGGACTAAAGCTCTCATAGCCGTCCGGGTAGCGAACCTTGTAGCCTTCCTCCACGGGATCCATACTTCTGGGGATAGGCTGATTCTTTTCGTAGACATTGCCGCCCTTGCGAATAGCGGGCGTTGCTTCAATGATTTTTGTGCCGATATAGGTTTTCATTGCGGTTTCCTCCTTTAGCAATCTCGTTCAATTTTCTTCTCCGGTGCGTTGCTCTTGCCGAACACCACACCGTCGTTGTGCTCAAAGATGTTCTCCACCACCTTCAGGACATTTACACCCAGAATGGTGGTGATGGCCTGCTGGCTCAGCTCCGTTACCGGGAACACCTGGCCCAGGCGCACCGTGGCGTACAGGGCGATGAGGTAGGACATCGTGACCCACCCCAGCGCGGCGATCTGCGTTGTTACGAACAGCCGCCGCGTGGTCGTCTTAATGTTCTTCATCTCGTACCGCCTCCAGATGGTCAATGCGGTGGTGTGCAGATTTGGTGCTGGCCTCCACGGCAGCCAGACGGCCCTCCACCGCTGTGTTGGTCTTGCGCTGCTCCCGTTGTTCCGTCTTGATCTCGTCCGTATTGGACTTGATGTACCCCAGCTCTGTCAAAACGGTGCCGAGCTGTTGGCCGCTGCTCCTGTCGTCTTTCCCCTTGTTGCGGGAGAAAGTGGCATAACTGATGACCGCGCCCAGCACCGTGCATACCAGCCCCACAATGATGTTCCACTCCATTGGTATCACCTGCCTTATTCCATTGTTTCTACCAGTATAACAAACCACGCTTTCCCATTTCACCCCCGCAGCGGGGAATATTTTCAACAGGAGGGGTCGTTTATGAGGAAAAAGAAAGCCGCCATCCCGAAGCGGCATCTTGTGGTGGATAGCTCCACCGGCGAGGTGGTCGGCGCTCTTCGCCTGAAAAAGAAGTGCCCTCCCGTCCTGGCCTTTGTCGCCGGTCTGCTCTGCTGTGCCGTTCTGGTCTGCGGCGCTCTCCTGATCCGTCAGCACCGTGAAGCGCAGCGTCTGCGGCAGGAAGCAGAGCAGCAGGAATTGATAAAAAATGCCGATGACTTCCTGGAGACCCGAGAAAAAGCCTGGGATGGCGCAAAAGAGGGTGTAGACTACTATGTGGACAGCAATGGACATTGGGTGTATATCCCAGAGGCAGAGAGGGGGACAGGGAAATGAAAGAGCGTCGGGAAATGATTGTGATTTTAGCAGGACTTACTATGTGCTCGGCGTGGCCGTTTGGAATTGCGTGGCTGCTCTCCGCTTTACATGCACCGTCATGGCTTTCCGGTGGTGCGGGTTGCATTGCCTTTCTGCTTGCTATTTGGGCATACCTGGCACTCCAGAAAAATAATGGTAGCGAATGACAAAAGCCCCGGCGGGATTGACCCGCCGGGGCTTCCTCTTACGGCTTGTATCGCCGCCAGGGGTTTTTCTTGTCGCTGTCGTATTTGGAATGGAACAGGGCGTAGGCGTCCTCATAGGAAAGCCCGTCTTCGATCATGATCTCAATGATGTTGATGATCTCGTCCTGCTTCAGGCTGCCGTCGTCGTTGGCCAGATCCGCCTGGGCCTTGAACTCGATCACCTTATCCGTGCTCACGTCGCCGTACTTGTCGAAGTAGTCCGTCCTGGGCGCTCCGATCCGGGCCAGCGTCCGGTTGGTGGCCTCCTCTTTGGCCACGTCCCGGGCCGCCTTCAGGACGGCCACCTGCTCCGCCTGGCTGGCCGTGGTGTCCAGGTCGGCCTCCACATGCTCCCAGTAAAGCCGCAGGTAGTCCGTCTGATACTCCACATACTGCACGTCAGACAGCGTGCGGGAGGCCCCCTCTCCGTCCTTGATGGTGCTCTGCATTACGGCGGGCAGGTATTCCGTGGTGCCCGCCTGCTCGCACACCTTGTAAACGGCGTCCTGGCTCCGGGTGGTGGTGCCCTCGTCCGCTGCCTTCTGATACTCGGCGATCATGCTCAGCACCGTCTGCCGGGTGCCCCGGGTGTAGGTGGTCTCCGGATTGTTCTTTGCCAGGGCGTAGTACCGGGAGTAGAAGGTTTTCATGCTGTCGTCCATCTTGTAGGTGATGGCCTTCTCCATGTTGCCGCTGTCGCTGTTCTTCGCCTTCTGGCTTGCCTCCGCCTTGCCGTACAGCCAGTTCACCAGGTCGGTGGAGTACTGGTTGTCCTTGATGTAGCTGTTCTGCACGCCCAGCGTCAGATCCACGTTCTCGCTGCCCACCGGGAACAGGGCCTTCTGGTATTTCCACCAGCCCCCCAGGGTGGCGTTAAAGAAGTAATCCACCATCTGCGGGCTTGTGTTGAAGGCCTGGCCCACCCAGTAGGCGATCTTACTGGTGCGCTCCGTGTACTGATCCTTGGGTTCCAGATTCTGCAGTCCGCTGGACACGATGGGCCGCCCCAGGAAGTCCCGGTTGGCCCCCATATAGGCCACCGTTCCGAGAATGCCTGTGCTTCCGACAATACCAACACCAGCTTCCAGCAGGCCCTTTGTCGGGATCTGTGCGATGTCGCTGGCCACGCTGGGCAGGAAGTTGTCCGTGGCGTAGTCGTAGAACTCGTCAAAGGCGTGCTTGTTCCCGCCCTCGCCGTACTCCATGCACGTCTCAAAGAAGCTGGACAGCACCGCCAGTTCCCGGGGCTTGGGGATCGAAAAGTACTTGCCGTCCCCCAGGGGAATGTTCCAGTAGCTGTTTTTGGTGTAGTTGGACAGCTGGTGATAGTCTTCCTTGGCTTCCTCGTCCCCGTTGTTCAGAGCGTAGAACAGGGCTGCCAGGGCCGCGCTGGCGGCCAGGTAGGCGATCACCCGCCCCCGTACCACCTTGGCCCGCTCCCCGGTGGGGGCGTCGCTGCCGGAGATCCACCGCCGGAACTTGTCCAGGCCCTGCACGCTGGCGTTGAAGAAGGGAACCACCTTGTTGATCTGCCGGGCGATGTCGCCGCCCCGGCGGAAGTTCACCGTGATGTCCATCGCCTCATAGAATGCCTCCTGCGGGTTCATGCCCGCCTGCCGCATCAGCTTGTAGGTGGCGTACCGGGGGCCGGTTTCCACCGTGTCGCTCACAAAGGCGATCCAGTCCGGCGGGTTGGCGCTGAACTTTTTCCCGCTCAGGCTCTTCCGGGCCTTCTTGGCGAGATCCCGGTCGGCGGTGTATGCGCTGGTGTTGCCGCCGCCCATCGCCAGAAATTCCTTGTACATGGGGTCGGCGTTCTCTCCCTTGATTTTGTTCACGTAGGCGCTGCCCATCGAAGAGAATACCTTGGCCGGGTTCCGCACCTTGGAGTACACAAAGAACGTGCCCAGATCCCGGGGGAAGTTGGAGAACAGAGACCAGATGATGTTGTTCCCCGTGATGTTGCCGGTCATAAACCGGCTCACCATTGCGTAGGCGTCCAGGATCCCGTCCAGCTTCTTCTGGCTCATATTGGTCAGGCTCTGCAGCAGAAGGGGATCGTTGATCTTCCAGAACTCCTGGTTGCCTCCCTTCAGAACGGTGATCACGTCGCCGTGGGCCTTGCCTCTGCCGTACTGGTAGAGCACGTCGTCCAGACTGCTGATGATCCCCTCGGCCTGCTGCTTGCCGTCCAGCTGCATGCTGCTCTGCTCAATCCAGTCTGTCAGCTGGGTCTTTACCCCGGTCATGTCAAAGCCCTTCCGCACCACCGGCGTGGGAACCTTCTCCAAAAAGCTGGCGTCAATCCCCAGCCGCTGCGCCTCATCGGTGATCCGGCGCATCACGTTGTTGCGGACGCCGGCGTTCACCATCTTCACGATGTTGGCCACGATGTTGTCCACCGGGTGAACGATGTCCAGCCCGCTGCCGTGGGCCTGCTTGATGGTGCTGGTCTGGTTGGCAAAGCCCCGCTTGGCCCCCTGGCCCCGGCGCTCCGGGCTCACTGCCCGGTTGAAGGGCACGTAGTACTGCCAGCGATCCGCCCAATCCTCGGCGGACTGGGTCGACACCAGGCCGGTGCCCACGCCCCAGGTCTGCAGAAATTCCTTCTGGAATTCATACAGCCGCTGGGAGATCTCCTTGAACTGCGGGTACTGCGCTTCCAGCTGTGCCTGCCGGTTCTCCATCCAGGCGCTGCTGTTCTTCCGGTCGTCGGCGAAGATCCGCATGCCCTCCGCCAGCCGTTCCGGCCCGTGCTTCACCGTCAGATACTCGCCGAACAGGCGGTACTCCTTGGCGTCGCTCAGGTTCAGTCCCTGCAGGGCGGCCTTCAGGCCCGGCCCCACATACTGGCCGTTGGCGTCCGTCAGGTCGCCGGTGATGATCTGGCCCGCCATTGCGTCGCTGTAGGCGGCGTTGCTGGCCAGCCGGTAGGTGTTGGCCCCCGTGGCCTTGTCAAACTCATGAATGCCGTGGTTGCTGTCCAGCCATGCCTGATAGAGTACGTGGGCCTTCTGCTGGATCTTCTCGCCCCAGGTGCGGGCGTCTGCGCCGCCCTCTTCCCGGAAGCGGATAGAGCTGGTAGCTGTGTCGGCGTCCAGGGCGTAGTAGGCGTTGATCTCGTCCGCCAGCTGTTCCAGCTGGGCGGCGTCCTTGGGAGAAATGCGGTTCAGAAAGTGCCTGGTGAATTCCGGGTAGTCGATGGCTGCCGTCTCCCGGTTCTGCAAAAACTTGCGGATATACTCCGCAAAGCCCTCGCTGACATAGGCCTTCGGGGGATAGGCCGCCAGCATCTCCGCTCCCAGTCCGTCGGAAAGCTCCTTCTTCATGGCGGCGCTCAGTCCGCTCTCCAGGATCCCCCAGCGGTCGTTCAGGGCGTGGCCCAGCTCGTGGGCCGTGGTAGGCAGGTCGTTGGCGATCTTCGTGCGAATCCCCTTGCTGCGGTGGTCGTACTGACCCCGCACACCCTTGCCCCGGATATGTCCCTTGGTGATGTTCAGACCGTAGTCGTGGTGGATCTTCTCAATGATGTCCGAAAGCCGCATGGGGGCCTTGCCGCTGTCGCCCACCCGCTGGGCCGTCCACCGCTCCGGGTGGGGCGCTGCGTCGGCGCTCCGGTCAAACTCCGGCCCTTCGGCCTCGTCGTATTCGTCCAGCATGGCCTCGGTGTCGCCTGCGTCCTCCGCGATGTCCAGTGCCTCGTCCGTAGGCGGGTTCAGTTCCTTCAGGATCTCCGCCTCCCGCACCCGGGCGTCAATCAGCTCCTTGGCCTTGGCAAAGGGGGCAGCCGCCGTTTTCTCCAGCTGGGCGATGGCCGCCCGGCTCTCTTCCAGCCGCCGCTCCGTGGCCTGGATCATGGTCTCAATGCGTTCCGCTGCGTTCTGGGCCCGCATCACCGTGGCCGCCCCGTCCTCCAGGTTCAGGGTGCCGCGGTACTGCGCCTCGCCC
>Ga0129310_1002405_pt1 | contig 13991 bp, 9 predicted proteins | sample Go1ome_2_FD_94433 | JGI IMG/M metagenome (GOLD analysis project Ga0129310, IMG submission 94433) | Western lowland gorrila individual fecal microbial communities from Wisconsin, USA - Go1022A metagenome | ecosystem: Host-associated > Mammals > Digestive system > Large intestine > Fecal | place...
ACCTACACAAATGGTACGAGTCATATCAGAATGATAGCCCCTATATACAGCACCATAGTCCATTGTAACAAATTCTCCAAGATTTATCAACTTTTCTGTAGCAGTTCCGTGAGGGAGACTGCCTCTTTTGCCGGAAGCTACAATGGTGGTAAAGGATGGACACTGGGAACCCTTGGCTCTCATTACATTCTCCAAGGCTGCTGCCACATCATTTTCACTAATACCTGGCCGGATATAGGTAAGGATATAATCAAAGGCTTCATTCCCTATGGCCATAGCCTTGCGAATGCAGGCCAGCTCCTCAGCAGACTTTATCTGGCGCAAAGAATCCAGACTTACAGAGGTAGTAAAATCCGCGCCATGCAGAAGCTGGGCAATTTTGCCATGCCAATCAAAGCACAGATTACTGCCCTCAAAGCCAACCTTTTGCAAGCCTTCCTCATTGATAAGCTCCCCTACCCGCCGGAGCAAACCCTTTTCCTGCTTGCGAATCTGAAAATCTGGGGCTTCCTTTTCCGCTTGCTCAATATAACGGAAATCTGTTACCAACTGAGCACTATTCATACCGATAACCAGCATGGAATCATCCCCGGTAAAACCGCTAAAATAATGGAGATTCTCCAGCTTGCTGATAACAACTCCATCCAAGCCTTTGTCCCGCAAAAATTCTCTCAGGTGATTCAAACGATTTTTATACATATCCATAGCATTTACCTCTGTGCCTTGATTTTTTTCATAGCCACATACATAGCTGCACTATAGCTGTCTGTGCCAAAGCCCAAAATCTGCCCCATAACCACAGGAGCAATTACAGATTTGTGGCGAAACTCCTCCCGGGTGTGTACATTGGAAATATGCACCTCAATAACTGGTACATTAACAGAAGCAATGGCATCCCGCAGAGCAATACTGTAATGGGTAAAGGCTCCCGCATTGAGAATGATAAAATCCACTCCCTTGGCCGGGGCCTGCTGAATCATATCAATCAGACCACCCTCGTAGTTGGACTGATAAAATTCTGTCTCCACCCCCTGCTCCGCCGCCTGCTGAGCCAGCATTTCGTTAATATCCTGCAAAGTCGTACTGCCATAAATCTCTGGTTCTCTGGTACCTAGCATATTCAGATTTGGACCATGCATTACCAGTATTTTGCTCATTTTTACTACTTCCTTCCTGTATTAACAGACTATGCCTTTATAGCCTGCCAGCCTTAGATTCAATTGGCGCCAATCAGCTGTAAAAATTCAGCCTCGTCAATTATGGTGATGCCCAGCTCCTGAGCCTTGACCAGCTTACTGCCGGCAGCCTCTCCCGCCAGAACGTAATCCGTTTTTTTGGACACAGAGCCTGCCGCCTTGCCCCCATGAGCCTCAATCAGGTTCTTGGCGTCATTACGGCTCAGAGTTGGCAAGGTGCCGGTTACCACCACTGTTTTACCTGCCAGAACATCATCCACAATGCCGGTATCATGCAGCTCCATATTAACCCCATATTCCTTCAATCTTCTAAGAATATCCAGATTCACATCATCCCGGAAATATTCATAGATAGCCTGACTGCCAATACTGCCAATATCCCGCACCTGCTGAATACTTTCCACATCAGCCTCTGCCAAGGCATCTATAGAGCCATAGTGAAGCATCAATTCTCTGGCGGCTGCCTTGCCTATACCGGCAATACCCAAGCCAGTTACCAGACGCTGTGGCTCATTTTCCTTGGCTTTTTCTATAGCAGCCAACAACTTATCGGTATTCTTTTCCTTGCCAATAACACCCTTGGCAATCAATTCATCCCGGCGGACAGCAAGATTAAAGATATCCGCAATATCATGAATATATTCCCCTTCAATCAAGGCATGAATATTCTGCTCACCCATGCCCTTGATATCCATAGCATCCCTGCTGACAAAATTAATAATATGATTTTCCAGCTGAGCAGGACAGGATGGATTGGTACATTTGATATCTGCTGTATCTACCTCCCGCACTGCTTTGTGACCGCAGACAGGACAGGTATCCCCTATCAGGAAAGGCACTGTGCCCACCGGACGCTTTTCATGGCATACAGACCGCACCTTAGGGATAATCTCTCCAGATTTGAACACCTTGATGGTATCACCAATGCGAATATCCAAGCCATCAATAAAATCCTGATTGTGCAAAGTAGCTCTCTCTACCTTGGTACCGCAAAGCTGTACAGGCTCAAATACTGCCGTTGGGGTAATCCGCCCAGTACGGCCCACAGACAACTCAATATTCAGCAATTTGGTTTCCTTTTCCTCTGGAGGATATTTGTAGGCCACCGCCCATCTAGGCACCTTGGAGGTTTCCCCTAAGGCCTGCCGCTGAGCAAAGCTATTCAGCTTTACCACTGCTCCATCAATATCATAGGGCAGTTCTCCTCTGGAAGCGCCAATCCTGTCAATAGCCCCCATAACCTCGCTGGCGGTGTGACATACCTGATAATTGTGAATCACCTTGATGCCCTGCTTCTTCATAAATTCATAGGCCTCAGTATGACTGGCAAAATCCCTGCCCTCAACCCTTTGCAGGTTAAAGACAAACATGGACAACTGCCGATCCTTAACCACCTTGCTATTCAGCTGCCGCAGGGTTCCTGCCGCGCAATTCCGAGGATTGGCAAACTGCTTCAGCCCCAACAGCTCCTGACGAGCATTAACCTTGGCAAAAGCCTCCCGACTCATATAAACCTCGCCCCGAATTTCAAAATAAGGCAATGGCTCCTTGAGCTTTTCCTTGATGTCCTTAATAACCTTGGCATTGTCTGTAACATCCTCACCCTGAACAATGCCATCACCTCTGGTAATAGCCTGAGCAAGAACGCCATCCCTATAGCGCAGGGCCAGGGACAGTCCATCAATTTTTTCCTCTACCACAAACTCTGGCTTATCCAGCTGTTCTATGGCAGAGGTCACAAACTCCTCTACCTCCTGACGAGAAAAAACATCCTGCAGGGAAAGCATAGGCACATCATGAGCCACCAGCACACCAGCCTCACGGCGGGCATTGCCCCCTACCATCTGAGTAGGGGAATTTTTGGTAACCAGCTCCGGATAATCTGCTTCCAGCTTTTTCAGCTGTAACATAAGCTGGTCGTATTCATAATCAGAGATTTCCGGCTCATCATTATTGTAATAGCAGTTGTTATGATGACGGATTTCCTTCCGAAGCCGATTCAGCTCCTTTTTTACCTCTTTTATGTCCATCTTCATCCTCCAATTATACCTTTTTTAGAGGCGCATATCTCTGCATCAGCTTTTTCAGGCCAATACCTGGGAAATTAATCTGAATTTCCGTTTCCTCACCACTGCCTGCCACCTTCACCACAGTACCAGTGCCCCATTTGGAATGGGAAGCCTTATCTCCCACCTTCCACTGAATAGACATATCCGGACGATTCAGACTCTTGGTGCCCATTTTCACAGAGCCTGCCAAGGATGGGTTGGCGCTGCGCAGGGCCTTGAGAGCCTCTAAGCCAGACATAGGCTGTCCTTTTGGAGAAGGCTTAGTTGCAGACATATTAGGCCTCATACTTCCTGATTGAGCACCCGCATTTTGTCCATAGCCAGTAGAACTAGAGGAACCGCGAGAGCCATAGCTGCCTGCGCCGTAGCCCCCAAATCGTCCTGCCTGATTACCCAGATTATTCCGACTGCCAATACCGCCACCGCCGATACTGCCCCAGCCATCATAGTTACCGCCAAAGCCAATAAAGCTGTCCTCTCTTTTGCGACGGAAGGCCAGCTCCTCCTTTAGCTCCTCTGGGAACTCATACAGGAAACGGGATGGCTCATGAGCCTCAGTACGACCAAAGATGGTGCGTATGGAAGCATAGGTCATATACAGCTTGCGCTGAGCTCTGGTAATACCTACATAACAGGTACGGCGTTCCTCCTCCAGCTCCTCTGGCTCCATCAGGGTACGGCTGTGAGGGAACATTCCCTCCTCCATACCAGTCATAAATACCACAGGGAACTCCAAACCTTTGGCAGAGTGAAGCGTCATGAGAGTAACCCTCTCCTCCTCCAAATCAGAATTATCAATATCTGACAGCAAAGCCATTTTGCTAAGGAAGTTCTCCAGATTTGGTTCTTCCTCCTCTTCCTTCTCAAAATCCTTGGCTACCCCTACAAACTCCTGCAGGTTTTCAATTCGGGATTCATTTTCCAGCTTTTTCTCCGCTTTGTCATTTTTCAAGGCTTCAAGATAGCCGGTAGCATCCATAACCTCCTGAATCAAATCCGAAACAGCCAGCTTGTCCATGCGCTCCATAAGCGTAAACAAAAGCTCCGCAAATTTCTTCAAAGGATTTTTGCTCCTGGCGGTTAAGCCAGGCACCTGCTCCAAAAGCTCCTCATTGGCAATTACCTCAAAAAGACTGAGATTGTTTTCCACACCATAGACCATTAGCTTTTCAATGGTACTCTGGCCCAAGCCTCTCTTAGGCACATTGATAATCCGCATGAGGCTCACCGAATCCATAGGATTGTACAGCACCCGGAGGTAGGCAGTAATATCCTTGATTTCCAGACGGTCGTAGAATTTCAGTCCCCCCACCATTGTATAAGGCAGGCCTACCCGCATAAAGGCATCCTCCAACACACGGGACTGGGCATTGGTTCTATAGAGAATAGCTATATCACCATAGGAGGTTTTGTAGATATCATGCTGCTTGCTAATACTTTCCGTAATAAATCTAGCCTCATCCCGCTCATCACTGGCCATATAGGTGGTGATTTTATCTCCCTGTACATTATCTGTCCAGAGATTCTTCTTTTTACGATGCGAGTTATTTTCGATAACTGCATTCGCCGCCGCCAAAATGGTTTTGGTAGAGCGATAATTCTGTTCCAGCATAATGGTTTTGGCATCAGGATAATCCTGCTCAAAATTCATAATATTGCTAATATCAGCACCACGCCAACCATAGATGGACTGATCCGCATCACCTACTACGCAAAGATTGCGATAGCCCCCAGCCAACAAAGTTGTCAGCTGATACTGAGCCCCATTGGTATCCTGATACTCATCCACCAGAATATAACGGAAGCGACGCTGATACCGACTGCGGATTTCCTCATTTTCAGATAACAAGGAAACCGTTACCAACAGCAGATCATCAAAATCCAGAGCATTGTTCTCCCTCAGCAGCTTCTGATACCCCTTGTAAACCTCGGCCACCTTTTTTTGATAAAAATCACTAGCCTGAGCCTCAAAGGCCATAGGCCCCAGCATTTGATTCTTGGCATTAGAAATAGCATTGCGGATACCACCGGGATTATACTGCTTTTCGTCCAGATTCAGCTCCCGAATAACCTTCTTTACTACGGTCTGAGAATCCCCGGAATCATAAATAACAAAATTGCTCTTGTACATACCGGTGCTTTCGATTTCCCGGCGCAAAAAGCGGGCACAAAAGGAATGGAAGGTGCTAAGCCAGATATCCTTGGCCATAGGACCAATCATATTCTCCACACGTTCCCGCATTTCTGCCGCTGCCTTGTTGGTAAAGGTAATAGCCAAAATGCTATAGGGAGCTGCTCCATGCTCCAAAAGATTGGCAATACGATGTGTCAGTACCCTTGTCTTGCCAGAGCCAGCTCCAGCCATAATCAGCAAAGGGCCTTCCAGACAGGCCACCGCTTCCTGCTGGGCCGGATTCAAACCAGAAAAAATATCCAAGACTCATTCCCCCACAAACTCAAAAAGAGCTGCCGATGTGTTTTACTGTCATACATCAGCAGCCCTTGAATAATACTATTTACAGCTTTGCTGCAGCCTCAGTAAGCTGAGGTACAATCTGCTTCTTACGGGACATAACCCCAGGCAGATAGATGGAATCACCGCTGGCATCCTTGCCGAAAGCATCAGCAATCAACTGCTTTGGCTCACCTACAAATACCAGTTCAGTGGACTCCTCCATAATATCAGTAACCATCAGCAGGGACATATCATAGCCCTCATTCTGGCACAGCTCCTGCATAGCAGCAACCAGCTCAGCCTTCTTAGCCAGAATATCAGCAGTATCCATAACAGAAATCTGAGCCACAATAGCCTTGTACTTACCAAAGGAGAAAGGCTTGGAATCAGTCTTGGCAATCTGAGCAGGAGTCAAATCTCCCAAATCAGCACCAGCCTTCAGCATAGCCATACCATATTCCTTCAGATTTACACCAGCAATAACAGCCAGCTTCTCAGCAGCAGCCTTATCCTGCTCAGTGCAGGTTGGAGACTTGAAGAGAACAGTATCAGATACAATAGCAGACAGCAAAAGGCCAGCAATTTTCTTTGGCAGCTCTACCTTCTGGCAGTCAAACATCTTGGTAATAATAGTAGCAGTACAGCCTACTGGTTCAATATGAACAAAAATAGGATTAGCAGTGTTGAGGCCACCCAGACGATGATGATCCACAATCTCCAGAAGTTCTGCCTTGTCCAGACCATCAACAGACTGAGCTGGCTCATTGTGGTCTACCAACATAACAGCCTGCTTCTCCTCTACGGAAGCAATCAGCTCAGGAGCCTCTACCTGAAAATAATCCAAGGCATACTGAGTTTCCTTGTTTACCTCACCCAGACGTACAGCAACAGCCTCTACACCCTTAGCCTGCTTCAAAGCAGCATAGCTCAATGCGGAACAAATAGAATCAGTATCAGGGTTCTTGTGACCTGTAACAAATACCTTACTCAAAACAATTCCTCCTATAAATCAATTCAATTTTATGTTTATATCAAGTTCTTGTGCCGGGACCAACCTGTTGCAGGTTAGCATAATCCAGCTGCCGCATAGCCTCATAGGCTACAATAGCAGCGGAATTGGACAGGTTGAGAGAGCGGGCTCCCTCAATCATAGGAATGCGGATGCAGTCCTCCCAATTTGCTTTCAAAATATCCTCTGGAATACCCGCGGTTTCCTTGCCAAATACCAGCAAATCATCCATGCCGAAAGTAGTCTCAGAATGGGCTCTTGGTGCCTTGGTACTGCAAAAATGGAATTTGTGCCCCTGGTACTTCTCCTGTACCTCAGCAAAATTCTCATGAACATGAACCTTCACCAAATGCCAATAGTCCAAGCCTGCCCTCTTTAGATGCTTATCATCAATGGAAAACCCCAGTGGCTTTACCAGATGCAGCTCAATACCTGTAGCAGCACACAATCTGGCAATATTACCAGTATTTCCCGGTATTTCCGGCTCTATCAATACAATATGCATAGCCAGACTCCTTAGTCAGCAGTAACTACAGCACCACGGGAAGCAGAGGTAGTCAGCTTGGCATAACGGGACAGATAGCCAGTCTTAATCTTTGGCTCAGGCTTTACCCAGGCAGCCTTTCTCTTAGCCAGCTCCTCATCGCTAACCCGCAGCTCCAGCTTACGATTTGGAATATCAATATCAATCAGATCCCCATCCTCAATAAAGGCAATAGGGCCGCCGGCCATAGCCTCTGGAGAAATATGGCCAATGCAGGCACCACGGCTGGCACCGGAGAAACGACCATCAGTAATCAGAGCAACCTTCAGACCACGGCCAGAAATAACTGCAGTAGGATTCAGCATTTCCTGCATACCTGGGCCACCCTTTGGTCCCTCATAGCGGATAACTACCACATCACCCTCTACAATCTTGCCATCCATGATAGCATTAACAGCAGACTCCTCAGAGCTAAAGCACTTAGCCTTGCCAGTGTATACCAGCATATCCTCAGCCACAGCAGAAGCCTTAACAACGGCATTCTCAGGGCACAGATTACCGGAGAGAATAGCCAGTCCGCCTTCCTTGCGATAAGGCTCCTCCACAGTCTTGATAACATCAGGACGGAGGATCTTGGCATTGGCAATCTTCTCAGCCACAGTGCCTACAACAGTCATAGCATCAGTATGAATAACGCCCTTCTTGGACAGTTCCTTCATAACAGCATTGATACCGCCAGCCTCATTCAAATCAATCATATGGTGAGTACCAGCAGGACTCAGCTTGGCAATATAAGGAGTCTTACGGCTGATTTCATCAAATCTAGCTGCTGGCAGCTCAATACCAGCCTCATGGGCAATAGCAGTCAAATGAAGAACAGTGTTGGTAGAGCCGCCAATACCCATATCTACAGTAATGGCATTCTCAAAGGCCTTTTCCGTAAGAATATCTCTTGGCTTAATATCCTTCTTCAAAAGCTCCATAACCACATGACCAGCCCGCTTAGCTAGCTGACGACGAGCACCAGTATAAGCAGCCGGAATAGTACCATTGCCAGGCAGGCCCATACCCAGAGCCTCAGTCAGACAGTTCATGGTATTAGCAGTAAAGAGACCAGCGCAGGAGCCGCAGCCAGGGCAGGCAGCAGCCTCAATGGAGGTCATATCAGCCTCGGTAATCTTGCCAGCAGCAAATTCACCAGCAGCCTCAAAGGACTGGCTAACGCTGATATCACGACCATGATAACGGCCTGGCAGCATAGGGCCGCCACTAACAACTACACATGGAATGTTCAGACGGGCAGCAGCCATCAGCATACCAGGTACAACCTTATCGCAGTTTGGAATGAGCACCAAAGCATCAAAGCCAGTAGCAGTAGCTACAGCCTCAATGGAATCTGCAATCAGCTCACGACTGGCCAGAGAAAACTTCATACCTGTATGGCCCATAGCAATACCATCACAAACACCAATAGCAGGGAACTCCATAGGAGTACCACCAGCAGCAGCAACACCTAACTTAGCCGCCTCGGTAATCTCTCTCAAATGTATATGACCAGGAATAACCTCGTTGAAGGAATTACAGATACCAATCAACGGCTTCTGCAAATCCTCAGGGCCGAATCCCATAGCATTAAACAAAGAACGATGAGCGCATCTAGTAGCGCCTTTTTTTACAACATCTGATCTCATATTGCAACTCTCCTATATTGTCAATTTTGTACTATTGTACATCAAAATAGACCAAATGTCCATATTTCCTTGTGGATATATGCAATTAATAATCATCAGATTCTCAAGAAATACACAAGGTAAATCAAAGCTTCTTCATCTTTAAATAATTTCCTGGGAATTTTTTCTAATATCAGATACCTTCCCCATAATTCTTTGCACCACTAACATATTATCCCTAAACAAATTGCCTATACCTCCAGCAAATTCTGTAAAAGGCTGTTGACTAAAGGTGGATTTTACATCTACTATATTGCCATTTTTCACAATATAGCTAACAATCATTTTAACAAAATCAATCTGCCTGCTGTTCAAGCTGCTATCCGTAATAAATTCACTAAAGGCCTCATTTACAGCCTGCTGATCCATACCCAGCAGCTCTCTCACCAGCATCCCTACCGGCTTCTCCCCATAGGTCTTAACATAATCCTCCTTGGAACCCAAATCCTGCCACAAAATTTTCTCCAGCACTGCCAAATCAGTGGTAGTCATCTGCTTATTATTCCGCAGCTTATACACCGCCAAGGTATCCTCGTGTTCATGGAGATAGCTCTTTACTCTTTCCCTATAGGGCTTCAGTCCAAAACCGCCACCCAAAGGCTCTCCTACACTAATATTCACCAGCTCATCATCAAAATGAGTATAATAAATAGACTGAATCTCACTATCCAAGAACTGCATTAGCTCCCGTAGTGCCTCTCTGGCTTGATCAAAAGCAAAAATATCTGCCTCGGCCCAATACCCATCCTGAATTATCCTATCAATAAGCTGTCGCTGAGCTGCAACCTGTGGAATTGTATATTTTCCTGCCAGCTTTTGACAACTGGTAGTTACCATAACAGCAAACCTATTGATATTAGTCTGATTCAAAGTGCCTAATATAATACTGTACATAGTATAATCAAAACGCCTTGCCAGCTCATCCTTGTCTGTCACAGGAACAATGGGAGCAATATTTTGTTTTATATCAGCAATTTTACTGGTGTCCAAATCCTGCCAGTTTTCTATCTGCCGATAAATATCCACATATTTTCTGCGCAGCTTCACACGGAAGCTATCATCGTTCAGACAAATTACCTCGTGACACAGCATTTCTACCAAATTCTGCCGAAAATCAACATACTCCTTTTGCTGAGTATATTCTCCAGCCTGCAAACATCTGCAAATCTCCACCTGGGTGTTAAAAATTCTTTCTGTCAAGCCGACCTGTCTGCCATTATCCTGACCATTGGTATTAACACGGAAATAGTCAAAATTCCCACAAAAATCCAGAATCAAGAATTTTTCCTTATCCTGCCCCTTACCTAACAGATTCTTGCACAACCGAGTCCCCCGGCCAATCATCTGCCAGAATTTGGCATAGCTCTTTACCTTTTTATAAAATACCAGATTAAGGATTTCTGGCACATCAATACCTGTATCCAACATATCCACGGATACAGCAATTTGCGGATATTTATCCCTTGTACAAAAATCATCCAATAGCACATCAGCATATTTGATACTGTAATCAATCTGCTTGATAAATTCCCCTCCATATTCAGGAAACAGCTTATTAAACCGTTCCACTATAGCTTTGGCATGGAGGCTGCTGCGGGCAAAGATGATGGTTTTGCCAAGAACATCTCCTCCTGACACCTTTAGTCCCTTATCCATCAATTCCTTTAGCATATTGTCAATGGTATCCTGATTAAAGAGCCATTTATTAACCGCCGTATTAGGCACCTTTTTAGTAACACTTATCGTAGGATCTTCAGCAAAGGTGTCTTCAAAATGCTTTTTATCCTCCTCTGACAGCTCATCATAATGAACACCATTTTCCATAATGGCATCTTTATACTCCAAGGTCGTATAATTTACCAAATAACCTTCCTCTACCGCCTGCTCCAATTCATAAGCAAAGGTAGGATTGCCCTTTTCCAAATCAAATACGCCATAGGTATCCTTGTCAATCTCGCTTTTTGGGGTAGCCGTAAGCCCCAACAGCATACCATCAAAATATTGAAAAATATCCTGATATTTGTTGTAAACAGAACGATGAGCCTCATCCAATATAATCAGGTCAAAATGTCCTGGTGTAAACAACCGTCTACCATCCTTTAACCGATTGCTATCTATGGCATTCATAATGGTAGGATAGGTAGAGAAAATCATTCTACACTGCTGAGGATCCTCCTTGTTTTCTGTCAGATTACAGCAGGTAAGATTTGGCAGCAAATCCACATAGTTTCTCATGGCCTGCCTTACTAATGCTGTTCTATCTGCCAAAAACAAAATGTTCTTCACATAATTATGCTTTAGCAATACATCCACCAAGCTAATGCTGACGCGAGTTTTCCCTGTACCGGTAGCCTGTACAATCAACAGCTTGCGATGATGGTTTTCTATTTCTTCGCAGGCAGTAATAACCGCTTCCTTCTGGTAAGGACGATTGGTAATATTTTCATCAATCTCAATATGGTATAGAGGCTTTCTAGTTCTCCGGCGTTCAATTTCTAGCTGCAGCTCGTCCTGAGTCAAAAAGCCAGAAATCTGCCGTCTTGCTTCCTGACGAAAATCATTGGTATAAAAAATCTCAAAACCATTGGTGGTAAAAATCAAAGGTCTACGGCCATACTGCTTCCCTAAACAATCTGCATAAAGCTTGGCCTGATAACTGCCTGCCATAGCATCTACAGATGTTTTCTTGGCCTCCACCACCGCCAAAGGCATCTGGTCTTGACCATAAAGCACATAATCCGCATAGCCATTGCCGCTATTATTAGGCATTCCTGCCACCGGCACCTCGGTATAGCAATTAGGAAGCTTTACCTGAGCACCAGCAATCCGCCAGCCAGCCTCCATCAAGGCCAAATCTATATAGCGATTTCTGGTTTCTGCCTCGCTGATTTCATCCACCCGAAAAACTCTCTGCTGGATATTGACCTGCTTCAACTCCTGCAGCTGATTCATTAAGTCCTCATTTAATTTTTTTAGTTCCTCCAGAGATTGAGACTTCTTGTCCAAAGCATCGGCCATTTTTTGTAACATTAATGCTGATATTATGACCTCCGCATATCCAAAAAGCAAGGTCAAATCAACATCGCGATGTTGATTTGACCTTTAATGAGCCCTCAACTTCCTAACGAGAAAATAACTATAAGTTGACTGCTGGATGAGTTACTTCTCTTACAGAGCTTATCTGCAATTCCCCACCGGTCATTTCTACATTTACATCAGTTGAGTATGTCGGATAATCCCCTGCCTGGGGCACAGAATAATCCTTTGGTGTATTTTCCTCTTCCCGCTGTCTTGCATTTTCTTCAGAAATTTTGTGATCCTCCTGATCTTCCTTTATCTTCTCCATAGCTGCAGCGACCTTAGCCAGCCTATAAAGCTCCGGAAACATCTGAGCCAATTCCTTTTCATCATCCTGTGAAACCTTCCGCCCTTTCATCATGCGGGTTGCTGTATTCATTGCACGATTTTGAGATTGTGCCTGTTTTTTCCATGCATCAGACTGTTGTCGAGAAACGGCCAGATCATGTTCCAATGTCATTCTATTATGCACAGCTTCCCTATCCTTTTGCATAGCCAGCCCGACATTGCGAAGCTGCTTCAACTGTTTTTCATCCAAAGTAACCTGATGACCATCAATCATCATATATCCCTGCTGGAGCACTCTGGATAGTATGGCTGTGCTATCAAAGCTGATTTTATACTTACCATTGCCCTGCTTGGTAACATCAAGCCATTGGGTTGTTTCTTTTGCCTCACTCTTCTTCAGAAAAGCTTTGGCAGTATCTGAAAGCTCTATGTTATCATCTTGATTAACTGCATTCTGAACTACCGTAGCATTTGCAGCCCCTACCTTTTTCCCAGATTCTGTATATCCACTAGCATTGCATTGTTGGATTTTAGAATTATTTATTTTGTACGCCCCTAAAGGTATATTCTGCAAAATGTTCATAGTCTCATCTCCTTGCAAAACCAAGTTATCACTATACACTATACATCGAAAAAACATTTCAGTACATTAATATTTATCTTGAAAAAGCTACTAGACTGGAAAAATTCCCCTTCTGCAGAACTTAATGCTGGCCAGCAATCAAAAAATTCTGCCTGAAAAGACATTGATAATTTTTGATTCCTGTGGGCAAAGTCAATTTCATGCAGATTGATCCTATGACCTTCTCTGAATTTCTAATTGCCAATGGTGACAAAAATCTTGCCACTTATCTTGAATCAGTTAATACCATTGAGCCAATCCCAAATGCATTCTTCAACCCTCTATGCGAAAAACTAAAAATGTACTTTATTACTGGAGGTATGCCTGAATCTGTTCTTATGTGGACAGAAGCCCATGATGTTTCATCTATGCAGGAAGCTCTGTCTAATATTATTGATGCCTATGAGCGTGACTTTGCCAAGCATCCCAATATCAACGAATTTCCAAAGATTTCCATGATCTGGAAGTCCATCCCCTCTCAACTGGCAAGAGAAAACAAGAAGTTCATCTACAAGATTGTGAAAACTGGAGCTAGAGCCCGTGAATACGAGGATGCTCTGCAATGGCTGATAGATGCAAGACTGGTACACAAAGTCTACCGCAGCTCAGCCCCAGGACTTCCTGTAGCAGCTTATGATGACCTATCAGCTTTTAAGATTTATCTAGTGGATGTTGGTTTGCTCCGGCGCTTGGCACAATTAGCACCTACTGTCTTTAGTGATGGCAATAGTTTATTTACTGAATTCAAAGGCGCATTAACAGAAAACTTTGTACTTCAGAGCTTAACTACACAGTTTGAAACAGCCCCTCGTTACGATTGATCAGACAAATCGACTAATCGGTCTAGCATTAGAACGATTTTTCTAACATATTAAGTATATACCTGTTAAAAAAAGCTGTACACAAGTCGCAAAACTTGCATACAGCTTTTATATTGCTAATCTTTATGCAATTCCGGTAACCATATAGAAGATTACGCACAGGAATGGTACCAGGAACTTCATACCCATCAATACGGCAATATCACCGTAGGAATCCTTATGGCTCAGACCACAGATTG
>Ga0129310_1002406_pt1 | contig 13981 bp, 10 predicted proteins | sample Go1ome_2_FD_94433 | JGI IMG/M metagenome (GOLD analysis project Ga0129310, IMG submission 94433) | Western lowland gorrila individual fecal microbial communities from Wisconsin, USA - Go1022A metagenome | ecosystem: Host-associated > Mammals > Digestive system > Large intestine > Fecal | place...
GAGTCACCTGGTAGCGGGTATTGACCTGGGGATTGTTCCAGGTCGCACCGCTTTCGTAGGGTGCATATGCGCAGAATGTTATATCCTCAGTGCCTTCGAAGTATATCGGGGCGGCGTCGGCGGTGAACTCGGCGACATCGCTTGTCGAGGTGGTGGAGTAGGATATGTTTTTGTACTTATCCTGCATCTTGGTGTTGCCGGCGATGGCGAATACGCCGATGTTGTCGGCTTCCCATGTCGAGCCTAAGGCGCGAGAGTTGGTCTCGAATCCGGCGGTGATTTTGAGGGCTGTCGGAGTGTTGTCGGGCTCGTTGTCTGAGGAGCAGGATGCCAGAGCAAAGATTGCGAGAGTGGGCAGAAGGATGTTATATAGTTTCATTTTGTGATATTTTTTATCGTGTGATTTGATTGTTTGTCAGTGGTTTGTGTTGTATCTGTCGGCCGGCGTTACTTGGCGTCAAAGTTGCCGCCGTCGGCTTCGGTCCAAGCTGTGATGGTGCAGCCTTGTATCGACACTCCGGTCTTGTGGATGGTTACAGCGATGTCGTACTGGTATCCGGCGAGCCATTCGTTGCGCGGGTCGGCGATGCCGGCGTTGCGGTTGGCGGCAGTGAAGTCTATTGCGGCGGTGTATGTCTGAGCACCGGGCTGTGTGGCGGTGAATGTCAGTGCGCTGCCGAAGGATTGCGGGGCAACTATCAGCGTATAGGCTACGGTCTTGGCGGCGTCATCGGCTATGGCCGGGGCATTTTGTTCGGCTGTGGCGTTGTTTGCAAATGTCAGCGTAGTTGCATCCTTGGAGGTCACGATGCCGGTTGCACGGTCAAATGCGGCGGATGAATTGAATTCGCCGAGCGCCAATACTGCTTTCTTGACTTCATCATAGGTTACATCGCTGCCGCAACGTGCGGTGATGACCACCTTAGACATTTTGTGCGCTAAATTGAAAGCTACATCGGGACTTGCTTTGCTGCCCGTGGCTTGCGCCCATAGGTAGTCAAAGGTCTTCTGCGAAGCCTGCAGACGCGTATCAGCTGTTGCGGCTGCATCGCTCCACGGATAGTAAGCTGTGAAAATCACTTCGGCATTATCCTGGAAATAGATATGGTCACCGGCGGCTGCAAATGCTCCGGTGCCATCGGTGGTATACTTGAGATTGGAATATGTCTTATCGCCGCTTTGGCCCGAAATGCCTATGGCGTCTCCGGATTCCCATGTATTGTCATAGGCACGCGATGCGGTGGCTATGCTTGCGGTGAAATTAGGCTCGTCGGCACCTGTACCGGGCGTGGGGTTGTCGTTGTTACAAGCCGTCAAGGTAGCGGCCGCTAAAGTAATCGTAAGTAGCGTTGTTTTTTTCATAATCGGGTGTTATACTTTTTGTGTTTTCTGTTTGTTGTATTGTAGTGGATGCCGACAGATGTCAATGAGCATCGTATCCGCCGCCGTCGGCAGTCTTCCATCCGTCGATAGAGCCTTCAAAGCCACCTTTGACCGGAAGTTTCAGGTCACCGCGTATAGCCAGAGGACTTACGCTTTTGCCGAAATCTTTGGTCATAGCGGAGATATCGGAGGTGATGGTGCACGTATCGCCGTTGTCGAAGGCTATGTCCACCTTCAGCGACATATTGCTGTAGTCTGCATCTTGTATTGCAAAGAATCGGAAGGTCGCGGTCAATAGTTTTTCCGATTGTTTGAGTCTCTCGGCGGTGGTGCGTGTTCGATCAGCCGGGTCGGCGCTGTGAGTGATGAAGTCGATAGCACCATATACGCCGTCAATGCTCGCGGTGGCGGATGCTATGCGGTCGTAATCGCCCTCGACAATGGTTAGAACGAGGTCGACGCTGCGCATCAGCTGCACCATGTTGACGGTGGCATAATATGTCGCGGCGGGAGCAACATGTATCGTGCTTGTGTAGTCGTGGTAGTCACCGGCGAACATTATGCCCGGATAAGCGATAAGCCCGCCATCTGCGGCTTTGGCGACTGCGGCGCGTGTGCCGCTGAGCGTCACGCCTGCCGGAGTGTTGAATGCCGACAGTCGGTAGTCGCCGATGGCTATATCCGTAAAGATGTATTTGTCGCCGGATGCTGTGGCGGTGCGATCGCCGCCGTCAACGCGCACATCCGGAGTGACCCATTGCAGGTGCATAGTGTATTCGGACGGCTTCACAGCGTCTGCCGAGATATTGTTCCACGCGGTGGTAACTTCGATATTTCCTTTGGCATCATAGAGTGTATCCTTGACGCACGAGGATAATGCAGTTGCGGCAATGCCTGCGAATATGCTGAGTTTGAAGATGTTCATCGTTTCAGGGCATTAAAATATGTTCCACACCAAGGTGACGCCTGCATGGGTGACGCCCCAATAATTTTTATTGTCATGTTCGAGGCGTACGCGAGTGCCGTCGTGTAGATAGTATTTATCGTAATCGACATTGAGGCCTCCGATGCCGATGGACAGGTCAAGAGAGAGCGCTTTATTGAGCCGGAATACATATCCGCCTTTGATGCCGCCGCCCTTGACAGTGCCTTGACGTCCGGTGTCGGTGAATTTGTAGTTGAAATCGCCGTAGTGACCGTAAGCACCGATGTATCCGCGGTTATTCTTACCCAAATATAGGCGCCCCTCGGGCAATACTTCCCATAATGCATAGCGACGGTCTTTGTCGTTCCACGACCAGGATGTCCATGACCCGTGTGCCAGAATGCTAAAGCGCTCGGCTATGTGCCATTCGATGCCGAGGTCCGGCGTGAGTGTGGCCCAGCGCAGCAGGTTGGCACGCAGGTCTATATGTGGGCGATGAGCGACCTGAGCAGTCACGACGGGACGCCGATCGGCGGTGTCGGCGGGCAGGGTTACGGGCGTCGACTCAGGTTCGGGCTCGGCTGTCACTACAGGTCGCGAAGGCTCGGGCATAGGCAGAGGCACCGCCTCGGAGGTCGGCAGGGTTATGCGAACTTCTACGTAGTTGCCGCCGTCAGAGTGATTGGTGGTACGGAAGCACTGTTCGGTGAGCCCGCAACGTGTAATCATCTCGGACTTGACACGGTTGCTGCGTGTACGAGCTGTCGCAAGATTGGCTTCGGTACTGCCGCACGAATCGCAATACCCGAATACGGCTACCGGAACGTCGCCGGCAAGGATTGCATCCTTGTGCATATTGACACACTCAATCATTGCCGCTATCTGGTTGTGATTGTCGTGATAGTCGTCATAAAAGCGGTCGGAAGCGGCGGCAAAGCGGAACGTCAGGACACGGCTTCCGTCTTGTCCCTGCGCCGTGACGGCGATGCCTGCTGTAAGCAGTATAGCACACAGAGTGCATATTATTCGTCGTATAGTCATATCGTATAAGATTGGATGTTTCGTCGGACAAATAAGACGAGGGCATCGCAACATGTGTCGTGGTGCTCTCGGTATTTGTGCTCGCGACAAATCAATAGTCGCGAAGTGGGTAAATATAGAGGATTTGTATTAGGGATAGGGATCATATTGTTTCTGCTACGGACACTTGTACAAGTGCTCGATATCTTGTGCAAAGTTAGACGTAAACGAATGCCATGTTTGGATGCGTTACACCAATTCGTTTTCCGCTAAGACGTTTTAATGTTCTTTAACTTTCCGCTGAGCATCAAAAACAGCCCTCATGTCAAAGTCTCATGACCCGCTATGCGCCGTGTGTTTAGGCGTTTTTTCTGTTTAGATGTATGCTGCAAGCGCCTTTTTTTCCGCTAAGATATGGTTTTTGACGCATAGACTATTATTTGGCGAATGTCTCGGAAATCTGTTTGGCCACTCGATTTATCGCGCTATTTATATCATGCTCGACGCCGGTTATGCCGAGAGAAGAGTAGGCACCTCGGCATGACGCTACGGGACGTCCGGTAAGGTAGTCTATGAAATTGACGATTACGATTGTCTCCTCGGGTTGAACATTCACGCCGAATTTGACCAATAACAGCTTTCCCCGCTGTGAGGCGGTCAGCTCGAATATTCGTTGGTCGTTTATCAACTGCAAGTTTGACTTTTCTACGGCATCGTACAGCAGAATTTCATGCTCCATCAGTTCGGCCGGAATATGGTATGTCTCGTTATCGATGACCGAAACATACTCGTACTTAGCGAGATTTGCGCTACTCGAAACCGTTGATTTTGATGTGGTGCACGCTGATAGCAGTATCACTGCAGCCAACGCGGCCCAAATCCTAAACCGGCAATTATTCATAGGAGGTTTTTACGTTGAAATATACTTTGGTGTAAGTGCTTTCGTAGCGGACCAAGACTTTTACCGGCACTGTGCCACCGGAGGCAGGATATGTATTGGAGAACTTTATCTGATTATCCTTGATTTCGACATTCAGGTTTCGAGCCAAATCGTAACTGCCATTTTGGTCGTCGATGTCATACTCGCTATCGATTTTGCAACCTTTGGGAAACGAATAGGCTGCTGTTTCTTCGGTTTGCGCCTTATTCTTGTTCAGTTTCAGGTCAATGTTTTTGCCCCATTCCGGAAGGTTCTTGTATTGAGGATAACTTTCGGCGTATTCGATTTTGGCGCCGACGATGTCGTTGTCTTTATTATAAATCCATGAATCGACGTAGACGTTATAATAATTGGCGTTGAGAGGCATTGCGCGTGCTTCGGCCACCGTTTCGATATCGCGGACAAGAGTAATTTGATAGAAATTACCGGGGGTGATTGCCACGTTCTGAGCGATTTGGGTAAGGTTGGGGTTTTGGCTGAATCCGCCTTTAGTTCCGAGGTCCGCTATTGCGCAACGTGATGTGTTAAAGTTACCGGACTCGTTGATGATAACATCCGAGCCCCCGATGGCGGTTTCTCGATCCCCCATCATCATATTCAATGCGATGGCATTTGAGGGAATATTCGGCTCGTCATCATTGCCGCAGGCAACGGTAGATATTGCCAAGAGGGCAAATAGTGTAACTGAAAGCTTGTTCATCGTAATTGGTCGATTATTATTTGATGTGTAGATTGGACTCTTGTAATCTGAAGACAAAGGTAGTATTTACCACGGATATGGCGGCGTAAAAAACATTAAAAATCGCTACTCAGTTTTTAATCATTATGCACCCGTAAGCGCAAGTCTTCGGCGTAGGCTTTGTTTTAGGCGCAAGGCGTTGACGGCCAGCTGTTTTATGCGCGGTCGCGCCGCTGGGGTTACAGCGTGACGCCGCTGACGATTTCGGGGTCAACTTGCGGCACGCTGCGTTTGGCCTTACTGAAACTCGAGCCGGAGGCAAATCCGGCGGCCTCGGCGATTTCGCTCTGTTTGGCTTCGGGGTGCGCCAGTCCGTACAGGCGTGCGTGTTCCAAGCGGAACATATTGATAAGGTTGTAGTACCCCACTTGAATGATAAAGCGGTTGGCCCCGCTTTTCTTGCCCGAGTCTATGAGCGCGAGTATGTCCGATTTTTGCAGGTGCGGCTCGCGATATTTTTGCAAAATGATTTCGAGTACTTGTCGGCGTGCTTCATTTGATTCGGGTTCGGACGCCTCCGCTTCTTTGACTTCTTCCTCCTTGGCGGCAATGATAGCCTCTTCCATGAATTTAACCTTACGACACCCTATTCGGTCAAGCTGTTCTTCGATATACTTGGGCCGCAGCAGCCTTTGCGGATGAAGTATCAAGCACAGAAACAGTACCATCCATATGGACATGATGATCTCCGCCACCATGTTCAGGACGCGACTATCGGCAAGCAGCACAGCCCAGACTATGGCGATCCATACAACAGGAAGGTATATGACTTTGCCGGCAAATTTGTGCGGAAAATCGCTATCATCCGAGAAGTTTCCCTTATTATAAGCCGAAATCCGGCTTTTGAGCCAAATCAAGGTCTTGAGCATATATGCCGTCAGAATTATGCCTATGCCGGAGGCTATGCCAAGCACCACAGAGCTGTGCACCTCAATCCATACGCCGACCGGAGCATAAAGCACGGAGCATGTCATAATAAAAAGCAAACTCATAGGTACGTAGAAGAGCAGAATTGCGCTCGAGCCACGCAATTTATGCCATTTGAAATACCGCAGGAACATGGCAGCAAAAGCAGCCGGATAAAACACCACGCCGAAGACACGCACAAAGACCCATGTTCCTGGGGCTTCCGGATGCAAATAATATGGCGTCAACATCGCTACGGCCATGAATACAAAGGCGGTAAGCGAACTTGCCGGATAGAAGTACCGAATTTCTTTATCGTAAGGGCGGCAATGATGCATCAGCCGGACAATGCCGCATATTATGCCTGTGACGATGAATATAAGGCAGATATCGGAATAGTATGTATAGCCGTTTGGCATATTGTGTCGTGTATGAGGTGTTGCTCGTGTTTTTGCGATGCAAATCTACTGATTTTTGCTGTAATGGCCTAAGTTTAGCGGCAAAAATGAAAAAATGGAAGGCAATCTTGATTCTGATGCTTTAGGATGCTTTAGGCTTTGGTGCTGGTCTCGTAACGGCATAAATAGGACGAATAAAGTATTTTTAGTTTCCGATACATCAAATTCCGTGTAAAATACATCGACAATACAGAAAAAATCAGTAATTTTACTTTCGATAATTATGCTAGTAATAGTTGTTAAAAAAAGAAAGAATAGTTCTTGCTGTAGCTTTTAGCAAATCCTATCAAAAGAATGTGGTAATAAATGAAGATAGTAAACGATCAAAAAAAAACAGGAGCAACGTTTACGCCTCCAGCTTTGGCAGACTTTCTTGCAGACAGAATGTTGCATTACTATCAAGGAGTGAACGAAAATACATGTGTCCTTGATCCTGCGTGTGGTGATGGCGTACTATTGTTATCTATGTACGAGAAGGCTCACATCAAGCCTTCTAATATAATAGGGTATGATACAAATGCGACATGTTTAGCGGTTGCGGCTAATCAGATAGGTAAACTGTCTCAAAGTACTGATAGTAGGTTTTATAACGAGGATTTTCTATCTGTATGCCCCAATATGCCTGACTTTTTTAATGAGAAATTCAAGAAGGAATTTGCAGATATGATTATCGCAAATCCGCCGTATGTTCGAACACAAGTGTTAGGCGCAGAGAAGGCACAGCAGTTGTCTCGTGATTTTGGCTTGTCGGGGAGAGTCGATTTGTACTACCCTTTTTTTATGGCTATGACCAATGCATTGAAAGTTGGTGGAATAATAGGAGTTATTACATCGAACAGATATATTTGTACAAAGAGTGGCTCTGATATTCGCAAATATCTACTGACAAACTATCACATTTTAGAGGTGATTGATCTCGGAGATACAAAAATGTTTGATGCAGCAGTGTTGCCCGCAATTTTCATTGGTATTAAAAAGAGTTCAAGCGATAAGACTGTCGTAGTGTCAAAGTATTCAAGTATCTATGAGGCTCAAAAGTCTGTAAATAAGGAGAAGTCATACAAATCTGTTTTTGACATCCTTATAGCAGATGTCCCAGGCGTATTTAACGTAGGGAATACTCCATATGAATATAAGAGTGGAAGTTTAATGTCTGATAAGTCTGCAATTTGGCAACTAGTGGATGAAAAAACGAATGCGTGGATTTCTAAGGTTGAAAGGGCTGCAGCATTTAGAATAAAAGATAGGTTTAAGGTTCGTGTTGGTGTCAAATCATGCGCCGACAATGTATTTATCTCTCAGCTCTGGGTAAAGGAGGGTTATGAAATTGAAGATAAGTTATTGCGTCCAATGTTGTCACAAGAAAACATTGACACATGGAATATTGACAGAGATGCAATAATCAAGGTCATATATCCTCACTATTCCGAGAATGGGACGCGCAAACTCTTTGATATTACGCAATATCCCAAGACACAAGGTTATTTGGAGGCTCATAGAACACAATTAGAGGGTCGTAAATATCTTATCAACTCCAAGCGTAACTGGTATGAATACTGGGTGCCACAGAATCCAGAGCTATGGAAATACCCGAAAGTTGTCTTCCCAGATATTAGTGCTAAGCCGCGTTTTTGTTTCGATAAAACTGGAGCCGTTGTTAATGGGAATTGCTATTGGATATGTGCTCAAAATAAAGATGAGGAAAATTTACTTCTGCTAATCGAAGGAGTATGCAATTCTTCAGTTATGACTAAATATCATGATATGAAGTTCACAAACAAACTCTATTCTGGCCGAAGACGATATCTTTCACAGTATATTAAAGAATATCCAATTCCAGATCCAAATAATTATGCATCAAGACAAATTGTTCGATTAGTTGATCGGATCAATAAAACCTCAGATTGCATTGAAAAAAGAATCCTTGCATCTGAAGTCGATAATCTGGTTGAGGAAGCTTTTAGTCTTAGGGATTAAAGACTGCTTTTCCAGTGTTGTCTTCAAAGAATGACATTGGAATAGACCGTTGGCACTTGAAATTTGTGTCACTGACGAATGTAAACGTATCACTAAGGAATGCTCCAGCGGAGAGGATAATGCCTTCAATTAGTCCTGTTGTATCAGTAAGAGCAATCAGGTAGCGAACGTCCCTTGTGGTTATTCCCATTGATCTATTAATAATTACGGGGTCGCTAGGTGAATACTTTCCTAGATCAACTGTCGGGGAGTCTTGTACTTTGATTTCTAAGAGTTGATTTGGTATATCGGGGTATCCTCCAACAAGCGTGTCTTTGGGACTAAATCCTAAAAGATTTGCTACTACTCTTTCTAAGAATTGCCCTTTTGTTTTTGTGTCAGATATAACAAGGCGTGTGCCAACAAGAGAGTTCACAACTTTGTCTCGAATGATTTCTATCTACATAATTTCTCCGTCTGTTGGTGGGTCTGAAATATGATTGGTTGGTTTTGTTATTGCTTCAGATGTATGCAAAGACAATGCTGTAGTATCACCTTTGAAATAGCAATGCTGTGGCAACCTAATTATTCTTGCTCTCGTTATATTGCTGATTATCATCTGATGTTTGATAGTTGGCACACCAAATGCACCAAATCTTTTGACAATATAGTCAGGTGTAGTGATCACGACGGATAGAACCACTTTCCGGGTGGGATCAATCTTAACAAATATAAATCTAATATCGTTACATTTAATAGAATCGCGGCCGTTATTATACTTTATAAGAATGTTGTCTGTATTAGGAAAACGATTCCAGACTTGAAGATTGTAGCTATTACCAGTGGTGACAATATAAGAGTCACATAAGCATGCCAACAAGCGAGGTATACCTTTATTTTTTGAGGGGACGATAGAATAATCGGCTTTGTTGGCAACATTTATAGTGCCATCATCAAGAATGGTAGTTATTACTTTTCTAAGAGTAGCTCCATTTGTTCGAGGTTTGTCTGTTAATGGAAACTCTCTGTTGACTAAGATTTTGAGCTTGTTCGCAAGAGTTTTTCCATCAGGGACACTTGCTTTGCTGGCGGGAGGTAATTTAAAGTTGCTCATGTTTCTTGATAGTTGTTGCTATCGAGAAAAGGCAAAAAAATGCCCTTCTAAAAAAAAGAAAAGGGCGCAGAAGAAATCGAGTCGATACCAAGGCCTTGCACAGCCCATGTCAGACAACAGTCATTCTGTCTGCGCCCATATGTGGAGCGCAGTCATCCGTTGCCTTAACCAAACTGACATTATATGAGGTGCAAGTTTTGGTATTTCAGTCGAGTCAAGGATGTCAGGAAACTCTTTTTAAACTTTTTTTATCAATAGTATTTTTTTGCGGTTAAACTTCTTTTTAACGATATTGGGTATAATAAACCCGTGCAAATATAATCAATTCTTTTAATATCGACGAATTTTTAAAGCATATAGCTTAATGCGCAGATGATATAGACGAGTCAATTCTATGTCTGCATAGCCAATAATTTGTGGCGTATAGGTCAAAACAGGCTCTAAAATCGCAGTAAACATGTAATTTACAGTGAGTTATCGACATTCAAAAGTTTTGATGCCTCATTTGATAGGAGTGTTTTGACCCATAAGCCTAATTTGTTCTATACGCCAAATAAAAGACTGCATCTCAGATGCAAAAACGAAGTCCGGAGCGTGCCTCTGTGCGGACGCGCCCCGGACTTGATGCGAATGGGCATGGCGGCAGTCAATGCCGCTGTATGCCGTTATGGATTACGCATATGCAGTTTTATTTGACATAGACCTTAGATGCTTTTCCACTGGCGCTGCGGCGTACGTAGATGCCTGGCGTCAGATTGTCGGCGTCTACGCGGATGCCTTGCAGGTTGAAGTACTCGGCAGCGGCGTTGTCGTCAATGGTGATGTCATCGACGGCACCGGTGAAGAAGAACACCTTATTGGATTCGCCGGACTCGATGCCGTTTTGGATGGCAGTGACGTAGTAGTTCCCTTGTTTTGCATCGGGGATGATGACGAAAGTGTCAGTCAGGCCTTCGCGAACCTTTTCGTCTTCACAGTACAGGTTGTAGGTGATGCCGGAAGCACCCTGTTTTTTGAATACAAGTTGGTCATCATTGGCCAAGACTGCCTTGATGGCCCAGTTGTAGTTGAGTTTGTATTTCACGGACAGACGGTACCAGAAACCGGGAGAGGCACTGTTGGTGAGGATGTCGCCCTTGTCGGGATCGCTGGGGAATGTGCCGTCTTCCATGGCATCGACGCCGAGGGGCTTGACGCCTGACTTGTGCGCAAGTGTATAGCCGATATATAGGTCGGCATCTTCCTTGATGAGATAGGGTTCGTTGAGGCGCACATCATTCCAACCTGTGGTGACAGAAGATACGGGCTGGTGGTAGACAATGTTTTCGTCTTCGGCGATTTCGACGGCTACGTCAGTGACATCGGTGGAATACAGGCCGAAAAGGATATGGTCAATGCATTGTCCGACGTACGGTTTCAGGTCTTCCTTGGCAAAGCGAATGAATGCATGGGGTGTAAGATTGCTCCCGGTAAGTCCGAGGCCGCCGATTTTAGTGCCCTGAACGTAGGACATTGCGAGTGCCCGGTCGGGCGATTGCCAGCTGAGGTTGAGGCCATCGGCATTGGATACGCCGGTAAGTGCGTAGGGTGCTACGCCCTTCTGTGCGATGGGGCGATTTACGGAGGCTGAACGTGTCGCGGGTGATTCCCAATCGTTCTCATAAACTGCGGTGACATAATATGTATAGATGTTGAACGACGGCAAGTTGTCCACGTAAGCCTTTTCGGTTGTGGTCGCAATGACTTCGCCGTTGCGATATACATTGAATTTCACCGGCTTGGGTACTGCGGCGGACTTAGCTACAGCTTTGGGCGCTTTGGCGGTATATACAACGCTGATAGGCTCTTCGGTGGCCTGTACTGCGCTGAAGCCGAGACTTGCAGCTGTAGTCGATTCAGGCGCAAGTTCGGTGGTCGAACCGGACTCGCCGTCGATGAGATATGCCCCGATGTAGATATTGTTGTCGGTGGCTATCGAGGATATGGTAGCGAGATTCATCCAGGTGAGGCCGTTGGTGAGACTGACGCGTGCACCGCCGTCCTTAAGCGGGCCTGCATCAATAATCAATGCAGAAGCGCCGCCGGGAACAGTTCCATTATAGGCGATGTAGAGGTCTTCTTCACCGGTGATTTCAACGGGCGTGGGAAGTTTGGCTGTATATACAGTTCCGGCATCAACATCGCCGTCTTTGACGGTGATTTCGGAAAGAGCCGTGCCTTTGGCGGTATAGACGCCAACCTTAAATTCGCCGATGGCAGCGCCGATGGCAAATTTGATGCGGTCTATCTTTAACCCTTTGTAAGAGGCGAGTTCGTCTTTGGTAAACTGAGCGCCCCACAGCATAGCCATATCCTCTTCGAAACCGGTAGTATAAGCGGCTTGGTCACATTTGGTCAATTTTGTATCCGTGTTCCATGACAGGTTAAACTCGTTGGTGTCTCGGTTATATGATGAACCGTCAATTTCGGGTGCGGCATATTTGTCAGGCAGCGAAACTTTTACGGCAAACTCCTCGGGATAAGATGTGTAGTAGTAGCCGTAATCGGCGGTTAGGGTGTAAACATAACGTCCGGGGCCGGGGACTTCGTCCGTGTAGCTGGTGGCCGTGATGCCGGAGGCGATGACTTTGCCGTCGCGTGCGAGCGTATATCCGGAGGGCGCTTTTTTGGTGGTGGCATCTTCGACAGTGGCATACAATGCCCAGTTGCCGGGGATGCCGCCGCTCTTCAGCGTCTTCCACGTGGGAGATGTTTTCTCAAACCCTTTGGAGCTCGGAGAGGTGACCGAGAAGGTGTTGCCGCGTCCGTCAACGGCTACATTACCGGTGACGCCTATCGGATGAGCCTTGGGCGTATGTGTTACGTACAGACCGTAGGCATAAGTGTGACCGGGGGTCAGCTCGTAAGGTGTATCCAGCGCGAAGGTGCTCACCTTATTGGCCTGAATTGCTGAAAGCTCGGTGTCGGCAGCGTCTTGTGCGTAGTCGATGACTCCGTCTTTCATAACGAAAATCTTGACGCTGTTGATGACGGCCTCGGTAAAGATAGTCTTGATGTTCGTAATCTTTGCGTTGGTGCCGAAAGCTGTAAGGTCGTCGGCAGTGAAGACATTACGAAACCACACCTTGGTGTCTTTGGCAGCACTGCCGCCTATCGAGTGCGTGGCTTCGGCCGAACCCCATGTGAGGTTGCTGCCTCCGGTAAGAGGTGCGGTCCATACAAGCACATGCTTGAAGTCGCCCGCCCAGGTATTGTAGCCGTAGTGTGCCGAGGGCGCAGACCTGGCAAAGTCAAGGATTGTCACCTTGCATGCGGTCGATGAGAGACGGTGCTCGTCGGGGTAATCGGCCGATACATAGACCTGATGATTCCCTACGGGAACATTGTTCATTATTGCGGTGTATTCTACGACGCCTGAATATTTGTTCGGGGCGCTGGTGATGGTTACGTCTGCCGGGTTGTAAAAGTCCCCGTCCATCATTACGCTATAACCCGTGGGAGCTTCGTCGACTTTATTGACGAGATTGGCGGTTACCAGATAGTCACCTGCGCCGGTGGCCACCCAGGTCTTGCCGTCGGTGCTGTACAGATCGCCTTTGCCGGGGGCATCGGTGGTCTTGTCTTTCATAAGCACGAAGTTCATATTGTATCCGCCCTCAACTTTGATGGCGAAAATGTATTCGGTGTTTTCTTTGATGGTTACGTGGCTGTCCAGATTAATCTTCAGTGTTGTATTCTTTTCGTATTTGCTGCGGTCGGCCACGCCTTGCGATACAACTTCGCCGTTTTCGTACACCAATCCGGTGACCTTGGAGACGTTACGATACTGGGCAAAGGTGATGCCGTCCACGACTTGACCGACATAACCTTTGAGGTCCTCGGCCGTAAATTTGGCGCCGGCGTATGCGACCTGCGCTTTTTGTAAGTCACTGTTGATAAAACCGTCTCCGTTGTAGTCGTAGTCATCGTGCCACTGGAGGGTCTTGGGTGCTTCGGACGCACGCCATTGGAGGCGTACTTGCTGGAAGTAGGCTTCGGCTACAAGCGTGTGCGCTCCGCCTCGCTCGGCATAAGCAGGCGCTGTACACAGCATCGCGGCAAGGGCCGTACCGAGGCTACGAGTTAAGGATTTTTTCATAGACCTTGATTGGGGGGTTAGGGGGGGGTGAGTAAATATGTGGATAAGTCTGTCAATATTTCTATTGTTGTTTCGGAATACGCGTAACGATTTGATTCCGCCTGACCATAGTGTCTGCCGTGGATGTGTGTCCCTCCACTCTCGGAAGCGTTCTCCCCTCGGGCGCTCTCTTGCTCCGTTATCAGACTTTATCGGCAGCAAATGTATGTATTTTATGCGAAATAACAAGTATTTATGATGTTTTTTTGCCGCACCGCATATTTTTTTTCAATCCACCTCGCGGGAGTTTGACAGTTAAAAAAGCAAAAAACACGAAAATAATTGGTTTACAATTTGGTAGAACCATTTTTTGTTCGTACCTTTGTAGTAATACTCGGTATTAACATCCCCGGGTGTTCGCAA
>Ga0129310_1002409_pt1 | contig 13969 bp, 10 predicted proteins | sample Go1ome_2_FD_94433 | JGI IMG/M metagenome (GOLD analysis project Ga0129310, IMG submission 94433) | Western lowland gorrila individual fecal microbial communities from Wisconsin, USA - Go1022A metagenome | ecosystem: Host-associated > Mammals > Digestive system > Large intestine > Fecal | place...
GTGAAGTGGATGCCCAGCTCGGTCAGCACTTCGCGCAGGGCCTGCTCTGCATGGTTCCACATGGCATCATCGTCGTGGTACTTCTTCTTATCGGCAGGATCACGCAGGCTCAGCACGCAGCGGTAATCGGTAATGTTGAAGTCCTTGTACACCTCAAAGATCAGGTCGCACACGTTTGCAACCTCGCTCTTGATCTGCTCCGGGGTGCAGAACAGGTGAGCATCGTTCTGGCAGAAGTGACGGCCGCGCTCGATGCCCTTCAGGGTGCCGGAGGACTCGTAACGGAAATCGTGGGCGATCTCACCGATGCGCATGGGCAGGTCACGGTAAGAATGGGGACGGTTTGCGTAGATCATCATGTGGTGGGGGCAGTTCATCGGGCGCAGAACATAGCTCTCGCCCTCCATCTCCATGGCGGGGAACATGTTCTCACGGTAGTGATCCCAGTGACCGGAGGTCTTATACAGGTTCACAGTGCCGATGCAGGGAGTCATAACGTGCAGGTAGCCGCGTGCACGCTCCTTCTCCTTGATATAGTTCTCCAGCTCCTGCCAGACGGTGTAGCCTGCGGGCAGGAACATGGGCAGGCCGCGGCCCACCAGATCGTCGGTCATGAACAGGCCCATCTCCTTGCCGATCTTGCGGTGATCGCGCTCACGGGCCTCCTGCTGCTCCTTCTCCCATGCATCCAGCTCCTCCTGATTGCGGAAGGCCACACCGTTGATGCGGGTGAGCATCTTGTTTTCCTTGTCGTTCTTCCAGTATGCGCCGGACTGCTGGGTGATCTTGAAGGCCTTCAACGCCTTGGTGTAGGTCAGGTGGGGTCCGATGCACATATCCACGTACTCGCCCTGCTGGAAGAAGCTGAACTCGGTCTCGTCGGCCAGATCCGCCATGTGCTCGATCTTGTAGTTCTCCTTGCGCTCTTCCATCAGCTTCACGGCCTCGGCGCGGGGCAGGATAAAGGGCTTGATGGGCAGGTTCTCCTTGACGATCTTGCGCATCTCTTTCTCGATGTTTGCCAGATCCTCGTCGCTGAGCTTCTGGTCGCCCAGATCGACATCATAGTAGAAGCCGTTCTCGGTGGCAGGGCCGAAGGCAAAGTCAGCCTGCGGATACAGGCGCTTGATGGCCTGCGCCATGATGTGGGCTGCGGTGTGGCGGATAACGTGCAGTTCCTGGTCCTGCGGGCACTCGTCCACATGGCCGTCCTTATAGATGATCTTCATAATGTTTGCTCCTTTGACAGATAAAGTAAAACAAAAAAGCGCTTCATCCCGCACACTTACTCACGGGATGAAGCGCCTGAAAAAATCAGAAACGTTCCACGGTTCCACCCGAATTGCACGCCTCTGCGTGCCACTCGCTGTGCTGTAACGGGCGCACCCGGCAGAGGTTCTCCTCTGCGCTCTGCGGTGGTAGAGTTCCGGCACATGGCAGGCTGCTTGCAGCACCCTTGCGGGGCAGCCCTCTCTGGGTCATGGAGGAACGGGAACTCAGTTTGTCCGCATCATCGCTTTTACAGGATGAAACTACGCTGATTGTAGCACGTCCCGCAGAAAAAATCAAGAGACGCAGCCATGAAATTTTTTCTTCATTTTTCTTCCTTTGGCTGCAGGAATTCCGAAAAAAGCTTGCTGGTGCGGAATCCCTGACTGGAATACAGGCTGTGATAGCCGGAGAACATATAGCTCAGGCCGCAGGCCAGTGCCATCAGCTCAAACCCGGCACCGCTGAACAGCTCAGCCGCCAGTACAATGGAAGCCACCAGCGTATTGGTCGCCCCGCAGAACACGCACACCAGACCCACTGCAGCAGAAAAGCCCGCCGGGAGCCCCAGCAGCGGCCCCACCACGCAGCCAAACGTTGCGCCGATGTAAAAGCTCGGCACCACTTCGCCGCCCTTGAAGCCCACGCTCAGGGTCAGCACCGTCAGCACCATTTTGCACACAAAGTCCCACGGCAGGGCCTGCCCCAGCTCAACGGCATCCATAATGACATCCATGCCGGCACCGTTATAGCGGCCCACCCCCATCAGGTAGGACAGCGCCACCACAGCCGCACCGCCTGCAGCAGCCCGCACCCACGGATTCGGCAGCAGTTTGGGGATCTCATGCTCAAAAAAGTGCAGCATCTGGCAGAAAATCACCGCCACCACCGCACAGCACATGGCCAGCACGGCGGTGCGCACCACCGTCCGGGCATCCAGCGGCGGCGCTTCCATCACAAACCGTGTGGGCGCAATGCCGGCCTTCAGCGAGATGCCGTATGCAATGAGCGCCGCCAGAAAGCCCGGCACGAAGGCCACGGTCAGCATCAGGCCCACATCCACCACCATCATCGCAAACAGGGTCGCGGTCAGCGGTGTGCCGAACAGCGCCGAAAAAAATGCCGCCATGCCGCACACGGTAGCCGTGCGGCAGTCATGATTGTTGAAGTGCAGCACCCGGCCGATATTCCAGCCGATGCTGCCGCCCATCTGCAGCGCTGCGCCCTCGCGGCCGGCCGAGCCGCCGCACAGATGGGTGAGCACAGTGCCCAGAAAGATGGCCGGGACCAGCCACGGCGTCACCGAGCTGCCGTCCTGCACGGCCCGCAGCACATCGTTGGTGCCCTTGCCGACACAGCCCGTCGCCTTATACAGAGCCGTGATGGCGATGCCCGCCGCAGGCAGGAGCCATAACAGCCAGACCTGCTCTGCACGCTGCTCCGTCACCCATTCCACTGCCAGATGGAACAGCGTTCCGATGCCGCCGCACAGCACGCCGGTGCACACAGCCAGAAGCGTCCACCGGAACAGCGCCAGAAGCGAGACCCGGATCGCTTCCTTATAATGCAGGAACCATTCCTTCATTGTTGTATCCCTCTCTATCTTGCAGTCTGATTTTGATACGGGCAAAAACATAACACGTTTTTCTGTGAAAGTCAACCAAAGAACGGCAAAGGATCTTATACAACTTTCACATACCCGGTAAAATGCCAAAGGCCCCGCTTCTTTGTGCGCAGAAGCAGGGCCTTTGATCTGGTTGCCGTTTAAGATTTTGGATCAGAAAAAGAAAAAAGGAGAACAAAGAGCGCTTGTCGGGGCGAGGCCCCTCCATCTGCTTTCGCAGATCGTTTGGTCACTCGAAAGCCCCACTGGGGCTTTCGTTGCTGACGCAAACGCAATCATCACGCTGCTGCGCAGGGGCCGGTGTCGTGCCGGTGCGCCTGCACCGCAGCGGGACAGCTGTTAGAATCCGGGAGCTTTACTCCACATCCTGCAGGGCGGCAAAGTCCTCTTCGCCGGTGCGGATCTTGACCACGCGGGTCACGTTGTACACAAAGATCTTGCCGTCGCCGATATGGCCGGTATACAATGCCTTCTTGGCGGCCTCCACCACAGCGTCCACGCTGATGCGGGAGACGATGACCTCCACCTTGATCTTGGGCAGCAGGGTGGTATCCACGGGGACGCCGCGGTATTTCTCGCTGGTGCCCTTCTGGATGCCGCAGCCCATCACCTGCGTGACCGTCATGCCGGTGACACCCAGATCGTTGAGGGCGGTCTTGAGCTGGTCGAACTTGGAGAGCTTTGCAATGATGGACACCTTGTGCATACCGGTGTCGTACACGCCATCGTGGATCACGGGAGAAGCTTCCCGCACCACAGGGACTGCAGCGCTGATCTGCTTGTCGGTGGCCTTGGTCACATCGTCCTCGCCGAGGTCGGTGTTCTCGTTGGGCACCATGACAGCAGAGTTTGCATCGGAGATAGAGAAGCCGGCGTAGGCAGATGCCAGACCATGCTCGTGGATGTCCAGACCGTCGATCTCCACCTCTGCGGGAACGCGCAGGCCGATGAACTTATCGATGAGCTTGAAGATGACGAACATCACCACCACAACGTAGATGTCAACGGTCACGAGGCCCAGCAGCTGGGTGCCCAGCTGTGCCAGACCGCCGCCGTAGAACAGACCGGCGTGCGCGGTGTTGGCACCGGTGGAGAACAGGCCCACCGCAATGGTGCCCCACACGCCGTTTGCAAAGTGGACGGAAACTGCACCAACAGGGTCATCCACCTTGGCGATGTTATCAAAGAACTCAACGCTCAGAACAACGAGCAAGCCGGCCACAAAGCCGATGAAGAATGCGCCGAAGGGAGAAACGGTATCGCAGCCTGCAGTGATCGCCACCAGACCGGCCAGAGAACCGTTCAGGGTCATGGAGACATCGGGCTTGCCGTAACGCAGCCAGGTGAAGATCATGGTCACACAGGTGGCAACCGCTGCAGCAAGGTTGGTGTTGAAGCAGACCAGACCGGTCATGGTCATGGCCTCGTCGGTGGCAAGGCTCAGAGAGGAGCCGCCGTTGAAACCGAACCAGCAGAACCACAGGATGAACACGCCCAGAGCACCGGCGGTCAGGTTGTGGCCGGGAATGGCGTGAGGCTTGCCGTCCTTGTCGTACTTGCCGATGCGGGGACCCAGCATCCATGCGCCCAGCAGAGCGATGACGCCGCCCACGTTGTGGACTGCTGCGGAGCCTGCAAAGTCATGGAAGCCCATGCTCTGCAGCCAGCCGCCGCCCCACATCCAGTGGCCGCAGATGGGGTAGACCACCAGCGAGATCGCAGCAGAGTAAACGCAGTAAGCCTTGAAGTTGGTGCGCTCGGCCATGGAGCCGGAGACGATGGTGGCAGCCGTCGCGCAGAACACGGTCTGGAACACGATGTAGACCCACAGCGGGATATCCAGACCCAGATGGCTGTAATCGCCCTGAATGAACGGGTCGAAACCGCCGATCAGTGCGCCGGTGCCGCCGAACATCAGGCCAAAGCCGATGATCCAGTAGCACGGGGTGCCGATGCAGAAGTCCATCATATTCTTCATCAGAATATTACCGGTGTTCTTGGCACGGGTGAAACCGGCTTCGCACAAGGCGAAGCCCGCCTGCATAAAGTAGACGAGGAACGCTCCCACGAGCGTCCAACAGGTGTTGATGGAGCTGAACATAACTTTTCATACCTCCCACGAATGTGATGCCGCAAGGCCACCAGAACCTTTTGGCGTGTGCGGTGTTCCCCGTGCCGATCGCACGTAGGAACGCTTCATTTGCACTCAGGAGACCCTCTATCTTCCCCCGAGCGGCAATATCCCCGAAAACACAAAAGGCGCTGGCGGAATCAATTCCGTCAGCGCCTTTGCTTTCGATGGCACGAGTATAGTCCCTTTGTGCAAAAGTGTCAAGGGCTCATGTCAAGGTTTTACGTTTTTCACAACACGAAGAAAGGGAATGCGGCAAAAGTTTGGCAAAACTCTGTTTTCCGCCGCACCCTAGTCATTCTTTTCCGCTTCTGTGTCGTTTTCTGCTTTTTTGTGACCGGAGCGGTGTCCGCCCTGCATTTCCCAGTGCAGCATCAGGCTCATCATGGCGCGCAGCGCAAAGGTGGCAGCCAGCGGCACCACCGACTCCAGATTCTGCAGAAGGAAGGTCTTGGCGATCTCCGCCGACATCAGAAATTCCAGCGCCGTGGTCAGGCCGCTGCTCATCTCGTGGTGGAAATCATGGTGGTCATGGAAGAAGGTCGCCCGCACATAGTGGTAGGTGGCCTTGACAAGACTGGTGACGATGATGAACAGGCCGATCACTTCGGCAAGGCCCGCGATCATAGGCACTGCGGTCTCCAGAAAGCCTTCCAGTCCATGGGTAATGCCTGCGTTCAGATGATAAAGCCAGCCCATAGCAGCATCCTCTTACAGCAGGGTCTTGACGTATGCTGCCAGCTCCTCGTCCTTGCAGGAGGCAAAGAACAGCTCGCTGAACTTTGCACCGGCGACAGCGCCCTTCAGCAGATCCTGATCGATGCTCTTCAGGCACTCGATCAGCGGCTTGAAGGTGGCGGCACGCACGCCGTCCAAAATCTTCTTGTTGCGCTGCTCAGGCTCCACGCGCTCCTTGGGGTAGCCCTGACCGTGGCCGAAGCCAAACAGCTTCTCGAAGCAGTACTCGAGGTTCAGCTCACCGCCCCAGCCGAAGCCCTTGGCAAAGGGCATGGCAACGGCGTTGCCGTCGTTGACGTGGGCAAAGGTGTAGGCGTCCACGGGGTCCTCCACATGGCCGCAGATGACGCCGGGGAAGCTGTTCAGGGCCAGCATGGCACCCTCGCCGGTGCCGCAGCCGGTGATGACGTAGTCGGCAGCGCCGCTGTTCAGCAGGATGGCGGCCAGAATGCCGCACTGCACATAGGTCAGCTGTGCGGCGTCATCGGCGGCGTACATGCCGTAGTTGACCACCTCGTGGCCCATGGGCTCCACCACCTTTTTCAGGGCAGCTTCAATGATACCGTTCTTTGCGGCCTGACTGTTCTCGTTGATGAGTGCGATCTTCATAGTAGTTTCTTCTCCTTTTATGATCTTCTCCTGCAGGTGCAGGTGTTATACAAAGTCCTCCCGCATGGGGGTGAAGAAGTCCAGCAGGATGCCGGCTTCCAGACAGACGCAGCCGTGCATCACGCCGTTCTGCTTGAGCAGGGTGTCGCCGGGGCCCACCTCGCGGGTCTCGTCCCCGATGGTAAAGCGGAAGCGGCCCGACACCACATAGGTGATCTGGGTGTGGGGGTGGCAGTGCATGGCACCCACGCCGCCGGTCTCAAAGGTGTTTTCCACGCACATGGCGTCCCTGCCGTAGGCCAGAACGCGGCGCTGCACCCCGGGGCCGCAGGGTTCCGGGGCAATGTCGGCGTGGGGCACCCATTGCATGTCCTGATGGTTTTTCTCCATTATAACATATCATCCTTTCCCATACAAATGCAAAAAGGGACTGTCACACGCGCTGTGCAACAGTCCCCGTTTTTTCAGATCTGCGGGATCTCCTCAGAGCTTACTGGGGCTGCTTGCCGATGTAGGCCAGAATGCCGCCATCAACGTACAGGATCAGGCCATTGACGAAGTCAGAAGCCTCGGAAGCCAGGAAGACAGCGGGTCCGCCCAGATCCTCTGCCTCGCCCCAGCGGCCTGCGGGGGTCTTGGCAACGATGAACTGGTCGAAGGGATGACGGCTGCCGTCGGGCTGGATCTCGCGCAGAGGTGCGGTCTGCGGGGTAGCGATGTAGCCGGGTCCGATGCCGTTGCACTGGATGTTGTAGGCGCCGTACTCAGAAGCGATGTTCTTGGTGAGCATCTTCAGGCCGCCCTTGGCTGCAGCGTAGGCGGAGACGGTCTCACGGCCCAGCTCGCTCATCATGGAGCAGATGTTGATGATCTTGCCGCCGCCCTGTGCGATCATGTCGGGGATGATGGCCTTTGCCACGATGAAGGGAGCGTTCAGGTCAACATCGATGACCTGACGGAACTGAGCAGCGCTCATTTCGGTCATGGGGATGCGCTTGATGATGCCGGCGTTGTTGACCAGAATGTTGATGTGGCCCACTTCCTCGGTGATCTTTGCCACCATGGCGTTGACGGCGTCCTCATCGGTAACGTCGCAGACATAGCCGTGAGCCTTGATGCCTGCTTCTTCGTAAGCAGCGATGCCCTTATCCACCAGCTCCTGCTTGATGTCGTTGAACACGATGGTTGCACCGTTGGCTGCCATTGCCTTTGCAATCGCCATGCCGATGCCATAAGATGCGCCGGTGATCAGCGCGACCTTGCCGGTCAGATCAAAAGATTTGGGAGTGCACTGTGCCATAATAGAGTCCTCCAATCAAATTGTTCCTTTGCGGGGAAGCCCCGTTCTTGCCTTGCAGGATGCCCAAAGCCGAACTCTCGATTTTAGCATCCTTCTTGTATACAGGGTAACATTCTTTTTGGGCTCTGTCAAGGCATTTTCTTCTGCATTTTTGCTGTATTTTTATTTTTCCGGGAAAATTTTTCGTGAAAAGTCGTGCAAAGCCGCAAAATCCCGGTTTTATCTTGTATACACGGTTTCAGCCATCAGCGGTGCGCACAATTTCGGCGGAAAAATTTGGGCTTGTTGACAAAGTTGCAGACTTCTCTCTGTTTCTTCTTGACATAAGTACGACTTTCCTGTATCTTCACAATCAAGAACGATTCTCGCAAAAGAAAAGGAGTCCTGCTATGAAAAAACACTTACTCATCTTCGCTTCGCTGGCACTGAGCTGTCTGGTGCTGTCCGCACCTCTGACTGCCGGGGCCGTCTCTTCCAGCCAGACCGAAGCATCCTCGCTTTACATCATTACAGTACAGCCGGAACTGCCCGTGACCGAACACTCTGAGCTGGAACTGACCGCACTGGAGATGACCCAGACATGGCAGAATCCCAATCCCCGCCGCCAGCTGGCACTAAAGTCTGTTTCCCGTGCCGGGTGTTCCGTTTATCGGTGGAGCAGTTCCGCCCCGGCCGTTGCTTCGGCGGATGCCAGCGGCCTTGTCACGGCACTGGCCCCCGGCAAGGCAGTCATCAGTGCATACACCACTCAGGGAGAAACGCTGACCTGCACCGTAACGGTCACTTCCGAAATTGGCAAAGTCACGCTGGATGCAGACGTTCTTTTGCTGCACAGCGTTGGCGGCCAGCAGGACCTGATCCCCACTGTGGCTGTGCAGGAGCCTTCCGCTGTGGCACTGCAATGGACAAGCTCTGACCCCTCCGTAGCCGTCGTAGACGCCAGCGGTACCGTCACTGCCGTAACGGACGGAAAAGCAGTGGTCACGGTCCGCACCCCGGAGGGTCGCAGCGCGGACTGCACCGTATACGTCGGGCAGGCTGCCGCAGATTACGAAAAGCGGAACAGCCAGCTCACCAAGGCCGTGCTTGGCGGCATGGGCGTTCTGGGTGCGCTGTTCCTGCTGCTGGGCATCGCACTTTAATATCGGATACAAAAGACCGGACCGCAAAACTGCAGTCCGGTCTCCTTATATCATCCCAGCTTCTTTTTCTGCTGCCGTGCCACAATGGGCATCAGCAGGGAGGCGGGCAGCAGCTTCTGCGCCGTGGTGCATGCCCGCATAAAAGCCGAGGGCACGATGATGGTCCTGCGGTGCATCATGCCGTGCATGGCTTCCTGTACGCAGAACTCCGGCGTGATGCCCCGGAGGGCAAACACCACCCCTGCCCGGTCGTTGAACTCGGTATCCACCGGCCCCGGGCAGAGCGCACACACGTAGACCGGGCTGTGCAGCTCCTGCAGCTCCCGGGCAACACCCCGGGTCAGGCTGACCACATAGGCCTTGCTGGCATAGTAGCCCGCCATATAGGGCCCGCCGGGCAGCAGCCCCGCCGAGGACGCCACGTTCAGGATGGTGCCGCCGCCTGCCGCGTGCATCCTGCGCACCGCAAAGCGGAACAGCCGCGCCATGGCTTCCACGTTCACCCGGATCATTTCCTCTTCCCGGGCGTCGTCGGTCTCCAGATAGCTGCCGCACACGCCAAAGCCCGCGTTGTTGATAAAGATATCAATGGTCTCCCCCTCCAGCTCCTTGAAAAGGCGCTGGCAGTCCTCTTCCCGGGCAAGGTCTGCGGGCAGGATGCGGCAGGGCGTGCCCAGTTTTGCGGCCAGCGCTTCCAGCCGGTCGGTGCGGCGGGCGGTCAGGATGAGCCGACAGCCCAGCTTTGCATAGCGGCGTGCAAACTCCTGCCCGATGCCGGAGCTTGCGCCGGTGATCCATACAGTCTTTGACATATTTATTCTCCTTCCGAACCCTCTCAGTCAATGCCTTTCGGCATTGCCAGATTCCCCCTTTTGTCACCTGCGGTGACATCTTCCCCCGGAGCGGGGGAAGTCTTTCCTCTCGGGGGGAGCTTTTGTACAGCAGACCTTCCCGGTTTGAAAATGTAAAAGAAAAGAGTGTCCGAAACGACTGCGGTGTTTCGGACGCTCTCATAGATTTTATTTCAGCAGATTGTCGTTCTCGAAGTAATCGATCCGCATGGACTTGCGCACCTCGGCCAGCGTAGCGGCGGCAGTCTTTTCCGCGTAGGCGCTGCCCTCTTTCAGGATCTCCACCACCTCGGGCAGGCGCTGCTCCCACTCCTTGCGGCGGGTGCGGATGGGCTCCAGCTCAGCCTGCATGACGCTGTTCAGGAACTTTTTCACCTTCACGTCGCCCAGACCGCCGCGCTGGTAGTGCGCCTTCACCTCGTCGAGGTTCTGGTATTCCGGCCAGAACTCGGCAAAGTGCTCCGGGCGGCAGAAGGCGTCCAGATAGATGAACACCGGGTTGCCCTCCACCTTGCCGGGATCCTGCACCCGCAGGTGGTTGGGGTCGGTGTACATGGACATGACCTTCTTTTTGATGTCCTCCGGCTCCTCGGACAGGTAGATGCAGTTGCCGAGGCTCTTGCTCATCTTGGCCTTGCCGTCGGTGCCGGGCAGGCGCAGGCAGGCGGCGTTCTGGGGCAGCACGATCTCCGGCTCGGTCAGGGTGTCGCCGTAAACGGCGTTGAATTTGCGCACGATCTCGCAGCACTGCTCGATCATGGGCTTCTGGTCCTCACCGGCAGGCACGGTGGTGGCGTGGAAGGCGGTGATGTCCGCCGCCTGACTGATGGGGTAGCAGAAGAAGCCCACCGGGATGCTGGTCTCAAAGTTGCGCATATGGATCTCGCTCTTGACGGTGGGGTTGCGCTGCAGGCGGCTCACGGTGACGAGGTTCATATAGTAGAAGCTCAGCTCCGTCAATTCCGGCACCATGGACTGGATGAAAATATGGGTCTTGGCGGGGTCGATGCCGCAGGCCAGATAGTCCAGCGCCACCTGCAGGATGTTCTGGCGCACCTTTTCCGGGTTGTCGGCGTTATCGGTCAGGGCCTGTGCATCGGCGATCATAACGTAGATCTCATCGTACTCGCCGGAGTTCTGCAGGCGCACCCGCTCCTTCAGGGAACCGACATAGTGGCCCACATGCAGGCGGCCGGTGGGACGGTCGCCAGTCAGAATGACTTTTTTCATGATGTTCTCCTTTTTTAAAGGGCAAACTCCCCCAGTCACGGCTTACGCCGTGCCAGCCCCCTCGGAGATGGGGCCTTTGGCGGTGCGGCAAAGTTTCCGGTTTTGCCAAAGCCTCCCTCATAGAGGGAGGTGGCATTGCCGCAGGCAATGACGGAAGGAGTTTCCTCTTGTTTCGCTTATTATTTTAAGTATATCCCGCCCTGCATTTTCTGTCAACAAAAGCAGCGGAAAAAGAAAAAAGCGATGGAAAACTTCCATCGCTTTGCTGGCGCCTCTTGCCTGACTCGAACAGGCGACACCCTGATTAACAGTCAGGTGCTCTAACCGACTGAGCTAAAGAGGCATCTATATAAAACGGCACATGACCGTTTTATTACTATAAAATGGTGACCCGTACCGGAATCGAACCGATGTTAAAGGCGTGAGAGGCCTCTGTCTTAACCGCTTGACCAACGGGCCATACGTCCATTTTGCATCGGGCGTTCGCTCCCGACTCGACTATTTTAGCATAGCGCAGCTGCTTTGTCAACACAAAATTTCATTTTTTTAAAAAATCGCCCGCACCCGGGCTGCGCCGGTGTGGAACAGGCCCAGCGCCAGCCCCAGATACACGCCGACCACCGTATCGTTCTGGTCAAATTCCATCTGCTGGCGCTGCGGCAGACCGGCCAGTGTGCCCTTGTATACGCACCGCAGTTCTTCCAGCCGGGTGTAGTCGTTGGGGTGCATCAGGGTGCTGTGCTTGGGCAGCTCCACAGCACCGCTCTTTTCCAGCACCTCGCTGACGAACTGGGAGCAGAAATAGTGCCGGCGGCGGTTCCAGCGGATATGCAGCGCGCAGAGCGCAAGGCCGATGACGTTGAACCGGTAAAGGCTGCCGTGGGCCATCATGTGCTCGGCACGGCGGCGGGCACGGGTGTAGGCTTCATCGCTCACATCCAGCGCATACAGCGCGCAGGGCACGTTCTCCCGCAGACGGAACACACCCCGGTTCAGGTATTCCCTGCTGGGCCCCGCCGGGAACATGGTATAGCCGTTTTTGCGGGTAGAGCTGTACAGGCAGCTCAGGTCTTCGTCAAAAGCCAGCGAAGCGTGGGTATAATTTGCACCGGTAACGGCGTAAACAAGGTTTGAAAGCAGGGTACCCGACCGGGTGAGCAGGATGTAGATGGTCTTCATGATCTTTTTCCTTTTTATATGCAGCACACAGAAAGCGCGGGGCTGTCCTTTTATCGGATACAGTATACCACAGGCAAAACTTCTTTGCCATAAAAATCGTCAAAATCTCGTAAATTTTGCACAAATCGGGCTGTGGTTCCTGTTCTGCTCTTCCCTGCCGCGCCGTTTTGTGGAAAGGGCCGTTTTTGTGCGCGTTTTTTTCATGCATCCCGCCATGCATCCCGGCTCGTCAAAATTTTATCAAAAAATTGTTTTCCCGCTGTTCCACCTTATTTTTTCAGGTCTCGCCCCCTGCTTTTGTTTCCTGAAATTGTTTCAGGCAGGTAAATTTCTTAATGAAATTTGTTTCTTTTCTGCAAACAGTACGGTTTATTTATTGATTTTGCAAGGCTTTTATGTATAATGATATACAGGAGAATTTGCATTTACAAACTGCAAGCCTTCTGCGCAGCGCCCGGCCCGCCGGGAAACGCTGTGCCCTATACAGGACGTATCGATCAAACGAAAGTAGAGGTATAGCGAATATGGCAAAGTTGGATCTTACCAAGTATGGCATTACCGGCACGACTGAGATCGTGCACAACCCCTCCTACGAGCAGCTGTTCGAGGAAGAGACCAAGCCCGGTCTGGAAGGCTACGAAAAGGGCCAGGTCAGCGAGCTGGGTGCTGTGAACGTTATGACCGGCATCTACACCGGCCGTTCTCCCAAGGACAAGTTCATCGTTATGGACGAGAACTCCAAGGACACCGTGTGGTGGACTTCCGACGAGTACAAGAACGACAACCACCCCGCTTCTCAGGAAGCATGGGCTGCTGTGAAGGCTATTGCTCAGAAGGAGCTGTCCAACAAGCGCCTGTACGTGGTGGATGCATTCTGCGGTGCCAACAAGGATACCCGCATGGCCATCCGCTTTGTCATGGAAGTTGCATGGCAGGCACACTTCGTCACCAACATGTTCATCAAGCCCACCGCTGAGGAGCTGGAGAACTTTGAGCCCGATTTCGTTGTCTACAACGCATCCAAGGCCAAGGTTGAGAACTACAAGGAGCTGGGCCTGAACTCTGAGACTGCTGTTGTGTTCAACATCACCAGCAAGGAGCAGGTCATTGTGAACACCTGGTACGGCGGCGAGATGAAGAAGGGCATGTTCTCCATGATGAACTACTTCCTGCCGCTGAAGGGCATGGCTTCCATGCACTGCTCTGCCAACACCGACCTGAACGGCGAGAACACCGCTATCTTCTTCGGTCTGTCCGGCACCGGCAAGACCACCCTGTCCACCGATCCCAAGCGTCTGCTGATCGGCGATGACGAGCACGGCTGGGACGACAACGGCGTGTTCAACTTTGAGGGCGGCTGCTACGCAAAGGTCATCAACCTGGATAAGGACTCCGAGCCCGATATCTACAACGCCATCAAGCGCAACGCTCTGCTGGAGAACGTCACTCTGGATGCTGAGGGCCACATCGATTTCGCTGATAAGAGCGTTACCGAGAACACCCGTGTGTCCTACCCCATCAACCACATCAAGAACATCGTCCGTCCCATTTCTTCTGCACCCGCTGCAAAGAATGTCATCTTCCTGTCTGCTGACGCATTCGGCGTTCTGCCCCCGGTCTCCATCCTGAGCCCCGAGCAGACCCAGTACTACTTCCTGTCCGGCTTCACTGCAAAGCTGGCAGGCACCGAGCGCGGCATCACCGAGCCCACCCCCACCTTCTCTGCATGCTTCGGCCAGGCCTTCCTGGAGCTGCACCCCACCAAGTATGCTGAGGAGCTGGTCAAGAAGATGCAGAAGAGCGGCGCCAAGGCTTATCTGGTCAACACCGGCTGGAACGGCACCGGCAAGCGCATCTCCATCAAGGATACCCGCGGCATCATCGACGCCATCCTGA
>Ga0129310_1002410_pt1 | contig 13963 bp, 14 predicted proteins | sample Go1ome_2_FD_94433 | JGI IMG/M metagenome (GOLD analysis project Ga0129310, IMG submission 94433) | Western lowland gorrila individual fecal microbial communities from Wisconsin, USA - Go1022A metagenome | ecosystem: Host-associated > Mammals > Digestive system > Large intestine > Fecal | place...
CACCGCCACCACCACGACACAAGACCTCGCCACCATACCCGCCAACACCACCAAATACGATGTGGCCAACTACTCGCCCTTAGGGTCAGAAACCGAGAACGGCGTTGTAGTCACCGTGGAGACCTCGCTGATGGTACGCGCCACCATGAACCAAACCATCACCACCAAGGACGGCGAAAAGACCAATTCCGCCACCTCCAACACCGTAGCGCCGAAGGCCTCCGATGCCCCCTACTTCACTTCCGTAGATACCTACAAGGGACGCCGCACCGCCGCCCTGGCATGGGAAGTGGCCTCGACGATGAACCTCGACCACTACGAATTATTCCGCGACGGTATCAAGATTTTGGGCAAATACACCGGAGGTTCGTATATCGACTCCAACCTTCCCGACGGCACATACTCCTACGTGATTGTGGCTTATTGGAAAGACGGCAGCGTCACGCGCTCGACATCTGTATCCGCTACCATCAAGCACGCCGAAGACGTAGCATCGTACGTCCTCGACACCGTATACAACTACCCCATCATGACCGAGGACGAGTGGAACAAGGCCGGTAAGCCCGCCGATGCAGTATTGGCCAAAGGCCTGTTTGCCAACGCCAAGACGCCGGTAGGCGCATGGGGTGCCCCCGGCGACATATACCGTCAGGCCCAGTACTACAACGGCAAGTGGTACCTCGCACAGCTGACCGCACGCACCGAGCTGTCAGCCAACGGCAATTACATTCCCAACAACTATTTGGACGGAAAATCAGTAGGCACAAATATCACGGAAGCAGAAGCACAAGCCATTTACGCCAAATGGCGTGGTGACTGGTGCGGCGGCATCAAATCCATCGGCGCCGATGCCAAGACCATCAAGACCATCGGCGACAACCTCCACACCGAAGTCGGTACCTGGGGTCTTGAAAGCCAGTTTGTAGCCGTAGACGAAGGCGGTAATAAATGGCGTCGCGCCATCCACTCCGGCGCTTTCGGCTGGTATGACACTCCATATATCAACAACGAGGCCGATGGTGTCAAAGTCACCAATTCGCTGTATTACCGCCCGACAGCATTCGTACATGGCAACGAAACCGGCGAGACCGAAATCAGGTACTCAGGCAAACACTTCTACGATTATGAGACCGACTATATTAATTCGGAAGCCGGCAAGGCCGCAGTAGCCGATTTCAACGCCAAATACGGCAGCACGTTGGCGTGCAACACAGGTCTTCAGTACTACCGTACGCACTACATCTCGGCCGGCGGCAACGCCAAAAACGGCACGGGCTTCCTGCTGATGTCCATGAACCGCTCGGCTGATGTCTTCCGCATCAAGATGAACGGCGGCACCGCCACAGCCGTGGACAAATTCACCGCTCCCATCAGCGAAATCGCAGCCCTCGGTCGCGACATCAATACACTGGCTTCCACCGAGAACTATTCCTACCCCGTAGCCGGACGCCAAGCCTTCATACAGACCGTACGCGGCATCGGCACATGGTACGTAGACGCCAACGGCAAATACACCCTGATGTTCTCGAACACAGCCGATATCACCCAGTGCGGCGGCGTGACCTTCACGTACAACAAAGAATTCTTTGTACTACACTCCACTACTATCAACAGCAACAGCCCCGGCAACTTCCGTATCGACATCGCACAATGCAAGAACGGCGAGAATTACACCACCGTCGTGCCCTCCAAGGACAACCTCATGCCCACGGTAGCCAACAAGTTGGACGAAAGCACCCGGTTCGAAGCCGGCAACTCCAACGCAAGCTGGTACGGCGCCGAGTACAACAAGGACGAGAACTGCATATACATCTATCAGTACGTTCCGGGCGTGCGCTTTGCCAAGTACCGCCTGTACATCAGCGAGCAGTACCCCGATGTACCCCCGACATTGGACATCACCACCGGATACAATAAAGCCAAGACCGACATCACGCACTTTGACTCGAAGATTACATGGCGGCGTCCCGGCACCAACCACGATTACGGCCTGAGCGAAAACGCCGATGTCATAGTCGACCACTACGAAGTGTCGCTCAAGGACAAGTCCGGCAACATCATACAAGCATGGAACAACGTGCCCGACGTCCAGAAAGCCGACCACACGTTCACCCTCGAGTACAGCAAGACCGCTGGCGTGTACAACCTCGATTCGGAGAAATACACCGCCGAAATTGTGCCTATCTACAAGCGCAAGAAAGACAACTCCATCATCCACGGCGCCGCTAACTTTGCAGTGGACCAAAACGACTACCCGGCAGCCATAGGCGCAGCCAAGGCCTACGCCTACCAAGGCTCGGGCAACGCTCAGGGCGCCTACCGCGTAGACCTCGACTTTGACCGCGCACTGCCGGCTCAGTCCTCCGAACCCGTGTCGTACTTCCTCGTCGAAGTCTCCACCGACGGCGGCAACAGCTACAAGACGCTGAGCAACTTCAACCTGCTCAAGCAGGGCGAAGACTACCACTACTATCCCGAAGAAATCACCAACGGCCAAGTGCCAGGACAATACAAATTCGGCACTACCGCCGCCGACAGCCCGAGTGAAAAAGGCTATGCCATGCGCGAAAAAGCCAACTACGCCACCGACCACGAGTGCGTGCTGTACTACTACACCAACGCCAACCCGTCGGGCTACAAATACCGCATCACGGCCGTGTACGCCTCCACTAATGCACGCATAAGCAAGAGTGCGAACACCACCGCCACCGCTACCATCGCCGGGACAACCGGCATAAGTGACGCCACGGGCTACAGCCTGAGCGCCTACCCCGTACCCGCCACCACCGAGGTAACCGTCACCAGCCCCGAGGCTATACGCGACATCCGCGTATTCTCGAGCACCGGCGCCGAAGTGGCACGCGTAGCCGGCGAAGACAGCTACACCCAAAGCGTGGACGTCTCCACACTGGCCTCCGGTGTGTATATGATTGTAATCAACGAACAAACGCCCATACGCATCGTCAAGAAGTAGCATGGGCATCCCACGCGACAGAGGCGCATACGGGTCGGCAAGTCCGGCCAAGCGCCCCTGCCCTTCTTCGAAAACAACTGATTGATTTTGATATGAAGGCGCAGTGATGCGCTGACGTGATTGACTAACCTGAAATGTAGAACAAAAGTAAGGGCTATCTCCGGCCTAAATGGCCGGATGTATAGAATTCGTACCTGAATTAGTTAAGAGTCCCGCCGACCGTTGAGGTTAGCGGGCTCTGTTTTTTTTTAATGTGGGATGGGCTGCGCAACGCATGGGAGGAGGAGGACGATGGGACATTGGGGGCTTTAGGGACCTTAGGGGCTTTAGGGACTTTAGGGCCCTTAGGGACTTTAGGGTCCTTAGGGTCCTTAGGGACCTTAGGGACGCTTTCGGGGTCTCGCAAAAAAAGCGTACCTTTGCACTGATCAAAGACTCTGAGTACTTCTTTTCGGAAGTCACTGAGTACTTCTTTTCGGAAGACTCCGAGTACTTCTTCTAAAAATCACCGCTACATCATCCACAAAAAAGACGATGCCACAAAAAATCATTATTCTCGATTTCGGGTCGCAGACGACACAGCTTATAGGCCGCCGCCTGCGCGAACTCGACACTTACTGCGAAATCCTCCCCTACAACCGTATGCCTGCTGACGATCCCGATGTCATCGGCGTCATCCTCTCGGGCAGCCCCTTCTCGGTATACGATGACAAGGCCTTCAAGGTTGACACCGAGGCCCTTGTGTCGCGCTACCCGGTACTGGGCATATGCTACGGCGCCCAACTGATGGCCTATCAGCGCGGCGGACGCGTCGAACCGGCCTCCACTCGCGAATACGGCCGTGCCATCCTCAGCGAAGTGGACAGCTCCGATCCGCTGATGACCGGCATCGAGGTCGGCGCACAGGTATGGATGAGCCACGGCGACACCATCACCGCCGTCGGCGAAGGCATGGATATAGTAGCCTCCACCGACAAAGTACACGTGGCCGCCTATCGCCGCCGAGGCTTCCGATGCTGGGGCGTGCAATTCCATCCCGAGGTGTTCCACAGCACCTGCGGCATACAATTGCTGCAGAATTTCGTGGTGGACATCTGCGGCTCGCGTCGCGAATGGACTCCCGCATCGTACATAGACAGCACCGTGGAAAGCCTGCGCCGGACATTAGGCGACGACCGCGTGGTGCTCGGACTGAGCGGAGGCGTGGACTCGTCCGTGGCCGCCGTACTGCTCAACCGCGCCATCGGCGACCGCCTCACCTGCATATTCGTGGACCACGGAATGCTACGCAAAAACGAGTACACCAACGTCTTACGCGACTACCAAGGGCTGGGCCTCAACGTCATAGGCGTCAATGCCTCGGCCAAATTCTTCGACGAACTGGCCGGAATCACCGACCCGGAGGCCAAGCGCAAAATCATCGGCAAGGGCTTTATCGACGTCTTCGATGAGGAAGCCCGCAAAATCGAGGATGTCAAATGGCTGGCGCAAGGCACAATATACCCCGACTGCATAGAGTCGCTGAGCATCACCGGCACCACCATCAAGAGCCACCACAACGTCGGCGGACTGCCCGAGAAAATGCACCTGAAGCTGTGCGAACCGCTGCGCGCGCTCTTCAAGGACGAAGTACGCGCCGTCGGACGGCAGCTGGGCATGCCCGAGCATCTGATACGCCGCCACCCCTTCCCGGGCCCCGGCCTGGCCGTGCGCATACTGGGCGAAGTCACCCCCGAGAAAGTGCGCATACTGCAAGACGCCGACGACATCTTCATCTCCAAGATGCGCCAATACGGCCTGTACGACGACATCTGGCAGGCCGGCGTGATACTGCTGCCGGTGCAAAGCGTCGGCGTCATGGGCGACGAACGCACCTACGAACAAGCCGTGGCTCTGCGTGCCGTTACCTCCACGGACGCCATGACCGCCGACTGGGCGCGCCTACCCTACGACTTCCTGGCCGATGTATCCAACACCATCATCAACAGCGTGCGCGGCGTTAACCGCGTATGCTACGATGTCTCCTCCAAGCCGCCGAGCACCATCGAATGGGAATGAAAATAATGTGGAATGTCAGAACTAAGGGAGTTATGGGAACTATGAGAACAATGGGAGTTATAGGTGTATGACATTATTCCCATCTTTCCCATCTTTCCCATCTTTCCCATTAGCACAATAGTCCAATCTCGCCACCAAATCGGCCTCACAGGCACGCTGTGAGGCCGATTTGGCTATATCGTTTATTTTGCGTATTTTTGCGGTCGCATTCATATGAATCATACACGACTTGACACATGCAATTTACAGCAGAAATGTTAGCAGCCCTTATCGGCGGTACCGTTGACGGCGACCCCAAAGCCGCAGTCAGCACCTTTGCCAAAATCGAAGAAGGGCATCCCGGCGCACTGTCTTTTCTTGCCAATCCCAAATACACACACTACATCTACGACACTCAATCGTCGATAGTGCTCGTGGCCGATACATTCGTGCCCGAGCGTCCCGTACAAGCCACCATGATACGCGTGGCCGACCCCTACGGCGCAGTCACCAAGCTCATGGAAATGGCCGCCGCAGCCATGACACAGCACCCCGTCGGCATCGAGCAGCCCAGCTACATAGCCGAAGACGTCGCCATAGACAAGGAGACATACGTCGGCGCATTTGCATACATCGGCAAAGGCGCCGTCATAGGACGCGGCGCCAAGATCTATCCCCAAGTGTACGTAGGCAACGGCGCCGTCATAGGCGAAGACACCGTGCTCTACCCCGGAAGCCGCGTATATCCCGGATGCCATATCGGGGCACGCTGCATCATCCATGCCGGCGTGGTCATAGGAGCCGACGGCTTCGGCTTTGCACCCGACAGCGAAGGCGTCTACCATAAAATACCCCAAATGGGCATCGTCGAGATAGGCGATGACGTCGAAATAGGAGCCAATACCACCGTGGACCGCGCCACCATGGGCGCCACCCGCGTAGGCCGCGGCACCAAGCTGGACAACTTGATACAGGTGGCACACAACGTCACCGTAGGCGAGCACACGGTGGTGGCCGCACAAGCCGGCATAGCAGGCAGTGCACACGTAGGCAGCCACTGTATGGTGGGCGGACAAGTGGGCATCGCCGGGCACATCGCCGTGGGCGACCGCACACAAATAGGCGCCCAGTCGGGCGTACCCAACAACGTCGCCCCCGGCAGCCGCATCATGGGATACCCCGCAGTGCCCGCCGGCGAATTTGCCCGTCAAGCCGCATACATACGCCGCTTGGGCCAGCTCTTTGACCGCGTCGGCGCCCTCGAAAAATCCTCCAAGCAACAGTAACCCAAGTACGAAACAATATATAACACCATATACGCCACAATGAAACAGCTCACGCTCGCCAAACCCTTTACGCTCCAAGGCAAAGGGCTGCATACAGGCCTCAATATCACGGCAACCTTCAACCCCGCAGCCGAAGACACAGGATACAAAATCCAACGCGTCGACCTCGAAGATCGGCCAATAATACCCGCTGTGGCCGAAAACGTCGTAGCCACCAGCCGCGGCACCGTCATCGGCATCGCTCCCGACATCACCGTCAGCACCATAGAGCACGCCATGGCCGCACTCTATGCCTCCGGAATAGACAACGTACTCATCAGTGTGGACGGCCCAGAGATGCCCATACTGGACGGCAGCGCCGCAATATACACCCACGCCATAGCCCAAGCCGGACTCCAAGAACAAGATGCCGACAAAGAATTCTTTGTCGTCCGCCACAAAATAGAGGTCTCCGACCCCGAAACAGGCTCCAAAATCATAGTACTACCCGACGAAGAATTCACCGCCGATGTGATGATCAACTTCGACTCACCCGTACTGCACAACCAGTACGCAAGCCTCGAACACCTGAGCGACTTCGCCGACGAAATTGCAGCCAGTCGTACCTTCGTGTTCGTGCGCGAGATAGAGCAACTGCTGGCCGCAAACCTCATCAAGGGCGGCGACCTCGACAACGCCATAGTCATCTACGACTCGCCCCTGAGCCAAGACAAGCTGGACCATATCGCCGACATCATGGGCGTACAGCACAAATGCGTCACCGAGTACGGATACATCAACGAGACACCCCTGACGCATGAAAACGAACCCGCACGCCACAAACTGCTCGACATCATAGGCGACATCGCCCTGATAGGCGCCCCGCTACGCGGCCGTATCATCGCTACCCGCCCCGGGCACACCATCAACACCCAACTATCCAAGAAACTGCGCCGCGATGTGCGCCGTATGGACGCCATAGCGCCCGTGTACGACCCCAACGCCACCCCCATACTGGACAACAACCAGATACGCGCCCTACTGCCCCACCGCTACCCCTTCCTGCTGGTGGACAAAATCATCGAACGCAGCGAAAGCTATATCGTGGGCGTGAAAAATATCACCGCCAACGAACCATTCTTCCAAGGGCACTTCCCCCAGGAACCGGTAATGCCCGGCGTACTCATGATTGAAGCCATGGCCCAGACCGGCGGACTGCTCGTGCTCGGCACCGTGCCCGACCCGGAACGCTACTCGACATACTTCATGAAAATAGACAATGTGAAATTCCGCCAAAAAGTCGTCCCCGGAGACACACTCCTATTCCACGTGTCCTTCATGACCGAGCTACGTCGCGGATGCGCCGTCATGAAAGGCCGCGCCTTCGTAGGCGAGAAACTCGTGGCCGAATGCGAATTTATGGCACAAATCATCAAGAACAAATGAAACAACCCTTAGCATACGTACATCCCGCAGCCAAGATACACCCCAGCGTCGTCATCGACCCCTTTGTCACCATTGACCAAAACGTCGAAATCGGCGAAGGCACACGCATAGGCTCCAACGTCACCATCCTCGAAGGCGCACGCATAGGCCGCAACTGTACCATATTCCCCGGTGCCGTCATAGGCGCAATACCCCAAGACCTCAAATTCAGAGGCGAAGAAACCTACGCCGTCATCGGCGACAACACCACCCTGCGCGAATACGTCACCGTCAACCGCGGCACAGCCTCCAAAGGCCGCACCGTCGTGGGCAACAACTGCTTGATTATGGCCTACTCGCACATAGCACACGACTGCTGCGTAGGCAACAACATCATCATCTCCAACGCCACACAATTGGCAGGCGAAGTCATCGTAGACGACTACGCCATCATCGGCGGCGGAACACTGGTACACCAATTCTGCCACCTGGGTTCGCACATCATGATACAAGGCGGCGCACTCATCAATAAAGACGTGCCCCCATACGTCAAAGCCGCACGCGAACCCATATCCTACGCCGGCATCAACAGCATCGGCCTGCGCCGACGCAACTTCTCCAGCGACACCATACGCGAGATACAGGACATATACCGCTACCTCTATCTCTCGGGACTGAACGTCTCAGACGCCGTCGCCCGCATCGAAGCCGAGCTGCCGGCCACCCCCGAACGCGACGAAATCATCATGTTTGTCCGCAACAGCAAACGCGGCATCATTAAAGGATACGTCTAAACAGACGCCAAACATATAGACGAAGAGAAAACGACGACGGGCAGAGGCGCGTCGCTCGTCCGGCAGACCGACCGCGAGGCCGACCTGCGCAGACGGGAGGAAAGTCCGGGCAACACAGAGCACCATACTTGCTAACGGCAAGCTGTCGGAAACGGCAGAGTAGTGTGACAGAAAATAACAGCCGACGATGTCGGCAATGGTGAAAAGGTGGGGTAAGAGCCCACCGGGAGACATGGTGACATGACTCGCCGCACACCTTATGGGTTGCAAGGTCAAATATACCGGCATTTAAGGGCTGCTCGTCCATTGCCGGGGGGTAGACTGCTAAAGCGTCCGTGGCAACACGGCGCTCAGATAAATGACGTGCATGGCCCCGTCCGGTCCCCACGCGGGATACCGAGGGCTTACAGAACCCGGCTTACATCCGCCCGCCGTCCTTTTCGCTTCTTCTATTTCTCGGCTCTCGAAATCAGAGCCCTCAGATAATAGGATCTAAAGTCCTTAAAGTTCCTAAAGTCTCAATTCCTCATTCCTCAATTCCTCATTCCACACTCGAAACTACCCCGTCTTATATTATGAAAGGAGAATACTGGACATGCCCCACCGTCAGCGACGAAGGATATGATATCCTGGTCACCGGACGTGCCGACATCGAAAAATTCCGTACCAACCCTCGCTTCAGCATCCGCGTAACCATCACCTGGGATTACGGAGGTCACGACATGCCCGGCATCGAAGACTCCAAACTCATGGAACAAGCCACCGATGCTATGGCCGACACCTTCGACAAAGACCCCGTAGCCGTACTCACCGGCATATACACCGGTGACGGAAGCCGCCAATGGGTATTCTACACCACCAGCACCAATATCTTCGGACGCAAACTCAACGAGGCCCTGGCGCAGCTGCCGCTGATGCCACTGGAAATCACATGCGAGAACGACCCCGACTGGGAAGAATACGACGAAATGGCCGCCGCCAGCCGCATCGACGTCTGACAGCTGCTTCAACAGGCTCTTACACGCAGTATAGCCGCTGAATAGCCATAATGGCCATAACAACTATTATGGCTATAATAGTAGATATAACTTGCGTGAGACGGCAGCACGCTCCTCAAAACTCAAGCTTATCATCCCGGTCGAGCTTATAATATCCGGCAAGCATCGCCAAAAGCTTGGAAATCTGAGCCACAGCATCAGCCGTGCCTTTGGAAATCTCCCTGCCGCGCAGCCTTAGCATCAGCACCCCGTACAGCGCATTGAAACACGTCTCCAACTCGCCGACCGGAGCCTTCCCACCCTTGGCACGCAACTCGACTATAAACGGCAACGTCTTGTACAACTGAGCACTATACTCGGCATACTTGTCACTCGACAACAGCCGCCGATGCAAGTCCACAAGCTGTCCCAACGTATTGCGATTGATTTGCAAATGACCCGAACGCTCCACACCCTCGCGCCTCATCATATCAATGAGTGACACGTACCACTCACGCAAAGCATGCGCCCGCTCTTCATCAAGCCCCATGGGACGGATTACGGACTCTTCTATATGGTCAATATCAAGGTTGTAGGCACGGATAATATCCTCTATCTGCCACATATACAACAAGTATTCGGCGATATTCTCTTTGTGCTTTCGGGATGCGATATACATTGTACGATAGCTGCTGAAGTGTACGATCACGGCGGGACATCCGCCGTACCTCAAACAAGCCAGCAATTATCGCGCCAAACACCGCAGAAACACCCCTCCGGGCCGTTCCCAGGCCTGCATCGAGACCCCCCGACACCACAGACAAGCCCCACCCGCATTACAGGCAAGCCCCAAGAGATTATTTTTGGCCATTCAGGCAAAAAAAGGTGGAAATATTTGGTAGATAACGAAAAAAGTCGTTACTTTGCATCCTGTTTTACGGCGGCTCCGAAAAAGCCGGTGGGAAAGATGCGCCCACAGGTGATATGAGACGGAACGCACGCCGCTAAGACATTCAAAGACAACAATAAACAGACACCGAACACGATAAACCATTAACAGCCATGTCAAAGATTTGTCAAATCACCGGCAAGAAAGCTATCACGGGCAACAACGTATCGCACTCGAAACGTCGCACCAAACGCCGTTTTAACGTCAACCTGTTCACCAAGAAATTCTACTGGGTAGAACAAGGCATGTGGATTAGCCTGACAATCTCCGCTGCCGGGCTGCGCACCATCAACAAATTAGGCCTCAACGCCGCTATGATTCAGGCCGCCGAGAAAGGCTACCTGACCGAGAACGACATCAAAATCATTGGATTCTAAAAACATAAGAGAAGATGGCAAAGAAAGCAAAAGGTAATCGCGTGCAGGTCATCCTCGAATGCACCGAACACAAAGCCAGCGGAATGCCCGGCACATCCCGTTACATCACCACAAAGAACCGCAAGAACACTACAGAGCGCCTCGAACTCAAGAAATACAACCCGATTCTGAAGCGCGTGACCGTTCATAAAGAGATTAAATAACACCCTCACCTATACGCACCCAAACCACCTAAGATATGGCAAAGAAAACAGTGGCCTCCCTGCAAAAAGGTGAAGGCCGTACATACAGCAAGGTCATCAAAATGGTTAAGTCCCCCAAGACCGGCGCCTATGTCTTCAAAGAAGAAATGGTTCCGAACGACGCAGTTAAGGACGCACTCAAATAATTCATTTTCCGAAAGACAACAACGCAGCGGATGGTGCTCGGCATCACCCGCTGCGTTGTTTTTGCATGCCTATACGTTCAATCCAACCTGAGCCGCGACGAGAGTACGCCATTGCAACATTGACATAAAACAATAGAGCCGCCTCCACTTGCGTGGAAGCAGCTCTATTGAAAGATCACCGTCTATTAGAGACAGCGCCTAAGCTGATGAGTGGCTTACATCATGCCGCCCATACCACCCATACCGGCGGCGGGCATAGCAGGTGCAGCATTTTCTTCTTTCTTGTCGGCGATGACGCATTCTGTCGTCAGGAACATTCCGGCGATAGATGCGGCATTCTCCAAAGCTACGCGCGTAACCTTGGCCGGGTCAATAACTCCGGCAGCGTGAAGGTTCTCGTATGTGTCCGTGCGAGCGTTATAGCCATAATCGCCGGAACCTTCGCTGACCTTTTGAACCACAACAGCACCTTCGACACCGGCGTTAGCCGAAATCTGGCGCAGAGGCTCTTCGATGGCTCGAAGCACAATCTCTATACCTGTCTGCTCGTCATCGTTGGCACCTTTGAGGGCACGCAGGGCGGGAATACAGCGGATGTAAGCCACACCGCCACCGGGGACTATACCTTCGGCTATGGCAGCCCGTGTAGCGCTCAGAGCATCGTCCACGCGGTCTTTCTTTTCCTTCATCTCGACTTCGCTGGGCGCGCCGATGTGCAGCACTGCAACACCGCCGGCAAGTTTGGCCAAGCGCTCCTGCAACTTCTCGCGGTCATAGTCGCTCTTAGTCTGTTCGATTTGGGCATGTATCTGGGCTACACGCGCGGCTATATTATCCTTGCTGCCGGCGCCGTTGACGATAGTGGTATTCTCTTTGTTCACCGTAACCTTTTCGGCTGTACCGAGGATATCGATGGTAGCGGCCGAAAGCTGCATACCTTTTTCTTCGCTCACTACAGTGGCACCGGTAAGGATGGCGATATCTTCGAGCATCTCCTTGCGGCGGTCACCGAAGCCGGGAGCCTTGACTGCGCAAATCTTCAGCGATCCGCGCAGACGGTTGACTACGAGTGTGGCGAGGGCTTCCTGATCGACGTCTTCAGCAATTATCAGAAGGCCGCGACCGCTCTGGGCTGTGCTTTCGAGGATGGGAAGCATATCCTTGAGGTTGGAAATCTTCTTGTCATAGAGCAGGATGTAAGGACGTTCCATGACACATTCCATTTTCTCGGCATCAGTGATGAAGTAAGGCGAGATAAAGCCGCGGTCAAACTGCATACCTTCAACGATGTCAATGGTAGTTTCGGTACCCTTGGCTTCGTCTACGGTGATAACGCCTTCTTTCTTGACTTTCTTCATAGCCTCAGCCACGAGCTGGCCAATGGTTTCGTCGTTGTTGGCCGATACGCGAGCCACGTCCTCAATTTTCTTGAAGTCGTCGCCTACGGGCTGAGCCATATTCTTGATACCTTCGACAACGGCGGCAACGGCCTTGTCGATACCGCGCTTGAGATCCATAGGGTTAGCACCGGCAGTGACGTTCTTCAGACCTACATTAACGATAGCCTGAGCCAATACGGTAGCGGTAGTAGTGCCGTCGCCGGCATCGTCACCGGTCTTGGATGCGACTTCCTTGACCAACTGGGCGCCCATATTCTGCATAGGCTCTTCCAATTCGACTTCGCGTGCCACAGTGACACCGTCCTTGGTGATGTGCGGTGCGCCGAATTTCTTGTCAATGATGACGTTGCGACCTTTCGGTCCGAGGGTTACCTTAACGGCGTTGGCCAATACGTCCACGCCTTTCTTGAGCTCTTCGCGAGCTTCTGTATTGAATTTGATTTCTTTTGCCATGATTGTAGATATTTTAGCGTGTTTTGATGATGATTGTACGACCTGCTTATCCGAGGATAGCGAGGACTTCGCTCTGGCGCATAATCAGCACCTTGTCACCTTCGATTTCGAGCTCGGTGCCGGCGTATTTGCCATATAGCACGGTGTCTCCGTCTTTCAGCTCCATAACTTCGTCCTTGGTACCGGGACCTACGGCAATGACAGTGCCTTTTAGCGGTTTTCTTTAGCAGAATCGGGGATGATAATACCGGCAGCCGTAACTTCTTCGGCCTGTGCGGGGCGGATAATTACGCGGTCGGCAAGAGGTTTAACGTTCATAGTTCTAACTTTTATGTGAGTTATTTAATTGATTTTCTTTTTTCGTAAAATTCGTATTAGCATATTCTGTGCCAAAGTCACAATCCTACGTCTTTGACCACCATTATATCGCTCTATATATCTATAATCTAAGGTTATACGCAGATTCGGCAACGCATCTCACATTATATCGATGTACTAATGATGCACTACGTGCGTTGTCAGACATTGTCACACCGGAGACACAGCCATTGCCATTCAAAACAGAGCTAAAAAGTTGAGCGAGTTTCCGTTTGGAAACTCGCTCAACAGGGGGAATTTTAGCATTAATTCTTTTGGTCGGGGTGACTAGACTCGAACTAGCGACCTCACGCCCCCCAGACGCGTACTCTAACCAACTGAGCTACACCCCGAGGTTGCTTTCAAAAGCACTGCAAAGGTACGCACTTTTCCGGAACTGACAAATTTTTTCTCAACATTTTTTCGGTTAAATTTCGCACCTAACGGGAGTTTGACAGTTAAAAAAGCAAAAAACACGAAAATAATTGGTTTACAATTTGGTAGAACCATTTTTTGTTCGTACCTTTGTAGTAATACTCGGTATTAACATCCCCGGGTGTTCGCAAA
>Ga0129310_1002412_pt1 | contig 13959 bp, 13 predicted proteins | sample Go1ome_2_FD_94433 | JGI IMG/M metagenome (GOLD analysis project Ga0129310, IMG submission 94433) | Western lowland gorrila individual fecal microbial communities from Wisconsin, USA - Go1022A metagenome | ecosystem: Host-associated > Mammals > Digestive system > Large intestine > Fecal | place...
CTTCGGTGACATTGAAAATGTCTTGGGAATCGCGCGGCCGCAGGGCGCCGTACCACTGGAATTTGGATAGTAGCAGGTCGGAGCGTTTGGCCAGGTAGAGCGGGGTGACGCGGCCGTTGCTTTCGGGCCAGGTTTTCATGCGTATGAGGGCGCGTTTTTCGAACCATCCGCGCATGTTTGCTGTCTGCAAGTTGACCATTTTATTGATGGTCGAATCGTTTTCTTCGGGGTAGAATATGGCTTCTACGGAGTTGGAGACATCGAGCCGTGACAATTCGCCGCCGTTGAACCATGCTTCCATAACTTTGCCTGTCAGCTGGTTGTAGTAGTCGTCTTCGATATGCTGAGCGGTGAAGGCGAAGTCGGGCAAAAGGGCGCGATCGATTGTGCTGTCGTTTAGGTATAGAATGATGCGGTTGCCGAAGATTTGTCGGTCGTCGCTCCACACTACGGGGTGGTGATGCAGGTGCAGGGTGCTGTCGCGTTGCACAAATATCATCGAATCGCACAATCCTTGCATATCTGAGCGATAGAAGCGTACGCGAGGCCAAGCGGTGAAGACATGTGTCGAATCTGTGGAGACAATTTCGCGCTTGATTATTTGCGGCTGTACCGTGTCCGGCGACCCTGCCGGTGGGGCGATGGTGTCCGTGACTGTGGTGCGTATGGTGTCTATGTCGAGTATGCTTTTGATGTAGCGTCCGTGCATATACAAGGTATCGCCGCGCGAATATTCCATGGCCAGGGCACGTCCGGTGACAAAAGCACTGTCTACAAGTCGATTGTAGCATCCGTAGGCGCCGCGCAGCGTTGTTTGGCGTGCCGAGTCGGTGATGTCGACGTTACCGAAGGCTTCGCCATAACCGCGATCGCGGTCGTAGAGTATCGTGTCGCCGGTGAGCGTGGATGTGCTGTCTGTGTGTACGGTCGAGTGCTTGAAGAGCTGTGCCTGATTGTTGCGGGTGTCGTATACGCCTTCGGTGGTGTGTATGGTGCCGCGTCCGCTTATAATTTCGGTAGGTGAGTAGAATTCGGCAATGCGCGTGCGTGTGTCATAGTACATCGTGTCCGAGTATATGTCGAGGGTGTCGCGCCCATCGATACGGTGCAGGTGCACATCTATATAGAAGTTGGCTTCTTTTGTGGCGGGCAAGTACTCGCCTTCGACGGATACCAGACGGTTTTGAGGATCGGTGAGGACACCGCCGTTGGTGTAGTATCCTCGCTCGTCGACCATATCATAAGTGAATTCGGGTGTATTGAGGCGCACGTTGCGGTTGATCATACGCACATCCTTGCCTTCGTCGGCATAGAGGTAGGCAATTTCGCGCAGTCCGTCGTAGTTGAGCTCATCGGCGTATATGAACAGGGTGTCACCCTGCTGCATACGCACGTTGCCGAAGGCGTCCATACTTTCGGATGTGGGGTAGTAATGGGCGCTGTCACAGTACATCTGCATGGCGCCCTTGGAGAAGTGCACCGTGCCCGAGAGAACCATGAACGAGTCGCGGTCTTGCTTGTGCAGTACATCGGCGTGTTCGAGGAATATGCGTCCTGCGGCGGCGCGGTTGGCCTTGGGTATGGACGGGCGTATCGGGCCTTTATGTCGCGGTACCAATTCGGCCGGGGTAGGACCTTTAGTCGTTTTGGTCTTGGCGGCGTACAGCAGGGCGTCCCATGCCGGGGGCAATATGGCTGCCACGGCAAGGCATAGGGTGATTGTTCGGCGTTGCAGCGGGGTCACTATTCGATGGTGTGAGGTGTGCTGTATGCGGTCTCTGTGCGGTGGTGCAAAATTCGGAAGATGCCGTTATTCGGTTTCGCCTTCTTCGCTTTTTTCGGCTTCCTCGGCATTTTCGACTTGGCCTTTGCGGGTCTTTATCCATCCTTTGTGCTGGAAGTCGCAACCGCGCCATCCGTCTTCGATACGGACGTAAGTTTCACTGATTTTGCGCTCGAGCCATTGGTCGAGTATCTGTTGCTTCTTGGCGGCCTCGTACATATTCTTGATTTGCTGGTAGTCGTCGCTGAGATTGGCCGAATGGGCATCTATGCGATTGGTCAGTCGGACGATGGCCACGATGTCTCGGTCGCGCTTAGGTTGCTTCATGATGAAGGGCTTGGACACTTCGCCGGGTTTGAGGTTAGCGACTTCGCGAGCCACTTCCTGAGGCAGTTCGGACATCTGGAAGCGTGTAGTGCCGGTGTTTTGGTTGACCATTACGCCGTTGCTGTAACGGGTATCCTTGTCTTGCGATACGAGTCTTGCGGCGTCTTCAAATGTCACGCGGCCTTTGTCCACGATGTCGCTGCGGAGACTGTCGAGGCGCGTGATGGCATCCTGAAGGTCCTTGTCGGACACCTTGGGACGCAGCAGAATGTGGCGCGTATTGATTCGGTCGCCGCGCTTTTCGATGAGCTGGATGATGTGAAATCCGAATTCGGTTTCGACAATCTTGGAGACTTTCTTGGGGTCATTGAGGTTGAAAGCTACAGCTGCGTATTCGGGCACCAATTGGCCTCGGCCCAGAAATCCGAGTTCGCCGCCGCGCACGCCTTCGGGTGCCTCGCTGTAGAGAATGGCGAGTGTCGAGAAGTCTGCTTCGCCACGGTTGACGCGGTCGGCCATATCGCGCAGACGTGCTTTGACATCGTCTATTTCTTGGCGCGGAATCACAGGGTTGACTGTAATAATCTGGACTTCGACTTGCCCGGGGACGTAGGGTATCGAGTCTTTGGGCAGGTTGTCAAAGTATTTGCGCACCTCGCTGGGTGTGGCTTTGACGTCTTTGGTGAGATTTTGCTGCACCATGTGCACACGCTGGCGGTCGCGGATGCTGTTGGCATAGTATTCGCGTATCTCGGGTATGGTTTTGCGGAAATATTGCTCGACTTTTTCGCGCGAACCGAGGTTGTTAATCAGGAAATTGAGCTGCTGATCTACCTGCAACTGAACTTGCGAATCCTGTACGACAACCGTATCGATGTCTGCCTGATGCAGGTAGAGGCGCTGGATGGCCATCATCTCGGGTATGACGCAGTAAGGGTCGCCGTTGATGGCTTCGCGATCTTGCTGCATATCGCGATATGTCTGCTCGATTTCGGACTTGTATATGGGGTCATCGCCGATGGTCCATGCCACTTCTTCGGCAATATTGTTCTGGGCTACGGTAATGGCTGCTACGGCTGCTACGGCTGCGCTGACGAGTAAGTATTTGGCTTTCAAATCTTTTTGTGCGTTAGAATATGTGATGTCATATGGCCGCGCTTATCGCGAGCGCGACTTATCACGCAAAGTTAACGCATTTGCCCCAAACAGCAAAGCAAAATACGTTAAACCCCGTCAAAAAAGCTTGTTCCGCCGCTTTATGGGTTTCGAAATTAAGCTATATGGACGACTTTTCGGGAGATGAAATTTAGAACTGAGGATTGTAAATCATGTTTATCCGTTTATACACATTGCCTTGACGGGGCCGGCTGACATTGTGATAAGGTCAGTACACCACGCGCAGCGTGCCGCCTCCTTTGGTTCGCGGCGGCCCGGAAACCATATATGCACAGCCGTCAAGGTCGCGTGTAAGATGCCATACTATGGGCTGATACATCAGTGAGCGGGCGTCCTGTGCGCCCCAGCCATATATTATCCGAGTACGTTCGGCTTTGGCTCCGGGCAATGGCTTGGCCACGAAATCGCGGCACAGCGAGTCTTCAATCACAAATTTGTACTGACCGAAAGTGATGCTGCCGTCGAATACTATTTGATTGACCGATTTGACTAAGTATGCAGCTTCGCAGACCACCAAATGTGTATGGTCGTCTCCGAGGTGATACACGTAAAAGGTTAGAGCTTTATCCTCAAGCCATTGTCCGACGCGCAAAAGGTCAAGGCTTGGCTGTATGTCGTCACGCAGCACGTTGCGTATCAGTGTGTCTGACAATTCGACAGGTTTTATGTTCTCCACACGTAATACTTCGGCTTCTTCGTGTAGTATACCATTTATGGTGTCGGTAGACTTATAGATATAAGCGCCGTGAACGCCGGGGGTTCGGGGCTTTTCGAGTGGTTTGCTCGCAAGAGCTGTTGCCGTGGCAATAGTCACGACCAATATGGTGATTATATGTTTGATGCAAGTCATATCTGTGAGCTTTGTGGCGTTTGTCTCTGTCGTTTGCGAACACGTGTCAGTCTATCGCTCGCACCGGCTCGCCGCGCATCGTTGTGGGTGCGCCGATGACCATGTATGCATCTCCTGTGTAAGACCGCGTCAGATGCCATACCAATGGGTCGCGCATCTGCTTGGGAAGGTCCGTCCACGTGTAACGATATGTCATTGTGATGTCCGGTGTGCATAGCTTTCCGAACTTGCCGCACAGCGTTTTCTCAAAGACAAAGGTGTAACGGCCGACCTTGTAGTAACCCGAAAATTCCATGCTGTCAGCCCGTTTCCCGAGGCCGTCATTACGGCAAATATCTATATGCGTATCGCCTTCGGCACGCGGTATCACGAAGAACAGTGTGTCCGTATCTGTGATTTGACGTCGCCATTTCAGCAATTCGATGGCGGGATATGTGTCCTTGTGCAATACTCTGAACATCAGTGAGTCTTCCAATTGAAGCTGCTCCAATTGGTCGGTGCGCTCCATTCTCACTGTCTCGTATTTTGTCCCATTTATGACGATAGAAGTCGTGTCAACGCTTATGATATCTGGTTTCGGTGTGGTTGCAACCGATGTTTTGGCCGTTAGAGTTGCAAGCGCCAGGATGGCCGCTGCAATGATTGTATCGTTTTTCATCTTTGAACTTGCGTTAATGTCTTGTAAATATTACTCTTGGAAGATGTCAGTAGACTACGCTATAGCAGCCGCCGAAGGTCGCCAATGGCGGCCCATCCACGATACAGGCCGTATGGTCGTAGTCTCGGGTGAGATACCACACCACAGGGTCAAATACATGTGGAAAACTGATTTCGTCCCATGAGTATGAGTACCTTGATATGGTCGTATGGCTCAGCGGTTTTCCGAACGCCTCAGCTACCGACTTTTCAATGGCCAGCGTGTATCTCCCTATTTTGCAATAGGCTGTGAAATGCAGGTCGTTAGCCTTTTTGCCCATATACGCGGCTTCACACACTGCCAAATGCGTATGGTCCGCCGACATTGGTATTATGAAGAATAATGTGTCAGGCGTTTTGAGAAGCATTTCCTTGCGCAGCCGCTCAATACGCATATATATATCCGTATCAAGTGTCCGATGTATCAATGTGTCGGTTATTTGCAGTTCGGTCAATGTGTCGGTTCGCTGTACCTTGGCCGACTCGCGGCGTTTGCCGTCCGCCATTTTTGTCTTGTAGTAGACATACTCGATATTGCTGCCGGGCTTTTGTGGCCTTGGCGGCTTCTTCGGCAACTGCTGCCCATAGCCGGCCGCAATGGCAATCAATCCGGCAACAGCCGCCATTCCTATATGTTTGATATTCTGCATAGTCACTTCTTGTTGTTGGTATAATCTATTGCTCCTATTCCTGTTGTATACACATAGAACAATACATTCTGGCGTGTAACGCCGCGCACAATGTCTCTAAAAGTGCGGTCTGCATCGGATTCTTGTGCCGTACCTCTCGGATGATTGTGATGGTGGGCACGTATTGTATACCCGAACTTTAATTGCCTGTTAAATATATAAGAGCCTGATATATCAGAGGCTCCTTTGTGTGATGTAGATAGGAAGTTCAATCCTTTTTCGCCGGATTTTCCGGTTTGGAATAGAGACCATTCTTTACCTGTATGCTCCGCTAATGTTTCAAAGGCTTTTTCTGCATTCTCATCCCCTCGCACTTTAAATGCTTCGATTTCATATCTAACCCCGTCAGCTTCGTAAGTAGTATTATAGTACGGATTTATGACCCCATTCCCATTTAATTCCTCGGTATAATAAGCTGCATATGTGCCATCTTCATAAGTGCCTATGCTCACCTTGTCATTTCCATCGTCTTCTATTACTTTTATCAAAGTTCCATTATCATCAAAACAGTAAATATCCATACCTGTTGGGTCGGTGAAGCGGAGGGGGTTGGCGGCGCAGTGGGTGTAGTGAGAGAAGGATGGGTAGTCGGCGACTTTGGGGTCGGGGGTGGTGAAGCGGTCGAGGATGGCGTCATGCCAACGGGCGGTGTTGTCGTGCCAGCCCAGCCCGGCAAAGTTGCTCCAGCGGTTGACGATATGGGCGCGGTCACTCACGCGCTTTGTTCCGAAGAGCTGCACGGGCCCTAATGCATTAGTACTTAGACGCTTCATGTCCATTTATGATGCTTTGGAGAAAGTTTGGGCGTATTATTTCAGTGGCCTCATCAACGCAGGTACGAATTAGTGCGTTTGCATCGGAGAACCAAGTTCGGCCAGACATCCTGACGGGATAGCTACCGAACACGTACTCCAGGTATTGCCGCCACATCTTTTCGGTGATATACTGCTTGTTGCAGCTATACCATTGTTGTAGTATCCGGCCTTGCTCTTTATCTATAACAGGTGTGTTGTAGGTGCTTCTCCCAAGGTATACGGCGATGTCCGAAACCGGCATCTTGTAGTCAGTACGCGTGCGGTCATAATGCGGAAACATCAAGCGAGGCAGATCGGCTATGGTGACAAAAAAAGTTAGCAGCTCCATCTCATTGTCGGAAAGCCGGATGCTATCGTTGGATGCACGTGTTGATAAGGCGTCTACGATGCTATCTACTTTTTCAGAAGAGAAGGTAAACCCTTCGAGCCGTATGCCGCATTCGCTTTTCGTTGTCGAGTCATCTGGTGTGTATGAGTAAGTCTTACCATCAAAGCACACTCGTCCTTCGACCGAAGTATACACTATTTGGGTGATATCATACCATTCTGTATGGAGTGGCATTGAGCGCTTAGGCGCATTTTGTGGAACGCGGTATTCCAGCCCGTAAGCGTATGTGTCTATACGACATAGGCTTAGTAAAACGAGTAAGACGCGGAATGCTTTAATTGCAATCTTTCCCATATTTGTTGTCCTGAAATTCTGTTATCAATGACATTATACCCCGAATTACGGCTTCTTTGTCGGCGGTTGATGCGCTCTTGCGTAAGCGGTTGTGGCACTCTTGCTTTACCGGAATGTTCGGGTCAAAGAGGTTGTTTTCGAGTGTGGCGTATCGATTGTACATACTTTCAGTGAAATAGCCATGGTTGACACGATACCATTCGATTAGTCGCTTTGCGTCTTGTGCGGTAAGGGTATATAATTCTTTTTCGGGATCGAAACTCGTAATAGCATTGTGCCATCCGGAATGAATACTTCGGTAGTCACCGATAGTCTCGAATACGGAGAGAAAGAAGTACAGGTCTGCATCTTCCTTTACATTTATGGATTGCGTGTCGGCATTGTCAATCTGTTGTTCCACTGCTCGGATGGTGTCGTCCGCCCGTTCGCACATTGTCCTGGCGTACGTTGCAACAGCAGAGCCGATAGCAATTGCAAAGATAAATAGCCGTATAGTAAGTTGGTGGTTAGTCATCTGAAATACAATTTAGAATTTATATTGCCATTTAAGAATAGAACCAGCGTGATTGTTACACTTCCCTTGTTCCCGAATGGCTGACCGATTCTAACATGTCGTTGTGATAAAACCTTTGGCTGCCCGGGGACATTGTTGGATGAGCCGCTAAAAGTCGCACTATAGTCAGTGTGTGCGGTTGAAAAAGGCGCATAGCCTATGTATTTCGCTTCCATGCGTATGGAAGAATTATGGGCTTTAAATAATTCAATACCTTTTGCTTGGACTAAAAACTGTTCATTGGTTTCATGAAGTAGTGCCGCTGAACTCGACGTTGGGCCGTTATCCCCAAGTGCTTGTATATCTCCAATATCTATAGTTTTCTTTGACGCATCTCCAATTAGAATTACTGCAGAATTATCTACGATGTTGATTGTTGTTGTCTTTTTATCATTAATGACTGAACTAAGCAGGTCAATCACACTATTTTCGGCTTCTGTTGACCTCTTCTCTGTCCTGCTGATTTGGATGTTACCATCATCATTAATATATACTTTTGCGCCATCTCCCACCATTTTATTATATAATTGGATGGTGTTGTCAACGGCCTCGCCGTCTCCGGTCAAAACAAGAACCATGCCTGTTGGGTCGGTGAAGCGGAGGGGGTTGGCGGCGCAGTGGGTGTAGGGGGAGAAGGATGGGTAGTCGGCGGACTTGGGGTCGGGGGTGGTGAAGCGGTCGAGGATGGCATCGTGCCAACGGGCGGTGTTGTCGTGCCAGCCCAGACCGGCGAAACCGCTCCAGCGGTTGCCGATATGGGCGCGGTCACTCACTCGCTCGGTGCCGAACAGCTGCACGGGCAGCCCCGAGGGATAATACATTGTGCATACTATATTATTCGTTATCATCCTCGCTAATACTAATTTCAGTTATTATTCCATTCTCAACCATGACATATACATCGGATTGTAAGGGCGGCAACGATAAGACGGCATTATGTTGCTTGCATTTGGCCTTACTGTTATGCTTTTTTCTAGGGGACAATAGACCCGGAATGAGGATGACCTTTATGCCTTTATTATAACTACAGATTCCGAAAAAGCTGAGCGCATCTTTTACGGACATTCCGACAGTCATATTGTATATGCTCAGACGATTGCTGCGTATTCGCGCCGATGAGATGTCGCAATCTTCATACGGAATGTTTTTGATATACTCTATAGTGTCTTCGCCAAGTGTTGCGATAAGTGAAATGGGCGCATTGTCTACCATGGTGTTGACAGCATCTACAAAGACATCGAAGCCTTGCTCGTGATATTTACGTATTGCATCATACCAATTTATAGAGCTTTCGTGGTATGTTCCTTCAACTATGGGGTTAATCACGAGAGTATCTCCGCATTGGTACACCATACACGTAATTGCATCACTATTTGATGCCTCGACATTTGGCAATGCGGTGAGCAAACTAATAATTAGGATTATACGTGTAATCATTTTGCCGGATATAATAGTTCGTAAATCTCGGTCGGTAAAGTGTCTTGCATAATTATTTTGGTTATTCGACCTCTGAAAATTTCATATTCCGTGTATAGGGGGATTAGGCTTCCTTTGCGAACTAAGTTACTACTTTTTACATCAGTAGTCCTGATTACTACCAATCTATCAATTTGGGGAATGTTTAATTTAAGCCGGTCACAAATATCCTTTTCGGTCATACCAATGTCGAATAATCCGGCGTGCCATTTCGGATTTGCAAATGAGCCATCGTTTATTCGATAAATATCTTTTGACGATGTCTCGACGTAGCGTATTGAGTCGCCGACATTTTTGTATAAATACGTTGTCGTCGAGGGAGTTTCGGCTATAGTCTTCACTACATGACATGAGTCATAATTGCAATCTACAAGCGTCAATAGTCTCTGTTGGCTTGCATGGTCATATCGATCATCCACTGAAAATCCCTTTGAATTAAACATCTTGATAATATCGATGTACTCGAAAGGTCCGGAATAAATGCCTTGAAATACAGACGCGTCATCTTCGATGTTTTTTACAACTGAATCATTGACAATAACCATAATATCAGCCGTATTCGCCGAAGCCGTACAAACTATTGATGTAGTAACCATAAATGAAAATATTATCCTTTGTACATGCATATTTACAGAGTCTTTAGAACTAATACAAATTTTATCGGCGAGAGGAATGTTGACCCTTCGCGGATTTTGGATTTGCTGCCTGGTACTATATAGTTTTTATGCCCTGATGCTCCCAATGAGGCATCAAATTTTCGCGATGCAATTTTGGAATTGCCTATACCTGGCGTAACAATGCCTTTCTCAATTTCATAGTCATCTGTAATAATAAAACATCCTGAAGATGCCTTGCGCAGATTATGGCCACCATAGTGAAATCGGATTCCTCTACCTACAACAGAGCCTCCAAGTCCCGGCTTTTGCCATTTTGCTCCTGAGGCAGGAGCTTGTATTGGATAATTACCATCGTTAACACGCGCTCCACTTCCGACACTATTCGAGCTCGGGCCACCTGGTGCTACATAGTAATAGTTGTCCTCGCTTCCGGACACATGCATTATTCCAAGGGCATATTTGTCTGTAATTTCAAGGTTTAATGCATCAACTCTTTGTCCATAGTCGCCAATATTGAACGTATATTGTTGTTCTTTGCCGTCTATGTTAACGATGAAAACATCGTTTCCCTCCGCCAATTGTGTGTTATCAATCACCCATTTCCCATCAGCATAATTTACCATTACCGTGTCGCACCCGGTGGGGTCGGTGAGGCGGAGGGGGTTGGCGGCGCAGTGGGTGTAGGGAGAGAAGGAGGGGTAGTCGGCGGCTTTGGGGTCGGGGGTGGTGAAGCGGTCGAGGATGGCATCGTGCCAGCGAGCGATATTGTCGTGCCAGCCCAGCCCGGCAAAGTTGCTCCAGCGGTTGCCGATATGGGCTCGGTCACTCACACGCTCGGTCCCGAACAGCTGCACGGGCAGCCCTGACGGGTAGTACATCGTGCACTGCCGTATCGTTCCCTCGTCATCCACCGCCGTGCCGGCCGCATCCCCGTACGTCGTCACCGTCACCCTGTTATGCCGTGCATAACAGGGGGTAACGCACGCCAGAACTGCCGCAACAGCCGCACAGCCGCACCTGAGTCCGGATTCGGATCTTCTGATTGTCCTTGAATATTTTTCGTGGTGCTGCATGACAGGTTTCGGGGTTTGGTAATTGTTTGTGAGTCGGAAGAGTGCAAAGCAACTCTATCCGTCGGCAAATATACGTGGTTTTTTTAGAGCACAAAATGTTTTTGAAAAAAAGTTGCGAGGTGCGTCGAAAAAGACGTGAGATAAAGCAAGCCGCCTCAGACGGGCAGTGGCTGAGGCGGCTTGCTATGAGATATGCCGGGCTGGCGTCGCGCAGGCTTAGCGGATGATGACTTTTGTTGCCTTAAGGCCGTCAGAGACGATGTAGAATCCCGAGGCGGGCAGACGGATGTCGCCGCTGCCCGAGGCTACGGGTGCGCCGGTGGCTGTATAGACGTTGATAAAACTGTCGGCGTGTATTGTATGTTCGACGATGGACCATTGCGAGCCGTCGACTTGGATGTCGTTCACTGCAGCGGGGTCTATTACGGTCATAGTTTTGGTGCTTGGATTCAGTACGATTTTGGCGTTGGGTATGGATGCATTGTCCTTGAGTGTCATATTTGCGCCCTTATCTTTGAGCACGTAAGGGGTGTTGGGGATGACGGCTTCGCCGTTGGAGCCGAGGTCAATGGTGTTCCAGTCTTCGGTGGCAAGTTTGAATTGTTCGTGAAGGTCGATGCTTTCGATAGAAAAAGTCCCGTCCGGGTTGTAAGTCATCGGGTTGGACAAGCCCCAGCCGTTGAGATTGCCGCGCAGATACACCGTATAGTCGGACCAATCACGCGGCGGTTCGTATTCCCATTGTTGTCCGAGCCATTTGGACTTGGATACAAATTTGGAGAGGAACGAATTTGCCGCAGCCTGTTCGTTGCTGTTGCCGTAGTTCGGCCATCGTGCGGCGTCGGCCGATGCCGCAGCCGAGATCTTATCGGCAAAGGTGCCGATATAGCGTTTGGTATCGGCGTAATGCTTGGCGCAAAACTCGCGCCATACTTCTTTGACCTTGGCTTGGAAACGCGGGAATTTGTAGATTTCGCCAATCCATGTTTGGTTGAATGTCGGTCTGTTCCAGATAAACTGCGAAGTGCCTCGTTGGTATGCGTTGCCGAAGTCCCATACCGGGCCGAATACCCATTTGGTATCGTTGCCCAATTGCTTGTGCATATAGCAACTGCCGTGGAACGACTCGCAGTCGTCCAGGATTTCCTGAACAACGTAGTAGCGTGCAAGTGCATCGATGTCCACGTATTTCTCCCATTCGGTCGAGGATTTGTCCGATGTGTATATTGCGGCATTTATGGCCGTCATCTGAGAAGTCAAGTAAGAGCCTTGAACCGAAGACAGAATCTCGGGGGTCTTGTAGGTGAAGATTATTCTTTCGCCGTTGCCCTCTGTGATTTCGACGTGCGGATCGGTGTCGTAATTGTCTATTTCAACGAGCCATCCTCCGGTGACAGCCTCGGCATCGGTGGCGTTGTCCGCTTGTTCGACGATGTCCACTCGGTCCGGGTCGACGCGTATCAGCTCGGTGAGGAAATACAGACCGATGTATTCGCCGTTGAGTAGAACTTCAACCGGCTCGGCCGTCGGAGTCCACGCCAGCCCAAGTTTACGGCTGAGTTCGAAACCCACGGCGTTGCGCAAAAAGCCGAGGTTGTCATCAGCGTGTGCCAGCAGACCGAAATGCTTGTTTTTTTTCATTCCAAGAATGGATACCTTCTTGTCAAATTTCAGACGGTAAGGTTTCTTGTCGAATCCGGTCCAAGTGTAATTGCCGCGGCCTTTTATTCTCAGCGATACCGGTGCATCGGCGCTGCCGACCGGCTCTACGCCGCTCACGCCGTTGGCATCGAGGTATAGCGAGGCGTTCACGTAATCTTCCTTGGAGGTGATTGCCGCGCCGTTTTCGGTGTCGATGTGCAGCAGAGGTAATGTCCCCGAAGGCTCGGCCGCATACGATAAGGCGGCCGCGAGGACTACAAATACCGAAGTCAATAGAGCTTTTGCCCGGGAAAGACGCACACAATTGAATAAATACATAATTATGAAGTGTTGTATAAGTGTGGATGCACAGACACAACTGACACCTATGCATGACATGACCATAGAAGCATAGTCATATCATCGGTGAGGCAAGTGTGTCGCGTTTGCAGTAAGTATGATGATGCAAAAGTACCGAAATTAAAGCAGATAGCCAAGGCTCAAACCGGTTTTTTTTGTACCGATGGAGCCGGACTGTATTCAGGTGCTAATGCGCCGCGCTTGTCAGAGGCGGCAAAGGATGGCTGTGGGGACGAGTAGGGCGAGGCGGTTGCGCAGGCGTGTATGGATGTCCCGTAGCGCGCGCCTGCGGTCGGCATTGATGTCCTTGCGGCAACGCGATATAATGGTCTGTAATGCCGTGACGTCGCCGTCGGGGGCTGTGCGCTTCGCGTCGTTATCGGTCGGAGTTGTGATGTGTCGTATGGCACGTAGCGTGCGTGCGGCGGTGACCAAGATATTGAAACGAGCCGATAGACGCCTATCCATAGCGGCGCTTACGATGGCTGAATCGCCCAATCCTTTGCTCCAAGTCACGATGTCATCCGTAACATCGAGGACATCGGCACGGTGGCTATCCCAATGGTGAACGAAACTGGCCGCGTGCTGTCTGTAAAAATATATGGGAGATGTGTCGTGGACTATGGCTCCGGCGCGCCAATACAGTTTGTAGAAGATGTCCAAGTCTTCGTAGCGTCGTCCTTCGGTGTAGCGCAAGCCATCGAAAAGATCCGAACGGAAGGCTTTGGCGCACGACATAGGCTCGTGATAAGGGCGTCGTCGCAGGGTGGCGATGACGGCATTGCGTGCCGATAATATTTGTGGCCGTGCCTCGGGCAATGGGTTCGCATCAAAGGGCTGTGTGGTGTACCAGCACGCCACGGCCGGGATGTCCGGATGTCGGTCGGCGAGGTTCATAAGCCGTTGCAGCGCCTCGGGGTGCAAAATGTCGTCCGCATCGACAAAGGTGACGTATTCGGTGCACACGGCATCGAGCGCGGTGTTACGTGCCGCCGATGGTCCGCCGTTGGGACGCGACATCAGCCGAATACGCTTGTCTCGGAGGGCGTATTCGGCTGCTATGTCGGCTGTTGCGTCTGTGGAGCCGTCATCAACAATTATCGCCTGCCAGTCGTCGAAAGACTGCGCGAGGATGCTGTCAAGGCATTCGGCAATCCAGGGAGCGGCATTGAAAGCCGGGACGACAATAGTGATGAGTTCCATAGAGGTATCGAGTTGTGA
>Ga0129310_1002416_pt1 | contig 13942 bp, 10 predicted proteins | sample Go1ome_2_FD_94433 | JGI IMG/M metagenome (GOLD analysis project Ga0129310, IMG submission 94433) | Western lowland gorrila individual fecal microbial communities from Wisconsin, USA - Go1022A metagenome | ecosystem: Host-associated > Mammals > Digestive system > Large intestine > Fecal | place...
AGTCTTGTCTTCAAACATAGTAGTATCTCCTCTTTAGTTAGTTCTTGCCCACGGAAGGATTGTAACCATACCTTTGGTTTTGGGACCATCGCGCTGATCAGTAAGCTTACCAGGGGCTTGAATGAATAGACGTCCTCCAATTGAGGACTTTTCTATTGTACCGTTCTTTTTGAAATTTGTCAACCAAAAAACAACCATTCGCCTTGTTATTTGTATAGATGGCACAATCCGACAGGGCTGATTTGGGTAAAATAACTGCCGGAAGATGAAAAAGGGGCTGCCGCACATTCCGTGCAGCAGCCCCTGCAAAGCCCTTTGGGAAACGATTACTTCTCAACGACTTCCTTGGTGTCGCGGGCGATCATCAGCTCCTCGTCGGTAGCGATGACCAGAGTGCGCACCTTTGCGCCCCAGGCAGTGATCTCACACACATCGCCCACGGGGTGCTTGTTCTTCTCGGTATCGATGCGGATGCCCAGCCAATCCATGTGGTGGCAGACCTTTGCACGGGCGATTGCGTCGTGCTCGCCGATGCCGCCGGTGAAGACGATGGCATCCACGCCGCCCATTGCAGCGATGTAAGCGCCAACGGTCTTCTTGATCTGGTAGTTCAGCATGTCGGAAGCCAGCTGTGCGCGCTTGTTGCCGGCAGCAGCTGCCTCTTCCACGTCACGCTTGTCGCTGGAAACACCGGAGATGCCCAGCAGGCCGGACTTCTTGTTCAGGATCTCGTCCAGCTCGTGGCCGGTGATGTTCAGGGTGTACTTCAGGTAGTTGACCACAGAGGGGTCCAGGTCGCCGCAGCGGGTGCCCATCATCAGGCCGGCCAGCGGGGTCATGCCCATGGAGGTGTCCACGACCTTGCCCTGATCCACAGCGGCAATGGAGGAACCGTTGCCCAGATGGCAGGTGATCAGCTTCAGGCGCTCAATGGGCTCTTCCAGATACTCGGCAGCCTTGTGCGCAACGTACTTGTGGCTGGTGCCGTGGAAGCCGTAGCGGCGCACGCCGTACTTCTCGTAGTACTCATACGGAATGGCGTACATATAAGCCTTCGGAGGCATGGTGCTGTGGAAAGCGGTATCGAACACGGCCACCATCGGAACGTTGCCGAACACCTTGCGTGCGGCCTCGATGCCCAGAATGCCGGCGGGGTTGTGCAGGGGAGCCAGAGGGCTCAGCTCGCGGATGGTCTCGATGACCTCGTCGGTGATCAGGCAGCTTTCCTTGAACTTCTCGCCGCCGTGCACGACGCGGTGGCCGATGGCGTTGATCTCGCTCACGTCATCGATGCACTTGCCCTCGCCGGTGGTCATCTTCTTCACGACCTCGGCAAAAGCCTCGGTGTGGGTGGGGAAGATGGCGGGCGTGGTGGCCTTGTGGCCGTTGGCCTCGTGGGTGATCATGCTGCTTTCCATGCCAATGCGCTCGCACAGGCCCTTGCACAGCACCTTCTCGCCGTTCATATCGATCAGCTGATACTTCAGAGAAGAAGAGCCGCAGTTAATAACCAGAACTTTCATCTGTGTTGCCTCCTGTATGTTTTTGCTCTGCCCACGTGTGAGGACAGAATTTTACAGATTCCTGTGTTTATTATATAATAGGGCGGGCAGCTTTTCAAGCCGCAACCCGGGCAAAGCGGTAAAACTTGTGTACAAGGTTTTTGTATATCCTGCCTATTATTGCAGAATAGCCCGGCTTTTTTCTGTGAATACGATATAAATTTAACAATCTTTTTGGGGCACAGCGGCCCTTTTAAGGAGAACTCTATGAAGTTTGCAGGCATCATTGCGGAATACGACCCCTTTCACAACGGCCATGCATGGCAGCTGGCGCAGGCAAAGGCGCTGGGGGCAGAGCATGTGGCGGTGGCCATGAGCTGCGGGCTGACCCAGCGCGGGAGCCTGCCGCTGCTGCCGGAAGCGGTGCGGGTGCAGGCCGCACTGCAGTGCGGGGCAGATCTGATATTTGCCCTGCCTGCGCCCTGTGCCTGTGCGGGGGCAGAGGCTTTTGCCCGGGCGGGGGTGCGCATCCTTGCCGCCGCCGGGTGCGATGCGCTGGTGTTCGGGGCAGAGACGCCGGACGCGGCCCTGCTGATGGAAGCTGCCCGGGTGCTGTGCAGCGCAGCCTACCGTGCCGAGCTGAAACAGCAGCTGGCCGCCGGTGCCCGCAGCTTTGCCGCTGCGCGGCAGGCAGCGGTGGAAGCACTTTGCCCGGGCACGGCGCTGGCCGCACTGTTGGATCAGCCCAACAATAATCTGGCAGTGGAATACTGCAAGGCCATTCTGGAACAGGAGGCACCCATGACCCCGGTGCCGCTGCCCCGCGTGGGGGCGGGCCACGGGCAGGCTCTTGCCGAAAGCGGCCACGCACAGTTTGCCAGCGCCAGCGCGCTGCGCGCCCTCTGGGCAGAGCAGGGAGCGGATGCGCTGGCTCCTTATGTGCCGGAAAAAGCACTGGAACTGTATAAAAAAGCGGAAATTGACGGAACGTATACGGATTTTGCCGCCGCAGGCCGGTGTGAACTGACTCTGCTGCGGGCGGCCTGTGCCAAGCCAGAACCCTTTGCCGCAGTGCGGGGCGTTTCCGAGGGGCTGGACCACCGGCTGGAAAACGCCGTGCGCAGCTGCACCGGCCTGCCCCAGCTGCTGGACGCGCTGACCACGGTGCGTTACCCCCGGGCCCGGATGCGCCGCCTTGCCATGGTCGCCGCACTGGGCTATGAGGTGGAGACAGTGCCCGCGCTGCCGCCGTATCTGCACCTGCTGGGGGCCCGGCGGGAAGCTCTGCCGATGCTCAAAAATACGGCCCTGCCGGTGAGCCATTCGCTGGCAAAGCTGGAAAAAGAAAACGCAGACTGCGCCCGCATGGCGGCGGCACAGGCAGCAGCCAGCGATTTTGGCGCACTGTGCCGCCGGGTGCCCGGGCCGATGGGGGGAGTATATCGTCAAAAAATTATCTTTTTGACGAATTGACAAAAAATAATCGAAAAAATTTTATGCAGAAACACTTGTGTCCGGACGGTTTGTGGTGTATGATTAGAGCAATGCAATGTTGGATACAACAAATGAGAATGGAATCAGAAAACCGCACGCAATAAGGAGGAAACTTCATGGCACTTCACGTTCTGGACGAAGCCAACCGCTGTCTGGGCTGCAAAAAGCCGCTGTGCCAGCAGGGCTGCCCCATCCACACCAATATCCCGGAGGTCATCCGTCTGCTCAAGGCAAACCAGATGGACGAAGCCGGCAGGATGCTGTTTGAAAATAACCCGCTGACCACCGTTTGTGCGCTGGTGTGCAACCACGAGAACCAGTGCGAAGGCCACTGTGTGCGCAACCGGATGCCCAGCCACGACCCGGTGCACTTCTCCATTATTGAAGACTACATTTCCACGACCTACGCCAACAAAATGACCGCCGGCCCTGCCCCCAAAAACGGCATGAAGGCGGCAGTCGTTGGCTCTGGCCCGGCGGGCCTGACCATTGCGGTGCTGCTGGCACGCTGGGGCTATGATGTGACCATCTTTGATGCCCGCGATAAGATCGGCGGCGTCATGCGCTACGGCATTCCCAACTACCGCCTGCCGGACAGCGTGCTGGACGATTTCCAGTACCGCCATTTGGAGCTGAAGGGCATCAAGGTACGGCCCAACACCACCATCGGCAAGACCATCACCATCGATGACCTGTTCCGCGACGGCTACAAGAGCGTGTTCATCGGTGCCGGTCTGTGGAAGGCAAACGCCATGCATATCAAGGGCGAGACGCTGGGCAATGTAGCCTTTGGCATCGACTATCTGGCAAACTCCAAGGCGTTCCGTCTGGGTGATGATATTGCCGTGATCGGCGTGGGCAACTCTGCCATGGACTGCGCCCGCACCGCTATCCGCAACGGTGCCCGCCACGTCACCTGCTATGCCCGCCGTGACGAGAGCTGCATCAGCGCCTCCGAGTACGAGGTGAGCTATGCAAAGCTGGAGGGTGTGGGCTTCCGCTTCTGCAAGGCACCGGTGGAGATCCGGGAGAACGGCCTGATCTGCCGCGATACTGTCAAGGGCGAGGACGGCAAGTTTACGCAGGTGGAGGGCAGCGAGACCTTCTACCCCCACACCGGCGTCATCGTCTCGGTGAGTCAGGGCTCTGAGAGTAACCTCGTCAAGACCACCACCGGCATCGAGACCAATCAGAAGGGCCTGCTCACCGTCAGCGAGGACGGCAGCACCACCCGCGAGGGCGTGTTTGCCGGCGGCGACGCTGTGATGGGCGCTCGCACCGTGGTGGAGGCGGTGGCTGTGGCCAAGAAGGTGGCCGAATCCATGGACGCCTACATGAAGAGCCTGCCCGCAGAAGAAGCAGCTGATCCCTATGCCGATATCCCGGTGTTCCAGACCCCCACCTCGGACGTGCTGGCAAAGCAGGAGATCTGACGAAATAAAGACAAAGTAGGAAGAAACTGTAAAGCTTCTGCGTCTTTGCCGATCTTTGCCGCTCTGTTTGTTGACGGGGCGGCTTTTGCTTTGTATACTATTCATATACTTGTTTCCAATTTGTACAAACTGGAAACAAAGAACAGCGAAAGGCGGTGGACGCTATCCTGAAAGCATCCCTCCCGAAACTGCGGGAAAAACTATTGGAAGCGCTGCAGGCAGTGCTGCCCATTGCAGCCATCGTGCTGGTGCTCTGTTTTACCATTGCACCGGTGTCACCCAGCATCCTGCTGTGCTTTCTGCTGGGCGCAGCCATGATCGTGCTGGGCATCATGTTCTTCACACTGGGCGCGGAGATGAGCATGACCCCCATGGGCGAGCGCGTGGGTGCCGTGATCACCAAAAGCCGGAAGCTGCCGGTGATTTTGGGCATCGGCTTCCTGCTGGGCTTCCTCATCACCATCTCAGAGCCGGACCTGCAGGTGCTGGCAAATCAGGTGCCCGCGATCCCCAACACGACCCTTATCCTGTCGGTGGCGGCGGGCGTGGGCCTGTTTCTGGTGTTTGCCTTCCTGCGAATGCTCATCGGCATCTCGCTGCCCCGGCTGCTGGTGCTGTTTTACAGCATCATCTTTCTTCTGACAGTCTTTGTGCCCAAGGAGTTCCTTGCTGTGGCCTTTGATTCCGGCGGCGTGACCACCGGCCCCATGACGGTGCCCTTCATCATGGCACTGGGTGTGGGTGTGTCAGCTATCCGCGGCGACCGCCACGCGGCGGACGACAGCTTTGGTCTGGTGGCCATGTGCTCCGTTGGCCCCATTCTGGCTGTGCTCATTCTGGGCATCGTGTTCCGCGCCTCGGACAGCACCTATATCCCGCCGGTGCTGCCGGAGGTGAGCGACTCGGTGGAGCTGTGGCAGCTGTTCCATGTCAGTCTGCCTACTTATTTAAAGGAGATCGCCGGTTCTCTGCTGCCCATCATCGTGATGTTCGGCATTTTTCAATTTGTGGCCCTGCACATGGATGGCCGCTCTCTGGGCCGCATTGCGGTGGGCCTTGCCTACACCTATGTGGGTCTGGTGCTGTTCCTCACCGGCGCAAACGTCGGCTTTATGCCTGCCGGTAATTATCTGGGTCAGGTGCTGGCCGGGCAGAGCTTCCGCTGGATCATCATTCCCATCGGAATGCTCATCGGTTACTTCATCGTCAAGGCCGAGCCGGCCGTCTATGTGCTGAACAAGCAGGTGGAAGAGGTGACCGACGGTGCCATCTCGGCGCAGGCCATGGGCACAGCCCTTTCGGCAGGCGTGTCCATTTCGGTGGGCCTTGCCATGGTGCGGGTGCTCACCGGCATTTCCATCCTGTGGTTCCTCGTGCCGGGCTATGTGTTTGCCATCGGCATCTCCTTTGTGGTGCCAAAGCTGTTCACCGCCATTGCATTTGACGCGGGCGGTGTGGCATCCGGCCCCATGACGGCCACCTTCCTGCTGCCGCTGGCACAGGGTGCCTGCGTGGCCGTGGGCGGCAATATCGTCACCGATGCCTTTGGCGTGGTGGCGATGGTCGCCATGACGCCGCTCATCACGGTGCAGCTGATGGGCCTTGTGGCACAGCTCAAGACCCGCAAGGCACGGCAGGCGCAGCATGCCGCCGCACAGGCCTTTGCCTTTGCCGGTCTGGCAGACGATGATATCATTGAACTGTAAGGAGGGCGCGGCATGAGTTCGTTGTTTTTGATGGTGACCATCACCGACCGCCGCTCCACCGATGCCTTTTTGCAGCTGTATGAGCAGCGCGGCGTGGATGTGAACCTGCGCACGGTGGGCAGCGGCACAGCGGTGCGGGAGACTCTGGCCACGCTGGGTCTGGAAAAGACCGAGAAGGCGGTGCTGCTGGCGGTGGTGACAGAGGATACATGGAAGGCCGTCCGGACAGACCTGCGCCGCAAAATGCGCATCGACGTGCCGGGCACCGGCATTGCATTCACGGTGCCGCTGAGCAGCATCGGCGGCAGAAGGGCGCTGATGTTCCTCACCCAGCACCAGCCGCTGATATTGAAGGAGGAGAGCACCTTGAAGGATACCCGTTACGAACTGCTGCTGGTGATCGCCAATCAGGGCCACACCGGCGCCATTATGGACGCCGCCCGCGCAGCGGGTGCCGGCGGCGGCACGGTGATCCATGCCAAGGGCACCGGCATGGAGGGCGCAGCCCAGTTCCTTGGCGTGGAGCTGGTGAACGAAAAAGAGCTGGTGCTCATCGTGGCCCGCACGCCGGAAAAGAACCGCATCATGAAGGCCATCATGGACGGTGCCGGGCCCAAGGCGGGCGCGATCGTATTCTCGCTGCCGGTAACGGATACTGCCGGTCTGCGTCTGCTGGAGGACGAGGAGCCGGTGCAGGAAACCTCTGCGCAGTAAACAACAAAATGTAATTTATTCCGAGAATATTCCGCATTTGAGAGCGAAACGCTTGATAAATGCGGAATTTTTCGTTATCATAGAAGAAACAAATTCAAGAATGAGGAACAAAAGATGATAAAGCTTTCATATGAGCAGCAGATCGCATTCAATTCGCTGTCCATCATCGTGGGCAATGCACTGTATGCGCTCACGGTGGTGCTGTTTCTTGTGCCGTCAGGACTGATCACCGGCGGCGCCACCGGCATCGCACTGGGCATCAACCGTGCATTGGGACTGCCGGTGTCCGGTGTGCTGTTCGTCATCAACATGACCATGCTTGCGGTGGGCTGGGTGCTGCTGGGGCGGCGCTTTGCCATCACCACCATTGCCAGTACCGTGCTCAGCCCCATGTTTCTGGCCCTGTGGGAGCGGGTGTTTGCGGACTTTGTACTGACGAACGATATCGTGCTCAACACCATCTTTGCAGGTTTTGGCGTGGGCATTTCGCTGGGCATCACCATCCGCTCCGGTGCTTCCACCGGCGGCATGGACATCCCCCCACTGGTGCTCAACAAATACTTCCACATCCCGGTGTCAGTCAGCATGATGGTGTTCGACATGCTCATCCTCTGCCTGCAGGCAGCATTCAGCCCGCTGCAGCAGTGTCTGTACGGCATCGTGCTGGTCATCGTGTACACGGTGGTGCTGGACAAGGTGCTCATCTTCGGCACTACCCGCACCGAGGTGAAGATCATCAGTCAGCACGCCGATGATATCCGCGAGGCCATTTTCACCCAGCTGGACCGCGGTGTGACCGTGCTGCATGGCGAGGGAGGCTACAGCCACGAGCCGGAGCAGGTGCTGCTGAGCGTCGTGAGCAACCGCCAGCTGCCGAAGCTGGAAAAGCTGGCCCATGCCATCGACCCCACCTGTTTTATGATCGTGAGCCATGTGACGGAGGTGAGCGGGCGCGGCTTCTCGCTGGAAAAGGACTATCAGGCGGAAAAGTGAGCGAACCCTCTCAGTCACGCCTGACGGCGTGCCAGCTCCCCCTGAGAGGAAAGACTTCCCCCGGCCGGGACAGATTCTCCCCGCGCCGGGGAGAAATGTCACCGTAGGTGACAAAGAGGGGAGCAGATGTCGTGCAGCGACAAAAGGGGGAATCTGGCGAACGGAGTGAACTTGAGAGGGTTGACTGCAAAAGCCTTCGGAGGCGGGCGGATTTTCCGCAAGGCTCTTGCAAAACTGCCCCGGTTTGGGGTATATTATAGAGGAACAGCAGGGTTTGCTGTCAATGCCCCAAACAGAAAGGAAAAACATCATGTTTGATATTTTCAATATGCTCAAAAAGGAAGAACACAAGGACGCAAAGCAGGTGACCCGTGATACCATCATCGGCGATATTCTGGATATGGACCAGACCACCGCTCCCTACTTCATGGAGATCGGCATGCACTGTCTGGGCTGCCCCGCATCCCGCGGCGAGAGCATCGAGGAGGCCTGTGCTGTCCACGGCGTGGACTGCGATGAGCTGATCGAGAAGCTGAACGAGCATCTGGCAGCAAAGAAGGCATAAATTGCTGCCCACACTGGATGCGCGTCTGGCTGCCGCCGCAGAGCTTGTGCGGCCGGGAGAGCCGGTGGCGGACATCGGCTGCGACCACGGCAAGCTGACGGCGGTGCTGGCAGCTTCGGGCCGGTACCCGAAGGTGATCGGTGCCGACCTGCGGCCCGGCCCGCTGGCAAAGGCAGAGCAGACGCTGGAACATGCAGGCTGTAAAGACCGCGCTGAGCTTCGGCTTGGCGACGGTCTTTCTGTGCTTACGGAGAATGAGGTGGGCAGCATCGTGCTGGCGGGCGTTTCCGCCCAGACCACATGGGAGATTCTGGAGAAGGCTCCGTGGGTGTTCACTGCACACGGGCCGCGGATCATCATGATCCCGGCCACCCGCCACGACGCGCTGCGCCGCTGGCTGTGGGAGCACGGCTTCCGCTTTGTGGCAGACCGCCCGGTGCAGGCGGCGGGCCGCTGGTATGCGGTGATGGCGGCAGAGTATACCGGCGAGGTGTATGCACCCACCTTCGCGGAGTGCCTGTTCGGCGGCACAGGCGTCTGGCCCGAGGGAAAAGGCTACGCCGACTGGCAGAAGGCAAAGCTGCCCCGGATGCGCCTTGGCGTACCGGATGGCAGCGAACTTGCCGCTGAGATCGATGCAATTTTAAAAGAGGGGACAGAGCGATGATAACGGTACGGCAGGTATACGAAGCAATGCAGGCCATCGCGCCGCTGGAGCTGGCGGAACACTGGGATAATCCCGGCCTGCTGGTAGACTGCGGCGGCGCGGTGCACCGGGTGCTGACGGCGCTGGACATCACCCCCGAGGTGGTGGAGGAAGCCGCCGCAAAGCAGTGTGAGATGATCGTGTCCCACCACCCGGTCATTTTTGATCCGCTCAAAAGGCTTAGCCCGCAGGATGTGCCGTTCCAGCTGGTGCGGGCGGGCATTTCTGCCGTCTGTATGCACACCAATCTGGACGCTGCCGAGGGCGGCGTGAACGAGGTGCTTGCGGGCATTTTCGGCATGAAGGATATGGAAACCTTTGCCGAGGGCTGCGGCCGTGTGGGTGCCATTGAGGAGATCACAGTCCCGGAGCTTGCCCGCAAGGCGCAGCAGGAGCTTGCCGTGCGCTGCAACGCACCCGCCGTCGGCCCGGCGGTGCAGGTGAAGTTTGCGGATGCCGGCCGGCCGGTGAAGCGGCTGGCGGTCATCAGCGGCGCAGGCGGGAGCCTGTTTGCTGATGCCCTTGCCATGGGGGCCGACTGCCTGCTGACCGGCGAAGCCAACCATCACCATGCCATCGACGCAAAGCGGCTGGGGCTTTCGCTCATTGCTGCGGGCCACTACGCCACCGAATTTCCGGTGACTGCCGCCGTGGCGGAAAAGCTGCGCGCCGCCCTGCCGGAGCTGGACGTGCTGGTGAGCACCGAGAACCGGGACCCGTATACGTATTTATAAAGAGAGAACCCTCTCCGTCATTGCTGCGCAATGCCACCTCCCCCGAAAGGGGGAGGTTTTATGGCGCGTCCGGGCAGAAAAGCTCCCCCCTCGGGGGAGCTGTCGCCGCAGGCGACTGAGAGGGTTATAGATAAAATGAGGTAAACACTATGGCATTGGATGCCGCGACACTGGACCTTACGGCAGCAGAGCTCAAAGCAACGCTGACCGACGCCAAGATCGCAAAACTATTTGAACCCACCCGCGATGAGCTGGTGCTCACCCTGCGCACCCGCACGGATACCTATGCGCTGCTGCTTTCGGCCCGCAGCGGTTCTGCCCGGGTGTGCCTGACCGAAGAAAGCTTTGAAAACCCGGAGACGCCGCCCTCCTTCTGCATGCTGATGCGCAAGCACCTGACCGGCGGCAGGCTGCTGGACGTGCACATGGAGCCGGGAGACCGCATCGTGTATTTTGATTTTCAGTGCACCAACGAGATGGGCGACCTTGTGCGCAACACCCTGTGTGCCGAGCTGATGGGCCGCTACTCCAATCTGGTGCTGGTGCAGAACGGTAAAATCATCGATGCACTCAAGCGGGTAGATTTTGAGGACAGCGATGTGCGCCAGCTGCTGCCGGGTCTGCCCTATACTACGCCCCCCAAGCCCGCCCGTCCGGATTTTCTGCTGGTGAGCGCGGCGTCCATCGTATCGGCCGCCTGTGAGCGGGATCTGCCGGTAGCGGATGCCCTGAACAAGACCGTGGCTGGCGTGGGCCCGGTGGTCTGCCGGGAAGCCGCATGGCGCGCCTTCGACGGGGAGCACCTGATCGCCAACGAGCTGACTGGAGAGCAGAAGCGCCGCCTGATGGCCTCCATCGATGAACTGAAGGAGATCCATGAGAACGGCGGCTGTCCGTGCAGCATCACCGACCCCAGCGGAAAGCCCATCGAGTATACCTTCTTCCGCCCGCAGCAGTACGGTGAGAAGTACAGGATAAAGGAGTGGCCGTCCTTCAATGCCATGCTGGAGGGCTACTACGCCGAGAAGGACCGTACCGAGCGTCTGCGCACCAAAAGCAAGGAGCTGCACAAGGCGGTGCACAATATGTACGAGCGTGCCGTCCGCAAGCAGGCGGCACGTCAGGAAGAGCTGGCCGCCAGCGGCAAGAGCGAAAAGCTGCGGCTGTACGGCGAGCTGCTCTCCGCCAACCTTTATCTGGCCCAGAAGGGTATGAAGAGCATCACGGTGCCCAACTGGTACGATGAGGGCAAAGAGGTGACCATCCCGCTGGACCTGCGCTTCACCCCCAGCCAGAACGCCCAGAACTTCTTCAAGAACTATAAAAAGAAGCAGACCGCCGCCCGGATGCTGGTGGATCTGCTGGCAGAGGGTGAAAAGGAGATCGCCTATCTGGAAACGGTGCTCTACGAGGTGGAGTCCGCTTCCGGTGAAGCGGCCCTCAACGAGATCCGGGCAGAGCTGAAGAGTCAGGGCTACCTGAAATACTACAAGCAGCGGGATAAGCGCCAGAAGCCTGCAGATTTCCTGCGGTTCACTTCCACCGATGGCTTTGAGATACTGGTAGGCCGCAACAACGCCCAGAACGACAAGCTCACCCTCCACACCGCCCGGGGCAAAGACCTGTGGTTCCATGTGCAGAAGGCCCCCGGCAGCCACGTTGTGGTCATGAGCCGGGGCGAGGAGATCCCGGACACCACCCGACAGGAAGCCGCGGAGCTGGCAGTCATCTACTCCAGCACCTACAAGGCGGGCACCGGCGCAAAGGTGGCCGTGGACACCACCGAGGTGAAGAACATCTGGAAAGCCAGCGGTGCCAAGCCCGGCATGGTGCTGTACGAGGTGTACACCACCGTCTACATCACGCCCCGGGATGGGCTGGCGGAACAGCTGAAAACCACCGCTGCAAAGAAATAAAAGGATCCCGACTCCCTGCTACGGCGGCAGGGAGTTTTTTGTATCAACTGGAAAAATGCTGAAATCGTCTGCCCGTAATTCATGCACAGTGCCAAAATCCTTGGAGCGGCTTGACAGCGTGCAAAGGGAGTTGTAAACTGAGCCTAATCAGGGGAAAATCCCTGAAACCATGCGGAGATACGCATTTATTGGGAATGAGGTGTTGCGTAATGAGACGGAAAACAAAAAAACTGAGAGCAGCGTTTGCGGCGCTGGTGCTGAGCGCGGCCGTGCTGGTTCAACCGCTGACGGCCAGTGCGTGGATGCTGAATGCGGAACAGCAGCAGCTGGTGGACAACCTGACTTCGGGCCGGGAGGCCCTGCTGCTGGGCAATTACAATCAGGCCATCAATGACCTGAGCCGTGCGGTGCAGCTCAACGGCAACAGTGTCAGCGCCTACTACTACCGCGCCAGAGCTCTGCAGTATCTGGGCCGCAGCTCGGAAGCTGCTGCGGATTACAGCCGAGTGGCCGTGATGACACGCAACGGCAACTATGGCGGCGAATATTCGGATGCTGCCTCGCTGGCGGCGCAGCTGGGTGTGACTACGGTGGGTACTTCTATTTTCAGCGGGGTGCTCAGCAGTGCAGCAGCCGGTGCACAGGTCACCGGTGCAGACGGACAGCAGCGGCAGGCCACTGAGGAAGAAGCTGCTATGATCAAAAAGCTGATGGATTCCCAGACTCAGCCACAGGTCGATGCAGTCTATCAGGAAAAGTTTGCAGACCCCACCGATCATGCCGGCGTGCAGGAGGTGGTCAACAAACGCACCGCTGCCCTGACAGCCACCGAGGAGACCTACGCGACTACGGACAAGGAAACGATCTACTGCGGCAGCGGACGCACCGGTATCTGCATCAACGGTTCCGATACCATTGAGATCGAGCAGAAGACCCCCACGACCAGTGATCTGGTGGAGCATGTGATCGACCAGCTGAATCCCTTCTCTTCCATCACTTCGCTGTTTCAGGAGGAGAAGCCGACAGATCACGCGCCCCGCTATGAAAAGATCACTTACAGCCTGTCCAGCCCCTATACCTCCATCACCACCGAGCAGGCAGCCCGGAAGAACGCCTCCAATAAGGTCAAGATCCATGTGCCGGTGGGCACGCAGGTCAAGGTGCTCTTTACGGCAAGTGACGGCGTGAGCGTGGGTGTGTACTACCATACCTTTACGGTGGATCGCGGCGAGAAGATCCAGACCAATACCATCTCCGGCAACATCATCTTTGTGGGTGAATGACCGGGCAAAAAACTGCAGATGTGGCAGGGCCGGAACATAAGGCGATCCGGCCCTGCCTTTTATTATATATGTATAAAGGCGGCAGAACGGTCCATACTAAGCACTGCACAGCGGGCGCGACAGGGTTTTCCACCGGCAGAAAAGCCTGCGGATTGTGCATCTTGCACAGAAAATGCGCTCTTTGACAAAACAGAGAAAATAAAAAAGAAAATTCGTTCTTTTTTCTAAAAAACACTTGCCAAATGCACGAAGGTGTGATAGAATAACTCTCGGCTGCAAAGGGCTTGTGCGATACAAGTCGTGCAGGCCAGCGATATGCGTAGATGCGGGAGGTTGTCATCCGGCGATAGCTGCGATGGGTTATTTCCGCGGAGTATGTCCGATCTTAGAACCGGGCGAAAGAATTACTGACAGCGATGGAATACGTTCCCTCGGCAGAGAAGTTACTCCTCTGCGAAACGAGCGGAACCAATGTTCGGATTTGATTTGCTAATATGTTTCCGGGAGAACTGCCATGCGGTTCACCGGTTTTTATAGTGCCAAATCGAGGAACACCCGGAACTGTGTAGAGCAATTTATCGGCTCGCCTAGGGCAAAATCAATTTTTTCAGGAGGCGTAAGCAATGGCAGTCAAAGAGAAAATCAGAATCCGTCTGCAGAGCTATGATGCTCAGCTGATCGATGCCGCAGCAGAGAAGATCGTGGAGACCGCAAAGCACACCGGTGCACGCGTGTCCGGCCCCATCCCCCTGCCCACCGATCGTGAGATCGTTACCGTTCTGCGCGCTACCCACAAGTACAAGGATAGCCGCGAGCAGTTCGAGAGCCGCACTCATAAGCGTCTGATCGACATTCTGAAGCCGTCCAACAAGACGGTCGAGGCTCTGATGAGCCTC
>Ga0129310_1002417_pt1 | contig 13936 bp, 19 predicted proteins | sample Go1ome_2_FD_94433 | JGI IMG/M metagenome (GOLD analysis project Ga0129310, IMG submission 94433) | Western lowland gorrila individual fecal microbial communities from Wisconsin, USA - Go1022A metagenome | ecosystem: Host-associated > Mammals > Digestive system > Large intestine > Fecal | place...
AAGGAGCATAATTTTGACAGACAGACAGACAGACAGACAGACAGACAGACAGACAGACAGACAGACAGACAGACAGACAGACAGACAGACAGACAGACAGACAGACAGACAGACAGGGTAAAATTAGACTTTTATTAAGTTTGGGTGTGCTTTTACTGTATATTGCAGGAAGCTACTGTATATATCGTTATATAAAACATGAGACTTTGCAGAATGAAAAAATCCAAGGCTTGTCAGAGCATGTGAGTAAATTGGAAAACAATCTGGAAAATCAAAATCAACAAATCGAAGAACTTACCAATCAATTAGATGAATTGCAACATTCATCGGTGACATGGCTCAATCAAGGAATTAACTATTTTGCAATTGGCAATTCGATTACATCCCATCCGATAGCAGATTATTGGTGGAACGATGGTGTTGGGATGGCTGCATCATGCGAAGAGAATGATTATGTGCATCAAATAAGCGAATGGTTAGAAGATAATTATACTGAATCAGTAGAATCGAAAGCATATAATTTTTATAATTGGGAAGTCCAAGCAAATGATAGAGCAGAAACATTACAACTTTTAGACAAGTACTTAAATGATGAGTTGGATTTAATAACAATTCAGCTTAGCGAAAATGTTTCAAACATAAGCACCTTTCAAGAGGATTTTGAAGAATTATGTAGATATATAATTCAAAAATCGCCCAATGCACAAATTATTGTAATCGATGATTTTTGGGATAGTGGAGAAAAATCGTCAATGAAAGAAAATGCTGCAAGAGCTTGTAATGTGGATTTTGTATCTCTAAATGAGATTAAAGGAAATGCTGATTACCAGGCTGGATTAGGAACTATTGTTTATGACCCAAATGGTAACGGACACGTTATAGAACACGAGGGAGTAGCTGTTCATCCAGGGGATAAAGGCATGAAATATATTGCGGAAGCTGTAGAAAAAAAGATAGAAGTAAACTAATTCAGAAAGAGTGGTGAATCGTTTGGAAAAGAAATATCAGTTTTTTATTTCATCAACATATGAAGATTTAAAAGAAGAACGCAACAAAGCTATTCAAGCGATTCTAACCATGAATCAATTTCCGATTGGCATGGAGATGTTCAGTGCAGCTGATGATGATCAGTGGAAAATTATCAAAGAAGCAATAGACTCGTCAGATTTCTATATTCTTATCCTCGGAAATAGATACGGCTCAATCGAAGAAACAACCGGTATCAGTTACACGGAAAAGGAATTTGATTATGCAGTTGAGAAGAAAATTCCCGTACTGGCATTTATCGTAGACAGTTCTGTGAACATGACTGCGGATAAGTTTGAAACGGATCCACAAAAAATTGCTAAATTGAATGTGTTCAAAGAAAAGGTAAAGCAGTCCGGTCGATATGTGAAGTTTTGGAAGAATGTAGACAATCTGGAGACATTGATTTCGCAGTCAATTTCAAAAGCCGTCATTCGAGGAAACCGGCCTGGGTGGGTACGAACGACAGATTTTGATATAGATAAAAGCTATGCGGAGATTCTTCGACTTACTGAGCGCGTACATACTTTGGAAGCATTAAACAGTGATTTGAGAATAGAGAACAACCGAAAACCGATTCTTACGGTAGATGTTTACCCAGATCTTGACGAAGATGGAAAGCCAATAGAGCAGGATGCAGAAGCCATAGAAAATGGGATTCATTTGAATGTTCATTCCATAGATATGGCAGATGCAGAGAATGGCATTGATTATAAAGATATGACAGGAAAGCTTGTTCATGTTGATAAAGAAGAAGTAAAACTTATGCGGCATGTTTATGAGAATAGTTTTCCGGTATATTTTCATGTACAAAATACTGGAGATGCCAGAGCTACCGGTGTGCGTGTAAAATTATCTTTTCCAAACGAATTATTGGTTCTGTCAACGGAAGAACTGTTAGAGTATCGTGAGGAAGAACCACTCAGATTTTCACAAGATGCGTATGAGGGCTGGAATATGAGATTTGAAAGCCCTAATCAATCAGATACCTTGAATGAAGATAATAAATTTATTGGAATTGATGAATTAACTACGGTTGATGATATAGCAAACTTATTGGATCCGGCAGAATCAAACGAAGCGGTATCTATTTTCCCTGGTGAAGTATTGTATGAAAGGGAAGAAGTTAAGCATAAGGATAGTGATTTCTTCAGAGGAATATGTATTCTTCCCACGAGTGCCGGTAAGTTCAAAATTGGATGTGACATTATATGTAACGAATTCCCAGATAGTACCCATAACGAAATTGTTGTAGAAGTATCTTAAAATTATCTGAAGTATCCTTATTCTCTCTTTAGGGCTGACAAATTCGAAAATTTGTGATATGTTAAAATAGTAAGATTAGATTCAGGTACGATATTAACTGAATCGTATTAGGGATTGGAGGAATGTTATTATGTTGCCACCTGAATTAAAAAAGCTAATGGAAGATTTAGAAGATAATAAAGAAATTTATTTGGATCGTGAAAAGCTATTAGGCGAATTACATGGTTTAGATGATAATATTCAACATATGAATGAAAGCTTATCAATGTCTGGTAAAGTTTGTCCAAGGTGTGGCAGACCGTTATAAAACTGCAAAAAAGGAAGGATGGAGTTTATGCTATCACCAGAGTTAAAAAAGTTACTTAATGATTTGCGTAATGGGACAGATCATATAGAAATCAACAGAGAAAAAATTCAGGAGGAATTAGAGAATCTTGATAAGACTCCGGGGTATGTTCAACACAGTCTTTCGTTGTCTACAAATGTGTGTCCGACTTGTGGGAGAAGATTATAATGAAAGGGCATTTTCTTGTAGATGAAAATGAAGCAGAGGAATTTGATATCAGTTTTCAGGTTAATTCTACTATGACTGACGATATTCCTAAAAATCAACAGGAGTTATATGTAAAAGCAGAAGCAGCCTGTAATGTCATTAAGTCTTTGGAGCACACTGATAAGCAGACGAAGAGAAAGTACTTTGATAAATTAGTTTCCTTGTCTCAAGTAGGGCTTGTTGCAGATCCGGCACAGACTGAAGCAGCAGAGTATGCATTATTAAAGCTTAAGGAAGAAATTGTTCTGGTAGAGGGAAAGCGTATAAAAAATCATTATATGCAAGTATTAGGTATTGCCGCCCTTATCTTAGGTGGCATAATAAGTGCAATATTGGGTATCTGCTTTTACATGACAAGTTGGTCTTGGTGTATTCCTACCCTATGTATAGTGATCGGAGCCTTAGCAGGAACGTGGATATCCTTTGGAGCAAGAAAGTTTGAAGTTAAATTTGAAGATCTGGCATCCTTAGAAAAGGATAAAATGACTCCGGCTATTCGCCTTATTTATATTTCAGTGGCGGCAATAATTTTTACGTTATTGATGAATGTTGGGATTGTTGACGTGAAAATAGGAAGTGTAGATATGGGAACTGCATTTACTGATGTTAAGCCAGCATTTGTGATTGGTACTTTATGCGGACTGGTAGAAAGCAGAATTGGTATACAAATTTACAAAAAGGCGGTTTTGATAATTGGGGAAAATGATAACCTAAACTAATTTTCTCTTTTTAAAATTTAAAATGAAAAAATTTAACCGAATTAGGTCTTGCAATTTGGATCTAATTCGGTTATTATTTTACTTGTAAATGCAACACTTGTTGCAAATAGAAATAAGGTGGTGTATAATGAGAAGTCGTAACCAGATAATGATGAGACAGATGGAAGAGTTTGTTGACGATTATTATATGACACATCACACAACTCCCAAGTTGCAGGAAATAGCCGATAATTTTCATACAGTCAAGAGTACAGTTTCCCGTTACCTGACGGAGATGGCCGAGAGGGGGATGATCGAGTACAAGGACGGAGTGGTTTCTACATCTAAGACCAGGAAGTTTGATACAGAGGTCATGAATATTGGTATTGTGGGTTCTGTATCCTGCGGTATTCCGATGCTGCAGGAGGAATATGTAGAAGAGTATGTGACACTTCCGGTTTCCTTATTTGGCAAGGGTGAATTCTATATCGTCCGGGCAAACGGCAATTCCATGATTGGAGCCGGAATTGATGACGGAGACCTGGTGCTAATCCGCAAGCAGCAAGAGGCAATCGAGGGTCAGATTGTTGTAGCTCTTGTGGAAAATGAAAATACCTTAAAACGCTTCTTTATAGATAAGGAACATGGCTGTGTTCGTCTCCATCCGGAAAATCCTGAAATGAAAGATATTTTGGTGAAGAGCTGCCAGATTCAGGGAGTGGCAGTTCATGTGATCAAGTCATTACAGTAAAGTTGAAATTTCCAGGAAGGTCTATAGTGGTAATAGATTCGGAATGGACGAACTGATGAAAGCTCAGTTTGAATTTTGATATAGGAACAGACAGCGTAAGATTAGCCGAGGATCTGCTTTCACGCTACGGAACAGTCTGTTGCCTGCTCATCAACGGTTTTTATTTTCCCTTATCCGTATGAGTAAGAAAGATGATTACTTAGGAGGATTGTTTGATGAGAGATACCATATTAGTTGAAATCAGCGAAGAAGAGAGATTGCAGAGGGACGCAGACTTACGGCTTGCGTCTATGATTCGCCAGATTACGGGACATGGTAATGATGCGATGGTGAAACGCCGGAAGGACGGTTCGCTTGTTGCATACGAAATTAAAATGAATAAGATATCCGGCTGATAAGTGGATCAGTCGAAGGACTAAGCGGAGTCATAGCTTGCAGCACATTGCTGTGGGTTGTGGTTCCGCTTTTTTTGCTTGAAAATATGCAACGTCATGCAACACACTATTGACAGCATAGCGTAAGCATGATAAAATTTAATTATGCAACAGTACGCAACACACGGAGGGCATATAAGGTGGATGTTGATAATGAAAATAAATTGTTACAAGTAAATCTATATCAGGAGCGTTATTCATTTAAGATGCATGATACGAATTTGGATGATTTGGCTGAATGTGTAAAACAGGCACTGGGAAGCAAAAGCATCAGACAATTTGCATCAGAGATAGGAACGACTCCATCTACCATTTCTCGAATATTAAATAAAAAGATACTGGAACCATCTGAAGAACTGATTATTAAAATTGGTCTTAATGCAGATGCAGATTCAGGGGTGACGGTAGAAAAATTGCTCGCCATCTGCGGCAGGGGAACCAGAGCTGCGATGATGCGTGACGCAGGACCAAGATTTGAGAAAGAAGCCGCTGAAGCAATCAGCCGGTATCTGAAAGATAAAGGATATACGGCAAAATTGTCTAAAGAAGTAAGAACACAAAACAGGTTGCGATATGACTTTGTGATTGAAACAGACGCACTCTCCGGCAAACCATGTTTGTGGGCTTTTGATGTAAAACTTATTTTACCAATGAGTCCGCTGGGGTCAGCTGGTTCAGGAAGAACCAGAAGATTGCTGGATTCGATTTTTGCCAATTTTTATGTGAAACAAAATGAATATGACAGAGTTTCAGTTGTTGTAAATCGCAGAGAGATATTTGAGCAATTAAAAAAACAGCTATGTAATTTATCTATCAGGGATAGTTTTTCGATTGTTTTAGTTGCAGGTTCAAGCGTTGTCGATGAATTTGTAGTTACAAACAGTGTGAACAACACGGTTGTATTGAAAAATGACAGGGAAGAGAGGTTATGCGACGGAGAAAATAGTTCGACGAATCAATAGACGATTGTTTTGGGAGGATTGCAATATGCAGGAGGATGCGGTATTAGGGATCTTTAGCGACAAAGAGAAAATTCTCAGAAAAGAGGATTTAGCGGTTTTTTCTACGATTCGCAGAATCGCAGATAAAGGAAATGATGTGGTGGTGAAGCGTCGAAAAGATGGATCACTTGTCGCATATGAAATTAAAATGAATAGGATATCCGGCTAATAAGTGGATTAGCCGAAGGACTGAACGGAGTCATGACTTACAGCTTTTTTTGCTGTGGGTTTTGGCTCCGTTTTTTTTGTTATTAAATCAGAAAAACGGTATGTCTGGTTAATTTGAAAAAAATCAAAAACTGAATGCAATTTACCTGCGTTTCCACCGGCTTTCTTTGGGATATGTGAAGGGGAAGCACAGGGACAAAAAAGAGCTCTTGCTCTCGTTCAAAAAAACGGGTGAGTCAAGGGCTGATTTGTGTTGCAAAAGAGATGGTTTGACCACCCGTAAGCCAAAAAGGCAGAAAGGTGGTCAAAATGTTGACATTCAGAGAATTAAAAGAACTTTTAGACGAGGCACCGGAGATGGACAGAGTACCGTCCATGAGAGAACTTGTTAGAACCGGTACGGTATTTATGGAACGTCCGGTTGTGAATGGAGTCGTGACGGTTTTTACCAACGGCCTGGCATTATTTGAAGAATTCGACAGACATACGGTGTTCCCAGTACATTCCTGTGGCGCATACGTTTATGGTGGTTCCATTACGACTGTGATTCCGGAAGCTGATTTTGATGATGCAGACTGGCCGGTACGTCTGGTACTGGAAGGAGAAGACAGGATTGAGCATTCCCGTGAGAACTGTGATTCTGACAGGGGAAATATTTCCCACAGTGGAATGGAGGACAGCAAAATGATGGCCGATCATAAAGATCCTCTGGAAGCAATTTTACAGGAAGAGAGACGCCAGCAGGCCCATGAATGTCTGAAACTTGCCACTGAAAAACAGCAGCAGGCCATTCGTGCCTATTATGAAGCAGATGAGAATATGGCGAAAGCTGCAGAGCTTCTTGGTATTAAAAGACAGACCTGTGACCAGCATGTGCGTTCAGGAATTGAGCGTATCCGCAGAAAATGCAAGAAGGAGGATTTCTAAAATTCATGAATGGATTGGTAAATCTTTCTGATATAAAGCTTGAGGAAGGCTTGAAAGGGAAAGAAAGACTTCAGGCTTTTCTTATGCAGATAAAGGATCCCTATCACTATCAGGACGGTGAGTGGGAAGTAACGAACCGTTTTACCGGGACAGCTTCGCTGGAGAGCTGTCTGGTTGATTATACAAACAAAAAATATAGAAAATAGTTCTGTACCCGTTGGCGAAATGTCAGCGGGTATTTTTTTGAAAAGTACCTGCTTATCGGTGTCATTTCGTTGGGATAAGTGAAAGAGATAAAAATCTTTTATTTGTTCTTTGACAACTGAATAGCCACCCACAAAGAAGATATACACCTGGGGAAGTATCGCCATGACGGTTATTGCAGGAGCGTACCAAGGGTTGTACAAATACGTCTCAAAAGAGGCAGGAACGAGTATGTGAGGTGGTGTAAAAACTCTACTAACAGTTCAATGCAGCAAGGTTGTCTTGCTGCATTGATGAAAGGGCAGAAGCTGATTCTGTCTTTTCATCAATGAGAAATCATTGAAATAATCGGAAGGAGGAAAAGCAAGTGGAGATACATCGGGCAGAGCATAGACAGAATTTTACGGTCATTTCCAATCGTCTGATTAAAGACAATCGTCTGTCAGAGAAAGCCAGATTATTCCTGATTTTTGTATTGTCCTTGCCGGAAGACTGGAATTTCAGTGTATCGGGGATTGCTGTGCAGTTTGGCAAAAGTCCCGGTGCAATCCGAAGGCTGTTGCAGGAATTGGAGGAGCACGGTTATTTGATCCGAAAGCAGAATCGAAACGAAGAGGGGCTATTTGAAGCCGGTCAGTTTGTCTTTTATGAAGAACCGGTAGCCGGTAATCACTTTTCCGTAAGCGGTGAAATGGATAACCGCACACGGGTAACGGTTGGTAAACCACTACTAAATAAAGAAAGACAAATTACGAATCAAGCAATTAAAAAAGATAAGCCAATGCAAATCAGTCCCGACGGCCTGTATGGAACGCTTCACAATGTTCGATTATCCACAGAGGAGCTTACAAAGTTATCCCAGATGATACCGGATAGCTACGAGGGGCTGATTGAAGATTTGTCGGTTTATATCGGCAGCAAAGGTGACAGGTATAAGAGCCACTATGGAACGATTCTTTCCTGGGACAGAGCACAGCGTAAAAAGGAGCAGGAAGGGTTTGAAGATTACAGTTACAAAGGGGATGGTTATTGATGGAAATGAAGACTTATACGGAAACACTGATTCGAGTCAGTGAAGAAAAGTCCGTCAAAAACGAGGATGATTACATCGGGGAAGACGGACTCATTTACTGTGGCAAATGCCATACCAGGAAGCAGTATCGTCTGGTGAATGGTGGAAAAGAGTATGTGGTGCCGGTTCTTTGCAAGTGTGGTACCGAGCAGCGTGACAGAGAAGAAGCAGAGTTTAAGCGGCAGGAACGCATGGCTGAGATCAAGCGTCGGAAAGCAGCCTGTATTCATGACAGCTCTTTGCTGTATGCAACCTTTGAAAATGATGACGGTACCGTGCCGATGATGAGAGCGGCAAGAAAGTATGTTGATACCTGGAAGATCCGTAAGGCAAATAATGACGGACTGCTTCTTTACGGAGAGGTTGGAACCGGGAAAACATTTTTTGCGGGTTGCATTGCCAATGCACTGATCGAACAGGGCGTATCGGTTCTCATGACGAACTTTGCCAAGATTCTCAATAGTGTGACCGGTATGTATTCGGAGGAACGTAATAACTTTATCGCTTCTCTTATGAGGTACAACCTGCTGATCATTGATGATCTTGGAATTGAGCGTAATTCAGAGTTTGCCCTGGAGCAGATCTACAACATCATTGATGAGCGATACAAGACAAGGCTGCCGCTGATTGTGACAACGAATCTTTCTTTGAAGTCAATGGAAAATCCAAAGGATGTTGCACACCAGAGAATCTATGACAGAGTGCTTTCTATGTGTACGCCGGTACGTTTTGTCGGGACAAGTCATCGCAAGATGGATGCCATGAAAAAGCATAAGGCACTGGCAGATTTGTTTGAGGAGGAATAGCAGATGTGTATGAATTTTAAAGCCGGTAAAATCTGGCTTTATCAGAGGGTGTACCCGCCCTGCTGGGTAAAGAAATCGAGAAAGAGCAAGGAGGAGGCACATGCAGGATGAAGTAAATTCCAAAGTTGTCGCTCTTGTAATTAGTACCGGGAAAAGCGGAATGCGAATGAGTGCTTCTGTGTTAAAAGCAGCTCTGCGGAAATATCTGCAGGAGCAGGAAAAGAGCAGGAACAAAAGACAGCTTGCGAAAACCGACCCGGAAAAATACGGGAAACGGGGAAAGCAGACGTTAGAGAGCCTGATGAAGCAAAGACAGCAGCTTGCCAATCTTGAGATTACGGATCAAAATATCAAATCTTTTGAGAAAGTTGCGAACAAGTACCATGTTGATTTTGCTTTGAAGAAAGATTTACAGGCTGAAAAGCCGACCTATGTTGTGTTCTTTAAGGCGAGAGATGACAGGGTAATGAATCAGGCTTTTAAAGAGTATGCAGCAATGGGACAGAAATTGTCGAAAAAACCGTCGGTCAGAAAACTTCTGAAGAAAGCAATGGAGAAGTCCAAAGCAATCATTTCCATGCAGGACAAAAACCGTACATTGGAGAAAAACAGAGGCAAGGAGGCGGTTCGATGAATAGTTCCAGAAAGTTGTCTGGTTTTATAGAGGAAAAGCTGTCGGATACAGATTGGAAAAAGGTATTGGTTATGAATATTCCGTACCTGATTGTCTGGTATCTGATGAACAGGGTTTCCTGGCTGTACAGGCAGAGTGATGTCAGTGAAGCAGCCTATAAAATTAGTTATGTGTTCCTGCATTTCTCAGAAGCATTCAGTAAGGTATTGCCAAGCTTTCACCCAAAAGATGTGCTTGCCGGAATGATGGCGGCTCTTGCATTCAAAGGATTTGTATACCTAAAAAGCAAAGAGGCAAAGAAGTTCCGACATGGTGTGGAGTATGGTTCTGCCCGATGGGGAAATGCAAAGGACATTGCTCCCTATGAGGATAAGGAGAATGAAGATAATAACATTCTTCTCACTGCCACAGAAAAACTCACCATGTCAAGCAGACCGAAAAATCCGAAGTATGCCAGGAATAAAAACTGTGTGGTGATTGGAGGAAGCGGATCCGGCAAGACGAGATTCTTTGTAAAGCCGCAGCTCATGCAGCTGCACAGTTCCTATGTGGTGACAGACCCGAAAGGTACTTTACTGGTGGAAACGGGAAATATGCTCCAGAAAAACGGATATGAGATCAAGGTTCTCAATACCATCAATTTTTCAAAGAGTATGCATTATAACCCGTTTAAGTATATCAAGTGTGAGAAAGACATTTTGAAGCTGGTAAATACCTTGATTTCCAACACCAAGGGTGAGGGTGAAAAGGCTGCCGAGGATTTCTGGGTAAAAAGTGAAAGACTGTTGTACCAGGCATACATCGGATATATCTGGTATGAAGCACCGGAGGAGGAACAGAACTTCTCCTTACTTCTGGATATGATCAATGCTTCGGAAGTCAGGGAAGATGATGAAAGTTTCAAAAATCCGGTAGACCTGTTGTTCGATGATCTGGAAGCACAGAACCCGGAACACTTTGCAGTGCGACAATATAAAAAATATAAATTGAGTGCAGGAAAAACTGCAAAATCGATCATGGTGAGCTGCGGAGCAAGGCTCTCACCGTTCGATATAGGCGAACTCAGAGAACTAACAGAATATGATGAAATGGACTTGGAGAGCATCGGAAAACGAAAGAGTGCTCTCTTTATTATTATCTCAGATACCGATGCGACGTTTAACTTCTTAGTCAGCATTATGTACAGCCAGTTATTCAATCTGCTTTGTGAACTGGCAGATGATAAGTACGGCGGCAGATTACCGGTTCATGTCAGATTTCTGGCTGATGAGTTTGCCAACATTGGTCAGATTCCAAACTTTGAGAAGCTGATTGCTACGATACGAAGTCGTGAAATATCGGCTTCTATTATTTTGCAGTCCCAGAGCCAGTTGAAGGCAATCTATAAGGACAATGCCGACACGATTCTGGGAAACTGCGATACCACATTGTTTCTTGGAGGTAAGGAATCAACCACACTTAAAGAAATGTCAGAAATGCTGGGAAAAGAAACCATTGATATGTACAACACATCGGATACCAGAGGAAGCAATCCGACTTACGGAATGAATTATCAGAAATTAGGAAAAGAGCTTATGAGTAAAGATGAGTTGGCAGTTATGGACGGCGGGAAATGTATCTTGCAGCTGCGTGGTGTACGACCATTCTTTTCGGATAAGTACGATATCACAAAGCATAAGAGATACAAGCAGCTGTCCGATTATGATTCAAGACTGGCATTTGACATTGAGAAATTTGTAAGTCACAGACTGGTGCTTAAAAAGAATCAGCCGATGGAAGTGACAGAAATAACCATAAACGATGAAGATATGAAATAAACAAAATGGAGGAAATGACTTATGGCGTTTTTTAACAGTGCAGTAACCGTATTACAGACTCTCGTGGTTGCACTTGGTGCAGGCCTTGGTATCTGGGGCGTTATCAACCTTATGGAAGGATATGGCCAGGATAACCCGGGTGCAAAGAGCCAGGGCATGAAGCAGTTGATGGCAGGTGGCGGTGTGGCCTTGATCGGGACAACGCTTGTACCGCTTCTTTCCGGTCTGTTCGGCTAAAAATGAGCGGAGGTGACAGTATTGTTTGATTTATTTGAAAAGATTGAAGAGTGGATTCACGATCTGCTCGTCACGTTCATTACAGGCAATCTGACCACCATGTTCACAGATGTAAATGACAAAGCAGGAACCATAGCAACAGAGGTGGCAAAGACTCCGCAGGGGTGGAACAGCAGTATTTTTGATATGATTCGCAACCTGTCGGACTCGGTGATCGTGCCTATAGCGGGCATGATCATCACCTTTGTTCTCTGCTATGAGCTAATCAGCATGATAACTGAGAAAAACAACATGCATGACCTGGATACCTGGATGTTCTTTAAATGGTTTTTCAAAGCGTGGATTGCGGTTTATCTGGTATCTCATACCTTTGATATCACGATGGCGATATTCGATGTAGGACAGCATATTGTAAATGCGGCGGCAGGAGTAATCAGCTCTGATACAGCGATTGATGTTACCGCAACCATTACCGATATGCAGACGAAAATGGAGACAATGGAGCTGGGAGAGCTGTTGCAGCTTTCTATGGAAACAGCGATTGTATCTCTTTGCATGAAGATTATTTCTATATTGATATCGGTGGTGCTGGTAGGAAGAATGATAGAAATTTACATTTATTCTTCCATTTCGCCGGTACCGTTTGCCACACTGACAAACAGGGAGTGGGGACAGATTGGCAACAACTATGTGAAAGGACTTCTGGCATTGGGATTTCAGGGTTTCTTTATTATGGTGATTGTCGGAATCTACTGCGTGCTGGTGCATTCCATGACGATAGCTGCGGACGTACATTCCGCACTATTCAGTATTGCAGCGTATACCGTGGTTCTCTGCTTTGCATTATTTAAGACAGATAATGTAAGCCGCTCCATATTCGGAGCACATTAAGTGAACAGGGAGGGATTGTGATATGGCGTATGTACAGGTTCCAAAAGACCTGAACCGGGTAAAGACGAAAGTCTTGCTCAATATGACAAAAAGGCAGTGTATCTGCTTTGGACTGGCAGGAATTGTTGGGATTCCGTTTTATCTTCTGACAAAAGATATTCTGAGTTCTACAGTAGCTGCCTCTATGATGGTGGTTCTGATGCTGCCGTTTTTCTTCTTTGCGATGTATGAAAAGGACGGAAGACCCCTTGAGGTGCTTCTGAAAAATATCATTGTGATGAAGTTTAAGCGTCCCGGAATCAGGCTATATAAAACGAAAAATATCTATGCTGCCTTGGAGCAGACAGAAGAAAAGGGGGTTAAGCGAAGTGCAGATAAGTACAGGTAAAACACAACCGAAAGTGCGTAAGCAGAACGGTCATGAGGTCAGTACGATTTTGTCCGGGAAGCAGAAAAAAAGCATTTTTCAGGAAAAGCGAACAAAGAAGTATGCAGATCATGTTCCCACAACGGCACAGGAAACTTTGGCATTTGAAGAAATGTTTAAGGACGGTATCTGCAGAGTCAGCGAACATTATTATACCAAGTGCATTCAGTTCGGCGATACCAATTACAGGCTGGCACAGAATGAGGATAAAACCGCAATTTTTGAATATTGGTGCGATTTCTATAATTACTTCGATTCCAGCATTCATTTACAGATCAGCTGCATGAGCCAGTATGCCAACGTGAAAGAGATGGAAAGTTCCATTCATATTGCCGGGAAAGATGATGATTTCAATGAGGTCAGAGAAGAATACGAGAGCATTCTTCATCATCAGCTGGAAAAGGGCAACAATGGGCTTATCCGTGTGAAGTATGCCACATTTGGTATTGAGGCTAAGAATTTGAAAGAAGCCAAACCGAAGCTGGAGCGTATTGAGACGGATATCATCAACAATCTTCATGTGATGGGAGTATCGGCAAAAAGCCTGACCGGTTATGAGAGATTGAAAGTGCTGTATACAGTGTTGAATGAAGAGACACAGGAGCCGTTCCTGTTTAATTATGATCTGATTGCAAAAACCGGTCTGACAGCAAAAGATTTTGTTGCACCGACCAGTTTCGATTTTCAGAAAAGCAGACATTTCCGCATGGGAGCCACTTACGGGGCGGTCAGCTTTTTGCAGATTCTGGCACCGGAACTGTCGGATAAGATGCTTGCGGATTTCCTGGATATGGATAATTCCATTATCATCAATCTTCATGTGCAGTCCATCGATCAGGCAAAGGCCATTAAGAACATCAAGACCAAGATTACTGATCTGGATAAGATGAAGATTGAGGAGGTGCGCCCAGATAGGGCATTGTGTAGTGTAGCGTAAGGGACTACCCCGTAGGATAACGCGGGAAACAACCTGCCTAACCGAAAGGCGAAAGCTGAAACGGGAACAGAGCACGGCAGGAAAGCG
>Ga0129310_1002418_pt1 | contig 13934 bp, 13 predicted proteins | sample Go1ome_2_FD_94433 | JGI IMG/M metagenome (GOLD analysis project Ga0129310, IMG submission 94433) | Western lowland gorrila individual fecal microbial communities from Wisconsin, USA - Go1022A metagenome | ecosystem: Host-associated > Mammals > Digestive system > Large intestine > Fecal | place...
AACACATAGGCATAGTTGTAATAGCCGTTGATGACGCTGTCGAGATACATCGCTCCCGTGTTGAGCGCGGTAACGACAACGGCCGTCACGCACAGCACACCGACGATCTTTGCGCTGGAAAGCTCAAAATGGCACTTTTTGGCGTAAGCGCCGATCATCAGGCCGCGCGCGGCGGCGGGAATGACCCACAGCACGGTCGTCGCCGTGAGTCCATAGGTGATGAGCTGATTCATCAGGCTCCCGAGCAGACCGACAAGCAGGCCGCCGACCGGCCCATAGAGCAACGCGCCGAGGATAATGGGCAAAGAATCCACGCTGATGCGGATCCACCAAAGGTTCAGCGTGCCGACCAGACTGAGCACCACATAAACGGCAATGAGCATGGCGATGGTGACCATCTTGCGCGTAGAGAGGGAAGATGCGCGGCAGGTCAGCACAACCGTCACGACCAGCGCGGCGGCTGCGGCGATCAGAATTCCCCATACGGCGGGGGACAACTGTGCGATCTCAGGAAACATTGTGAGGACCTCCTTTTTCATTTTGAAATTTCCCTGCGGCTGCGGTGCCGCGCGGAACGGCTTGATCCGGTGAAAAAAGAAAACACCTCTTCCCCCGGATGGCAGGAACCACGCGGAGGAGAGGCCTCACAATAAACTCTCTTCTGAGTGGCAAGCGGATGCGGAAACCATACTGCAAACCATGGGTTTTTCGTCCGCGGGCAACTTCCCATCCCGACGGCACTACTCGCTCTTCGCGTAACACATGGTTTCCTACTCTGCCGATGCGCACAGAGACTTTATTTTTTTCGCTCTGTGCAGGCTCAGCATAGCAGGCTGCACAAGGCTCGTCAATCGTTTTTCCCCTCTTTTTGCGTTTTTTTGTGTTTTTAAGGTGATTTCTCTCTTTTCCCTAATATTTTCAGTCTCCCGAATTCCCTCTTCTCCTTGACAGAACCTTGCTTTTTTTGCTATTCTAAGGGGAGTGAAAACCGGCTAAAAAGGACGCTCTGCGGACTTTACCGACCGGTAATATATCAATCGACTGAAAAATCAGAGGAGGAACACGCACCATGATCAAAGAAACCATGGAATTCCTGTCCCAGTATGACCCCGAAGTCGGCGCCACTATTGAGAAGGAGTATCACCGCGAGCAGCGCAACATCGAGCTGATCGCCTCCGAAAACATTGTCTCCCCGGCCGTCATGATGGCTATGGGCACGTGCCTGACCAACAAGTACGCCGAGGGCTATCCCGGCAAGCGCTACTACGGCGGCTGCTACTGCGTCGACGAGACCGAAGAGATCGCCCGTCAGCGCGCCTGCAAGCTGTTCGGCGCTGAGCACGCCAACGTCCAGCCCCACTCCGGCGCTTCCGCCAACCTGGCCGCGTTCAAGGCTATGCTCCAGCCCGGCGACACCTTCATGGGCATGAACCTCGCCCACGGCGGCCACCTGTCCCACGGCAGCCCGGTCAACATCTCCGGCCAGTACTTCCATCAGGTCCCCTACTCCCTCAACGATGAGACCGAAATGATCGACTACGACGAGGTCTACCGCATCGCGCAGGAGTGCAAGCCCAAGATGATCCTTGCCGGCGCTTCCGCCTATCCCCGCAAGATCGACTTCGCCAAGTTCCGTGAGATCGCTGATTCCGTCGGCGCTTTCTTCATGGTCGATATGGCCCACATCGCCGGTCTCGTCGCCGCTGGCGTTCACGAGAGCCCCGTGCCCTATGCCGACGTTGTCACCACCACCACCCACAAGACCCTGCGCGGCCCCCGCGGCGGCATGATCCTGTGCAAGAACGAGATCACCAAGAAGAACATCGAGACCGGCGAGATGGAGACCATCAACCTCGCCAAGAAGATCGACTCCGCCGTGTTCCCCGGCACCCAGGGCGGCCCGCTCGAGCACATCATCGCTGCCAAGGCCATCTGCTTCGGCGAGGCGCTCAAGCCCGAGTTCAAGGCCTACGGTGAGCAGGTCGTCAAGAACGCTGCCGTTCTTGCCGAGGGGCTGAAGGCTGAAGGCTTCCGTCTGGTTTCCGGCGGTACCGACAACCACCTCATGCTCGTTGACGTCCGCAACTTCAACATCACCGGTAAGGAGATCGAGCGCCGCTTGGACGAGTGCTTCATCACCGTCAACAAGAACGCCATCCCCAACGACCCCGAGAAGCCGTTCGTCACTTCCGGTATCCGCGTCGGCACTCCCGCTGCCACCACCCGCGGCCTGAAGGAAGAGGACATGATGGAGATCGCCCGCATCATGGGTATGGTCGCCCGTGACTTCGAAGGCAACAAGACCGCCGCTCAGGAGGCTGTCGTCGCCCTGACGAAGAAGTACCCCATCTACGAATAAAATATCTCAAAATAAAAGGAACCGTCCCGATGGGACGGTTCCTTTTATTTTGGGGGATGCAGTCCGCTGCGCGCATAATTTGCCCGCTGCAGGCGGGCAAATTCCACACTTGCGGGCTGAGAAGAATAAATCGCCGCGCACATGTCGCGGCGATTTATAATCTCATTTCTTTTGCCGCCTGCGGGCGGCAAATGGGGCGAAATGATTACAGCGCCATGCGGAGGATCTTCAGCACGTCGTCCTTGGCAAGCGGCACGAAGCCGTCCGCAAGGCCGCCGTTGGCGGCCTTCTCAGCCATGATGTCGAAGTGCGTCTCGTCGATGCCAAGCTCGCCGAGGTGCGCGGGCATGCCGATGCTCGTGAAGAATTCGCGCGTTTTGTCGATGGCGGCGCGGGCAATCTCCATCGGCGCGCGCTGGGCATCGATGCCCCAGACATTCACGCCGTACTCGACATACTTCCACACGTTATCCTCGCGCAGCGCGTATTCCATCCAGTAGGGCGTGAGCAGGGCAAGGCCTGCGCCGTGGGTGATATCGTAGAAGGCGCTCAGCTCATGCTCTATATCGTGCACCGACCAGGCCGTGCTCTCGCCGCAGCTCAGAAGGCCGTTGATGGCAAGGCTCGAGGCCCACATCAGGTTCGCGCGCGCCTCGTAGTTGTCGGGATCCGCGAGGGCGATGGGCGTATAGTGAATGCAGGTTTTCAGCACACCCTCGGCAAGGCGGGACTGGAGGTACGCGCCCTTCGTGCGGTTGAAATAGTTCTCAAAGGTGTGGCTCATGATGTCCGACGCGCCGGAAGCCGTCTGGAATGCGGGCAGGGACATGCTGTACGTGGGATCAAGAATCGAGAACACAGGCTTCGTGTGGTCGTTGCCGCTGCCCCACTTTTCGTTCTTTTCCATGTCCGAGATCACGGCGAAGGCGTCCATCTCAGAGCCGGTGGCCGCGTTCGTCAGCACCGCCGCGATGGGCAGCGCCGCCACGAGCTTTTTGCGGTCGAGCACGAGATCCCAAGCGTCTCCCTCGTAGCACACGCCGGCCGCGACCATCTTGCCGCAGTCGATCGTGCTGCCGCCGCCGACGGCGAGCACCGCCGTCAGTCCATGCTCGCGGCAAAGTTCCACGCCGCGGCGCACCGAGGTGATGCGCGGGTTCGGCTCCACGCCGGAAAGCTCCACATATTCGATCCCCGCGCCCTTGAGCTGCGCGATGACCTCGTCGTAAAGCCCAATGCGCTTGATGCTGCCGCCGCCGTAGACGAGCAGCACCTTTTTGCTCAGCTGCGCCATGCGCTCGCCAAGGTGCGAGATCTGCCCCTTGCCGAAGTAGATTTCCGTGGGCACATGATAGAAAAAGTTATCCATTTGCGTCTCTCCTTTTGTATCGTTTCGGTCTGGTTTCGCCGTGTTTTACCCGGTCAGCGGCAGTCGGTGGTTTCCCGCAAGGCCGCCCGTTTCTCTTTACTCTACCATTTTGGCGCGTAAAAGGCAACAAAAGCTTCCCAGAACCTTGACAAGTACGAAATTTTGACTATAATTTGAAATTGATTTTCATTTTCAAATTCAGGAGGCCAATATGGCGACCTATACGACCAAACAGCAGAAAGCCGTGCTTGACTGTCTTTCCGAGCGCGCAGACGAACCCGTCAGCGCCGCGGCCATCGCCGATGCGCTGCGCGAGCGCGGTGAGCGCATCGGCATTGCCACGGTCTACCGGCAGCTGGAAAAGCTCGAACGGCAGGGCAGCGTCCACAAAGTCACGACCGACGAGGGCGCATACTATCAGTTCTGCACCCACGGCTGCGCATCGGACTGCTGCCTCTTCAAATGTGAGCGCTGCGGGCGCATCGTGCATCTCGATTGCCACCAACTCGCGCCGCTTTATGCGCATTTGGAGCAGGAGCACGGCTTTTCCATCAATCCCCGCAAGACGATGTTCTACGGGCTGTGCCGCGAGTGTCAGGAGGGCGCATGAAACGCATTATTTCGCTTCTTTTGGCGCTCGCACTGACACTTTCGCTCACCGCCTGCACTGCGCCTGCGGAGAAGGCGGACGGCGGAAAGCTTCAGATCGTCACGACGCTCTTTCCCTATTACGACTTTGCCCGCGCCATCGCGCAGGATCGCGCGGACGTGACGCTGCTCCTCTCCCCCGGACGCGAGGCGCACAGCTTTGAGCCCACCCCGCTCGACGCGGTCACGATCTCCAAAGCCGACGTCTTCCTCTACAACGGCGGCGAGGGCGAATATTGGGTCGAGAGCATGCTGGACGCGGCAGGGGAGCACATCGCCGTCGCATCGCGCATGATGGACTACGTCGACGCGCTCGACGAGGAATATGTCGAGGGCATGCAGGGCGCGGACGGCCATGACCACGACCATGAGCATGGCAGCCACGATGACCATGATGACCATGACCACGATCATGAAGAAGATGAGCACGACAGCGACGAGGTCGAATACGACGAGCACATCTGGACATCGCCGAAAAACGCCGTCGTCCTCTGCCGCGCCGTCTGCGACGCGATCTGCCGGGCGGACGCGGAAAACGCCGCGTTCTACCGCGCGAACTGTGAAAACTACTGCGCACAGCTTGAAGATCTGGACGCGCGCTTTGCCGCCCTCTGCGAAAGCGCGCCGCGCAGGCTTCTCATCTTTGCCGACCGTTTCCCGATGCTCTACTTCTGCCGCGAATACGGCCTCGACTACCGCGCGGCCTTCCACGGCTGCTCGGGCGACACCGAGCCCTCGCTTGCGACGATCAAGTTCCTCATCGACAAGGTGGAGGACGAGAATATCCCCGTGGTCTATACCATCGACTTCGGCACGAAAAAAGTCGCCGCCGTGGTGAGCGAGTGCACCGGCGCGGCGATTGAAACGCTTTATTCGATGCAAACCGTCTCCCGCGCGGATTTTGACGCGGGCGAGACCTATCTCACGCTCATGGAGCGAAACTTCGAAGCACTCAGAAAGGGGCTGAACGCATGAACGATTCTCCCATCGTCCTCGCCTGCGAGGACGTTACGCTCGGCTACGAGCACAAGCCGCTCCTGGAGCACCTCTCCCTCACCGTCCGCGCGGGGGACTATCTCTGCATCGTGGGCGAAAACGGCAGCGGCAAATCGACGTTGCTGCGCTCGCTTTTGGGTCTGCTGTCCCCGCTGGCCGGCAAGATCGACTGCCCCGCTCAGCGCGAGGGCAGGCTCGGGTATCTCCCCCAGCAAACGCCCACGCAGCGCGACTTTCCCGCCACGGTCACGGAGGTCGTGCTCTCGGGCTTTTCGAACCGCCGCACGCGCTTTTTCTACACGTCGGAGGAAAAGTCCAAGGCGCTGATGAACCTCGGCAAGCTCGGTGTGCTCGAGCTCAAGGACAAGTGCTACCGTGAGCTTTCCGGCGGCCAGCAGCAGCGTGTGCTGCTCGCGCGCGCCCTGTGCGCTGCAAACGACCTGCTCATTCTCGATGAACCGGTCACCGGCCTTGACCCCGCCAGCATGCAGGATCTTTATAAAACGCTGCGCTATCTCAACGCGCGCGAGGGCATGGCCATCATCATGGTCACGCACGACATGGAAAACGCCCTGCGCGAGGCAAAACACATTCTCAGCTTCGACCGCAGAGGCTGTTTCTACGGCACGGTCGGGGAATTTCTGTCCTCCCCCGCTGGCAAACGGTTTGGAGGTGAGCGCGCATGAAGCTGCTTCTTTCAATGTTTGCCTATCCTTTCATCGTGCGCGCGTTTGTTGTCGGCATTTTGGTCTCGCTGTGCGCGTCGCTGCTCGGCGTGCCGCTCGTTTTGAAGCGCTACTCCATGATCGGCGACGGGCTGAGCCACGTGTCGTTCGGCGCGCTGTCGGTCGCCATGGCCTGCGGCCTTGCGCCGCTTTGGTTTTCCATTCCCGTGGTGGTCATTGCAGCGTTCGCACTGATGCACGTTGCGGAAAAAAGCCGCGTCAGCGCCGACGCGATGATCGCGGTCTTCTCCGCCTCGGCGCTCGCCATCGGCGTCATCGTCACCTCGCTCACCACCGGCATGACGACGGACGTTGACAGCTATATGTTCGGCAGCATTCTTGCCATGTCACGCTCGGACGTCATTTTGAGCGTCACGCTCGCGCTGTGCGTGCTTGCGCTCTATGTTCTCTTCTACCACAAGCTCTTCTCCGTCACGTTTGACGAGTCCTTCGCCCGCGCGACGGGCGTGCGCGTCGGCACGTACAAGACCATTCTCTCCGTCCTGACGGCGCTCACCGTCGTGCTCGGCATGCGCATGATGGGCGCGATGCTGCTCTCGAGCCTCATCATCTTCCCAGCCCTCTCGGCCATGCGCCTTTTCAAGAGCTTCCGCTCCGTCGTGTGCTTTGCCGCGGCGCTCTCGGTCGTTTGCTTCTGTCTGGGGCTCACAGGGTCATATCTTTTCTCCACGCCCGTCGGCGCGACGGTCGTTGTCTGCGACCTCACGGCGTTTCTCCTCTGCTGCCTCTTTGGCCGCGGGCGCGGATAATCTGTCAATTTTGAAAGGCTGCGCCCGCAATCTTGCAAAACGCAGCCTTTCATGTTATACTGTGGGTGGAAGTTCTTCCCGTTGTGAATCGGGGCAGCCGAAAACTAAGGAGGTCACCCATGAAGAAAAAGTGGTTTCTCCCCCTCGGCATTCTCGCTGTTCTCGTCCTCGCAGCCTTGATCTATACGCGGCCGATGCCGCTTGAAGCGCTCTGCGAAGCGGACGTCACGCAATGTCAGTCCGTTTTCGGCAATCATTTCCGCGCGCCGCAGGCGGAGGACACGCGCTTTGCATTCCCTGCGGACGACGCGCGCTGCGCACAGCTCACCGCGCTTTTCGCACAGCAGAAATTCCGCCGCTCGCTCGCCAATCTTCTGCCGCAGGGCGGCACGACCCACCGCACGCAGGACGGCGACTTCCGCTGGGAAGTCGGCTTCTGCTTCGACGAGACCGACTTTCCCGACGGCAGCACCGGCAAGGGCGTATTCGTCAGCTGCCGGAACTTTTACGGCAAGCTGTCGCTTTTCCGCGCTTACGACGGTAAGTCCTTCCGCTGCACCGTGCAAGATCAGGACGCATTTTTACAGCAGGTCTATGATATCGTCTCACTCGAACCGTAACCCATTCCACACTTTATCACAACAGGAGGAATTATTATGAAAAAATGCGTATCCATTCTCATCGGCGTCCTTGCCGTCATCGCCGCGGCAGCCGCCGTCCTCGTCGCGCTCGACCGCTTCCGCAAGCAGACCGACGAAGACCCGAACGACTTTGAAGACTGAAAAAGGAGAGGCTTTCGCCTCTCCTTTTTCAGTCTTCTTTTAAATCTCTTTCGCCTTGGCGAGCATCAGCTTTGCCCCGCTCTTGGAGCAGAGCTTCACCTCGCCCGCAAACCCGTCGAGGCGCACGGCCTCGTCAGCCTTGAGCGCGATGCTCTCCTCGCCGACAATGACGTTGACCTCGCCCGCGCCGCAGTAGATGAGCATCATGCCCTCGCTGCCGTGGACGGTCTTGCTCTCACCGGCGGCAAGGGTCTCGCCGCGCATCTTGCCCTCGCACTTGCCCTTGCGGAGCATGAGGTTGAAGTCGCGGCAGCAGCCCCAGGAATGGGTGTTGTCCCCGCCGTCGAAGCGATGGACCTCATAGGGGTTCAGCGTCAGCTTCTCGCCGCCGTTGTGGTTCAGCTCGATCGTCCCCTCGAGTGTGGAGATCAAGCGCTCATAGTCGGGCAGGGCCGTAAAGTCAGACTCTGCGTCCTCAACGGTCGCGGAGCTGAGTCTCCACAGAAAGTCGCGGTCTGCGTACACCGCGCCCTCGGGCGCGATGCCGAGCTGCGTCGTGAGGCCGCCCGACCACTTGGTGGTGATGTAATCCTTCGGCATCAAATGCTGCATGGTCATAATAACACTCCTTCGTAAACCACAAATGGCTCCGGTGCGCGCACCGAAGCCATTTGTTTTGATCATTTTTAACCCTCGATGAGCTTGACAATCTCAGCGTAGCACTCGTCGGCAAGGGGCAGTGCGTGCGCGAGCAGCTTTTCGCCCTTGGCGCGGTACTCAGCGGCGAACTCCTGATCCTTCAGGGAACCGACGTTGATGAGCACGTTGAGCCATGCGCCCTGGATACCGGCCTTGAGAGACAGGAACGCAACGCCCAGGTCGCTCGCGGAGGTATCGTTGAAGCGGCCGAGCAGGGACTGAGCGAGAGTCAGGGTCTCGTCGATGAGCTCCATCATCTCCATCGGGGTCTTGGTGCAGCCCTTCAGGCCGTTCTGGATGGCAGCGGAGCGGGCAGCCTTCTCCTCATCGGTCGCCTTGGGCATGGCAAAAGCGTCGGAAACGACGTTGAACGCGTCGGTGTCGCGATCCATCACGTCGAGCAGGCGAACCTTGAGCTCGTTGCCCTTCTTCTCGACCTCAGCAGCATGCTCGGCAAACTCGGCATACTTCTTGCGGCCTTGGGTGAGACCGCCGACCATCGCGGTCAGCGCGGCGCCGATGGAGCCATAGAGAGCAGCGCAGGAGCCGCCGCCCGGCGCGGGAGCATCAGAAGCAACGGTATCGGCAAAGCCGGTAACGGTCATTTCAGCAAGTTTCATGGTGATTATTTCCTTTCATCATTTCATGGCGCTTATTTGCTCTGCATGCACACCGCCGCACCTTTACGGTCTGCCGCCCCGATTGGGGCAGCCAAATGCACACGCAGAGCGCAATCAGCGTCGCAGACTTTGCCGCCTCCCGGCGGCAAATAAACTTAATTCATCGCGGAGGACGGTCACCGTCGCGGCATTCCGATTCCCGCGCCCTTCAGGCGCGCCAATCGTGCCGCTTCCTCGAAACCGACTCGCTTTATCCGCCGCAGGCGGCGCTTCGTCGATTTCCATGCGCGTCCGCAGCGATACTTCGCAGCGCGCGACATGGTGAATGCCGCGCGCTGAAAATTCCACTCAAGGCGGCGAGCCGCCTTGAGTGGGCTCTCAAAGGAGCGGCAGCGCCGCTTCTTTGAATTTTTTATTCCATGTCGATCAGGTGATACTCCATGACCTGCTTCTTGCAGTCGAAGTCCTTGGCCTTGAGGTAGAACTCAGCGCAGTCGATCAGGGCCTTGGCCGGGGTCAGGCCGACGATCTCGCTCTCGATGACGCGGGTGCCGTAGCGCTCGGCCAGAGCCTTGATCATCTCATAGGTGACATACAGCGGGGTATCCTCATAGTTGACCATGTTCATGGAGACCTGCGCGATGCCGCGGTCCTCGAGCATGAAGCCCATGGCCTTGCAGCTGCGGAAGCCGCCCGAAGAGCCGCGGATGACCTTGGCGATCTTCTTGGCGATCTCAACATCAGAGGTCTCGAGGTTGCAGTTGAAAGCGACCAGCGGCATACGGGCGCCGATGGCGGTGATGCCGGCGGTGGGGTGGATCTTGCGCTCGCCGTAGTCGGGAGCCCAGTCGGGCTGCAGGAGCTTCTCGGGCATGCCCTCGAACTCACCCTTGCGGCAGGTAGCGAGATTGCGGCGCTCGGGACGGGTGGCGCTGTCCTCATACAGGAAGGAGGGGACCTTCAGCTCGTCCCAGATACGCTGGGCAACGCGCTTGGACATCTCGACAGCTTCCTCGACGGTCACGTCCATCTGGGGAACGAAGGGGATAACGTCGGTAGCGCCCATGCGCTTGTGCTCGCCGTGATGCTTGTTCATGTCGATGCGTTCGGTAGCAACCTTGGTCAGCTGGAAGGCGACTTCCTCGATGGCCTCGGGAGAACCGATCAGGGTGAAGACGCAGCGGTTGTGGTTACCGTCGGTCTGCGCGTCGAACAGGGTGCAGCCGGGAACGCTCTTAGCGGTCTCGACGAGGGCGTTGTAGGTGGCCTCGTCCTTTTCCTTGGAACAGCTAAAATTGGGGATGCATTCGATCAACTTTGCCATGATTGTTTTCCTCCGTCAATTTATTGTTTTGATTGTATCGTCAATTTGCTCAGACAGGCGCGCCGCGCCCGTCCATTTTTGTTCAGCGCCGCCATTATATCGCGGCGCAACAGGGGAGTAAACAGGTTTTCTTTCTCTTTTTTCAGCGCGCGCTTAATTTTTTTAAGTCCTCTTCTACAAACCGCTGTACGCACGGGGCGCTCAAAACAGCGCTGTTCCACGCCAAAACGGCATAGGAACAAATGGGAAGGCCGCGCACAGGCTTTGCCTTCAACGGTGCGCCCGGGTGCGTGCTGAGAATGGAGCGGGGCAGGAAGCTGATGCCAAAGCCCGAGAGCACCATCTGCATCGCCATGGGCGTATCGTAGCAGTGGCAGGTCACATTCGGCGTAAAGCCGCTGCGCTGGCACTCCTGCACCAGAAAGTCGTTGTAGCTCCAGAGGTCGTCCGAGCGCAGAAGGCACATCGGCACACCCTCGAGCCGCTCGATCGGCACCTCGGAAAGCTCCGGCGCAGGATCCATGTCCTCGCGCATGATGAGCTCGAGTGCGTCCTCGCCAAGAATGCGCTCCTGCAAGCCGCTCGGTTCGCGCGCCGCCGTGCGCAAAAACAGCGCGTGCAGTTCTCCGCGGTTGAGCGATTCAATGAGCTCCTGCGGCGAGCCCACACGGATGAAGAGCTCCACCTGCGGATAGCGGCTGTGATATTCATTTATATAATGTAACGCGTACGACATCGCCGAGTAGATGACGCCGAGCTTGATGCGCCCGCTCATGCCCGTCCCGACGCTGCGCACGCTGTCCTCCACGCGCCGGAGATCCTGAAAGATCTGCTGCGCCTGCTGATAGAGGTTCTGTCCCGCGTCAGTGAGCACCATGCCCTTGCTGCCGCGCAGGAACAGCTGCACGCCGAGCTCTTCCTCAAGCTGTGCGATCTGCCTCGAGATCGGCGGCTGCGCCACATGCAGCTCGCGCGCCGCCGCGGAGATGCTTTTTTCCTCCGCCACCGCACAGAAATATTCCAGTTGTCTGAACTTCACTCGCAGCCCTCCTTCTTATACTTTTACGGTATGGTATGCAGACAAATTAAGTACTTTTCATTATAGCACATCTTTGCTATAATGCAAGTTGTAAAGAAAAGTTGCAAATCCTTTTTTCTTTTTATTGGTTTTCACAGAATATTTTTTTGAAAGTGAGGAACAATCCCATGATCAATCTTGCTGATGATGCGATGACGATCAAGCTGGACTACGAGCTTCCCGAGTATCCGAAGTTCGAAGACGGCTATCGCCGCGCACCCCGCCGCGAATCCCACCTGACCGAGGCCGATAAGGCGCTCGCCATCAAGAACGCTCTGCGTTACATTCACCCCGACCATCACGAGCAGATGGCCAAGGAGTTTGCGCAGGAGCTCGAAGAGCACGGCCGTATCTACGGCTACCGCTTCCGTCCCGAGGGCAAGCTCTACGGTAAGCCCATCGACGAGTACAAGGGCAAGTGCATCGAGGGCAAGGCCATTCAGGTCATGATCGACAACAACCTCGACTTCGACATCGCTCTCTATCCCTATGAGCTGGTCACCTACGGTGAGACCGGTCAGGTCTGCCAGAACTGGATGCAGTACCGCCTCATCAAGAAGTACCTCGAGCAGCTGACCGATGAGCAGACCCTCGTCGTCATGTCCGGTCACCCCCTCGGTCTCTTCCACTCCCACAAGATGGCTCCCCGTGTCATCATCTCCAACGGCCTGATGGTCGGTACCTTCGATGATCAGGAGAACTTCAACCGCGCTGCCGCGCTCGGTGTTGCCAACTACGGCCAGATGACCGCCGGCGGCTGGATGTACATCGGCCCCCAGGGTATCGTCCACGGCACGTTCAACACGCTGCTGAACGCCGGCCGTCTGAAGCTCGGCATCCCCAACGATCAGAACCTCGCCGGCCGTCTGTTCGTCTCCGCGGGCTTAGGCGGCATGAGCGGCGCTCAGGGCAAGGCTGCTGAGATCGCCGGCGCTGCTTCCATCATCGCTGAGGTTGACGATTCCCGTATCGAGACCCGTTACACCCAGGGCTGGGTCAGCCACCGCACCGCTTCTCTCGAAGAGGCCACCAAGATCGCTCTCGACCACCAGAAGGCCGGCAAGCCCTGCGCTGTCGCCTATTGCGGCAACATTGTCGACCTGCTCGAATACCTGTACAACAACAACGTCCATGTCGACCTGATGAGCGACCAGACCTCCTGCCACGTTCCCTACGACGGCGGCTACTGCCCGCAGGGCCTGACCTTCGAGCAGCGCACCGAAATGCTCGACAAGGATCCCGACGGCTTCCGTGTCCTCGTCGACAAGACGCTGCAGCATCACTATGAGATGATCTGCAAGTTCCACGAGCGCGGCACCTACTTCTTCGACTACGGCAACAGCTTCCTCAAGGCTGTTTACGACTCCGGCGTGAAGAGCATCTGCAAGAACGGCGAGAACGACCTAGACGGCTTCATCTTCCCCTCCTACGTCGAAGATATCCTGGGTCCCTGCCTGTTCGACTTCGGCTACGGCCCGTTCCGTTGGTGCTGCCTGAGCCGCAACCCCGAGGATCTGCACAAGACCGACGTGGCTGCCGCCGAGTACATCAAGGCCCACAACCGTCGCTATCAGGACTATGACAACTATGTCTGGGTCCGCGACGCCGAGAAGAACAAGCTGGTCGTCGGCACCCAGTGCCGTATCCTCTATCAGGATGCCATGGGCCGTATGAACCTCGCGCTCAAGTTCAACGAGATGGTTCGCAACGGTGAGATCGGCCCCGTCATCCTTGGCCGTGACCATCACGACACCGGTGGTACCGATGCGCCCTTCCGTGAGACCTCCAACATCAAGGACGGCTCCAACATCATGGCCGAGATGGCGACCCAGTGCTACGCTGGTAACGCTGCCCGCGGCATGAGCTACATCGCCCTGCACAACGGTGGCGGTACGGGCATCGGCCGCGCCATCAACGGCGGCTTCGGTATGGTTCTCGACGGCTCCGAGCGTGTCGACACCATTCTGAAGATGTCCATGCCTTGGGATACCATGGTCGGCGTTGCCCGCCGCAGCTGGGCGCGCAACGAGAACGCCATGACCACTGTCGCCGAGTACAACAAGATGTACGAGGGTCAGGATCACATCACCATGCCTTACGTCGCGGACGAGGAGCTCTGCGAGAAGGCCGTGAAGGAATACATGCACTAAGAGAACACTTCAAAAAAGGGGCTTTGTACAAAGCCCCTTTTTTGAGCTGGATGCACTCCGCTGCGCGCACTCGCTTGGCCCGCACACATGCGGGGCGCAAAACCTGCGATGCTCTTTCCAACCGTGAGAAAGGACAACATTTACTATGAAAAAGTTACTGGTCAAAAACATCGGCCTGCTCGCAACGCCCGAGGGCAAGAGCGCTCATCGCGGCGAGGAGCAGGGCAAAGTTAAATTCTTAAAGGACGCCTGGGTCCTCATCGAGGACGGCGTCATCGCCTCCGTCGGCACCGGCGCCGTCCCCTCTGTCGAGGGTGCGGAGATCGTCGATGCGGAAGGCCACCTTGTCACCCCCGGCCTTGTCGACGCCCACACCCACCTCATCTTCGGCGGCTGGCGCCAGAACGAGCTGGG
>Ga0129310_1002419_pt1 | contig 13934 bp, 14 predicted proteins | sample Go1ome_2_FD_94433 | JGI IMG/M metagenome (GOLD analysis project Ga0129310, IMG submission 94433) | Western lowland gorrila individual fecal microbial communities from Wisconsin, USA - Go1022A metagenome | ecosystem: Host-associated > Mammals > Digestive system > Large intestine > Fecal | place...
CGCGGTTCCTTCCCTTATCATGATCCACTGGCCGCGGCCCAGCTTTTCAAGGGCTTCGCTGATATCAGAACATTCATGGTCAGACAGGACGCCTGCGCAGACATACGCATTCAGCCCCTTTCCTCCCAGGAATGGGGCATGGCCGTCTATTACCTTATCCCGGTGCGCCGCCTCCCCTATCTTATCCAGAAGATCCTCCATTCCCCCAACCACACCCACGGAGTCCATGACCTCAGCCAGCCCTAGTATGCGCGGATTGTCATAATATGGTTTTATATCAGCCGCCCCCAGGACTGCCCCCGACTCATCCAGCCCCGTGGACGGCACACAGGAAGGCATCATGATGAATACATCCAGATCCAGTCCGGCTGTTGCCTCCAGCATATAGTCAATGCCCTGGCAGCCCGACACGTTGCCAATCTCATGGGGATCGGCAATGACTGCTGTGGTGCCATGGGGCAGGACAGCCTTTTCAAACTCCGGCGGGGATACCATGGAACTTTCCAGGTGGATATGTCCGTCAATGAATCCCGGGCATATATACCGGCCTGTCATGTCCACATTTTCTTCCCCATCATATTCCCCGATTCCTGCTATGTATCCGTCCTCAATGGCTATATCGGCCACCTCTGTCTTCTCAGTAAAAACATTCACGATTGTCCCATGTTTCAGGACCAGGGATGCCTTCTTCCTGCCGGAAGATACATCCATCATCTTTTTTAAATTTCCAAAACGCTGCACAGAAATACCTCCTTTTTTGTTTTTATCCCCCAATTGATTTTATATCATAATACTATAATATAGCAGAAAGTACAATATTCTGAAATCATAAATTTTTCAAACAAATTATCTGTCCCCATCTTCTGTTAAGATAATACTGTGTGTCTGCATATTTTTTACATTTGTGGGAATATCCTCTTGAAATTCCGTTTTATCGTGCTATAATATTCTCATGGACGGAAGTATAGCTCAGCTGGGATGAGCGTTCGCCTCACACGCGAAAGGTCATGGGTTCGAGCCCCATTACTTCCACTACGTCAAAACCCACGTATTTACGAAAAACAACGTAAAATCGTGGGTTTTTAATTATTAAAAATGGCAGATATATGCCATATTTGGCATATATTTACCCTATATGTATCACACGGTATCACACGAAGTATCACACGAAATTGGCGGGTCCGGTCGCATCCGGTACCCGCCTTATACACACACTACTATTTAAAAAAGAGGCAGGAATCTCCTGCCTCAAAATGTATCAATTTGGGGTTGAACGCCGATGCTCCCCCACCCTTATTCCATCTTTCCTTACATATGCTTTCACTACTACAATTTTCTTGTGTTGCTGTCCTCTCACGCTTGTCCTAGTTTTTGCCATTGCTCTGGCTCCTTTCATATAAAACCAGAGACACTCCAACTGATAAAAGCGCCTCTTCTAGTCAATTAGTTACTCTTAACTGGCGCAGGTCCTGGACCAACCCAGAATCTAAAGGCTCTTTTTCCATGGTCTTTTGCATAAATCTTTTCACCATCTTTCGTGGTAATCCATGCTCTAAAAATCCACATAGTTTGCCCTCCTTTCTCAAGTTTCCACTTGCAAAAGAGTTCCCACTATGTTATAATCATATCGCCAAATAAGATTATAAAATCAGTTGAATAGTGGTAACACGTTCAACAAGCGACCAAGTGTAATGCACTTGGTTTTTTCTATGCAAAGGATTTCTCCTAAACATCAAACTTATGATACGTTTTATATTGAATATTGGCTGCAGTCAGCGACATTCCGCATTTCTGTGCAATTTCATCTGCCGACATGTTTTTCACTAAGTGATAAGGCGCCATAAGTTCTGCCGCAAATGTGTTGGCTTGCCATTCTGGCTGGCAGTATACCGGGACATTACCTCTTGCATAACTTATCAATTTAGGCTGATGCAATAAGAAATGCCCCAACTCGTGGCACAGAGTAAATCTATCTCTTGCGTTTCCCTTAACGGCACCTTCATATACATCTTCCCTTATTCGCATAATGTTACTTGCGGTATTTGTTGTTCCATATGTATCTTTCATCTCAGATATCGGTACTATTTCATAATCGAAATCATTATTGGGGTCGCCTAAAACCCACTCGATGAATTCTACTATCGGAAAATACAACTGCTCCTGCAGCCCACAAATTTTTCTAACCTCTGTCGTCAACTCTCTTATCGATACTCTTGATAACGCTGTAGCACGAATATTCAATATTGCAGCACCTCCAAGTTACTTCTCAATCATTTTTCTAAACTGGTCTATTTTGCTGTCATCCATGGTGTTAAGCTTTCTAGCGAAGGACAGAAGCATATCCCGATTTCCATCTGAATACCCAGACATATCAATACTATGGAAATTCAATGCATCAAACATACAATCAGCTAATTCCTCCGCTTTACGATTATCCAACTGATACAATGACACAATTTCCTCTTGCCATTCCTTCGGTGGTTTCTTATTTCCATTTTCTACCTTTGATAAAAATGCAGATGAAACCCCGAGCTTTTTAGCCATATCCGCCAATAATTCTCCATTGTCGATTCTCAGCTTGCGGCAAAACTTTCCGAAGTTATTTACCATCGTGCAATCCTCCTTCTAGTGACATTCCATAGGTCACAATTTTATTTTAACCTATCCAGGTTAATTTGTCAATCCATTATCGGAAATTTTATTAACCTCATCTATACGCACAATATAAATCCTTTCTTGTATATCATATTCGCCTCCTCTCCCCGCTGTCTAACGCCATATTCACAGTCTACCACTCAAACACATACCGCCGATTGTCCATGTCACACTCCTCCGCGATCCGGAGCACACCCCTGGCATCCCTATGAATGCTGCTAAGCAGGACCGGTTTTAAGCGACCAGTCCTGCTTGTTTTATTCGTCCAAAACGGCCTCTGCAATGCTCCATCCTGGTCCGGTTAAAACTCCCCTATGTACTGTTCTCCCTCCGGTGCCACATACATGGCGCATTCCAGCGGATGCCCCGCCCGTGGCTCAAAATAATAATCCTTGCCATCAATTACATGCCAGTTGGTCAGGGCGTATCCGTCAGGGTTGAAATAGTACTTGTGATGGTTGATGACCTGCCAGCAGGACTTATAATAATCCGTGGTGCTATAGGCATACCACCAGCCATTACTGTCATGGTGCCAGCCAACCTCATACGTGGGGGCCATCTTGTCCGCTACATCTCGCTTAAACTGCCCCCAAGCGTCCGGGTGGTCCACAAACCACTTGGGGCATACCTTCCGGGTCACATCATAGTGCCGGATGAGTCCCCCATGCATCGGGTCCAGTCCCCAGCGCCTGCAGATATCTGCACACAACTCCACGTAGGCTGCGTAGGTAGCATCCGTAAATCTGCCGGTGCTGTCTGGATGGCAGGCCTCTATGCTAATGGTGTACGCATTGGCTGAGTTAGTGCACCAGCTTATCTCCTCCTCCGGTATCATCTGGATGATTTCCCCCTGCAGGCCGATGATGTAATGGGCACTGGCTTTAGTGGTGTGGGTTTTGCTCAGATTTTCAAAGTAATTTCGGTTGGCCTGGGCTGATGTGCCAGGATTGCCTATGTAATGGCAGGCCACTGCGGTTGTGCTGCCCCGCTTGGTCCCTGGCCTATTGTAGTTACTGACTGTTAAATACTGCTTGACTATGTTCATGTCGTACCTCCATTTCTAATCGCGTCAATCTGTGCCTGTAAATCCGCTACCACCGCCCTGGTATCCTGCACGTACCCCAGCCCCACATCCGGTTCCGGCCCTCCTGCGGTTACGGTCACATGGGTGGTGCCGGTGTAGGTGGTAAGGGCGTTCAGGGCGGATTGGGTCGCGGAGGGTAGGGGTTCCCAGGTGGGAGTGGCGCGCTCAAACATTGCATTGAGCGGATGGGCGGAAAGATAAGCCTTGAGTGCATCCACATCACCATGGCTAAACTGCTCCATATAGATGTATATATCACAGGTTGCGCTGGAGGAAATACAGTCTATTCTACTGTAGGTGTTTGAACTGCTCCCGACCTGTAATCTATCACACAATATCTTTGTTGGTATGTTGACTTTCTTCTCAGCTTTTATTATTGATTTATTCTTTGAAGTTCTGAACCTAAATTTATCAGCAGAATTTGTACTCATTTTCCCCCAGTTTTCACTACCATCAAAAGTCAATGACACGAATTGCCTTTCCACGCCCCACGCGCCATCTCTGCACATTATCCTGTCCCGTACATCCCCGATGCCACGTAACGGCTCCGTCAGGGGTATTGTTACGGTCCTGGACTGGTAGGGCTGATATGGCAGAGCAGTGGGTCCAGCATTAAGCATGGGTTTGGCATTTAAGAGAATAGCTACGGGGAAATCATCGCCGTTATTATAAAATCTGATGCGCATATAGGCCGCATTGACCGATACCTTAAACAAACCGTCTGGTGTTGGATGAGCGCCACCATTAATTATTGCGTTTTTATTTATATCGTACGCTACAATCTGGTCAAGATATTGGTTATCTGTTGTAGATAATCTATACTGTTGCCCTGGAATGTTAGGAATATAATCAGATGCAATGTATGTTGTACTGGGGTATGCCATGCCTGTAGCGGCATTCACAATTTGTCTGGTAAGCATATCCGTATTCAGTAGATTCGCCCCCGCCACCGTCACATCCAACGGCTGCGGATAATCCGGCGATGGGCTGGGCTTACCGCCTGTGTATGGTTCCCAGGCGCTCTTTGCGATTCCGACACGTACATTCTCATATATTGCTACGTTATCATCGTCAGATTTTTTATTGCAGTACAGGAGTAGTTCGACCCCTGTATCATCCGTTGCAATAGCAGCACTTACTACTATATCTTTCGCTGTCACCGGGTTGGACGTAGCATACCTATATTTTCCATCTGCCGCTTTTATCATTAACTGCATCTGGATAACGCCATCTCCTTTGCTCACCTGGTCACCTTGCAGATATACGGTCTTACCTGCTATCTGTTTAATGTCGAATTTATAACTCAAGGTACTTGATACTGACGATTTCCCAATCGCTTTTATAATGCGTCCCGATTCTGAAATCTCTGCTTCCGCATTGTTAAGTACTAATTTACTGGCATCAAACAGCTGCGCCCCCGTTGTAACCGTCCCTGTACTGATGATAGGCTGCGGATACTCCGGGCTGGGGGATGGCTGGCCACCAGTATAGGGTTCCCAGGGCTTGGGCGTGGAACCTGCATGGAGCATGGGCCTGAAGACCAGGGGACCGGATGCATTGTTGCCTATGGTTATGGCAAGGGAAAGGGTCTGTCCGTCCTTAACTGTCAACGTGTCACCGTCACCGATATCATATGCATATGCATAACTGGTACCATCGGACGTATTTATATACCCCTTGATTACGTAGGTCGATTTATCGCCACCATCTGGACAGCCTGAAATATAATAATCCCCGGATGGGACGGAAAGTCTATCACTAAGATAGAAAGTGGCATTACCACCTGTAGCAGTTCCGGTAGCAAGTATGGCGCCATCTGGATTTGGGGTGAACGTTACTCCATTGGAGGTACGGGCCGACAATGATGGTATATCCAGCATCTGTGCCCCGGTCGTGGAAAACTGCCCACTCATGCCCGCAATCTCCAGGCCAGGAATCGGCGCTTCCCACGCATCCCCCACCGTAACCCGGCCCACACCGGATGCGGTGCCAATCAGGGCATTGGCGTACTTAGTGTCGGTCTCACGCCTGTTGTAGCCCACGAAGGTCTCTTTCTGTGACTCCACGTATGCCCTGTTATCCTCCAGAGCCTTGGCGGATGCAGCGGCAGACTGTGCCGATTCGGCGGCAGAACCGGCGGCGGCTGTCTTACTGGCCTGGGCGTCATTGGCGTATCCCTGGGCAGTGGATACCTTACCCTCCATCTGCGCCACGAACTGCTCATACCAGGATGGGTCCGGCTCCGGGATCCCGCCGCCTATGTCCAGGCCGTCATGGATGGTGTAGGACGCAGGGAGGGTCTTCCAGGTCACGCGCTCCCCCATGCTGTTGGTGCCGGTCGCGTATATCATCATCTGGACCCGGTCCGGCTCCTGGGTTGCCTGCGCCGGTACCTGCCAGCACATCCTGACGTAATTGTCCGACCAGGACACGTTGCAGGGTACGCTGTCACTGCCGCCATAGACCGTCTGGTAGTGGATGTACAGGTGTGCGGCCGTGAGGTCCAGGCCGTCATCGTACCTGGGCATCTGGAAGCCCACGAACTGGGCGTTCTGTTCGCCGCGCACAGATATCTGGTCGTTGAAATCCGCAATGCGCTTGTTGGTGACCGGGACATACTCAGGCTCCACGTACAGCGTATATGACGGGTAGTTATTGTCCTTGGTCCACGCCCCATCCCCGGCCGCGTAAGCCTGTCTTGTCAGTATCTCATCTACAGTTGCCATGCCTGTCCACTCCCCCTCTCCTGTTTGATGGTAATCAGGTTGGTGGTTATCCGCTGGCCATTCTCACGCTGGCCTACCACGCCGACCTTGAACGTATCATAGGCCGCCACCTCATCCGGGACGATGCAGGCACCACCCTGAATCAACCTGCCGACCTCCTGGGACTGTAAGTATGGATAGAAGGCTGCCACCTGGACAGTCCCGTCCCAATCCGGGCCGAACTCAAATGCTGTTTGCAGGTAGCCCGATGTGCCTGCAATTATGCTGCTGAAATCACAGCCAGGAGCCCTCGTTAACTCCTGGCCGGATACCTTGAATCTTAGTGTCCTCATAGCATTGCCTTTCTGTTGCGATATCGCAACTACTGGGCATCCTCCGTCCCGACAGCGCGCTCATCCTCTTTCCCGGTAGCCGGGCCTGTGGTCACGGTTGTCCTATCCTGCGCCCCCTTCGGCCTGGCCTTCTGCGCCAAGTCATTTGCCCTCTGCTCTGCCGTCCTCTTGTCTGCATGTCCTCTTAATACTGCCATGATATATACCTCTCTTTCTTAGTTGACCTTCTCGGTCTCTGCATTAATAAGTTTCTCTGTCACAGCCAGTCCCTTAATCAGAAAGGCTGGCACATTGTAACCACATTCCACCAGGTTCTCCAGGATACTGCGTATTTCATTGACTAATAAGCAGGCTAATGTGAACCATCCTAAGAACAGCAGGAAATCCAGGTTAAGCCCCAGGATGTCATGTCCCAGGCCGATGAATAATTTCGGCATCAGGAAGGATACCAGGATGATTACCCAGTAGCCCAGTTTTTTCAGGATGCCTTTCAGGCCTGTCTTACTCGACTCCCTCCCCAGCTTTCTGGCCTTGTACCAGCCTGTCAGCCAGTCCAGGACGTTGCAGAGCAGATACCCTGCAAATATGTACCAATATGGTCCCAGGATGGCCATCAGGATTGTTACCGCTGCCCCATAGGCCGCATTACATCTGTCTAAAAACTTCATTTTCATATACCTCACCTTTCTTTTTAATACGCCTCGCCAGTGATTTCCCTGTACTGGTCTTTGGTGATGACTCCCTTGCGTACCGCCATCCTTACCATTGCTTTTACCCAAAGCCCTGCATCGTAATAATACTTGATTCTTTCATAACTCATGGTTGTACCTCCGTCTTTTCTGCGTCATCAAGGGTCAGCATGTTCTGATATTCCATACTGGCTGCGATACTCGCCAGGGATGCCGCCGTCAGTTCCTCGTTGGAAACCGCGTCACTTGTTGGCGGATTGTCCTCGAAATACTCGATAGCTGCAAGTATTTCCTCATTAGTCGTGCAGGATGAGAAGTCGACACCATGCTTGGTGCAGACATCAACCATCTGGCTCAGTTCACCACTGAATGCGCCGTTGATAAGGCCTCCCGCCACAACAGGGACCGCTGCCGGGTTATTAATCCAACCATACCGGTCAATCCACTCCTCAGGGGTCAAGCACTCCCCTACGGGAGTATATATATTGTCTGTCTTATTCCAAACTACATATTTAGCCATGTTTTGTTTTTCCTTTCTTTTATGATTTATCATGCTGTGTATACATCCACTACTGATGAATATTCACTGCCATATCCGCCACCAAAAAGGGCATAGTTACCTACTGTTGTGGCGGCTAAAACACACCTAGCTACACTTAATCCAGTAGGTATACTCCTTGTCAGGCTGGTGTTATAAGCGTCTACAGTTGATAAATTATAATCATTATAGGTAAAGCCGTTTGAGCCACCACCAAAAAGAGCGTATTCCCCGACTGTTGTAGCAGCTAATGTGCTTCTACCCACACTTAATGCAGTAGGTATACTCCTTGTCAGACTGGTGTTATATGCGTCTACGGTTGATGAATAGACATATGAATCAGTAAAGTATTCCCCACCACCAAAAAGCGCATAGCTGCCTACTGTCGTAGCGGCTAAGTTAGCCCTACCCACACTTAATGCGGTAGGTATGCTCCTTGTCAGGCTGGTGTTAAATGCATCTACTGTTGCTAAATAATCGGAAGCGTTTCCACCACCAAAGAGAGCATAACTGCCTACCGTCGTAGCAGCTAAGTTAGTCCTAACCGCACTTAATCCAGAAGTCGTACTCTTTGTCAGGCTGGTGTTGTACGCATCTACTGTCATATACTTGCTATTACTGTTCCCACCACCAAAAAGCGCATAGCTGCCTACTGTCGTAGCGGCTAAGTTAGCCCTACCCACACTTAATGATTCAACTGTGCTCTTTGTCAGGCTGGCGTTATATGCGTCTACGCGATACGAGTATGACGAGCTACTATAAACACCGCCACCAAAAAGGGCATAGTTACCTACTGTCGTAGCGGCTAACCACTGTGAATTTTGTCTTAAATTAGTAGCTGTACTTCTTGTTAGGCTGGCGTTGTACGCGTCCACTACTCCCGAATATCCAGTACCATACCCACCACCAAAAAGCGCATAGTTACCCACTGTTGTAGCGGCTAACCCTCTTCTACTCGCACTTAATGCTGTAGCCGTCCCATAATACTCCAACTCACGGCTGTAAAAGCATCTCGCAACACCGCCAACCCCGATATAGGCTTTCTTGACCCTGCGGGCTACGCCACCTACCCCCGCATATATGTTCTTGACTTTCCTGGCGGCCCCGCCTACCCCGATATATATTCCTTTTGCCACGGTATCACCTCCAGGCCTTACTCATATTGCAGGTAGATATTGCCAGTGGTTAAGGATGTCGAACCGGCAGTCATGGAACCTGTTCCTGCGTAGATATTCTTCAGGGACGCAGTGCCCACGGTCGTAACACCTGCATAATTCGCTTTGTTTACCGTGGCTGATCCATACGCCGTACAGGCCGTTGGCGTCCCTGCGTTCATGTATACCGGTGTGGTCGCGCCGCCAACCGTGCCGGTGCCGACCTTCCCTGCAACGGCAACCGTCTTGTCCGCATCCGCCGTATTGTCCACATTCCCCAGCCCTACCTGCTCAGCTGTGACCCCATGGGGGTTTTCCATGTCAGCAAGATGGCCTTCCACCGCCTGGGTTATGGCATTGATGTCATTCTGACCAAATTTATCCCCCTTCTGGGTATATGATGTCGCATCGGATATATTATAGGTCCCGTCCTCGTTCTGGGTTATCCTCCATCGCCTGGAACCTTCATATATATCGTCCCTATAATCTGTTTTCAAACTCATTACTCAAATGCACCTCCATTAAGCGTGAAAGCCAGGCGCCTGATTCCTTCGGCCCTTCCCAATATGTTCCTATATATCTTCAGGCAGGCTGATTCAATCCGGTTCAGCTCATCCCATTGTATGAATGGGGTGTTGTCCCTGTACTCCCGGCCTTCCCCCACAGCAAAAGGATAGGTTCCTTCGCAGACATGGTCTATATTGGCCTCAAAGCGGTTAATCTCATCTGCATAGAAGCCGTAATCCTGATATGTCTTATCCTCCCCCATGTCCTCAAACTCAAAATCCGGCCAGAGGGTAAGGGCCAGGGCCCGTATCTCATTGATGTTGCCCTTGATGCGGTTATAGTCACCGATATTAAAATAATCACTGGCCTGCCAGTCTGTTTTTGGCTGTTGCCACATAACTCATGTCCCTCCTTGCCTTGATGGTACCGCTAAGTCCGCCATTGAATTTCAGGGTATGGTCCGTCACCCTGATTAAGAGGTCGGGTACGTATTTATTTTCCAGGAAGGCAATGTCATTGGCATCCATCCTGGGTTCCCCACGGTAAGACAGGTCGTATTCCCGGTCTGACTTGAGGTAGTCCCCTATCCAGTCGGCAAGGTTGGCTGCATGGAGCGTGCCGGATACCAATGGGTTTTCCCATGTCTCCAGGCTGCCCGTCGGGTTGAGCTGCCGGCTGACCTTAGTCCGTGTAGTGATGTATTCGAGCCCCATGACCGTCACCTCGGTGGCCCCCACGATACCTGTAAGCCCTACTGTGACGTAATAGGCACTGCTGCTTAGGATTGTTGCTGTCTGTCCCTCCGATGGCTCAGTGATGGCGACAGAAAAGCCATAGGAGGGATTGGTCAGGTAAAACGTATACTGGTTGTCCTGTTCCGTCACCGCTATGGTCTCCCTTACCAGTTCTTTGGGCTCCTCAGCACTCAGGCCAAACAGGGTCCGTATTACCTGCAGTTCCCTGACCCTGGCCAGCTGCGTGCCCTTTGGTGTCTTGGTCAGCTCCACACCATATTCCAGGACGTAATCTGTGCTGTCCCCAAAGGTTATGTTGTCCAGGGTAACCCGGTTGTTTGGACAGCCCTTGGTAAATTCCAGCACCAGGTAATCAAATTCCGGGAACTCATGGCTGACCACATAGGTCTGGGTGAGCCCTGAAACCGTGTAATCCTCCATCAGTGTATGATTGTAATAGGCGTGGAACACGACCGTATCCGGCCAGTTCCGGCCAAATTCCAGGGTCAGCCCAAAACACTTGTATGCCGCCTCCATGGTCATGCCCACTGTAGGGTTATCCGCAAACAGCCCATCCGTGCCAGCCACTGCTTCCGATATGTATCCCGTATTCAGATAGACAGCACCCTCCGCCTGTCTTGGCAAGAAATATACCGCCCAATCCGGTCTGGAATGGTCCTGCCCTGACAAGGCGTACGCATCCTTGACTGTATGGTCCAGGATTGCCGATGCGTGGGAAAAATAGGCCTCATTATCGGATGCCGATGTCATGTCCGGTACGAAACTGGACTTGAGGAAGATTTTACCTGCCCTGTCTTGATAGATGATGCAGCGCCCGGCATTGGCAATCAGCTGTAGGGCCTCCTTGTGCGCCACGGCCGGCATGGGGTTAGTTATCATCACATCCTTAAGATATGGGTCAATCCAGTACTCCCTGTAGTCCACCCCCGCATCCGCAAGGACATCCACGGCCATATCATACAGGCTCATTCCATCCGGATGATACTGCCCACCGTAGTAGGTCCCGTCCATCCCGTCAAAACAATCGGATGCCTGGAAAGCCATCTCAGTGTCATCCGCAGACCATGACCTCAGCCCAAGCGTGGTCCCGGGTATCCACTCAACAGACCCGTTGTCCAGTGCCTGGCCATAGAGCACTTCGATTTTCTGGCCAATCTCCAGGAAGTTCACGGCGCTCTCCTCATTCTCCACGTCGTAGGCCCGGTCCTTATTGTCCACCTTTACATCAAGATCGATGGTCGGCATCTCCTCAGATATCGGGCTGATATGCTCCTTTTTGGTTGCGGACAATATCTTCTTACCGTCAAAATAAATACCAATACCCATGGTAATCTGGTTGATGCGGAACCGGCTTTGTCCATTGACCATGACGGCCGGCACAAACCGCAGGAAGGTCGCCGCCTCAAATATCTCCTCTGTCACAAAATGGCCATCCGTATTATCCGTTACGTTTAAAGTCCGGTTGTCTGAAATAATGGTGAAATCCACCGGATACGCCTTGCCAAACTCCACGGTCAGTCCCTTGATGTCGTATTGTACCGGGAACCGGATTTCGATGGTCCCCAGGAGACCGCCTGACACAATCCCCTGGTTGAGCACAACGTCAGCAGCCTCCCTGGGAAGGAAATACATGCTGCCATCCACCGTGGCATAATCCTGGTCACAGGTTGCATATAACTCCTGTACCTTGTAGTTATCCATGGGCTTCACCAGGTCGGAATAATATGTGTATCCATCAGGCTCTGGGACATAGGCGGACGCCTGGGCCTGCTGGTTAATCAGACCGATGCTGATACGGAGATGGGAAATGGGATTCCGCCACTTCCTGCGCATCATGTCCTTATATTCATTACTTGCTGCCTGCATTACTCCATCACCCCACAGTCTATCAGGTTCACCTTGCAGTCCTTGTACATGGTTGGTAGTCCGTCCGGCCCTATCTCCCATATCTTTGCCGTCCGGTTCCCAGGATACATACGCTCTGTTTTCCAGCAGTTATTTTTCATATCCGGGAACTTGACCGTCACCACAAATTCCTCAAATTCTTTCAGGATGCTACTCCACGTGGCCGCATCCAGATAGGACCATTGCAGGCCGTCAATCTTATCCTGGTCACGGCCCACGCGCTGCCCCACAAACTCACCCAGGGCGTTCTTGCCCTGGTTCACATTCGTGGCAATGGTTAGGCCCGGACCCCGGTCATAGTTTGGGTATTCATGTCCGTTGATATAGATTGGCACTTGAACCACCTCCTTTATGTAGTCCGCATGGTATATCCATTACGCTTATCCAGTTCCACTAATTTCTTCTTTATCTCCCGGATATCGATATTGACCGTCAGGTCCATCCGCTCTATCAGGTCTATGATGTTCCTCAGCAGTTCCACCATCATGCCCAGGTAGTACTCGCTCATGTTGCTGCCATTCTGCTGGGAGGCCAGGGCCACTGCCCGGTCAACCATCTCCTGCATCTTATCCTCCGGCGCCACGATCTCACCATGGTGCCGGTTATCGCCAATCATGGCCAGCTGCGGCGTGTTGGCGCGGACGAACCCGCCCTGCGCCAGACGCGGGAGGTGTATGTTTGGAATCTTAGGGATGAGCTCCGCTCCGATACCAGGTATTTTATCGGCCACATCATTCACGGCCTCTATCATGGCATTGATTGCATCAATGACCCTATTAGCCATGTTCTCCACGCCATCGATAATCATGTTGATGATGCCCTTTATATCCTCCCAGATGCCGTCCCAGGTCTCCTTTGTCTTTTCCTTTACCGTGTCCCATGCACCGGTAATCGCGTCCTTCATGGCCGTGAACTTCTCATCCACTGCCGTCTTGATTGTATCCCACAGGCCTGAAACAAATTCCTTGATACCTTCCCATATCTCGGATGTCTTGCTCTTAACATTCTCCCAGGCCGTGCTGATGGATGTCTTAATGGCATTAAATAATGCATTAGCCAAGGACTTAAGCCAGTTCCAGATGGTATTCAGGAGTGCCTTAATTCCGTTCCAGATGGTGTTGGTTACCCCGGATATAGCAGTCCAGGCCAGGTTAACAACATTTTGAATGAATGTTACGGCTCCAGATACAAGCTCCTTCAAGGCATCCCAGATACCGGAGAATATCTCCTTAATTCCTTCCCAAGCGAGGCTCCAGTCACCAGTGAACACGCCGACAATGAAGTCAATCACACCACCAAGCGCCGTGAGCAATCCCTCTATGATGCCGGAAACGGATTCCCAGAATCCGAAGAATGTGTCAATGGCATCCTGTAAACATGTAGCTATGACTGGCGCTACGTTGGTTATGAACCACTCAATGAATGGCTGTATGACCCCTGTCCACAATTTGGTGACCGCATCAGCCACTTTTCCACCAAACTCCAGGAACTTATCAATCAGCGGGCTCAGGTACTGGTCCTTAAATTCAACGAATCGGCCCGACAGGTTCTGCAATACTGGAAGGAAATATGTGTTGTAGACATCAAGC
>Ga0129310_1002421_pt1 | contig 13921 bp, 15 predicted proteins | sample Go1ome_2_FD_94433 | JGI IMG/M metagenome (GOLD analysis project Ga0129310, IMG submission 94433) | Western lowland gorrila individual fecal microbial communities from Wisconsin, USA - Go1022A metagenome | ecosystem: Host-associated > Mammals > Digestive system > Large intestine > Fecal | place...
CGCACAGCCAGCCCGCGATATGGCCCGGGCCCACGTTGAAGTCCAGGGCGGAGCGCAGGGCCTTTACATGCTCCGTCAGCGCCAGCGCCCGCTTGCGGTCCGGGCTGGTCAGCAGCCCCTCCCGTAGGCGCTCCACCGTCTGATCCAGCAGGGCGGCCAGGCCCTCCCGGTCCAGCTTCTCCAGGCCCACGCAGTATTCCATCCGCTCCAGCTCGCCGCCGGTGAGCAGCAGTCCCGCCAGCGTGCGGGATTGCTCCACCAGGGCCGGGTCAGGCGCCTCTCCCGCCAGCCGGTCCAGCCGCAGCGTCTCGCATCGGGAGCGCACCGTGGGCAGCAGGTCCCCGTCGCTCTCCGCCAGCAGCAGGAAGGCCGCGTAAGGCGGGCCGTCCTCCAGCAGCTTGAGCATGGCGTTCTGGGCGCTGGCGTTCATGCTGCCCGCATTCTCGATCTGATAGACCTTCCGCGGCGCCTCGTTGGGCAAAATATAGGCGTCCGACCGCAGGGCCCGGACGGCGGCCACGTTCACGTCCTTCCCGTCCTCCCCCACCCGCACAATGTCCGGGTGGATGCCCGCCGCCGCCTTCCGGCAGCCCGAGCAGACGCCGCAGGGGGGATTCTCCCCCGTACACACATAGGACATGGCCAGCCGGTCCGCCGCCGCCCGCCGCGCGGCTCCCGCCGGCCCACTGAGAATATAGGCGTGGGACAGGCGGGAGGCAGCCGGCTCAGGCCCGTTCAAAGCGCTCAATGTCCACCACAAAGATGGTGGCCCCGCCCACCGTGACCTCCACCGGCATACTGGGGTAATAGCCGTAGCTCATCTCGGTGGTGGTGGGAATCATCTGCTTGCGGCTGTGGGAGTGCTCTTTGATGATATCAATCACGGTCTGCACCTTCTCCTCGTCCACACCGATGAGGATGGTCACGTTGCCCGCCATCAAAAAACCGCCGGTGGTGGCCAGCTTGGTGGAGGAGAAGCCCTTCTTCGTCAGCGCATGGGTGACGGCGTTGGCATCGTCATAGTTAATGATCGCAAGGACCAGTTTCATGGTTGTCCCTCCCATTACAAGGCGCACGGCGAAGTGATTACGCCTATCGTATTATCGGTATTATATCCTATTTCCGTCAAATAGGAAAGGTGTTTTTTTTCGATACGCTCCCCGGGGGCGATGACCGGCACGCCGGGGGGATAGGGGGCCACCTGCACTCCGCAGACCTCCCCCTCCGCCTGCCGCAGAGGGAGGTACCGCCGGGGCGCGAACAGGGCCTGTCGGGGGCGGACCACCAGCGGCGGAATACCGGGCAGGCCGGGACAGGAGCGGGTGGGGACGGCGGGCAGAGACAACCCCTCCAGCGCCGCGCGCAGCCGGGCAAACTCCGCCGCCCCATCGGCACAGGTGGCGATGAACACCACATGGCCCACGTCGGCCATCTCCGGATAGACACCCTGCCCCTCCAGCGCACCCTTCACACCAAACCCGTCGCGGACGCTCAGCACCAGACGGCAGGGGTCCAGCGCCAGGTCAGGCCGGGGCCGGAGGGCCGGGAGCTCCGCCCGCAGAGCCGCTACCTCCTCCGCCACAGTCCCATACGCCGCCGCGCCCCCATCCTCCAGCGCAGCCCGGCACAGGTCCAGAGCCGCCATCATGGGATAGGAAGGGCTGGAGGAGCCGTAGATGGAGCCCGCCCGGCGCAGGTCATCCAGGCTATAGGTCCCGGAGGAGAACAGCAGAGCCGTCTGGCCCGGGGCCGGGAGGGTCTTATGGGCCGAGCAGACCACCAGGTCGGCCCCCCCATAGGCCTCCAGCCCCAGGAAGGGCAGATGGGCTCCGTGAGCCCCATCCACCACCAGCGTTCCACCGTGGGCATGGACGACCTGGGCAATGGCGAAAATATCCGACAACACCCCGTAATAGGTCGGTGATGTAATACAAACTGTTTTTATATCCGGGTGATTTTTCAGCTCATTGTCCACAAGCTGTGGAGAAATCGGTCCGGTCACTCCCTCCTCGGTCAGCCAAGGGCGGGGCAGGTACACCGGCTGCAGGTCCAGCAGGGCCATGGAGTGATAGACCGAGCGGTGACAGCCCCGGTCCACCAGCACGCCGCCCCCCACGGAGCAGGCCAGCGTCAGGGCGGTGTGCAGGCCCTGGGTGGAGCCGCCGGTGAGAAACAGACAGGCCGACATCCCGAAGGCCGCCGCCCAGAGCTTCTCCGCCGCCTCGATGGGGCCGCCGGGGGAGAACAGGTCTCCCGTTGGGGGCAGCTCGGTGAAGTCCAGCTCCGACAGGCGGGACAATTCCGGCGCGGGCAGGGGCTTTCCATGGTGGCCGGGCATATGGAAGCGGAGGGGACCGGTATCGGCAAAGGCGCGCAGCGCGTCATAGAGCGGGGTATGGGACATCCGAAAGACCTCCTGTGTAAAAAAGCGGCGGGACGCAATCGTCCCGCCGCTCTTCCTCTGGATTTAATTTCTGTGCTCTCCCCGGGAGTAGGCCACCACCGTACGGCGATTGGGCTCGGCGCCGGTGGAGTAGGTGGTCACGTCGGGGTAATCCTGCAGAGCGGTGTGGATGACATGGCGCTCGTAGGCGTTCATGGGCTCCAGCGTGACGTTCCGGCGGTATTTGACCACCTTGCCCGCCACCTTCCGGGCCAGCCGCTGCAGGGATTCCTCCCGCTTAGCCCGATAGTTCTCCGCATCCACATGGATGCGCACCCGCCGGCTCTGCCCCTTGTTCACCGCATAGCTGGTGAGCTGCTGAATGGCGTCCAGAGTCTCTCCCCGGCGGCCGATGAGGGCGCCCAGGCCCTCGCCCAACAGTTCTACCTTGTAGTTGCCCTCTTCGGTGACCAGAATCCTGGGCTCGGCCTTTACCTCCATGCGCTCCAGCAGGCCGGTGAGGAATTCACGGATCTGAGCGGCCCTCTCGTCATCCCCGGCGGGGGGAGCGGCCACAGGCGCGGCCGCGGGAACCTCCGCTTTCGGGGCGGCGGGGGCGGGCTGGGCCGCCGCAGGCGCCTTTTTCGGCGCGGCCTCCTTCTTGGCGGGCTGCGCCGCAGGCGCGGGGGCGGGCGCCTCGTCCGCCGCTTCGTACGTCACCTTGATCTTGGCGGGAGTGCTGCCGATGCCCAAAAAGCCCGACTTGGCCCGCTCCAAAATTTCCACAGAGACCTCATCCCGGTCCAGGCCCAGCTCCCGCAGGGCCTTCTGGATGGCCTCCTCTTCATTCTTCCCGGTGGTTTCGATCCATTTCATCATTTGGTATCTTCTCCTTACTGGGACAGACTTACTGTTTGGTCTCGCCGTCCTGCTCCGGATCGGCGGTTATGTCCTTGACTTCCTGGTCCAGCGCCTTCCAGGGGTCGTCCACATCCAGGGTGGACTCCTCCGGCACGGCAGGGGTCTGCTCCGGCTGTTCGGCGGCCCGCTCCTCCAGGAGCTCCTCTACAACGGCCTCGTCGGCCTGGCACTCCAGGGCCTCCTCAGCCAGCTTTTTGGACGCCTCGGGCTCCTCCTGCTTCTTTTTGCCGAAAAAGCGGCGCTTCTTCTCCAGCGCCTCCTCCACGGCGGCCTCGTCCACCGGCTCGCCGGGGTCGCGGTAGGCCGTGGGACCCTCGGGACGGTAGCGGTAGGGATCGTAGGCCCGGCCCCGGGCATAAGCGCGCACGCCCACGCCGCTGACCGAGATCACCGACGCGTCGGACTTCTTTTTCTCCACGGGGAGCTTCTTCTTACCCTTGTTGGCTTTGGCGTCGGCCAGAGCCTGGGCCTTGCGCTCGGCCGCCTCCCGGCGGCGGCGCTTTTCCTCCTCCTTCTCCAGCCGCTCCTGCTCCTCGCGGGCGGCGGCGGCGGCCTCGTAGTCCTTCTTCAGCATCTTGCCCGCCACAAACTCCTGGAGCATAGACAGCAGGTTGTTGGCCACCCAGTACACACCCAGGCAGCCCGGCATCATAAAGCCGATCCACAGGGACATCAACGGGGACATGATCAGCATGCTCTTGCTGGTGGAATTCTGCTGCGCCGACTGGTTGTTCACCGAGTTGGTCTTCATGGAGATCAGAGAGAACACAAAGCCGGTGACAGCCGAGATGATGGGGATGAGGAACAGGCCGATGCTGTTCCAGTTGATGCCGTTGGCCCAGAACTTCAAGGTGGGGATGTCGGCCAGGTTCAGACCCAGGAACTGGAAGTTCAGGGCCTGGAGCTGATCGGCAAACTCCGCCACGGCGGGATTGGAGACGATCTCCTGGAAATTCTTGGCCAGCACGTCGGCCCCCTGAAGCTGCTGGTAGGCGGCGTTGCCCGCCGAGGTCATGTAGGAGCCCAGCACCTCCATCAGGGTCCCGATCTGGGTGGGGTTCAGGCCCATGGCATATTTCATGGGCTGACGGATGATGGCATACAGGGGGAACAGAATGAACAGCGGGACCATCGTCCACAGGCAGCCGCTCATAGGGTTGACGTTTTCCCGTTCGTAGAGCTTCTGCACCTCCAGATTCTGCCGCTCCCGGTCGTTGGCATACTTCTTCTGGATGGCCTGGATCTTGCCGTTGAGCATGTTCATCTGGATCATGCCCCGCTTGCCCTTCAAAGAGAAGGGGAAGAGGATCAGCTTGACGATCAGGGCGAAGACGATCAGGGCCGCGCCGTAGTTGCCGAAGACGTTGTAAAACAGCGTCAGCAGCCAGGTAAAGGGCGTGAGTACGTAGTACCAGATATCCATTGACTGGCCTCCATTTTTTGTAGTAGCGCTTAGGGTACAGGGTCGTATTCGATGGACTTCTGCCGGTGAAAGGGCTGACACTTCAGGATACGCCGGAGAGCCAGCCAGCCGCCCTTGCACACGCCGTATTTTTCCACCGCCTCCAAAGCGTAGGCCGAGCAGGTGGGGATAAAACGGCAGCAGGGCGGCCGCCCAGGTGACACATACCTGCGGTAAAATCGGATCAGGCTCAGAAGCACGCGCTTCACGAGGTCTCCTCCTCCCTGCGGAGCAAGCCCAGCTTGTCCATCAGCTTGAGAAAGGAGTCCTCCAGCTTGGCATAGGGGGTAAAGACCGCACGGACCCGCGCCACCAACACGATGTCATAGCCGGATCTGATCCGGCCCTCGTTGGTGCGGTAGATCTCCCGGATACGGCGGCGCACCTTGTTGCGCACCACGGCCTTTCCCACCTTTTTGCCCACGGTGAGGCCCAGACGGTTTCCGCCGGTCCGGTTTTTCCGGCAGTAGACCGCCAGGCAGGGTGAGGCCGCGCTCTTCCCCTTGGCGTAAAGACGCCGGAAGGCATAGTTTTCTTTCAGGCTGCTTGTGAATTTCAACCCGGCTTCTCCCCCGTCGCGCCCATAAAGCAAATGCTGCGTATGCACTGCAGGGGCGGTGGGAATGCTCCCCCGCCCCTTCATGAGCCTTATTTCGATTCCAGCCGCACGATCAGTAGGTCAGACGGGCGCGGCCCTTGGCGCGGCGGCGGGCCAGAACCTTTCTGCCGTTGGCAGTCGCCATCCGCTTGCGGAAGCCGTGCTCCTTGCTGCGCTGGAGCTTCTTGGGCTGATAGGTACGCTTCATGCTGTACACCTCCCATGCAAGGTATCGACGGGTCGTGCCCGTCCACCACAACGGCCGGTTTCCGGCCGCGGTCGTCAAAAGATACGCCCCCATCTTACAGGACGCGATTGTTATTATACTTCATGTTTTTATCCACTGTCAACCACATTTTTGTCCCTTTTCGCCGGGAAGTTTTCCGCCTTCCCGCCCCTACACCATATCTTGTGGTCTTTCGCGGGACGGACACAAAAATCCTATTTATTTTATAATGTATCCGCCCGTTTTTATTGCGTTCTCGTCCTTTTTTTGATATACTAAGTTGATACGAAATACGCTAGAATGGGAGGTCCTGCGATGAATTCCCCCGCAGACATCTGGGCACGTGTGCTCTCCCTGATGGAGGCGGATATGACCGCCACCACCATCCACACCTGGTTTGACGACACCGAAGCGGTCGCTCTGGAGGAGGACCGCTTTGTGCTCTATACCCCCTCCGACTTCAAAAAGGACATCATCGCCGCCCGCTATCTGGGCGCGGTGAAAAAGGCCCTGCACGAGCTGTTCTCCGCCGAATTCGACGTGCTGGTGCTGGGCCCCGGCGAAATGGAGCAGCGCAGGGCCCGTCAGAAAAAAGACGACAATTTCCTGCCCGGCACCGAGGAATATACCTTTGAGCGCTTTGTGGTGGGCTCTTCCAACAAGTTTGCCCACGCCGCCGCCCGGGCCGTGGCCGACCACCCCGCCCAGAACTACAACCCCCTGTTCATCTACGGGGAATCCGGGTTGGGCAAGACCCACCTGCTCTACGCCATCGCCCACACCATCCACAACAACCACCCCGATTACCGCATCGTTTACATCAAGGGCGACGCCTTCACCAACGAGCTCATCCAGGCCATCCGGGAGGGACGCAACCAGGAATTCCGGGAAAAGTTCCGGGCCGCCGACGTGTTCCTCATGGACGACGTACAGTTCATCGCCGGAAAGGATTCCACCATGGAGGAGATGTTCCATACCTTCAACACCCTCTATGAGACCAAAAAGCAGATCGTCTTTACCGCCGACCGACCCCCAAAGGAGATGCTCAAGCTGGAGGACCGGCTCAAGACCCGGTTCGAGTGGGGACTCATCGCCGACATCCAGCCGCCCGACTATGAGACCCGGATGGCCATTATCAAAAACAAGGCCATCCGCATGGGGGTGGAGCTACCCGAGCCGGTGCTCCAGTATATCGCGGAGAACATCACCGCAAACGTGCGGCAGATCGAGGGCACCGTGAATAAAATCATGGCCCTGCGGGACCTGGAGGGCAGCGACATCGACGCCGCCACCGTCACCCGGGCCGTCCGGGACATGTTCAAGGACCCCACGGACATTCTGCCCACCTCCGACGTCATCATCGACGAGGTCTGCAAATATTACAGCATCGAAAACGACGTGCTCCGGGGACAGGGCCGGACCAAAGACACCGCCCTGGCCCGTCAGATCGCCATGTTCCTCATCCGGGAGATGACCAACATGTCCCTAAAGGAGATCGGCCGCGAGTTCGACAACCGGGACCACACCACCGTCCTCCACTCCACCGACCGCATCGAAAAGCTGAAAAAATCCAACCCCGACATCGCCGAGGTCATCAAGGACATCCGGGCCAACATCAACGCCCGGTATGAATGAGTTCCGTCGTTTTTTGGTTGACATAATATTATAACCCGTTTCGACTCCTTTCCACCGATTTTGTGGAAATGTGGAAAGGGGTCTGTGGATAAGTCTGGCCGGTCTTCCCCCGCTGTGGAAGAGCGTAAAAAAACTTCCACACCCCCTGTGGGCGGAAAAGGGTTAGGGCCCCAACGGGTGGAGACGGTTATCCACAAAAATCTGCCCTACGGCATACTGTTTCTACAAATATCCTGTCCTCTCCTCCAAAAGCGGAGACGGCAGGGAGAAAGGAAGGAACCTGTCCATGAAGTTTTCCTGCGAAAAAGCTCTTCTGCAGTCCGCCATCGGCACCGCCGCCCGGGCTGTCTCCCCCAAAAGCTCCATTCCCGCTCTGGAGGGCATCCTCCTGGAGGCCGGAAACGATCTGCGCCTGACCGGCTACAACCTGGAGACCGGCATCCGCACCACCGTCCCTGCCCAGATCGAACAGGGCGGCAGCTTGGTCCTCTCCGCCCGGCTATTCGGCGAAATCATCCGAAAACTGCCCGACGACGTGGTGGTCTTTTCCGCCGACGGCTATATGGTCCACATCTCCTGCGGCATGAGCCACTTCAACATCCTGGCCACCGACCCGGAGGACTTCCCCGAGCTGCCCAGTGTGGAGGATAAAAACGGCTTCACCATCAAACAAAGCGCCCTGGGCTCCATGATCCGCCAGACCCTCTTCGCCGTCAGCGACAACGAGTCCCGGCCCATCCACACCGGCTCCCTCTTCGAAGTGGACTCCACCGGCGTCACCGTGGTGTCGGTGGATGGCTACCGGCTGGCCCTGCGCCATGAGTCCATTGAGGAGAGCGGCGGACTGCCCTCCTACTCCTTTGTGGTGCCCGGCGCTGCCCTCAACGAGGTGGAGAAGATCTGCTCCGACGTGGACGACCCCGCCACCGTCACCCAGGGTGAGCGGCACGTGCTGTTCCGCATCGGAGACACCATGCTGGTGTCCCGCCGGCTGGAGGGCGAGTTTTTGGCCTACCGCAACGCCATCCCCCGCAACAACGCCATCCAGGTGGTAGGCGAGACCCGCAAGCTGCTCGCCTCCATCGACCGGGTCTCCCTCATCATCAGCGACAAGCTCAAATCCCCCCTGCGCTGTATCTTCGGCGACAACGTGCTGAGCATCACCACCAAGACCGGAATCGGAGACGCCGCCGACCAGTGCCCCATCGAGGGGGACGGCGGCGGACTGGAGATCGGCTTCAATAACCGCTATCTGATGGACGCACTCAAGGCCGCACCCGCCGAAAAGGTGCGCCTGGAGCTCACCTCCGGCGTGGCCCCCTGCGTCATACTGCCCGCCGAGGGGGAGGAAAATTTTCTCTATATGGTGCTGCCGGTGCGGCTGAAGGCATCCGAATAACGAATGGAACCGCGGCAATACCGGCTATAACAGTAAGGAGCGAGTATGCAGAAACAAAACGTGAAAATCACCACCGCGTTCATCAAGCTGGACGCCCTGCTCAAATTCGCCGGGGTGGCCGGCACCGGCGGAGAGGCCAAGGAGGCCGTCCAGGCCGGCGCGGTATCGGTCAACGGGGAGGTGTGCACCATGCGGGGGAAAAAAATTCGCCCCGGCGACGTGGTCACCCTGTCCGGCGTGCAGATCAGCGTGCAATGATCGTCCGACGGCTGGAGCTGGACTTCTACCGCAACTACCCCCATCTGGAGGCAGACTTCTCCCCCGTCACCAACGTCATCTACGGAGAGAACGCCCAGGGCAAGACCAATCTGCTGGAGGCGCTGGCCTATCTATCCACCGCCTCCTCCCACCGGGCCCGGTACGACCGGGAGCTCATCCAGTTCGGCGTGGACTCGGCCTTCATCAAGGGGGAGCTCTTTTCCCGGGAAAGGGACTTCACTTTGGAGGCCCGGCTGTCCCGGACGGGCCGGAAACACCTGTTTTCCAACGGGGTGCGGCTGAAAAACGCCGGGGAGCTGTCCGGCATTCTGAATACTGTGCTGTTCTGCCCCGAGGACCTCTCCCTCATCCGGGAGGGGGCCGCCGCAAGGCGGCGCTTCCTCAACGAGTGCATCTGCCAGCTCCGGCCCCGTTACGCCGCCGCCCTGGCCGAGTACAACCGGCTCCACGAGCACAAGACCCGCATCCTCCGGGACTGGCCGGAGAAGCCCTCCCTGCTGGATACCCTGGACGAGTTCTCCCTGCGCATGGCCCAGACCGGCGCCATCCTCATCCACTACCGGGCTCATTTCGTCAAGCGGTTGCGGGAGACGGCTCCCGCCATCCACGCCGATTTCTCCGGCGGGCGGGAGCGGCTGGGGCTGACGTATGAGACCGTCAGGACGGTGACCGACCCGGAGGCCAGCCCCCGGGACATCCTGCCCCGGCTCCTGGAGCACCAGGAGGCCCACCGGCAGGCCGAGCTGGAGGCCCGCTCCTGCCTCACCGGGCCTCACAAGGACGACCTGAACGTGGAGCTGGACGGACGGAGCGCCAAGAGCTTCGCCTCTCAGGGGCAGACCCGCACCGCCGCCCTCTCCCTCAAGCTGGCCGCCCGGGAGATCTTTTTTCACGACACCGGGGAGTGGCCGGTGCTGCTGCTGGACGACGTGCTCTCCGAGCTCGACGCCCGCCGGCAGGAGTTCGTCCTCAACCGCATCCAGGGCGGCCAGGTCTTCATCACCTGCTGCGAGGACGACAAGCTGGAGGGATTGCGGGAGGGAAAGACCTTTCACATCCGGGCCGGCGCGCTGATTTAGCCGCCAACAGGAAAGGAACTGCATTTGGTCATTCTCATCGCCTTTGTACTGGCCCCCCTGGGGGCCGGTTTTGTGCTGGAATATCTGGTATGCCGCCTGTCCATGGGACACGGCAGGCTGTGGAAGCTGCTGCCCCCCGTCCTGGCCGCCGCGCTGACCGGGGCGGTGGCCCTGGGCCGCTACCGGGTCTGGGCCTCGGCGGAATCCCCCCTGCCCACCCTCCTTTTCGTGCCTGGTCTGCCCGCCCTGCTGGGCTTTCTCGGCCTGCTGGCCGGGTGGCTGGCATGGCGGCGCATGTGGCTGCCCCGGGTGGTCAGGAACAAACAATCCGAGTAAAAGAGCGTTAGGAGCGTTTTATGTATCTGCACTTAGGCCAGTCGGTGGTGGTCCCCTTTCGAGATGTGGTCGGCATATTCGACCTGGATAACACCACCTCCTCCATTCATACCAGGAAATTCCTGGAGCGGGCGGAAAAGGAGGGCCGCGTGGTGGATGTGTCCGGGGACCTGCCCAAGTCCTTTACCGTATGCAGGACCGGCAAGGGTCCCCCTACCGTCTATCTGTCCCAGCTCTCCTCCGCCACTCTGCTCAAGCGGGTGGAGAACAACACCTTTGAATGAATGCCCATGCGGAGCACATCCATCCGCTCTCTTCCTCCAAAAAGGGAACGGGTGGATGCGCTCCGCAATCAAACCCAGGAGGTTTTAGAATGTCTGAAGAACTGGAAACCAACGAGATCGGCCAGGTGGAACACATGGAACAGGTCGAGCACGAATACGGCGGCTCGGAGATCCAGGTCCTCGAGGGCCTGGAGGCCGTCCGCAAGCGGCCCGGTATGTATATCGGCTCCACTTCCTCCTCCGGCCTGCACCATCTGGTCTATGAGATCGTGGACAACGCCATCGACGAGGCCCTGGCCGGCTACTGCGACGAGATCAACGTCATCATCCGGGAGGGCGACATCATCACCGTCACCGACAACGGCCGCGGCATCCCCGTGGACATCCAGCCCCAGACCGGGCGGCCCGCCCTGGAGGTCGTCTATACCATCCTCCACGCCGGCGGTAAGTTCGGCGGCGGCGGCTACAAGGTGTCCGGCGGCCTCCACGGCGTGGGCGCCAGCGTGGTCAACGCCCTCAGCGAGTGGCTGGAGGTCCAGGTCCACAAGGACGGCAAGATCTATGAGATGAAATTCGCCCGGGGCAAGGTCACCCAGGAGATGACCGTGACCGGCGATACCGAAAAGCGGGGCACCATGGTCACCTTTAAGCCCGACCCCGAGATGTTCACCGACACCACCGTCTACGACTACGACATCCTCCACACCCGCATGCGGGAGGAGGCCTTCCTCAACGCCGGGCTGCGCATCCACACCATCGACCAGCGACCCGGCCGGGAGCAGCACGACGACATGTGCTACGCCGGCGGCATCCGGGAATTCGTCACCTGGCTCAACCGGGCCAAGACCCCCATCCACACCGGCGTCATCTATATGTCCGGACAGCGGGGGGACTCCATGGCCGAGCTGGCCTTCCAATACACCGACAGCTACAGCGAGACCATCCTATCCTTTGCCAACAACGTCCACACCCCCGAGGGCGGCATGCACGAGACCGGCTTCAAGCAGGCCCTCACCTCCACCCTCAACGCCTACGGAAAAAAGATGAACCTCCTCAAGGACGGGGACGAGATCAAAGGCGAGGACTACCGGGAGGGCCTGACGTGCGTCCTCTCCGTCAAGCTCACCGACGCCCAGTTTGAAGGCCAGACCAAGGCCAAGCTGGGCAACTCCGAAATCCGCACCCTGGTCAGCAGCATCGTTTCGGAGAAGCTGGAGGAGTTTTTGGAGGAGAACCCCGCCGTGGGCAAGGCCATCCTGGACAAGGCCCTCACCGCCTCCCGGGCCCGGGAGGCCGCCCGCAAGGCCCGGGAGTCCATCCGGCGCAAGACCGCCCTGGGCGGCGCCGCTATGCCCGACAAGCTGCGGGACTGCAACGAGGTCAACCCGGAGCTCACCGAACTCTACATCGTCGAGGGCGATTCCGCCGGCGGCTCCGCCACCCAGGGCCGGGACTCCCGCTTCCAGGCCATCCTCCCCCTGTGGGGCAAGATGCTCAACGTGGAGAAGGCCCGGGCCGACAAAGTCTACGGCAACGACAAGCTCCAGCCCGTCATCACCGCCCTGGGCGCCGGCATCGGGGACGAGTTCGACCCGAGCAAGCTGCGCTACCACAAGGTCATCATCATGGCCGATGCCGATGTGGACGGCGCCCACATCCGTACCCTGCTGCTCACCTTCTTCTTCCGCTTCATGCGGCCCCTCATCGAGCAGGGCTACGTCTACGCCGCCGTGCCCCCCCTCTACAAGCTGACCCGGGGCAAGGCCACCCGGGTGGCCTTCTCCGACGAGGAGCGGGATCGGATCTCCGCCGAGCTGCGGGGCGACAACCCCAACGCCAAGGTGGACATCAACCGCTATAAGGGCCTGGGCGAGATGGACCCCCACGAGCTGTGGGAGACCACCATGGACCCGGAAAAGCGCACCCTCAAGCGCATCGAGCTGGACGACGCCGTCAAGGCCGACGAGACCTTCACCATCCTCATGGGGGAAAAGGTGGAGCCCCGGAAGGAATTTATCGAGAAAAATGCCCAGTATGCCGTCAATCTGGACTACTGAGGGAAAAGAACGCACATGAAAAAAGCAAGCATTTGGATGATCGGCACACTGCTGTGCGCCCTTCTGGCCGCCTGCGGGAGCAACCCGGCCGCAGAGACGCCGGAGCAGTCCCCTACCGCCGCCGTACAGACTCCCTCGTCCAGCCCTTCCGGCGCGCTGGAGCCGTCGCCCACGCCGGAACCGACCTCGGAACCGCCGCAGACCTCCCTGCTGACCGAGGAGAACGCCCCCGCACGGGCAGCCTATGGCGCTGCTCTGATGGAACTGCTGGATCACAATATTCTGCCCGACGGGACCGACTATTCCAACGGCTATATTGGCAGTATTGAGGATAGAGAGAGAATGGCGCAAAACCAGTTTGCCGTCTGGGATGTGGACGGAGATGGAAGAGAAGAACTGATCCTCCTCTACACTACCACGGCCGGGGAGCGGGGCTTCGTATTCGATTGGGACGAGGCGTCGGGAGAGCTGCGGACGCAGTTGGAGGAATTTCCCCTGCTCACTTTTTATAAAAACGGCGCCGTTATGGCGGGCTGGTCCCACAACCAGGGCAAGGGCGGAGATTTCTGGCCCTATTTCCTCTACCAGTATCTGCCCGAGACCGACGGCTACCAGCAGGTGGGCGCGGTAGATGCCTGGGACAGGGCCCTGGGGATCGAGGGCTACCCCGACCAGGTGGACCGGAGCGGAACGGGCTTTGTCTACTATATCTACGGGGATCTGGCGGCGGAATGGGACAAGGTCGAGCCGGTGGACGCCGCCGAGTACCACGCCTGGCTGGACCCCTATTTGGGAGAGGGCGAAGAGCTGGCCCTTCCCTATTGCCCGCTGACGGCGGAGAACATCCGGATGATCCAGACGGCGGGCTGACAGACCGTGACAAGCGAAATGCTTTTTGGAAGAAGAAAGGCTGTTTTTGAATGAGTAAGAAACCACAGTACGATCCCGAGGAAATCCGTTACCCGGACCAGGTCATCGTCACCTCTCCCCTGGTGCCCGAGATGGAGAAATCCTATATCGAATACGCCATGAGCGTCATCGTGGGCCGGGCCCTGCCCGACGTCCGCGACGGCCTCAAGCCCGTCCACCGCCGCATCCTCTACGCCATGTATGAGGACGGTCTGACGAACGACAAGCCCTTCAAAAAATCCGCCACCTGCGTCGGCGACGTGCTCGGCCGCTACCATCCCCACGGCGACGCGTCGGTCTACGACGCCCTTGTCCGTCTCGCGCAGGACTTCTCCATGCGCTATATGCTCGTC
>Ga0129310_1002422_pt1 | contig 13910 bp, 13 predicted proteins | sample Go1ome_2_FD_94433 | JGI IMG/M metagenome (GOLD analysis project Ga0129310, IMG submission 94433) | Western lowland gorrila individual fecal microbial communities from Wisconsin, USA - Go1022A metagenome | ecosystem: Host-associated > Mammals > Digestive system > Large intestine > Fecal | place...
ATAAGAAGCCTGCTTAAAAGTAATCCCTGTCACAGGGGATAGAGGGATCGTGTTCTCCCAGCGAGGGGATTTATCTCTCGTAAAGAAGCCCCGTCCGACCTCGGTCGTTCGGGGAGTATCACTACAGCACTTCAAGTAATCAATATGCTGATATGGTTTTGGTATACGCTGATGGGAATTCTTTTTCTTCCGAAGGCTATAAAAAAAGAAGGATATTTTCCATATATTTGGACTTTTGCTGTCTGTATTACTATGGTAAGTGCATTTTTATTAACATTAAGTTGTTATAGGGATTCCTTTAATGTAGTAAGTGTAATTATTGGTATAGTATCTTTTCTTATTTTGATATACATAATGGGAGGTATTTTGCTATCAACTGGTTTGGCTCGGCCAAGTGAGGAAGTACAATTTCCATTGGTACGTTATTATTTAGTATTTATAGCATTTTGGATGGTAATAAAAGTTATTGCATAAAAATATGGAAGTATTTATAATGGACTTACAAAAGGAGAGTTACTATGTTAAGTCCATTTATCAAAAGAGAAATTTTTAAAGAGGCAAAACGATGTCACTATCAAGTTCCGAGTGATTATGAAAAGATATTAGAAAAAGCTCAAAAGGTCAATACTATATCAGATGACGGGCATAAGCTATAATGGAATTAAATTCCATGTTAGCTTATTTTTTTTGCTATTTTAAACTGTATAAAAAAATAATTTATTAAAATATCAAAAATTCTTCAACTTAATTCATATTAAAAAAAGGTAAAAGATAAGGTTTATATACAAAATCGGAGGATTAAAAGTGCCAAGTGCAGAGGAAAAAGTTGAAGAACATTTTAAAAAATTGTTAGATAAGTTTGGGATACGTCATTATGGAAAAACAGAAAAGATCAATTCAGCAATTACTAATGCCCTGAAAAATGCAGACAGCAAATCCGGTGGGTCCGGCAGCAATTTTCCTGACATTCAGTTAATGCTGGAAAACAGCAATGCAAGACGCATTCCTGTAATGATTGAAGCAAAGGGTTCGAAGAACAAGCTTGAAAAGCTGGATAAGTCCGGGCAAATTGTTGGTGTGACAGAATGGGCAAGTGATGGAAAGATTGGCAAAGATGGTGTTCCTACACATCTGAAAGGGGATGCTAATTATTCAACCATTCAGTCCTATGCTGTAAACGGTGCTGTTCACTATGGCGAAACCATTCTGAACGAAGGTACATATGACGAAGTGATTGTGATTGGTATCAATGGTACAACTTTGGATGCTAATGGGGCTGTGTTAGATGCAGAGTGTAAAGCCTATTACATTTCAGAGAAGAACAGTCGTGTACCAAAGCTGATCGACAAGATTACAGCAACAGACTGGTCACTTTTGGCATCATCCAATACAGACATATTGTTTGAAATGCTTGATAAATTAAATCTCACAGATGCGGAGATTGAAGCATTGACACGTAAAACAGAAGCGACTTTGGAAGAGAAGATTAAGGCAATGCATCAGAGTCTGTATGATGATATGCAGTTAAAGACAGCATTGTCTACAAATGAGAAGCTGTATCTGTTCTGTGGACTGATTATGGCTGGGCTTAAAACAAATGGTGTAAGACCGCTTGAGGCAGCAGACCTTCGTGGAAATGATAACGAACGTAATAATGATGGTACCATGATTTTACAGAATATCGAATCGTTCTTGTATGCGAAACACTGTTCAACTGAAAAGGTAGATATGATCAAGGGATTACTCGAAAGCGTGTTCAAGAAGTCCGTTCTGTGGAAACCGAGGAATGGCATTAGCCTGTTGCATACGTTGTTTGAGCAAGTGAAGAAAGACATCGTGCCATGTCTGGAAAGTAATCTGCATCTGGATTTTACAGGCAAGATTTTGAACAGTCTCAATGACTGGGTAAGTATTGAGAATGATGCTGCAAATGATGTGGTGTTGACGCCACGATATGTAACACAGCTCATGGCAAAAATGGCACGTACAAATATGGACTCTTTCGTGTGGGATAAAGCAATGGGTTCTGCCGGATTCCTGGTATCTGCAATGGATATCATGATCAAGGATGCCAAAGAGAAGATTGCTGATAGATCCACACTTGAAGCAAAAATCAAGCACATCAAAGAGAATCAGCTGCTTGGTATTGAAATCTTAGGGAATATTTATATTCTTGCAGTACTTAATATGATTCTGATGGGTGACGGTTCAAGTAATATTTTGAACGGCAATAGCCATGATTATTTTTTAAATAATGCATTTCCGGCTAACGTCTTTCTTCTAAATCCACCGTACAGCTCACCTGGAAAAGGGTTTAACTTTGTAGAAGAAGCATTGAGCCAGATGACAACAGGCTATGCGTGTATCTTAATTCAGGACAGTGCCGGAAACGGTCAGGGACTGCCATACACGAAAAGAATATTAGAACATAATACGTTGGAGGCAAGTATCAAGATGCCTGCCGGACTTTTTGGAAACAAGGCCAGCGTAAGTGTCTATATTTTTGTTTTCAAGGTCAATAGACCACATGAGGAAGATGATGTTGTGACATTTATTGATTTTTCAGAAGACGGATATAGTAGACAAAATCGTAAGAAGTCAACACAGGATGTGAACTTGAGAAATACAGATCATGCTGAAGAACGCTATGATGAGGCACTGGCCCATGTTTTAGGTAAAAAACCGAAGACTCAGTATTATACAGAAAGTAACAGCAAGATGATCAAAGACTGTATTACGTTAAATGGTGACGATTGGCTTTTTACTCAGCATCAGGTAATAGATACAACGCCAACTGAGGATGATTTTCGTAAAACTGTGGCAAACTATTTGAGCTGGAAAGTCAGTCAGTTGATGAAAGGTGCGGTGTAGAGATATGAGTAATATTGATATTTCCTCTTGGAAGAAATTTAGGTTGGATGAACTGTTTGAAAAAATTAAGACAGAAAAAATTTCTGGCAAAGCGAACGACTTCCCAACTTGTAAGACTGGTGAATACACAATTCCATTGTTGACTGCAGGTGCTGATAATCAAGGTTTGGCAAGATATGCAAAGAGAAATCAGTGTCCAACCATTTTAAAAAATGTAATTAGCATTTCTGCCAATGGTGCAAACACAGGTGTTACATTTTATCAAAAGGATGAATTTGCTGTTTTACAGGATGCATATGCAATTAAATTGAAAGATATGGAAATTCCGAATGAACATGTTGGTTTGTTTCTGGTATCGTGTATCGGTAAAATTTTACATGGAAATTTTAGCTGGACTTATAAGGCTGGATGGGAACGTATTAAAGGTATGATAATCAAACTCCCAGTCAAAGAGTCTGAAGAAATCGACTGGGAATATATGCAGGAACGCATTACAGAGCTTGAGCAGGAACGCATCACAGAACTGGAGCAGGAACGCATCACAGAACTGGAGCAGTATTTAATTGCAACTGGTTTGAATGATTATGAACTTACGGACGAAGACAAAAAAATTCTTGCCACAAAACTGACAGGTGGTGGGGTATTACAAAACTCGACATCTGGAAATGGTTGCTTGAAAGAAGCAAGACTGTTTAGGGTTGTTGATATTTTCGATGTAAAAAATTCAAAAAATATTTTAAAGTCGGATGTTGATTTCACAAAGCAAGAACATCCTTATGTTACTGCACAGGAGGGAAATAATTCAATTGTGGCTTATGTTGCCTATGATGAATCGTTTCTTGATAAAGGTGGTTGTATCTTTATTGGAGGAAAAACGCTTGTTATTTCTTATCAAAAGGAAGATTTCTTTTCTAATGATAGTCATAATTTACTTTTGTATGTGAAAGAGACATGTAATGAACATATGCAAGAATATATGATTTCTGCACTATGCAAAGCATTAAAGCCAAAATATAGTTGGAATGGGTCGATTTCATATAAAAAGATACAAAATGATGAGCTGTGTCTTCCAATCCAAACAGACAGTAACAACACACCTGTCATTGACCAGAATCATACATACCATCCAGATGGATATGTTCCAGACTGGACTTACATGGAAAAATACATCCGTGCAACAGAAAAAGTAGTAATTAAAGATGTTGTAAAATATAAAGATGATGTCATTGCAAAAACAAAGGAAGTTGTGGCATAAATCATACCGGTGAGGAATTTAATTCCATGCCGGATTTTTTTTGGTTTGAATATGTGTTTCCTCTATTTCTGAAAAAATATCGCAAAACTGAAGTTTTGTAAAATAATAGAAGAAAGAGGTGATACCATGGCTAAATATTGTCCGGAAAAAGACGGTCCGGCGTTGTATCTGGATTGCAAAGAATGTACATCCAAATTGTGCGATTCCTTCTTCTGCCTCATCGTAGGCTCCAGGAACTTTGACAATTACCAAGTGTTTAAGCAGAAGATGGAGGTATTATTGTCAAAGCAACATAGGGTTGTCATTGTGTCCGGCGGCGCAAGAGGAGCAGATGCAATGGCAGAAAGATATGCAGAAGAAAAAGGGTATCCATGTATTATATTTGAAGCTGACTGGAGCCTTGGTAAAAAAGCTGGCTTTATCAGAAATAGAAAAATGCATGAGTTTATATCAAAGCAGAAGAAGAGAGGATGCGTAGCTTTTTGGGATGGAAAGTCAACAGGAACAGCTCAAAGCTTTGAATTAGCTAAACAGTATGATAATCCAATCCGTACAATTTACGTTTGACGAAAGTTTGTCTTGTTTGGAATTTAATTCCATACATGGTATCATCCTGAAATTTTACCATATTGATAAAGAAGCATAAGACTTACAGAAAGGAGTTTTATTTTGAAGATTACATTAGAAAGAATTAAAGGAACAAAACATTATCATATCGCAGGAAAAGAAAGAGTCGTTACATTTGTCCCGTGTACGCAGGGCTATTTTGCCGGAAAGATGTTTATGGGCGTGTATGACACTGCTGAAAAAGACATTGATTATGCATTAACCCCATGCAGCTATCTTTTAAGGGTGGCTTATATTGCAAAGTATAGTGTTATTAATCATGTGATCGTGTACGAAGAGGTTTATGTTGATACAGAAAGAAAATATGATATGCAGGAGATATTTTATGGTGAGCCTGCGTCTGGAAAGTTTACGATCAATGGCAAAGATTATTATGATGGACTGACATTTGACGAAAGACCGAACGGATGGATCATTCCTCTGTTTTCTTTTGAGACAGCTTCAAAACTCTGTGCAGATCTTTGTACGACATACCAGGATGGCGGCGAATATATCTGCTTCTATGACAACGATACGGATACCTTCCTTTGCAAGGATGACAGAAGCGAACGTGATAAACCTGTTGTGATCGGAGTAGCTGTTGATCTGTCAACGGAAAAAGGTGAAAAAAAAGTTTATGATTTCGGGTATTCTGCATGGATGTGGACAATGACTTCTTCTTCATCTGCAACTCCAAAAAGAATGTTTGCAAGGAAGTAGGTGCCGTTGTGAGTAAAAATATCTGTTCAGTTTTTCAGAAGTTATCTGCAGTGTCTGTCGGACTGTCTATTGCTGGTTTGGCGGCTGCTTATGAAAGGTCTGACAACAAAGCAAAAGACATTGCTTATGATTGCATTTATATCAGTTTATTGTCTTTTGTCTTTTCGTCTATTGCGAAAATTGTTTTTAAAGTAAGAGAAAGGCGGTAAAACTAATGGGAAGAATGGTTTATGTTGGAGATCATTACATCAATACGGATGACATCAATATTATCAATGTGAATAATGATGATACCGGTACGGTATTTATGCAAGGAGGAAAATCTTATAAATGCACAAGAAAAGAAGCAGAAGCAGCTGCCGGGAGGGGCGTTGTGAAAGACATTATTCACCTTGAACAACCGATTGGTTTAAAAAGAAAAGATAAAGATGGAAAATATATCGTTTTAAAAGTGAGCATGATTGTTATTGATTACGCAGGCGGAGTCTATTATCTCGCGATCGAAATGGGCGGAATACCAATCCTTATTCCTATTTCAGGAAAAGCGGAGACGAATACATTTAGATGGCCGGAAACACCTACTGTTGTTCCTCGGCTTGCAAAAAATTATTATGAGAAAGTTAACGTAAAGGAGGAATAGATATGTCTGTTGAAGAAAATAGCACAAATTCTGTTCTTCCGGACGCAGACCAGATGATACAGGATATGGAAAAGGCTTTTTCAAAAAGCGATGGATTGTTTGATGAAGTTCCACATGATACGGGCCCGCACGAAAGGCGGGCTTCTTTTAACAATAAGCGTGAAAGAAAACCGCATAAAGGACCAGGTATTAAAAAAGGTCTTAAAGTATTCTTTCTGATTTTGTTGTTGCTTGTGCTTGCAGTCTGCGCTTTTGTCTTTATTAAGTACAAGCCGATTTATGATAAGTATAATAATGAAGCTTACGAAACGGTCGTTTCCAGTACGGAAGATTCGTTTAAGATGGGAGGAACATCCTACATCTATGATAAAGATGACAACCTTCTTACTAAGCTTAAGGGAAGCATGGAAACAGTATATCTTTCATATGACGAGATTCCACAAGATGCAGTCAATGCTTTTATCGCTATTGAAGATAAAACATTCTGGAAAAACAAAGGGTATGATCTGAAAGGCATCATGAGGGTTTGTGTTAAATATGTATTGAGTAAAGGCGGGGAAGTTCACGGAGCCAGTACAATTACTCAGCAGCTTGTCAAGAATGTGTTCCTGACGCAGGAAGTATCAATGGAACGAAAAGCCAAAGAACTCCTTATGTCAAAGTATATGACGGAGAAGTACACAAAGAAAGATATCATGGAGTTTTACATTAATGATATCTATTTTGCGAACGGCTATTATGGCTTGGAAGCAGCAGCTCAAGGGTATTTTGGTAAAAAGTCATCAGAGCTGTCTTTATCTCAGATTGCTTATTTGTGTTCCATTCCAAACAGCCCGGCCTATTATGACCCATTATCTTATCCGGAACATGCGATAGACCGAAGAAACCTTATCTTAAAATCAATGCTTGAACAGGGCTTAATTACACAGGATGCGTATAATGAAGCGGTTGCTGAAAAAATAACGATCGACCATAAATCTTCCAATTATAATGATTATGCTGCAACATATGCGATTGATTGTGCAATCAAAACGATCATGGCCGATGATGGTTTTGGTTTTGAGTATTCATTTTCTAATGATGATGAAATGGATGATTATGAAGAGGCTTATAGTGAAGCGTATCAGGAAGCAAGTAAAAAGTTGTATGCAGGCGGTTACAAGGTCTACACAACGATCGATCTTGACGCACAGGATACTTTGCAGAATGCGATTGACGACCAGTTGTCTTTTGATGATGAAAAGAAAGACGACGGCATTTATGCACTTCAGGGCGCTGCAACAGTCATAGACAATGAAACAGGTAAGGTTGTTGCAATCGTTGGCGGAAGAAGCCAGGAAGAACTGACAGACAGCTCCTTAAACCGTGCGTTCCAAAGCTACAGACAGCCGGGAAGTACAATGAAACCAATCATCGTATATACGCCGGCCCTTGAAAAGGGATATGATGCTGGAACAAGGATCAAGAATATATCCATCAACTCAGCGAATGATGCTGGGTATGGATATGATCTTAATAACCTTTCGGGAAGTAAATATTCATTAAGGTCTGCGGTTGAGCAGAGTAAAAATGGATGCGCTTATCTGACATTTTATAACATCGGTGTGGACTACGGTTTATCCTTTTTATCTGATCTGCAGTTCGCAAAAATATCTGAATCGGATCATTCTCTGTCCGCATCGCTTGGTGGACTTACGTATGGCGCGACAACAACAGAAATGGCCGGCGCCTATGCTGCGATTGCTAATTACGGCAAGTTCCATGAAGTTACATGTATCCGGTCTATGACAGACCATGATGGAAACAGTATTTTTACGGAATATGAGAAGCAGGTGTATGATGAAGAAGCGTCCAAAGAAATGCTCGACATTCTAAGAGGCGTTATTACGAATGGCACAGCTAAGGCTATGGACTGGGAGAGCGATGTTGATGCTGTTGGCAAAACAGGCACAACTGATGATAATAAGGATGGCTGGTTCTGCGGATCGACGCCTTATTACACAATTTCTGTATGGGTTGGCTATGATACACCAAGGGAACTTGATTCATTGGTTGGTGGCTCTTACCCGGCTTACATCTGGCAGGAAGCGATGGAAGAGTATGTTTCTGACAAACCTGCAAAAGAGTTTGATACAAGTAATTATGCTGATACTGGCAGCCACGATAACAATGATAGCGATGGTAGCGAAGAGTATATGCCTGGACGATCGGATGATGAAGTTTTATCAAATGGATATACAGTTGGTGATTACAGGAAGGATAGCGAAAAGACAGCTCAGGTTGAAAATATTATTTCCCAAATGAAGGCTCTTGATCCAAACAGTTCGTCCTATATATCTGACTTGAATACGCTTTATAATCAGGGGTTACAGATCATTGGTTCAATGTATGGTATCAGAATGACGAACAGTGCTCAAAACGAGCTTGATAATGCTTACAGTGAATTAAAAGACAAAAAAGGAAGTTCATCGAACAGTAGTGCTGAAACAAGCAACAGGACGAATACTGACGAGACAAAGCGGGAAACAGAAACAAGTATTCCGGAAACAGAACCGCCAGTTGTGGTAGAACCGGATGAACCGGAAACAACCGCTCCGGCAGAAACATCGATCCCGCAGGAAACGGATTCTTTTGTAAGCGTTGAATAAAACAATAGACGACCGCATTCTTTTTATGAGTGCGGTTGTTTGCTTATGACGGTTTTTGAAAATAGTTCATATTACAAGTGTGTTAGAAAAGGGGGTGTGCTTGGTGATTTTAGCCTGGCTTTTACTGGCTGTTTTACTTCTGATCATTGAATCTATGACTCTAGGGCTTACCACAATATGGTTTGCTGCCGGGGCCGTGGTTGCGTTTATCAGTGCGTTACTTGGTGTCAATATTTTCCTTCAAGTTGTTTGCTGCCTTATCACATCCTTTGTTCTGTTGATAGTAACAAGACCGTTGGCTCTAAAATACTTGAACAGAACGGTCAGAAAGACAAACGCAGATGCGGTTATCGGTAAAACGGCCAGGGTTGTATATCCTGTGAATAACGCTAAGGGGACAGGACGTGTTTTGGTTGGCCATATGGAATGGGCAGCAAAAAGCAGTGATGATCTGACAGTCTTCAAACGTGACGATCTGGCCGTTGTCGAAAGAATCGAGGGAGTTTGTCTTATAATAAAAAAATTGGATATTAACGGTAAGGAAGATAAGGAAAATTGCAAAAGAAAGTCATGAGCCCCGAACGACTTCGTCGGACGAAGCTTGTAAAAGTCTCTGAAGTGAAGAAGTGAGGGGTTGATGAGCAGAGCAGCGACACGCTTTCGCCACCAGGTGACTTCAAGCCTGGTGCTCCGATCGTGGGCGTGCCGATGCTATGGAGACACAACAGGCCAGGCGGCCTTCTGGCCGCTGAAGCCTGATTTATTGTAAAGGAGAGAAACTTAACTCATCTGCCTTTATTAATGTGATTGGAGGAATTATCATGTCAATGTTTTTGCGCAAGAATAAGAATAAAAAGAAAAAAGCTGTTCCAACCTGTCTGATTTTAAACGACAAATGCAAGTACCCGACGTCAGCATCGTGTGAACAGTGTTATATCAAACAAGAAATTGAAAAAGAAAGTGGAGAAGATGTCCGTTAAGCCGAGAAATTCATTCATATTGTAAATGAAGGGTAAAAACCTTTCTGAAAGGAGATAAATTTATGTTTAACAGAGAAAATGCAGAGATGATTGCAAGCAATATTCCGTCACTGGTAAGAGAGATTTGTCTTAAAAACGAGGATTACCAGTATGTTCCGGTTAAGAGTAAGATCATGAGTCACAAAGGAACATATTACGTCGGTGTCAATATGGACCAGTTCAATAAAACGCCTAGCGAAACACCTGCAACCGCTATATTTGAACTTCCACCAACAGACGATAAACGGATCCTTGATAAAGCAGTCAAACGTCCACAGAATCTTTATACAGCCGTTCGTATCTGTGGAGACAAAGATGAAGAACTCTTTGTTGTGTGCTATTATACAGATGGCAGTGACGCAGACGGAAATGAAGGTCTTATGCATGAATTAATGCTTGACTATCTTAAGACTTTTGATATTGAGGATATGCCTTCTTTTATTGGCCACTTCAAGCAGCGTCTCGATGATTACAACAGTAAGACAGGGGAGCAGCTGACTATTTACAAAGTATTTCCTGATTACAAAAAATTTATGTCTTAAAAAAGCAGAACAAAAAAACGCCTCCCAAACATGTGTTTTGGGCAGGCGTTTTTTTGCATAAAAGATGTGTGCAACGATCTTATACGAAGTCCTGTTTAAGGCCTTGTACTTTTTCTATTTTCTCTTCTTTTGTGATGACAGGAATACCTGTATCCACTGTATCTTTTGTGACTGTACATGTCACGATCATCTTCCGGACTATTCCGGATGCTTCATATTCATCAATAACTTTTTGTGGACTAAAACTATGATAAGATGGTGCGTCGAACATGATATCCAGCATCATATTTTCCATAATGCTTCTTAATCCTCTTGCCCCAATTTTCTTTTCAGCAGCTTTCTGCGCAATCTTATCCAATGCTTCTTCTTCGAAAACAAGGTCCACGTTATCGGCTTTTAATAAGGCCTTATATTCATCAACGAGATTATCTTTAGGCTCAGTAAGTACGCGTTTTAGATCGTTCGTTGATAATTCTTCCAACTGTGCAATGACAGGAAAGCGCCCGATGAATTCCGGCATCATTCCGAAAGCTTTTAATTTTTCTGCTGTAATTTCATGATCCTCTGCTGTTTTACAGGATGGATTATTTATAAATCCAATAGAAGAGGACTGTTTGTCATTATCATCAAGCATACCCTCAAAGGCTCCTCCAACGATAAATAAGACGTTTGAAGTATCAAATGGAATGTTTCCTCCAGATGGGTTTTTTCGACCCCCATTAGCCGGAAAAGTCACCTCTGCTCCTTCGATCAACTTTAATAATGCTGCCTGTACACCTTCTCCGGAAACATCTCTTGTAATACTTGGATTAGATCCTTTTCTTCCGATTTTATCAATTTCGTCAATATAAATAATTCCTCTCTGGGCCTTATCTATATTTCCATTTGCTTTCATAACAAGCTTAGTGATAATGCTTTCCACGTCATCACCGACGTATCCGCTTTGTGTAAGAGATGTTGCGTTCACGATCACGAATGGCACATCCAGGACCTTTGCGATTGTTTGTGCCAGATATGTTTTTCCGCTTCCCGTCGGCCCGGCTAAAAGAATATTGCTTTTCCTGATCTTTCCTGTCTTGTCATAAAGTCTTTTTTTATGGTTGTAAACAGCAACTGACAGGATTTTTTTTGCTTTTTCCTGTCCAATGATGTAGTCATTGAGTATGCTCATGATTTTTTTTGGTGTATCAAATTTTGGCGTTGTCATAAACTTTACAGGATCACGCATAGCGTTGTGATAAACATCTATACATTTAGAACATATCCGAATATCCAAGAGGGGACTTTCGAAAGTTTCATCGGTGTATTCGCCGCAAAAGTTGCATTTTTTTATTGATGTATCTATCATGATATCAACCTCACTTATATTTTTTTATTGATGGTGTTATTATAGCAGGACAGATTGATATGTATTTTTTTCAGATATTGGCAGTGTGTTCGTATATGGAATTAAATTCCGTTTAAAGAGAATGGTCATTGTCGTTTCGGTTAAGATCATACCCTTCTTCATGTATAATTTTTTCAGGTTCTGCTTCTTTAGCCTTATCCATAACGTACGCAATATTTGATTCAACAATCTTTGCTGCTTCCGGATCTTCTTCTTTTAAGATATCAAGTCCTTTTTTATAATCCTTGTGAAATCTAACGGCTTCTTCCACTTCCTCTTCAGATGCGTCATATTTTATACGGATATTATACATCTGTAGGATCAGTTCGTTACGCATCCTTTCATATTCTGACATTTGGGCTTTGGCTTCAGCTACATCCCTTTCTAATTGTTCTTTTATTTTGTCTTTTTCCTGAACAGTTTTCTGATAGTCCTTTTTTACTTTTTCAAGTTCATGAAAGGCTACTAATTTTGTTTGGTCTAATTCATCTTGTATGGCATCCCTTTGTTCGATAGCGTACTGATCTGTCTGCCGCTGAATCCTCACAGCGCGGTCATCAATTTTTCTTTTTCTGAATGCAAACTTGGCCGCCATATCACTTAGAACCCTCATCCTATAATCTTCAGCAGATTCTCCTTCTTTGACTTCTGGTATTTTCTGAATGTCATTATTCATTGCGTACATTCTTCGGATAGATTTTTGTTCTGCTGAACTTCCCATCAAGCCTCGTTGTAACCCTGTTTCTTTTACAGATTCAGCATAAGATGTCTGAAGCTCTGACATTGTCCTGCTGCCACCGGTGAATGATCTTGCATTCAAACGTCCGTTTTCATCAATAGGAACAATAAATGCGTGTATATGAGGGCCGGCTGTTTCATCCATATGTAAAACTGCGTGAAGAACATTTGATTTTCCGTCCGGCGCTTTATCAAAAGTATCATGCAGCCACTTTATGCTGTTCTTTTTCCAGGTGTCAATATCTATATTTTCGTTTCCATCTTGTGAAAAAGCCATCATTACTTCATATCCAAGTACAGCATTTTTCCTTACATCGTGTTTTTGATAGTAGGGCAGATCTTTGATCCTGTCTTCCCATGCTTTTGCATACCCAATTTCTGCGCCGTTTTCTTTTGGCAGACTTACAAGTTCTTCGTTAAGATAAGTGAGCTCCGGAATAATATGTGTCATTTCTGCTATACGTTCATTGTGGTTGTATTTTGATGTCATTGTTCCCATTGTTTTTATTTTGTCTGTTATCATGATTGCATATCCCATATTGGTCACTTCCTTTTTATTTTTTTTGTATTCGCATACATCAATATGGTTAATCAGACGTTGAAAAATTTCATACAAAAATCAATTTGTGTAATAAGTTATACACAATTTGAAAATCACGCTTATAGCTAAAGAGTGTAAAGTATTTTTTATGTGCTAAAACACAGCATTGGATAACGTAGCAATGGGCAGTTTGGGCGCGTAAACGAGAGCAGTAGTGGAGGTTGTAATCGCTAATAGGAGATAATGAACGAAGATGGTTTGTTTAGTGAACGAAAACGAAGATAACGATATAAACGTTACATATTGAATTAATAGAGATGTTTTCAGCAGACTAGAGATAGCTTGGATCAATAGGAAATATAATCAAAAAAAGAGTTTTGCTTCGATCAAAACTATATACCGCTTCTAATCTGCCTCTTTCGTCTCCGTAAGTTTATGGCTCCACGTTTATGTGTATCGTAATTGTAATATTTGAACAGCATGGTAGATCCAGATATTGTGTGTCCTGCTGCTAAATTGATAGAATATCCCCAACCATCTTCCTCCATGTAAACACTTTGTATATCACGTAATGTTATGGCGCAAATGTGGCTGTTTATGATCATTAGCCGGTAACATCAAAAAAATTCCATTCATCTTCTTCTGCATAAACCTAATGTGTACAAAAAAGCATCATTTCTGCTTCTGTACGAAGTTTTTCTTCTTCTGTGCAGGAGATGTGTGTACAGGATGTCTCAATAGTTTATTAAAATAGTGAAAAAATAAGGAGAAATAGATGAAAACGCATAACGAAAGCTTTTTTTGAGAGAAACTTGATTTACTGCATATTCTGGTATGGCGGAATGAGAGGAAGCAGATATGACTGTGTCAGGTAAAGATGGCACAGCAGAGGCATCTTCTTCCATGGCAGGATGAAGTTTACTGTGTCAAGTAAAGATGGCAC
>Ga0129310_1002423_pt1 | contig 13907 bp, 22 predicted proteins | sample Go1ome_2_FD_94433 | JGI IMG/M metagenome (GOLD analysis project Ga0129310, IMG submission 94433) | Western lowland gorrila individual fecal microbial communities from Wisconsin, USA - Go1022A metagenome | ecosystem: Host-associated > Mammals > Digestive system > Large intestine > Fecal | place...
AAGCCGCCTATCTGCTTTGGGAGAACGGTACCGTCAGAAAACGTAAGGGAGAAACGGATCGCATATTTCTCATGATCCGGTGTTACGCCATCGCGAAACTTCCACTCCACAATAGGCCCTCTTGCGATAATATCCTGCATGCTGGATTTCAATGATATCTGTTTACTCATACCAAAACACCCCTCTCTTTCTTTGCATAGAGAATTGGGTCAATATGGTGTTCCAGTTCACTGCGGATTCTGGATTCCGCTTCCATATAAGCAGTATAGACATCAAATGTAGTTCCAATATTGGCATGTCCAAGATATTCTGAAACATGCAGCAGGATTTCTTCCGGATGGTCCTGGTTACGTGTACCATATTCAAACATCATCGTTGCCGCAATATGCCGCAGATTGTGCGTCGTGACGATTGGAATGCCGGCATCCGCACAGATCCGTTTTAAAGCGGCATTTAAAGTGGCGTCTGACTTGATCTCTCCCCGATCTGCAATGCAGATATAGCCATCATACTCATCCGACCATTCTTTCTTATTCTTTTTTCTGATTTCTTTTCTGAGTTCCAGCCAGTCTCTGCGTTCTTCTGCTAAGGAAAAGATAATTTCCGGCATCCGTAAAACCCGGTCACTTTCTTCGGTTTTCGTTGCTTTTATTTCGATTCCCGTTCTGGAAATACGCATTTTTTTACCTGCGTAATCGACATCTGAGAAGCGTACAGCCTGCCTTCGGACTGTTACCGTCCGCTCTCTCTTATTAAAATCTGTAAAACGGAGTCCCCGGATTTCTCCATACCGCAGCCCGTGCAGCATCAGACAGATTTCGAGAAAATGGATGGTCTTCCAGCTTGCGCATAACAGTTTTTTTACCTCATCTTCTGTGTAAACCACAAAGTTTTTTAACGGCTGCTGAAATTTCCGTGGAGTAACGTTCTCCATTGGATTTTCCAGGATACGCTCTGCAAGCCGCATGTCATTGTAAAAGATTCGGAAGAACTTGTATGTCTGTGCCTGTGCAGTGCAGCAGATATCGCTTGTCATGGCAATTAACTTCTCGATATCCATCCAGGTTACTTTGTTTAACGGTTTTTCTCCAATTTTACCAAGGTTCGGAAGCAGAAAATGGTACAGCACATATCCCATACAAATGCTATAAGAATTGCTCGCTGTAAGCAGGAATACGTTATGATACCAGATTTTTAATTCTTCCGCAAAAGTCGGAATTTTTGCTTCCTGCATCTTCATCTGGTCCATCTTCTCAGAAAATTTCTGCGACGCTTCCAGATAAGCCTGCATCGCCTCATCCGGCGTTTCAAACGTATGTGGGTTTGTGACGTATGTAATCTGAAACTCTGGGTTCAGGCACTTTTCCGTAAAATGCCATTTCCCGTCATTTTCATCCCAAAATACAGGCATTACGCTCTGATTTACATTTTCCTTGTTATTTTTATTGTCCATTGTGATTTCCTTAAGCGCATAGATCACAAATAGCCACTCCTATTATACCACAGGATGGCTATTTGTTGATACTCAGTTTGCCAATCGTCTCCTGATCTCCTATTTGCCGGAGAGCCACATATCGAATTTTTCCTTCGGAATACGGTACATGCTTCCGACCCTTAATACAGGGAACGGGCTCCCTTCCTTATATGCTTTTGCGATAAAATCATAGGAGGCGGTGCGTCCAATCTTGAGCATCTTCTGAATGTCCGTAAGGTCATATACCATGCTGTCCCGGCCTTCGTTCTTTTCTTTCATGCAAATCAATCCTTTCTTTGGTGTCATGATTATCTTATCGTTTTCTTCTTTTGCGGTTCTTTTGTGCTGTGGTCAGTATGTCGATAGCAAAATAAATTTGTTGACGTTTTTCTTTCCGCACATAAAAAGAGCCTCTATCCCGCATGGATAAAGGCTTTTCACAATTATTGAGGTGTTACACGAGGTACAATAGTTTTTTTGCGGATAACCATTTTTGGTCACTTTTGGTAATAATTTGCATATCCGCCGCATTTATGGTCTAATTATTGTTTCTATTACGCGTTATATTTTCTCTATTGTCCATTTATATGCCATAACGAATATTATTTAATGTCCATTTATGCATATAAACCAAATCTTCAAACTTGCACAATGCCGTACTTTCTATTTTCAGACAGTATTTCTGATGCCCTAGTCATGCGATTTTAGGGTGCCACTCATGCTTATCCGCAAGGGAGTACCGGAGGACGTATCTTTGCGTCACCCTTAAGGGTGCCACTTATGCTTATCCGCAAGGGGTACCGGAGGACGTATCTTTGCGTCACCCTTAAGGGTGCCACTCATGCTTATCCGCAAGGGGTACTGGAGAACGTCTTTTTGCGTCACCCTTAAGGGTGACACTCATGCTTATCCGCAAGGAGTACCGGAGGACGTCTTTTTGCGTCACCCTTAAGGGTGCCACTTATGCTTATCCGCAAGGGGTACTGGAGAACGTCTTTTTGCGTCACCCTTAAGGGTGCCACTTATGCTTATCCGCAAGGTTACCGGGAAGACGTCTTTTTGCGGATAACCATTTTTGGTCACTTTTGGGCTTGATTCGCTTTTTCGCCGCATTTATGACCTATCTATTGTTTCTATTACGTATTATATTCTTTCTGATATCTATTTATATGCCATATTAAATATATTTAAATGATATTTTATGCTCATAAATTAAATTAACAAACATATATACTGCCGAATCCGCAATTTATAGATAATATTCCAAATTCCCATAGTCATGCGATGTAAACCAATCCAATCCGCAAGAGGTATAAGGCGGGGCTTTCTTTTCTTTTTCTGTATCTTTCTTCCTCTTTTTTCGCAGATCTGTGGAATATGTGGTGTTTTCCGCTGAAAAAGTCCGAAATACGTACTCTTTTCTATGGCTTCGATACGCGGATATCGTTAAGTGGCAGCGAAAAAGGAGGGAAAGAGAAATCACAGAGGGACGTATAACCGTACTACTCTCCCTGACATCAGAACCGGCTATTTTCCCAAAGCCGAAGGACGGGAATTTGTGTCGGCGGGGCTTCAAAGGTACGTCTGAACGTCTTTCTTCTATCACTTTGATGGATCGGACATACATCGGTATTCTTTTCTGGATTTCTTTCTGCATTTTCCTCCGGATCCTTATGGGATAAGGGGTTTTCAATTGAACGTCGGGCGGTACGACCGGTTTATTTTCGTGATTTTTGTCTGGATTTTACGGGATTGCCGGGATTTTGTGACGGGAATGAAGACAGGGTGCGTAGGACGGTTTCTTATGCGGACACTGCTTTACAGGCTCACGTCCAAGCGAAAGCATCTGCCGCTACCTAAGAACGCGGTAAAAGAGAATGTTTTATCTTCGCGTCTTTGGCTTCTCTATTCTTTTCATTTTTTATGTTTCTACCATCCGGATTATTTCCACCACAAACAAAAAATCTCAGTCGCCACTTACGAAAATCGGAGATAAAAAACCTTATTTTCCGATTTTTGCCCTTCTTTTTTCATCGCATTTAAAAATTCCAAAAAGCACTTGCGACACTCTAATACGTAATATAAACTTCCGAAGTCATTTTACTGTCTGTAAACTGTTATTCTACCGAGGTTCTTGGCCACGTATAAAATATTTGCGACACTCTAATACGTAATATAAACTTCCGAAGCTGTTTTAATGTGTTTTTGATCGGCATTTTTTTGATCTGATATTTGTGGCATCGGTATCCATACTGTAGGCAAAACGATAAGAAATTGCGAAAGGAGAAAATGATGACAAAATATGATATGACAGCGATCCGGTATCTGGAACCCGGGTTTTTGCCGTTGGCGAGAAACAGAAAAAGTTATATCTGTCCCAACTGCGGATCTGGTTCCGGTAAAAATGGTTCCGGCATGACTTCCAGGGATGGGGAGTATTGGAAATGCTGGAGCTGTGGGCTGTCGGCATGCAAGGTCGAGTTATTCCGGATTCAGAATTCCCTAAACTATGAGGAGGCCTGTGCGGGGATCTTAAAATTTTATGGGATTGTGCCAACACCAATCGGGGAAACATCAAAAAATCCGCGGTACGGCTCTGAGCCAGGAAATGGCGTTTTTTTGCTTTTTTGACCAAAAAGTGTTATCCGCAAAAAATCTGGCATTAAAAAAATGTAACATACTGTACTAAAATGAAAAAAAGATCTATATCCCCATTTGAAATGGGGGTTTACACTATCCTTAAGCTGAAGGAGGGATTCGCATGAAAACATTCGCCAATATATCGAATGCAGCAGTAGCAAAAATGCTCGGTCTTGAGCTGGTCGGCAGAGAGTGCGTAATTCAAAAAGCTGAAGATGCACATGAACGATATTTGGTCGCTCAGATAAATCTTTATCTTATTCTGCAGTTTTATGCGAATTCCAATTCTGGCCTGACAGATTTGTTATCTGTCAAAGATCTGGCAGAACAATTATCCTGCACAACGAAAACAGTATATCGCTCCCTTGATATCCTGGAACAGGGCGATTTTATTCATGTAACCGGACGTCCGGAATCTGGATATGTTTCCGTGCAGATCTTAAACATCGGTGATATGTATAAGCGTCGCGGTGAAGGCGGCAAGGGCTATTTCGTTTGCAATCGGGACTTGCTGCAGGTTTTATTGGGGGCTAAAGCCATCGCTGTTTTACGTGCTTCACTGACCGCGATGATCGTTTTTGCAACCAAGCAGACTTTTAGCGCGTCCAAAATTGTTGATCGTGTGCGCATTGGTCTGCATGAGATCGCTATGAGCTTTCCCGTATCCAGCAGATTATGTGACATCAAGGCAGCCTGTGATGCGGACGGAAGCTTCGGGTCTTTATTCGAGCGTGTAAATCCGGATCTCAAAAAATCCATTTGTATTAAGTTACAGCAGAATTATGACGCAAAACAGATCAAACAGCAGGTTCGTATTAAGGCAAAACGGGCAATCTTTGATGAGATCGATGAAATCAATGACATCATTCGTGATATCAATACGGATATTTATCAAGATAACATGATCCATTCCTGGAATGCCAGTCATTTATGGCAGCATCATATCAATCTGTGGGATTGTCTCGACCCAATGCACCAGACCACGATGCTCCCTCTTTTAGATCTTACGAGCGATGTAAAAAATGATTGTCTGACCATCGCCCAGGATTTCGGTATTGATACTGTAATCGATGCGCTCCGTTTGTACTACCAAAATTATAAACTGTCTGATGCGGTTCATTTTGTTGTTGATAAGGCGAAATCCCTTGGCGGTCTGATCCGGACAATCGCCATGGAGCTGTGTCAGATGAAAACCGCAACTGCATAATCCCTTCGTATCACCCGCGCTTCTTACCGCGGGCTTTTCTCGTGTTTTCTTTTCATGCTTAATCCCTTCAAATAACATTTTTCTCAAACATCGTACCTACTCCTACCTTTTTTCAGTGATGCGCTGGCTGTTTTTTGTCCATTTATCTCCCTATCGTGCATCGCACGCCTGTGGATAACTTGGAAAAAAATCTGCATTTTATTTCTTTTTTCCACGTTTTCATTTTATTATCTGCAATCCAATATTTATTTATGCGTTGCATGATTTTTTTATCCGTTTCCGAGAAGATTTCCTGCATAGCCGTTCCCCGGAGCCTTTGTGGCATCAAGGTTTCGGAAATTCATTCTGCCATGTCTTTGATTTCTTTTATTTCTTTCAAAAATAAGCTTCGCTTTTTGCGTGAGCATAAAAAAAGAGCCTTGAAAAACAAGCCTCTGTAAATAATGGCATATTTCCGACTCTCCTGTCTCCCTCTGTTCACTCTGAAAGAACAGTCTTTTCCAACATTACACAATACTATTTCTGAATCGTGTATTCCTGACAGTTCTGTTCTTCTGCTTCTCTCCGGCATTCATCTTCCGTTTCCCCATAACCACGGATACGTTCAAACTCATCCAACCAATAATACATAGTTGTGACGTCTTTCCCGTATATATTTCTTTCAATTTTCTCTATAACTTCTGATTCGATTGCCCCGACTTTTTCTGCAATCTCCTGTTCATAGCCAGTTACCAATTCCTCACCATGACTAATTCTATCGATGATTTCATCCATATCAGCAACAAATTTTTCAGCTTCTTGATCAGACCTCAGGTAAAGACCAAACCCATTGGCATACGTACTGACGATCTGGTATCCGGCTTCATACAGACATCAATTGCCATGATCCGCTCAAATGGCATAACGAAAATCGCACAGGACTCTTCCAAGTCTTCCTGAAGAATATCATAGTAGCCGGCTTTACGAATAGACTTAATATAGCCGGATGCAATATAGTTTTCCTCCATGAAATCCGCTCTTACCTCCAATTCCCGGTTAAGAAGAAGTTTATCTGTCGTGATTCCAAAGATATTTGCCAGCTTTACGATTGTATATGCGTCCGGACTGCTGACACCTTTTTCCCAGAGTGATACCGTCTGCCTGGATACCGGTACAAGCATTGCCAACTGTTCCTGTGTCATTTCTTTGCTGCTCCGATAAACCCTGATATTCTGTGCAAATCTAAGTACAGATCTCTCCATCTTGTTCGCTCCTCCGTTCAATTCTGTTTGATAATTTAAGTATATCTGCTCCCTTCAGGAATAGCAAGCAAGCGATTTTAACGTAACAGCATCACAAAAACATCCTGCAAAAAGGAAAGACGGAACTGAAAAGTTCCGCCTGCAAATTTACTTATTATGTTCATATCCAATCCTCAACGTTATCAGAGTATATGCTCCATATGATTTTCCCTCTTTCCGCGCTTCGCTGCAATTAGAAATCCTAAAAATTACTCTCTCCATCGTAAATGATCCCGCACTTACAAATCTTCTCGTTCTCTGTTTTCGAAAAAGGATTAGCAGGAAAACCGCTATCAGAGCGATCCCCCATTTTATAACATCATTCATTGGTGCCTACATTTCCTCCGTTTCCGCCGGATTTGGCCAGTGTTTTAAAAACCATTTCTGAAGTGCTCCCGTCCCCTGGTAACACTTCAAAACCTCCTCATGGTCCTCATACCAACCGCGTCTGTGCTCCCGGTATTTTTCCATGGTCAGCAGCTTAAAATGGTATGTACCTCCACGGTTTCCCATCACGGAGTCGTCACAGCGGAACTCAAATTCCTCTTTCTGATCCTGAATAACTTCCCCGGTAAGACACCAGACTCCACTCCATGGCGGGCCAAAATTTCCAGGTACCATGAAACACAGCCTGCCATCTTTCCTAATATAAGGAGACACGGCGATATTCTCCGTTCCCGGTAAATATGGAATGTCAAACCAATAAACTTTTCCTCTCTCCATGTCCCCTCCTTGACTATTCCCTCTTAAATCTCGTCATCATTTTCATCATATTCTTCCGGTTCTGCAAGACTTGCGGCAAAAAGTGTCGCACGCATTTCCCGTAACCAATCTTCATCCGCAAGGCAGACAGCCGGGCTGCAATGCTCATTATACATGCACACCTCACAGATTATCTGGTCGATTGCCTGCATCCTGAGTTCCTCATCTGTTGGTACATGGTAATCCTCTGCAATTATAATACTTTACAGTGGCTTTATCACATTTCTCGGAAATCAGATCGTTAATCACATCATCGCTTTTCACAGAGATCACATAGGCAATCACATTTCTCACTGCCTTTTCCGTTTTATAACAATCAGCCACAACTTTTATAAACAACTTTTCCATGCTTTATCTATTTTCCCTTCAAACTCGTTCATTGTATCAGAATCACAAATATGATCGTCCTTCACCTTACGAACAATCTCGTCCAGCAAAACCAGCAACATAGCGGTTCTGTCATTTTTAGAAATTACTGAACTTAATGCTTTCATTCGGATATATTCAGAAATGCTCAAATCATTTTTTTGAGCATGCTTTTTTATCTTATTTCTCTCCTTTTCAGATACTCTAATATTGATCTGACAGGACTTTTTAGAAGATTCCACCTTGGACTTCCCTCCAGATTTCTCTGTGAGTTTATCACTCATAATATCTACCTCCACAATTGCGAAAAAGACATATATGCAGGATTCGCACTTTTTAAATTTGCAGATCCAAGCTGCCTCTGTTTTTTATCCTTTGATCTGCTATTCTTCTGGTTAATTTTCAAAAATTTTGGTTTTTTCGTGTATATACATTTTTATTCATTTTTTTAAATTATTTAACTGTTAAGGCAAAATATAATTTTATTTAACATTAACATAATAATAAATAATTCCATATAAGACCCATGAAAGGACGACCGCATATGAATTCGAATCTTTTAACAATCTCTGACTTGTGCCGGGAACTCGGCATCGGGAAAAATACCGCATACTCGCTGATTAAATCCGGCCAGATCCGGAGCGGGAAGATCGGATCGAAAATCGTGATCCACAGAACTGAATTAGAACGTTACATTGCCTCGCAGACCAATATATCGTAAACAATACACCAAACCGTGCATAGAAAAAAATATTTCACTCAACATTATTTACCAGAAAGGAATCGCTGCAAATGCTCTACCAAACAGACGAAATCTTGACATTCAGAGAATGTCAAAAATATTTAAAAGTGGGAAAGAATACACTTCTGGAATTGATCCATGACGGCAGCATCGACGCTTTCAAGATAGGAAACCGGTGGAAGATTCCTAAAGAATCAGTTTACGAATACATAAAAAACAGACTGTGAGGGAGGACTGCTCCGTAGGAAACCTCACAGCCTGTAAATATATGGTTCAAAATCTCCTCTTATACTTTTTTATCTGTAGAAAAGATAACTTATTATTTTAGGAATGCACCAACTATAAAAGCTGCAATTACTAAACATACAACCCATTCGGATACCAATGGCATGCAACCAAAATATGTAACATGAAAAACCTTATGATACAAGCTATTGATTATGAAAGCTAAAATTATAATTAGTATTAAAACAAACATACAAAAACTCCTTTATAACTATTTTATATATGTGCTTTTTGATTTACAATTTCTCTCATTACTTCCTTTTTCAGTTTTTTAAAGCTCCAAGCATAATACTCAAAATACTTATCTGCCTCAATATCATGAATCCAGATTAGGTTATGATGTTTAAGGTTGAAGATGCTGACGTTTCGACCGGTGCTACAACGAATTTCATATTTTCCGTCTTTTGAAAGGAGTTTCTTATCCTTAAACATTGAGCCTTTTACTGTTTGTATGATGCTATCATATTCCTCATCTGTGCTCGCTGGACAAATGTATATTTTTTTAAGTAATTCCAACATTTGTTCCATAGTCACAGGTAATGTTTCAATATTCCCTCCCGTAATCTTATTTAAAATCTTATCCATCGTTGTCATGCTCAGAATTCCTCCTTTGATTTCGCTCATTTAATATTTGCCTTAATCGCCTCTCTGAATATCCAAATTTCACGGCTAACTCTCGGATTGCTTTGCCATCTGTATTTTCGCACTGAGACACAATGAATTCCTTTGTATACAAGTGCATTGGGAAGGAAATTTGTTGACCTTTGAAATGCTCATATATTTTAATGGCGCTTTCCACACTGACAAGTTCTGCTATTTCCCCATATATCCCAATCAGATCAGATACCTGTATCCTTTCATTGTCATGCAAAAATTTCCCTCCTCCCTTTTCTACAATATACGACTTTCCAAGTGAAATATCATTGGTTGATTTCTTTGAAATTTTCCTTGTATATTTCCATTTCCAGAATTTTTCCTGTACTGTATCAATTTTACTCAATCACTCGCTTCCTTCGCAACGCGATTTAGTCGTAAGTTTCGACAAAATACATTCTGAGCCAGTGCAGTCACCGGAAATATAGTACACATTTTTACCCATATATGATATACAGCAAAAAACAAGGTAAAAAGTTCTAATCCACAAATAAAAAAGAGTAATAAATCAAGGCTGATTTATTACCCTTCCTACATCACATCAATTTGATTTTTTCTTCCACTTGTTCGCCAGATATTTGAACCGGTCGACACTGATTCCCAGTTTACTAACCACATATTTCCGAGTCAGCTCCCCTTGCTGATATCTGGAATAATAAAACTCCCAATTCTCCGGGAATTCCTTTTCCGGTCTGCCAAATTTCTTTCCTTTTGCCTTCGCAGCATCGATTCCCTCTCTCTGTCGCCGGCGTATCGTCAGGCGTTCCTCCTCCGCTATACTGCTCAGCACCTCGATCAGTATATTATTCACCATTTCCCGGATCCATTCCTGACCTTCCCCTAACTGGATCATAGTCGTGGGAAGATCAATCACCTGCAGCTGAATTCCATTTTCTTTAAACCATAAAAGTTCCTGCTTCATTTCTTCTTTACTGCGGCTCAGCCGATCCAGAGACTTAATCACGAGAACATCTCCCCGTCTGAGTCCCAAGGCTCCCTTTAAAGCCTGATATCCCGGACGTTCCAGATCTTTGCCACTCTGTTTGTCCGTAATAATGTTCTCTTCCGGAACATACCGCTTCAGTGCTTCCATCTGTCTGTCCAGATTCTGCCCTTTACTGCTGACTCGGGCATATCCCATAATTCTTGATTCTGCCATAATTCCTCCTGTTTATCATTTCTCAGTCATATGTCTTTCCAGAAAATACATTTCAACGCCATATGCTCTGAAAAATAATGTATAAACAGAATCAAAATATTTACCGTACCTCTATTTATCTTAATAAATTATATCCTGTTTTAGAGAAGTCTTCTGCGAAGAAATGAGAACAATATCCCAATTCTTATGTGCCTGATCTCAATGAAGATGTCAAAGGAAGTCCGGAAGGCTTATCCACTTTTTATCCTCAATTATTTGCGAAAAGCGAAGGAGCGTCGCTCCGCAACTGACAAATCAGTTGCTTTGCAACACTCCCAGCATCATACAAATCCACCATACTTTTTAATGGATCATCATTGGTTTACCGGAACCGTAAATTTAGTACCGGTGAATTCCGTTTTTATCCACCCGGGCATACACGAGAGGTTCTTTCTCCGGCTTCTCCCCCGAAAAAGTATAGGCTGCTTCCAGTTTTTCAACTGCAGCATTCAGACTATTCTCATCAGAGGTATGCATTTCCGCAATCACATCACCTTCAGCCACATAGTCCCCATACTTTTTTCTGAGAATAATTCCCGCCGAATAGTCGATGGAATCTTCTTTCCTGTTTCTCCCCGCGCCGAGGACCACGGACGCTTTTCCGATCTCTTCCGTGTCCATATGAGAAATATATCCGGATCGCACCGCTCTCCATTCGTGTACAACCTTCGCTTTTTCAAAGCGTTCCGGATCCAGGATATAGGACGGATCTCCTCCCTGGCCTTCCACCATGCGCGCCAGTGCCTGTAAAGCACTTCCGTTCTCGATGGCATTCCATGCCATACGTCGGCACTCCGTCACAGACCCTATATCAGCCATAACCAGCATATTCGCAGCCAGTTCCACACAAACCCTGGTCAGATCTTCAGGTCCATTTCCCTGCAGCGTTTCAATGGCCTCTTTCATCTCCAGTGAATTGCCGATGGCATGTCCGAGCGGAATATCCATATTTGTGATCAGCGCACAGCATCTGCGTCCTGCACCGATCCCGATGGATACCATTTTCTCTGCCAGGCAGACCGAATCTTCCAGATTCTTCATAAATGCTCCGCTTCCGGTCTTCACGTCCAGTACAATTCCGTCGCTCCCGGCTGCCAGTTTCTTGCTCATAATGGAAGAAGCGATCAGCGGAATGCTGTCCACAGTGGCGGTCACATCTCTCAACGCATACAGCTTTTTATCCGCAGGAACCATATTCCCGGACTGGCCGATTACCGCGATTCCGCATTCATTGACTGTCCGGAAAAACCTGTCCCGTTCCATGGAGGTTTGGAATCCCGGGATACTCTCAAGCTTATCTACGGTTCCACCCGTATGACCAAGGCCTCTTCCGCTCATCTTGGCTACTTTTACTCCGAGAGCCGCTGCCACCGGACCGATGATCAGTGTAGTTTTATCGCCAACGCCTCCCGTACTGTGTTTATCCACCTTGATTCCCCGGATCGGCGACAGATCCACCATATCGCCGGATTTTGCCATTTCCTTCGTGAGGCATATCAATTCCCGGTCGTCCATCCCTTTAAAGTAAATGGCCATCAGCATGGCCGACATCTGATAGTCCGGAATCTTTCCTGCACAGAATTCCCGGATCATATCCGCAATTTCCTGATCCGAAAGACTCCCTCCACGCTTTTTCTTTTCAATCAGATCATACATCCTCATAAAATCCTGTTCCTCACTTCTGTCACTGCAAATTTTCCGGTCCAAATCCTTTGGGCAAAAGTTCTCCCAGCGTAAATTCAAGGTAATCTTGTTCCGACTTTGCCACAATAATTCTGAATTGATCCGGATCACAAAATTCCCGCATTACCTGCCGGCAGACTCCACAGGGAGGGCAGTAATCGGTGATCTCACCGTCAAGCCCGCCGCATACAACAATGGCTTCGAACTCTCTCTTTCCTTCACTTACCGCTTTGAAAAAAGCCACCCGTTCCGCACATACCGTCGGTGTATAGGCCGCATTCTCTATGTTTACCCCTGTATAGACAGAACCGTCTTTACACAGGAGCGCCGCAGCTACGTGAAAATGAGAATAAGGAACATAAGAATTTTTCAGATGATCAATAGCTGTTTGGATCAGCCGGTTCTTTTCCATGAACCGCACCCTCTTTCTCCGCTTTCGCGAGTTTTACAATCCTGCTGGTTCCCAGGCGTTCCGCGCCCAGCTCCAGAAACTTTTCCGCATCTTCAAAGGACGAAATTCCTCCGGCCGCCTTGATTCTGACGTTATCTCCTATATGGCGCGCAAACAGACGAATATCCTCAAACGTCGCACCGGCTTTTGAAAATCCGGTGGAAGTCTTAATAAAGTCGGCGCCGGCCTCTGTGACGATTCTGCACATCTGAATCTTTTCTTCCTCTGTAAGGAGGCAGGTCTCGATAATTACCTTGAGAATGTGTGTACCGCACACATTTTTCAGCCGTCTGATCTCTTCCAGAATCCGATCGTATTCTTTGTCTTTCAGCCAGCCGATGTTAATGACCATATCGATCTCATCTGCTCCGTTCTCAATGGCATCTTCCGTTTCGAAAGCTTTGACCGCTGTCGTGCTGTATCCGTTCGGGAAGCCGATGACCGTGCAGACGGCCATACGGTTTCCCAGATATTCTTTTGCTCTTTTTACGTAAGACGGAGGAATGCACACACTGGCTGTGCCATATTCCAGCGCATCATCACAGATTTCCCGAATCTGTTCCCATGTGGCATCCTGCAAAAGCAGTGTGTGATCAACTTTCCTGTATAATTCTTTCCGATCCATGTTCTTTCTCCTAACCTAAAAACATTGTCGCCAGAAGACTCTGAATAACCAGAATCAGCGCTCCGCCAAGCCGGGAAGAAATCTGTGCAAACGGCATCAGCTCCATACGGTCAGAAGCAGAAAGGATCTGCACATCTCCGCTTCCGCCGGCATTACTCATGCAAAGGCCAGCTGTAATTGCGGATTCCACAAAGAAGAATTTTACCAGCATACCGCCGATACCTGCACCGATCACCCCGCCGATTACAACAACCGCAGAGATCAGCAGGAACGCAGGAGTCAGTGTTTCAAAGAAAGACGCGATATCAAACATTGCAAGACCAACGCCTGCCATGATGATTACGGTAAAGTTATTGCTCATGAAATTATACCATTTTATCGCGCAAAACTCCAGTTTTCTCGGAAGTACGCCCGCAATCCTAAAATGAAAATTTAAATTCCACTTCTCCAAAGGGCAGTGGAGTTTACTCTTGCACAGTTGATATTTACTCATGCATACTGATATGATACTTTAATCGTCCTTCTGACAGCAGTAGAAGG
>Ga0129310_1002425_pt1 | contig 13900 bp, 12 predicted proteins | sample Go1ome_2_FD_94433 | JGI IMG/M metagenome (GOLD analysis project Ga0129310, IMG submission 94433) | Western lowland gorrila individual fecal microbial communities from Wisconsin, USA - Go1022A metagenome | ecosystem: Host-associated > Mammals > Digestive system > Large intestine > Fecal | place...
AGTCCGTGCTTGCACGAGACCTTGGCGTTGCTAAGCGCCAGTGGCGCTTGTTTAGCAACGACCGAAACGGAGTGTAGAGGCCGCGATAACTTGAGAAACTCGCGGAGCGTGTTTCTCATAGTTATATAGTAACTCTAAATTTTCTTTCAGATTTCTTTCACTCCGTATATCTTTCTTACAATACCCCGACTTTTCCTGTTTTCGGATTTTTTTGTGCTATGATAGGGGCACCAAAGAGAACAGGGGGCGATAGCTTGAAAAATATATTGGAATATCTTGAATGTTCAGCCGGCCGCTGGCCTGAGAAAACAGCCTGCGCCGATACAGATACATCGATGACATGGCGGATGCTGCGGGAGTCGGCAGCACGGATCGGCAGTTTATTGCTGATGCATCGGATGACCCATCGGCCGGTGGCTGTTTATATGGAGAAAACACCGGCCTGTCTGGCGGCAATGCTTGGAACGGTTTACGGCGGTGATTTCTATACAGTGATTGATACCAAAATGCCCTGGGACAGAATTCGTAAGATTTTCAGTGTACTGAAACCGGCGGCGGTTATTACAGACAGAGATCATGAGGAGACAGTCAGGGAAGCCATGGAAGCAGTCAGGAAGGATAGACCGAAGATTCTTCTTTATGAGAATGCCATGCATACGCCTGAGGACAGAGAAGGACTGGCGGAGATCCGGAGAAAATCAGTGGATACGGATTTGGTGTATACTCTTTTTACATCCGGTTCTACAGGTATGCCAAAAGGTGTTGCTGTGACGCATCGGAATGTGATGGCTTATGCCGAATGGGTGAAGACCACATTTGATATTAATGAAGAGACCATTTTCGGAAGTCAGACTCCATTTTATTTCAGCATGTCGGTGCTGGATATTTACACAACTTTGGCAGCAGGAGCAGAGCTTCAGATCCTGCCGAAACGGCTTTTTGCCTTTCCGGTGCGGCTTCTGGAATATATGAACAGCCGGAAGATCAATACCATTTATTGGGTGCCGACGGCATTGTCCATCGTGGCAAACTGGAAAGTGCTGGATTATGTATCCCTTGAGTATATGGGAAAAGTTCTTTTTGCCGGTGAAGTCATGCCGGTGAAACGGCTGAATTACTGGCGGAAGAAAATGCCGGAACTGCTGTATGCAAATCTCTACGGGCCGACAGAGGTAACAGATATTTGTGCTTATTATATTGTGGACAGAGAATTTGCGGACAGCGAGACACTGCCGATTGGCAGGGCCTGTGATAACTGTGATCTGCTTGTTCTTCGTGAGGATGGTACGGAAGCGGCACCGGGAGAAATCGGCGAACTGTGCGTCAGAGGTCCCTTTGTGGCCAGCGGATATTACGGTGATCCTGAGAAAACGGATGCGGCTTTTATACAGAATCCGTTAAATCCCTGGTATCCGGAGAAAATATACAAAACCGGTGATCTGGTCCGCTATAATGAACGGGGCGAGCTGCTTTATTTGGGACGGCGTGATTTCCAGATCAAACATATGGGTTATCGCATCGAACTGGGTGAAGTGGAGGCAGCTGCCGGTGCGGCTTCTGATGTAAAAAGCTGCGTCAGCATTTACGATGAGGACAGAGACCGGATTATTCTTTTCTATGAGGGCGGCCCGAAAAATGAAAATCAGATGCGAAAACTGATGGAAAGCAAACTGCCGGTGTATATGCGGCCTGGGGAATGCATTCGTGTGAAGCGAATGCCGGAAAATGCCAATGGCAAAATAGACAGGAAATACTTGAAGAGCTATTACGCAGATCTGATGGAGGGGCAGGCCATCGGTTAGCTTATGAAATGTCCATCAGACACACACTTATCAGAAGTTTATTGGGTTTTGCAAACAAGATAGCTATTGCAGGAATCCGATGGCCTGCCCATCGGAAGTTTTGTGGATAAGGAGTAGAGCTATTCAAGTATTTATTGAGATAGATGATATATAAAAAATAGAAGGAGTTACAAGATAATGAATGAGTTATTGAGTATTTTAAATAAAGTGAAACCGGATATTGATTATGTGAATGAGAAGCATTTGGTGTCGGATGAGTTGATTGATTCTCTGGATGTGATGACGATTGTGACGGAGATTTGTGATGAGTTTGATGTGGAGATTTTGCCGACGGATGTGGTGCCGGAGAATTTTGAGTCTGTGGAGGCGATGCAGAAGTTGATTATGCGGCTTCAGGAGGATTAAGCTGTTCGGGAGGATGACGACGGGATGAGTTATACGTCTTATTTTTATCTGCTGTTTTTTCTGGGTGCACTGGTGATTTTGTATTACCTGATGCCCCTGAAAAGGCGGTGGCTGGTTTTGCTGGGCGGCAGCTATTTCTTTTACTGGCTGGCCTCCGGAAAGCTGATTGTTTTCCTGCTGATCACGACGGTGTCGGTTTATCTGGGGGCTCTTGCTATGGAGCGGGAGCAGAAAGCCTTTGACAGTGTACGGAAAAGTCTGGAAAAGGAAGAGAAAAAAGCCAGAAAGGCAGCGATGATGCGCCGGAAGCGCCATATTGTTCTTGCGATGGTTCTGATCAATGTGGGGCTTCTGGCCTTTTTAAAATATTATCATTTCTTCAGTGCCAATGTGAATGCCCTGGGGAACAGTCTGAATTTGGGAATCCAACTGCCGGCGCTGAAGCTTGTGATGCCTCTGGGTATTTCTTTTTATACGCTGTCGGCGGTGGGGTATGTCATCGATGTCTACCGCGGGCAGACTGCGGCGGATCATCATTTCGGAAGACTGGCACTTTTTCTCAGTTTATTTACGAATATTACGGAGGGACCTATCAGCCGATACGGACAGCTGGCAGGGCAGGCCTTTGAAGGCCATCGGGTGGATTACCGACAATTTACATTTGGTGCGCAGCTGATTCTCTGGGGCCTTTTTCAGAAAATGGTGCTGGCGGACAGAGCGGCCCTGCTTGTTAGTACGGTTTTCAGAAGCCCATCAGATTACAGCGGCGGTGTTGTGATCCTGGCGATGTTTGTGTATACACTGCAGATTTATGCAGACTTTGCAGGGTGTATGGATATCGTCCGGGGCAGCGGGGCATTGTTTGGCATTGAGATCACACGGAACTTTCATCAGCCGTTTTTCTCAAGATCCATTGGTGAATTCTGGCGGAGATGGCATATGACATTAGGTGCATGGTTCAAAGATTATATTTTTTATCCGGTGACTTTGTCAAAGACGAATATGAAGCTGGGAAGATGGGCCAAGAAACATCTGAGTCCTCATCTGGGACAGGTGATGCCTACTGCTTTTGCACTGTTTTTTGTCTGGCTGGCGAATGGTATCTGGCATGGAGCAGCATGGAAATATGTGGCCTATGGCATGTATTATTACGTGCTGACGCTGTTTGGTCTGCTTTTCAAACCGATGATATTTCTCTTCTATAAGAAAACAGGCATTCAAAAGGATAGTCGCCCATGGCAGTTTTTTTTGATCTTGAGAACATTTATATTGGTTAATATCGGTATGCTTTTGTTCCGTGCAGACAGCCTGCCTGTTTTTGCGGGCATGTTTGTGTCCATGTTCAGGAAGACAACAGGACATTGGCTGGAACTGGGGCTGGATGTGCACGATCTGGCGGTGCTGGCCGTAGGGGCACTTCTTATGCTGGTGGTTGGCATTCTCCGGGAGAAAGGTATCTGTATCCGGGAACGGATCGCATCCTTGCCGATCATATGGCGGTGGATGATCTATGCCAGTGCTTTTTGTGCCATTGTGCTGTTGGGGGCTTATGGCAGCGGATACGGCGTGGTGGATCCTTTGTATGCCAACTTCTAAACTTCGGAAAATAATGACTTCGGGAATGAGGAGACGGGAAGATGCATATATCTAATAGAAAACAATTTGTAAAAAGGGCATTGAAAATTATCGTGTTTGTCCTGCTGGCGGTTTTGCTGCTGGAAGGAATGTCAAAAGTGCTGATGCCGAGATCTAATTCCGGCAGCGGCGGCATGCACAATTACAGAGCCCGTGGGTTTTACGGAGAAGAAAAAAATTCCCTGGATATAGCAGCCATCGGCAACAGCGATCTGGCCAGTGGATTTTCCCCGATGGAATTGTGGAAAAGTCATGGTATTGCGGGCTTTGCCTGTGGAGAACCCAATCAGACCATTGATCAGTCGGTGCGGCTGCTGCAGGAGGTACTGACCTGTCAGAAGCCGAAAGTTGTCATTTTGGAGACAGATACCCTTTTTCAGGAAAATATGGAGGGTCATCTGACATCCCTTGTCAAAACAGCTGTCAATTATCTTTTTCCGGTGCTGGAATATCATGACCGGTGGAAAAGTGTGACCTTATCAGAGCTTATGGGAAAACAGCAGAAACCATGGCATGATCCCGGCAAGGGTTATCGCTATTCCGGTGACCGGGTGGCCTATAAGGGTGACGATTACATGGCTGAAACAAAGGAGAAGGAAGAGATTGATGCCATTGCCATGAAGAGCCTGGATCAGTTTGTTGAAATTTGCCAGGAAGCGGGAATCCAGGTAATGTTTATGGAAATGCCGTCAGCCAATTCATGGAATATGGCCAGGCACCGGGCAGTGGCGGACTATGCTTCGTCCAGGAATATTTCTTTTATAGATTTTAATATGAAAGACAGAATGAAAGAAACAGGATTCGACTGGATGACAGACAGCCGGGATGGCGGCAATCATCTGAATTACAGCGGGGCAAAAAAGATTAGTGTCTGGCTGGGGGATTATCTGGCAAAGGATTATCAGCTGGAGGATCATAGAAAGGACAGCCGTTATCAGCGGTGGCAGCAGGATGTCAGTGCCTACGACCGAATTGTCTTGGGAGTTGTTCATCAGACAGCAGATGAAAGTTAAATATACAGGCAGGGAAGATGACCATTTGTGACTGTTCACAAAATGGTCATTTTTTCGTCACAAAATTCCCACTAAAAAATCACAAAGGTTGGCTATGCTTTTATATGGCATGAAACAGATGATTACGAAACCCATTAAGTCTCGAACTGGTTTTCTGAAAGCGAGTATTTTTGAATAGTTTATTCGTCATATTGGAATTTCTGGGTTTCGTAATTGTCTGTTCAAATAGTGAGAAGGAGGAGAGAGGCTTTGATAGAAGTCAAAAATCTTGTGAAGAAATATGGCGATCATGTGGCTGTGGATCATCTGAGTTTTACAGTGGAAGAAGGCCATATCTATGGTTTCCTTGGGCCTAACGGCGCCGGCAAATCCACGACGATGAATATGATCACCGGTTATATCGGACCAACAGAGGGCAGTATTATGATCAATGGACATGATATGCTGGAAAATCCTGAGGAGGCCAAGAAGTGTATCGGTTATCTGCCTGAGATCCCGCCGCTGTATACGGATATGACACCCCTTGAATATCTGCGTTTTGCGGCTGAATTAAAGGGAATTGCAAAGAATAAAAGGAAAGAAGAAGTTAAAAAGGTGATTGCAGATGCCAGACTTGAGGACGTGAAGGATCGTCTGATCCGCAATCTGTCCAAAGGTTATAAACAACGTGTCGGACTGGCACAGGCGCTGCTTGGTTATCCGGAAGTCATTATTCTGGATGAACCGACGGTCGGCCTGGATCCGGCTCAGATCATCGAGATGCGCGGATTGATCAGAAGCCTTGGCAAAAAACATACCGTCATTCTGAGTTCCCATATTTTGTCGGAGATCAGTGCGGTCTGTGATGATGTGCTGATTTTGTCTCACGGCAAACTGGTAGCCAGTGATACAACGGACAATCTCGGCAAGCTTATGGAAGATAAAGTCACCCTGCATCTGACGGTCAAGGGTGATGAAGAGACGATCAAAGGGGCACTGGATTCAGTGGAAGGTGTGGAGAACATCGAATACAAAGAATCTGATGAGAAGGATTGTGTGGATGTGATGATTCAAAGTGATCCGAAGACAGAAATCCGGGATATGATCTTCTACAGATTGGCGGCTGTCCAGTGCCCAACTTATGCCATGAACCAGATTAAGAAATCACTGGAGGATGTCTTCATGGAACTGACTGCGGACAGTACAACAGATGCAGCGGATCAGAATGCAGCAGCGGCAGAGGATATTCGAGCTAAAACAGGAGAATATATTGCTGCTGCAGATGATGAAAAGACAGAAACAGAAGCAACTGCAGAAAACAGCAGCAATACAGATAACGGAGAGGAGGGAGCAGAGCATGGCAGCGATTTATAAAAAAGAATTACGTTCGTATTTTACGTCGATGACGGGCTATATCTGCATGGCCTTTATGCTGGTGGTCATCGGCATCTACTATGTGGTTATTAACCTTGCTTCCGGTTATCCATATTTTGGCTATACATTGTCCTGCGTCATTGTTTTATTCCTGTTGATGACACCTGTTTTGACCATGCGTATTCTGGCGGAAGAGAAAAGCAGAAAGACAGATCAGCTGCTTTTGACAGCACCGGTTTCCCTGTGGAAGATCGTGGTTGGCAAGTATCTGGCCATGGTGACAGTATTTGGACTGGCACTTCTGGTGACTTGTTTTTATCCGTTGATCCTCAGCCGGTTTGGCACGGTTTCCCTGCCGATGGCCTATACCGCTATTCTCGGCTATTTCCTGTACGGGGCAGCCTGCATTGCCATTGGTTTGTTCATCTCTTCTGTAACAGAGAGTCAGGTCATTGCGGCGCTGCTGACATTCTTTGTGCTGCTTGTATTTTATATTACGGGTACGATCACAAAATCATTGCCGTCAACGGCGGTGGCATCCTTTGTTATCTGGATTTTTGTCATCCTTTTTGCGGCATGGCTGGTTTATAATCTGACTGCCAATCTAAAGATTGCGCTGGCAGCAGGTATTGCTGCGGAAGCAGCCAATATCATCATTTTTTTTGTAAAATCAGACTGGATGGCAGGTTCAGTGGCAAAAGCACTGGGTGCCTTTGATATGACATCCTTTTTCTCCAACTTTGGCTCAGGCGTTTTTGATGTGACAGGCATTATCTATTATCTATCCATCATCGGATTCTGTATCTTCCTGACGATTCAGGCCATCCAGAGAAAACGCTGGGGCGGCGATGCACTGATGACAGCAGTTATGCTGGCCATTGTGGTGGTCGTCAATCTGGTTGTGGGACAGATCCCGGTTAAATATACCCAGTTTGACCTGACAGATAATCAGCTTTATACAATCACAGATCAGACAAAGGAATTTGTCAAAGGTCTGGATTCGGATGTAGATGTGTATCTTGTAGCCCAGAGCGGACAGGAGGATGAGCAAATCCAGAAAGTGCTGGAGCGCTATGAATCCCTGTCAGACCACATCAGGGTGCATACAAAGGATCCGGTTGTCAATCCATCTTTTACAAAACAGTATACAGACAGTTCTCTGGCAGACAACAGTCTGATTGTTGTCTGCGGAGATAAATATAAAGTTATCAATTACAGTGATATTTACCAGTCGGAGTTCAATTATTCCACTTACAGCAGCCAGACAACAGGTTTTGATGCGGAAGGTCAGCTGACCAGTGCCATTGATTACGTGACATCGGATTCACTGCCGAAGCTGTATACACTGACCGGTCATGATGAGTCATCCCTTTCAGATACTTTGACCAGCCAGATTGAAAAGGAGAATATTGATATTGAGGAACTGAACCTTGTGACAAGTGAGGCAGTTCCGGATGATGCGAACTGTCTGATGATCAATGGTCCGCAGAAGGATATTACGGCAGATGAAAAAGACCGTATACTGGATTATATGGAAAAGGGCGGCCATGTGCTGATCTTTACAGACTATACAGAGACGGATATGCCGAATCTGGCAGAGCTTCTGAATAATTATGGCCTGTCCACAAGCGCGGGACTGATTTTTGAAGGCAACAGCCAGTATTATTATCCGGGTTATCCATCTTATCTGATTCCGAGGATTCAGAGTGCAGATGCGGTGGGCAGCATAACATCCAAGGATCTGGTGCTGATGCCGTATGCACAGAATATCAATATTTCTGATGATGTACGAAGCACTGTTTCGGCACAGCCGATTTTACAGACAAGCAGCAAGTCTTATATAAAGACAGATCTGAAGAACCTGACAACAACAGAAAAGGCTTCCGGTGATGAGGAAGGTCCGTTCACAGTTGGTGCTGCGGTAACTGAAGATTATAATGATGTGGAGACAAAACTGGTTTACTTCTCATCTTCAGCGCTTTTGGATGAAAATATGAACCAGGCTGTATCAGGCGGCAATTATGAACTCATCAGCAACGTCATGAGCTGGATGATCGATAAAGAAGAAAGTATTTCCATACCGGCCAAGAGCCTGTCTACAACCTACCTGACAGTGACAGCTGCAGCTGCAGGATTCTGGGGTGCAGTTGTTATCCTGATTCCGGCGGCTCTTGTGATCGGCGGCGGTGTGGTATGGTTCAGAAGGAGGAGGAAATAAAGCATGAAGAACAGGAAAAAAGCGCTTATTATTGCTATGATCTGCCTGGCGGCGGCAGCTGTTCTTTATTTACTCGTTGTAAAAATGAATCAGAAGGAAGCCAATTCGGAGTCTGATGACTCCCTTGTGATCAGCAGTGTGGACAGTGGCCAGATCACGGCTATTTCTTATGAAAAGGATGGCAAAAGCCTGTCCTTTATAAAGGAAGACGGCACCTGGTATGATGCTGAGGATAAAAAATTCCCGGTCAATCAGGACAGTCTGACGACCATGACCAATACGCTGGGTGCAGTCTCGGCCACACGAAAACTGGAAAAGCCGGAGGCGTTATCAGAATACGGTCTGGATTCACCGGTATTGACTGTTCGTTATACAGCCAGTGCCGGCAAAGAAGCTGAATTTATTGTAGGGGATACGAATGATGCAGCAGGCGGAGCCTACTTAAAGATCAGTGGGGACGATGCGGTCTATCTGGTTTCCTCTGACTTTGCGGATTCATTTAATTCAGATATCTATCAGCTGGCTGACATGGAAAGCTTTCCGACCATCACATCAGACAGCATTACAGATATCAGTGTGAATTCGAATGGCCATACACTGGAGATCAAGAACGACAGTGAAGGCGGACAGACAGTACTGGAAAATGGCAAAGAGCAGGAGAATTGTGCTTCTTCATCCGTATCGCAGTTTATCAGTGCCGTCACAGGCATTACCTTCAAGAGTCATGTAGAGTATAACTGCAAGGATTTATCTAAATATGGTCTGGATCAGCCAACTGCTGATGTGACGGTGGATTACACTACAACAGAGACTGTCGGCAGCGGGGATTCTGATGACAGCGAATCTGCAAACAGTACAGATGGTACAAAGGCTGCATCGGCAGAAAGTGCAGCAGAAAATACTTCAGAAACGGCAGATACAGGGGAAACCGAGACGGAAGCAGAAACGGTGAAGGTTGCGAAACAGGTAGTCCTTCATATCGGCAGTCAGAATAACGATGGGGATTACTATGCAGCTATGGACGGTTCAAAGGAAGTACATGTTATCAGTGCAGATACAATCAAAGAACTGATCGGAAAGAAAGCTTCAGATTTTATCGACAATGAGATTTTGTCCGGTACTCTGAGCAATGCAAAAAGCATTGATGTCACCATTGGCAGCGACAGCTGGCATCTGGCGAAGGAAGAAGTTGCGGAATCTGAAACAGAGGCTGAGACAGAAGAAAAGTGGTATGAGGGAGATACGGAAATCGCCCTGACAGACTTATCTTCCGTTTACAGTGATCTTTCCGGTATGTCTGCGGAGAAGATCCTTGATACAGCGGCAAAACCAACCGGGGATGCGGCCATCAGTGTTACTGTCAAATGGGAAGATGATACTGAGACAACCGTATCATTTACAGTCTATGACAGTAGCTTCCATCTGGCAGAAATCAACGGTGAGGCCAGAAAACTGGTCAACAAGCGGGACGTCGAAAAACTTGTCGAAGATATGACGGCACTGCTCAAAAAATAAAAAAGCGTGCAGCTTCAAGTACGAATAAAGGACTTTCAATGGAACAAAATTGTTTCCGTTGAAAGTCTCTTTTTTGATTCAGGATTGATTGCGGGTGGGGAGAGAAAATGGTATGATTAAGGTAATCATAATTGCTGAAAAAATAGGATGATAAGGGAGAAGATTCAATGATTGTGAATTTCAGCTGCCCGAACTGCGGGGCGGATATGTCATATGATATCAAGCTTGGAAAGCTTCATTGTGACCATTGCGATCACAGTGAAGACATTCAGCCTGATGGGGAAAGTTACAAAAATGCAGCCGAGGAGCCGGCAGATAAGCCGAGATATTGTGTGAACTGCGGCGGTCTTCTGTCAACGGGAGCCAAAACCTGTGCCACACACTGTGAATACTGTGGGGCACCGTTGGTGATGGCGGATCGTCTGAGCGGAGAGTGGCGGCCGGCCTATGTGCTGCCTTTTGAACTGGACAGGGAGAAAGCGGAGGCAGCCTTCAGAAAATGGTGTCATAACGGTCGATTTTCGCCTAAGGGATTTATGGCAGCAAAGAATATCCAGCGGCTTCAGCCACTGTACATTCCTTACTGGCTGTATGATGTAGACACGAATGTGGATGTACGGGGAACGGCGACACGGGTGCATGTTTATGTCCGGGGCGAGACGGAATATACGGAGACAGATTTCTTTGACGTCAGGAGAAAAATGCGCCTTGAGTATACGAAAGTGCCCCATGATGCTTCAGAGAAGATGGATGATACGCTGATGGCAAAGCTGGAGCCTTACCGATTCGATACACTGAGAACTTTCCAGATTCCGTATCTGGCGGGATTTGAAGCGGATCAGGGGGATTACCGATCAGAGGATCTGCTGTCGGAAGTCAAGCAGCAGGTAGCCGGCTATGCAGCGGAATACGCTCGTTCAACGATTTCCGGTTACACAAGTGTACATATTGATCATCAGCAGATGGATTATGAGAATATCAGCAGTGATTATGTATATCTGCCGATCTGGTTTATTTCCTATCGCTACAGGGACAAAGACTATATATTTGCCATGAATGGCCAGACTGGCAAGGTTATCGGTGAGCCGCCTGTGAGCAGGGGCAAAGTGGCAGGCTGGTTTGCGGGCATATCGGCAGCGGCCTTTGCTGTACTGATGGTGATTGGAGGGCTGTTGTAATGAAAAAGGTATTGAATTTTCTGATGGTGCTGTTGATGGTCATGGGACTGGGAATGGCATCAGGAATGACAGCTTTTCAGGCAGAAGCAGCGGAAACGGCAGAAACGGCCGGTGAAACAGTATCAGCCGCAGAGACTGTATTGACAGCGAATCAGGATGGGGAGGCAGCGGCTGATGCGAGTATGTCAGCCAGCGGTATTTATGATGAGGCAAATCTTTTGTCGGAGGATGAAGAAGCGTCGCTGATGGCGCAACTGGAGAAATATTCTTCGAAATACAGTGCAGACATTGCTATCGTGACAACGAATGATGCCGGCGGAATGAGTTCACAGGCTTATGCCGATGCCTATGCGGAGAAAATCGGACAGTCTATGTCAGGAGATGAGTATCCGGGCATTCTGTTTCTGATAGATATGGATAACCGGCAGATTTATATGGCCACCCAGGGCCAGGCCATGAATTATTATGATGACTACAGAATCAACAAAGTACTGGATAACTGCTACAATCACATCACAGACGGTGATTATAAAGGTACTTGTGAGGCATTCCTGAAAGGTGTCCGTGATTATATGGGGCGGTCAACAAGCAAAAGTGCCCGTATGGATGCATTCGGTGTGCTGATCCGTCTGCTGATCGCCATGGCTATCGGTGCAGTTGCAACATTTGCCATGGTATTCAGGCGCGGCGGTCATGTGACAACCAACAGTCGGACTTATTTCGATGCTTCCGCTTCTCATTTGGACGCCAAAGAGGATCGTTTCATGAACCGGACAGTGACAAGACGTCATATCGAGAAACCGAAGGGCGGCGGAGGTTCCGGCGGCAGTGGCGGAGGCGGTGTTCACGTGAGCAGCGGCGGAGGTACCCATGGAGGAGGCGGCCGAAGCTTCTAAAGAGCAGTCGGAATACTCGGTACAATATAGATAGTAAACGCAAAACGTGGCGGAACGATGATCAATCGTCCACCACGTTTTTCTTAAAACCTATGGTATAATTTCTCGGAAAACCGATACGATAATAAAATTCATGTGCGTCGGTGCGATGGACGGCAGATGTCAGATTGACATAGCGTCCGTTGTGCCGGCGCACATAGTCTTCTACATACTGCATCAGCGCCTGCCCGTATCCCTGATGTCGGTAATTCTCATCAATCACCAGATTCTCCAGGGAATAATAAAAACGGGCTTTGGCTGTCAGATCAAGACATTTGCTGAGGGTAATGGTGCCCGCCAGCTTGTCTTCATCATCAAAAATGCCCACCAGATGATAGTGGGGGTCATCCTTCACTTCTTCAAGGACGCGGATCATATCCTGGATGTCCGAGGTCCAGTCATCCTCCAGCTGACAGTAGAGACGGTGCAGGTCGGTGTAGTCTTTGGGGGTAATCTCGTGAATTTTCATTATTTAAATTCTTTCTAAAAATGCTTCATAACCGATATATTCGGAATAAAGTAAATCGTATAGTTGTCAACAAGCGTATAGACACCGTACTTACTTCTATAACAGGACAGGGCTTCTTCCAGGTAATCTTCAGGCACATCCAGATATTCGGCCATCTCATAGCGATTCTGGCAGTGATGCTCGAAAGCACGGATAATTCCGCGAAGTCCGATGAGGCGGTTATATCCCCACAGACGGGCGTCCAGTTCCTGCTGTCTGCTGCCTGCATCCTTCAAATCAGTGATGTCTCCGACGCTGGTAAAGTGATGCCCTATTTCTTCTGCAAGAATGGCCGTCTTCTCAGCGGTGGTCTTCAACTGTGAATCCAATGCGATATGGTTATCTATGTAAAGACCATCCAGCCGCTTGGATGATGCTGTGTCGCCGTTCAGATCAATTGCTTCATGAACTGTGACATGTGCGTCATCTGCATCCTGCAATAATTGTTCATAAGTATTCAGATATATCACTTCCTTTGGTCTTCAAACTTGATAAAAGCAGCGAAAGACTTAATCTTCTCAAGCTGTTCAGGTGTAAATTCATCTCCGTCAAAATGGGCGGCGATGGTGGTCGGTTTCTCAGGGGCATAGCCAAAGGTACCCAGGACATCCTTCACCCCGTAAGCCTGACACATGACTAAAAGTGCATCAGGATTGGGCTGGCTGTTGCCGTTCTCCCAGCTGTAAATTGTCTTCTCGGAGGCTTTGAAGCCGTTGGAGGTTAATAACTCTGACATCTCACGTACGGACTTCCCGGCTGCAATTCTGCATTTCCTTAAGGTTTCACCAACAGTGCTTTTCATTGAAAAAATCTCCTTCTGTAACCGTTAATATTCTTGTAAAACATAACTATCCGCATAAAGATGATAATCGGCAAAATCATCTTGGATACTTAGATGTTTGCGGGTCTGGTTTTTCTGAGATAATTATACCATTTTTCAATCATTCCGTCAACGCAATCTTAAAAAAGTAGAAAATAGCTATTGACATTCCGAGAAAAGAGGAATATAATAACCTCAACATCACGGAAACAGAGAAAATAAAGAGATTAATTCCATCAATCAGAGAACCCTCTTGAAATGAATATCTGAGAATGGAAGAATGTCGGACGCAGAAAGGATTTCTTAAAATTCAGGAATAAGTCCGGCATAACAGATCCAGGGAGAACGTGATGTTAACCGCAAATATCCGGATTTTTGCATGACACGATCAATAGTAATAAATGAAGACAAAAGACAAGGAGAATGAACAATGAGTAAAGAGTTAATAAACAGTACAGAGATGAGAGAAGATGTGACAAAGAGAACGGCCTGCATGAAGGTGTTTGAACATGCGGACC
>Ga0129310_1002426_pt1 | contig 13899 bp, 8 predicted proteins | sample Go1ome_2_FD_94433 | JGI IMG/M metagenome (GOLD analysis project Ga0129310, IMG submission 94433) | Western lowland gorrila individual fecal microbial communities from Wisconsin, USA - Go1022A metagenome | ecosystem: Host-associated > Mammals > Digestive system > Large intestine > Fecal | place...
CACCAATCCGCTGACCGTCATTGAACAGCTGACCTATCTCATGTTCATCCGGTCACTGGACGAGAAAGAGCTTGCCACCGAAGATTTTGAGAACATGGCGGGCGAAAAGATGGAGCACATCTTTCCGGCCAGCGAAGCGGGACAGTCCATGCGGTGGAGCCGCTTCAAGGATAAGGACTCCCGCGAAATTTTCCTGACCATGCAGCAGCGGGTGTTTCCTGCCATCAAAAAGATGAAGTATGGTCGTCTGCCGGACTTTGACGCAAACGGTGAGCTGGTGGAGATTACAGACGACCCCACCCGCCCGGACGAGGGCAACACCGCCTTTGCGCGGTACATGGACGATGCCATGTTCCTGATCCCCACGCCGCAGGTGCTGCAAAAGATCATCACTGGGCTGGAAGATCTTTACACCCACGACATTGCCGACCTTGATATGCAGGGCGACCTGTACGAGTATATGCTGGACAAGCTGGCAATTGCAGGAAAAAACGGCCAGTTCCGCACGCCCAAGCACATCCGCGACATGATGGTGGAGCTGGTGCAGCCCACGCCGGACGACTTCATCTGCGACCCCGCCTGCGGCACGGCGGGCTTTCTGGTGTCCAGTGCACAGTACCTCCGCGCCCACTACGAGGACAGCATGACCCCGGAGCAGTGGCAGCATTTTGCAGGCCCGATGTTCACGGGCTTTGACATGGACCGCACCATGCTGCGCATTTCGGCCATGAACCTGATGCTCCACTCCATCAGGAACCCGGATATCGACTACAAGGACAGCGTGTCGAAGCAAAACTCCATTTGCAGCAAGTATACCGTTTGCCTTGCAAACCCGCCGTTCAAGGGCACTGTGGATGCCGAGAGCATCAACGACGACCTGAAGGCCGTCACCAACACCAAAAAGACAGAATTGCTTTTCCTTGCGCTCTTCCTGCGGATGCTCAAAACCGGCGGACGCTGCGCCTGCATCGTGCCGGACGGCGTTTTGTTCGGTTCCAGCAAGGCGCACCAGAGCATCCGAAAAGAACTGATTGAAAACCATCAGCTGCGGGCGGTCATCTCCATGCCCTCCGGCGTGTTCAAGCCCTACGCAGGCGTGTCCACGGCGGTGCTGGTGTTTACCAAGACCGGCGCGGGCGGCACCGACAAGGTGTGGTTCTACGATATGAAAGCCGACGGCCTCTCGCTGGACGACAAGCGCACCGAGGTGAAGGAAAACGACATCCCGGACATCATCGCCCGGTTCCATAACCTCGACGCCGAAACTGACCGCAAGCGCACCGAGCAGAGCTTCTTTGTGCCCAAAGAAGAAATTGCCGCCAATGGGTACGATTTATCCATCAATAAGTACAAAGAGACCGAGTATGTGCCGGTGGAGTATCCCTCGACCACGGAAATCCTTGCCGACCTGCATGAGCTGGAAATGGAGATCACCAAGGGTCTGGCAGAGTTGGAGGAGATGGTGTGATGGCGAAGTTGGGAGAGGTTTGTACCGTTGTGTCAGGGTCAACACCCAAGACATCGGTTGCATCGTATTGGGATGGTAGTATCAAATGGATTACTCCGGCTGAATTGAATAATGAATCGTTTTATATTACAGATTCTGTCCGTCATATCACGGAAGAGGGAAAAGAGAAAACTGGGCTGTCGTGTTTTCCGGCAGGAACAGTCATTTTATCTTCTCGCGCGCCGATTGGCAAAACCGCAATTGCCGGATGTGAAATGTGTTGCAATCAGGGCTTCAAAAATCTCATCTGCTCGGAGAAAATTTATAACGAATATCTGTATTTTTTCTTGAAATCAAAAACTGACTATCTGAATTCTTTAGGACGGGGTGCAACTTTTAAAGAAATTTCTAAATCCATCGTTGAAAATATTGAAATCTCGTTACCTGAAGTAAACCAGCAAAAAGAAATTGCAGAAAAATTCAAGAAGTTAGAGCAGTTGATTTCTCTCCGCAAGCAGCAGCTTGCTAAACTGGACGAGCTGGTAAAGGCACGGTTTGTGGAAACATTTGGAGATATGCTACTGAATTCACTAGGATGGTCAGAGAAACCATTGGAATGTTTGGCGGATATTGTTTCTGGCATCACAAAAGGACGAAAAACCACGGAAACGGACTTGCAGGAAGTGCCTTATATGGCGGTTTCAAATGTTAAAAACGGGTATATCGACTGGACAACCGTTAAAACAATCCTAGCAACACGGCAGGAAATAGAGCAGTATCGATTGTTACCAGATGATATTCTAATGACCGAGGGCGGTGACCCTGATAAAGTGGGAAGAGGTGCTATCATTAAAAATCCATTGGAAAACTCGATTCACCAAAATCATATTTTCCGAGTGCGATTAGATGAAAGCGAGCTGTTGCCATCTTTTTTTGCGGAGTATTTGCAGCATCAAAAGGCAAAGCGGTATTTTTTAGGATGTGCTAAGCAAACGACAGGCATTGCCAGTATCAATATGCGACAGCTAAAGTCCCTACCTGTCTTGCTTCCCCCGCTTTCCCTCCAAAACGAATTTGCCGCCTTTGTAGAGCGCGTAGACCAGCAAAAGCAAACCGTACAGCAGAGCCTTGATAAGCTAGAATTGATGAAAAAGGCACTGATGCAGGAATATTTTGGGTGAGATTTTCTTAAGTGCGATGTGCGCAGTTCTCTCAAAAGGAAGATGATGTGTGCTTAACAAAAGCCGCTTCTATTGGAGAAAAAGGAGTACAGAGATGAAATATAAGAGTGTGTACCTCGATGGCTCAAAAGAAAATATTATTTCTGATAATATACCAGAAAATGAATTTCAAAATGTGAAAAAATACATAAAAAGCATCCAAGAAATGATGATGGAGATGGATTACTATATCATTGTAAGAAACAATGTTGGTGATTTTCTGAATTACGCAGACAGAGATGATATAAAAACGATGGAGGATTTTATCAATCTGAATCGATTGTTTATGAATTGGCTAAATACTTTTTATACATGGATAGAATATCATGAGCGTAGGTATAACTTATTTAAAAGTAAGCTGAAATCGGAATATTTTGATAATGTATATTGGTATCGGATGGCATACTTTCTAAGAACACATACTACACATAATAGTTGGTGTATAAAACGAACAGAGATGAGGTTGATTGATGGAAAAGTTCGTTATATGATTGATGCTGACGACTTGTTGAAAGACGAAAAAATCAACAAAACGGTTCGAAAAGATTTACTAAAGATAAAAGAAGAAACAGGTTCTATTGAAGCGAAAAAATTCACGGAAGAATTTTTTCTAGCATTTGAAAAGATTCAAATCGAGCTTTGGCAAAATGAAATGGGAAATATGCAAAACGTAATTGACGAGTTGGGAAAATATGTAAAAGTTGAGAACGGTAAAGTGTTTCCAAGCTATATTCAATCAGACGAAGGTTTAAAAAGGCCACTATGTACGAGCTTTACCTTTTCAAAAATGAATGAAAAATTGCAGTTGATGATACGATTGTCGAAAGAAAAGATATTTGAAAATGAAATAGGGTGAGATTATGAGAGTTGATTTAAATTGGGCGGTAGTTTGGCAAGCTGCAAGTGCCATTGCGACAACAGCTGCTGTAATAGTTGCATTATGGCAGACTCACTATCAAAACAAAAAGAAGCTCAAAATGAATTTTGTAGAAAATATGACCTATTTGCCAAGTACAGGAAGGGGTAAAGTGGCTCGAAATCAGTATTTTGCAATCAATATTGCAAATGCTGGAAATCGAAAAGTCAGCATTCAAAGGGTCGGGATTCAAGGATTAAACGGACATGAATTTCATATACAACCATCAGAACCGTATGGTGCAACAATTCATTTTCCGTATGATTTAGATGTTGAGAAAAGCTTATCTTTTCCAATGGAAAAAGAGGTGGTGCTAAAAAATATTTATGAGCAGTTGAAGCAAACAAGAAATCTCTCCAAAGATAGACCACTTAAATTTTTTGCAATGGATTCCGTTGGGAAAAAGCATTTTTGCAAAACTAAGAAAAGTCTGCAATGGTATTTTGAAGAATACAAAATTACGGATTGACAAAATAAAAAGAAGGTGATTCTTATGTCCAACTTCTCCTATCTCTCCACCCGCCCCGAATATTCCCTCTTCGCCAATTCTGCCATCGAGGCCGAGAAAGTGTTCTCCACCTCCCCGGCGATGTGTGCGGTGGGGTGCCGGAAGGCGTTGGAGCTGGCGGTGAAGTGGGTGTATGCGGCAGACAAGACCATCACCATGCCCTACAAGGACAACCTGCAGTCCCTGCTGCACGAGCCGAGTTTCCGGTTCGCGGTGGACCGCAACGTGTGGAGCGTGCTGCCCAGCATCGTGAAGGCGGGCAATCTGGCGGTACATACGGGGCACAGCGTGTCGGCGGCGGATGCAGTGTTCAGCCTGCGGGGGCTGTTCGATTTCATCCAGTGGGTGGATTACTGCTACGGCACGGACTATGTGGAGCGCTCCTTTGATGAAACAGCCATCCCCGGCGAAAAGGTAACGCTGGACGAAAAGAAGATCCGGGAGCAGGAAAGCCTGCTGACCCAGAAAGACGCTGAACTGGAAGCGCTGCGCAAGCAGGTGGAGAGCCTTTCGGCGGCATACACGGCCAGCAAACAGCAGAACCAGCAGAGCCGCAGCTTCACCGCCGCAGACCTGACCGAGGCCGAAACGCGGCAGAAGATCATCGATATCGACCTCAAGGCCATGGGCTGGAAATTCACCGGGCCGGACGCCGATGTGCGCACCGAGTACGAAGTGGACAACATGAACGGCGTGCTGGGGCAGAAGGGCTATGCGGACTATGTGCTGATGGGCAGGGACGGCTTGCCGCTGGCGGTCATTGAAGCCAAGCGCAGCACCAAAGACCCCAACATCGGGCGCAAGCAGGCCCAGCTTTATGCAGACTGTCTGGAGCAGAAGTTTGGCCGCCGTCCGATGTTGTTCAACACCAACGGCTACACCACCTATTTCTGGGACGAGCAGAGCGGCCCGCAGCGTGCCGTGAGCGGGGTGTTCTGCAAGGATGACTTGCAGAAGCTGATGAACCGCCGCACCGAGAAAAAGCCGCTGGACACCATTGCAATCGACGACAAAATCACCGACCGCTACTACCAGAAAAACGCCATCCGGGCAGTCTGCGCCCACATCGCGCAGGGCTTCCGGCGCAATCTGCTGGTCATGGCGACGGGCACGGGCAAGACCCGCACTGCATCCAGCCTGACCGATGTGCTGAGCCGGGGCGGTCATGTGACCAACGTGCTCTTTCTGGCCGACCGCACTGCGCTGGTCAAGCAGGCGAAGGACGACTTCAAAAAGTATCTGCCCGACCAGTCGCTGTGCAACCTGTGCTCCTCCAAGGACGATAAGGCCGCGCGCATTGTGTTTTCCACCTATCCCACCATGCTCAACGCCATCGACAACGCCAAGACCAAGGACGGCGTGCCGCTGTTTTCCCCTGCGCATTTTGACCTCATCATCGTGGACGAGAGCCACCGCAGCATTTTCAAGAAATACCGCGCCATCTTCGACTATTTCGACGCGATTCTGGTGGGTCTGACCGCCACCCCGAAAACCGATGTGGACCGCAACACCTACGACTTTTTCGAGATGGAGCACGGCATCCCCACCTACGCCTACGATTACGACACGGCGGTCTACACCGACCATGTGCTGGTGCCTTACTACAACTACGAGGTCAAGACGAAATTCACAGAAGAGGGCATCCACTACGACCAGCTTTCGCCGGAGGATAAGGCCCGCTACGAGGACGATTTTGCCGAGGACGACACCCTGCCCACCTTCATCCCATCCGAAAAGCTGAATAAGTTCATCTTCAACGCCAACACCGTGGACACGGTGCTGCAAGATCTGATGGAACGGGGCATCCAGACGGCGGGCGGCGACCGCATCGGCAAGACCATCATCTTTGCCCAGAACAAGCGCCATGCGGAGTTTATCCGGGAACGCTTTGGCAAGCTCTACCCGCAGCTGGAGACCCAGCACCCGGGGTTCATCCAGCGGGTGGTCTGCGACGATGCCTATGCACAGTCCATCATTGACGACTTCAAGCAGCCGGATAAGCCGCCTTTTATTGCGGTCTCGGTGGATATGATGGACACGGGCATTGATGTACCGGAGTGTGTGAATTTGGTGTTCTTCAAAAAAGTGCGCAGCAAAACGAAGTTCTGGCAGATGATCGGCCGTGGTACACGGCTGTGCCCGTCCCTTGCCTGCGTGGATGCCATCGACGGCGAATATACGGGCAAACGGCGGTTTCTGATCTTCGACTACTGCGGCAACTTTGAGTTTTTCCGTCAGAAACCCAACGGCTACGAGAGCGCGGACAGCAAAAGCCTGTCCGAGAGCATTTTCTGCAAGCAGGTGCGCATTGCCGCCGCGCTGCAGGATGGAGCCTATGGGGACGAAAACTACCAGAACTGGCGCAAGATCTTAACGGAGACCTGCCGTGCCGAAGTAGGAGCGTTGAACCCGGAGCTGGTATCCGTGCGGCTGCACCGACAGGCCGTGGAACACTATCAAAAGCAGGAAGCCTTTGTCAGCCTGACCGAAACGGACAAGGGTACTCTGATGAAAGAGGTGGCACCGCTCATCTCGCTGGACGATAAGGACGAGGCTGCCAAGCGATTCGATAATTTTGTGTATGGGCTGCTGCTCTGTGAACTGGAAGGTCTGCCGGGGCTGGGCCGCGCCCAGAAACAGCTGCGCAGCACAGCGGCAATGCTGGAAGGGAAAGCTACCATCCCGCAGGTGCAGGCAAAGCTGTCTCTCATCCGGGAGGTGCAGACAGACGAATTTTTGACCTCGCATGACCTTCTCCGCTTTGAGGAAATGCGGCAGGAGCTGCGGGAACTCATCAAGTTTCTGGTGGACGGTGTGGAGGGGCAAAAGCCTGTTTACACGGCCCTTGCCGACCCGGTACTGGAACAGACCGAGGGCAAAACGCTGGATTCCGGCTACGATTTCGGCGAGTACCGGGAACGTGTGAACCGCTACATCATGGAGCACCGCAGCGATACGCTGGCCATCCACAAGCTGACCCAGAACATTCCGCTTTCCCGGGGCGACTATACCGAGCTGGAACATATCTTTACCTGTGAGCTGGGCAGTAAAGAGGACTATGCACGGGAGTTTCGGGATACACCCTTTGGTCTGCTGGTGCGTAAAGTGGCAAAGCTGGACCACGATGCTGCCATGCAGGCATTTTCCAAGTTCATCAACGACGAATCGCTGAATGCAAAGCAGATCGCGTTTGTTCAGAAGGTCATTCATTACATCGAGCAGAACGGTTATGTGGAAAGCAAAGCGGTGTTGATGAAACCACCCTTTGACCAGCCCATTCTGTTTACCCGCCTGTTTGATGGCAAAACAGGGAGTGAGCTGATGGAGACAATCAATTCGGTGAAAGAGAATGCCACCCATGTGACTGCATAAAGCGGTGGAATGTACTGATAAAAACCAGTATAATACGCTTGAACGATATTGAACTGAATCGCAGCCTGTTACATTCCCCCAATAGCAGTGTTGCAACTGTAAGATATGGGCTACTTGCAAATTTGTAAGCAGCTTTTCAAATCTGAGCAGCTGTTGTCAGGTGCTCCCGTATCAGATTTACCTTTGTAGTTACTCAAACCGCCATCAGGTCATGGATCAAAAATCATCATTATTTTGACGATATTACGCGATAATTCTGGGCGCGATCTCGCATAAAGAAAAGCAGGCGCAACACTTTTTCTCAAAAACCAAAATTTTTGATGGAGATGTGATGCACTTGCTTTTTTTGTATGATTCGATTTTTCGCTTATTTTTGAAATTGGTATAGATATTTGTGCTGCATCATTTTGCAACGGCCCCTTTCATTGCTGCGCTGCGCTCGCAAACGCGAATCTTTCATACTTTTTCAGGCAAACAGCAGGCGGGCGAACTCCGGGTGCTCCGCATTTCTGCACGGCTATTTTTTCCGCTGCCGCTGAATACGGCGGGCGGCGTCCCGTCCTGCCGCGATCCCGCTGCCGAAGGCCCAGTGCAGATTGAAGCCGCCGCAGCTGCCGGCGCAGTCCAGCGTTTCGCCCACAAAATACAGGCCCGGGCAGCCCTGAAACTGAAAATGTGCATCCACTTCCCGCAGCGAGAGCCCGCCGCCGGTCACCTGCGCCTGCTTCCAGCCGCAGGGGGTCAGGCCTTCAAAGCGCCAGTGCTTGGCGGTGCAGGCCAGTTTTTGCCACTGCCCGGCAGTGAGAACGGCGGGAGCATCGCCGTCCCTCAGCCCGGCGGCAGACCACACAGCGCAGCCAAGCTTCCGGTTCAGCAGGCCCAGCCAGAACCCGGCAGGGCTGTTCCCTGCCGTCTGGGCGGCATGGGAACGGAACAGGGCGGTCAGCTCTGCTTCGTCCAGTGCCGGAAAAAGATCCAGCTCCACTGCGGGAGCCTTTGGACTGCGGCCCGGTGCCAGCAGGCCGGACAGCTGCATGATGCAGATGCCGGAAAGGCCATAGTCGGTGAACTGCACCTCGCCGGTCTCTGCGGCCAGCACACGGCTTCCGTCCAACAGGGAGGCTGCGGCCTTGGCGCGAATGCCGGCCAGAGTCTTGTTGGGCTTTGCGCACTGCAGAGCGGTCAGACAGGGATACAGCGGCTCCGTTCTGCCGCCGCACTGGGCGGCGAACCGGGTGCCGAAGCCGTCAGTGCCGAACTGCGGCCCGGCGGCACCGCCCATGGCGCAGATAACGGCATCCGCGCGCAGGGTCTCGGTGCTGCCCTCTGCCGTCTCGAACTGCACAGCGTAGCCGCTGCGGCTCTGGCTCAGGGTGCGCACGGTGCAGCCGGTGCGCAGCTGCACATGGTGCTGCGCAAGATGATGCTCCAGCAGGGCCAGCACGTCCGCTGCCTGATTGGAATAGGGATAGATGCGCCCCGCTTCGTCGGTGCGGGTATAGAGCCCCAGAGCGCGGAACCAGCCCAGCGGGTCGGCTGCGTTCACAGCGTCCAGCAGCGGGAGCAGCGCCGCCGGATCGGCCGTGAAATACCGCTCCGGCGCGATGCCGGTGTTGTCCAGATTGCAGCGGCCGTTGCCGGTGGCCAGCAGCTTTTTGCCCGGCCTTGGGCTGCGTTCCAGCACGACCACCTGTGCGCGGGGTGCACTTTGTGCGGCGGCCAGTGCGGCGGCCAGCCCGGCGGCACCGCCGCCAAGAATGAGGATGTTCGGCATCCTGACACCTGCCTTTCTCAGCAGAATTTCAGAAGCTGTCCTCATAAGCAGGGTGCTGTGCTTATGAAAACGGCTTTTTGTATCATTGTAGCAGAACCCTGCCGGAAACGCAACGAAGGGGCAGCTTTCCGTAGGTATAAATTGCCCGGGCTGACAGATACTAGAGGTGCAGGCATTTTCAAGGAAACGGAGGAGCCAACAATGAAAGCAACAGGTATCGTGCGCCGCATCGACGAGCTGGGACGGGTGGTGATCCCCAAAGAGATCCGCCGCACCCAGCGCATCCGCCGCGGCGACCCGCTGGAGATCTTCACCACAGGCGACGGCGAGGTGATCTTTAAAAAGTATTCCCCCATTGGCGAAATGAATGCCGTGGCGGCCCAGTACACCGAGGTGCTGAGCAAAAGCTTTGCGCTTACCACCTTTGTGGCAGACCGGGACCGTATCCTCACGGTGAGCGGGAGCGGCCGGCGGGAGCTGGCCGACCGCAGCATCAGCCAGCCGCTGGAAAAGCTGATGGATGGCCGCAGACTGTACCAGTGCGAGGGCGTTGCAGAAAAATGCATCCTGCCCTGCGAGGGCTCGCCCCGGGTGGTGCTGTGCGCCGCACCCATCATTGCAGCGGGCGATGTGATCGGCGTGGTGGGCCTGCTGACCGAAGACCGCACCGCCGTGCCGGACGCCGCCCAGCTCAAGGCGGTGAATGTGGCGGCAGCGTTTCTGGCCAGACAGATGGAGGAGTGAGGCGGGACGATTTTGAATGCGCGCCGCGCTGCTTTGCGCATATTCAGCGGAAAAATTATTTATAATAGAGCAATGCCGGGCGGTCTGCGGACCGCCCGGCATTGCGTTTTCACGGGTGGGGTCGTGGCGGCAAACGGCATTTGCAGCGCTGCTTTCTGCGAAAGCGCGGCGCAGCGGGAAGCGGGCTTGCCCTCTCAGACACTTTGAAAAAACCGGAAAGCCTGACGTACTGCCAAGGCCTCCCTTATGAGGGAGGTGGCAAGCCCGTCAGGGCTTGACGGAAGGAGTGTGTACCCGAATCACTCCTTCAGCCGCACTTCGTGCGTCAGCCGTTCTCCTTTTTGTCACCTTCCGGTGACATCTTCCCCCCGACCGGGGAAAGTCTTTCTCAAAGAAGGGGCCTGACGAAACCGGAAAGTCAGCCGTACTGCCAAGGTCTCTCCCTTTGGGAGAGGTGGATGCGACCAGCGGGAGCAGACGGAGAGGGCAAGCTCGCTGGCCGGAGAGAAGGGTCACACCCCTTTTTATGACAGAATTATGAATCTTTGATAACATTTTTCCAAGGGGCTTGACAGCACCGGAAAATTGGCTATAATGGTCTTAGCACTCAGGAACAAGGAGTGCTAAACAAACAAAGCGAACGCAAAAAGGAGGCAGGCGCTATGACGATGGATGCACGCAAGCAGCGAGTCTTGCAGGCAATCGTGGCGCTGTATGGTCTCGAAGGCGAGCCCGTTGGCAGCAGCGTGCTGGCAAACTACTTTGACATGGCAGTTTCCAGCGCAACGCTCCGCAATGAAATGGCGGCGCTGACAAAGCTGGGCCTGCTGGAGCAGCCCCACACCAGCGCGGGCCGTGTGCCCAGTGCCAAGGGCTACCGCTACTACCTTGATAATCTGCTGACCGACGATCAGCCGCTGGACCGCGTGAGCCGCGCCCGTGTGGATGCGGTGTTCGCAAGTCTCGACCACGAGCCGGAAAAGCTGGCGCAGGGCGCAGCCCGGGCGCTGGCCGCCATCAGCGGCTGCACCGCCGCCATCAGCACCCCGTGTGCAGAGGATCTGTGCATCGCCCATTACGAAGTCGTTCAGGTGGGCCGCAGCGCAGCCGCTGTGCTGGCCGTGACAACTGCCGGTTACGTCCGCACCCGTGTGGCGCGGGTACGCACCGGCCTCTCCCGCGAGAATGCGGCGGCTCTTGCCGCATTGCTGAACCGAAACCTCACCTTTGTGGCGCCGGTGGATCTTTCGCCCCGGCTGCTGGCAGAGCTGTGCAGCCAGATCGACCCGGAGCTGGTGCCTGTCATCAGCGCGGCGGCGGCCATCCTGCAGGATTCCGTCAAGCCTCACGTATTTCTGGGCGGTGAGCAGTATCTGCTGGACTGGCCTCAGCTGGACGGCAAGGTGGGTGACATCCTTACCCTGCTGAACGATGAAGAGCAGGCCGCTGCCCTGATCGCTCCCCCGACAGACCGCAGCGAGAGCGTGCTGCTGGGCGAGGATCTGGAACCGCAGATCCCGGGCCTGTGCATCGTGAGTGACCGGTATCTGGTGGGCGGAGGCCTGTGGGGCTCCATCGCACTGATCGGCCCCACCCGGATGCCCTTCCAGAAACTGATGCCGCTGCTGCATTATTTTGCAGACCAGCTGGGCGAGGGCATGAGCGGCAAACGAAAAGACACCCCGCAGGCTGCCGTACCCCGGCGGACTGTGATCTATAAGGAGGATCTGGAATGAGCGAAGAAGCAAAAAAGACGGCTCCGGCTCAGGAAGCGGAGCAGCCCGAAACGGCTCCTGAGGAGAAGGCTCAGCAGGCAGCACCCGAACAGGAACCTGCTGCCGAAGCTGCCGACCCGAAGGATGATAAGAAGAAGGATGGCGGCTGGTTCAACAAGAAGGCCCGCGAGCTGGAAGCCGTAAAGGCAAAGCTGGACGCTGCCGAAGCCAACGCTGCACAGGCCAAAGACCAGCTGCTGCGCATGGCTGCCGAGTACGAAAACTACCGCAAGCGCTCCACCCGCGAAGCCGACCAGAAGTTCAACGACGGCGTCTCCTTTGCAGTGAACCAGATCATCCCCATTCTGGACACGCTGGAGATGGCGGCCAACGCCCCCACCACCGACGAGAACTACAAAAAGGGCGTGACCATGACGCTGGACAAAGCCGCCAAGGCGCTGGACGTCCTCCATGTGGAGGAGATCGAAGCGCTGGGCAAGCCTTTTGACCCCAACTTCATGAACGCGGTGCAGCAGATCCCCGCCCCGGACGGACAGGAGAGCGGCACCGTCATCACGGTCTACCAGAAGGGTTACAGGCTGGGCGATAAGATCGTCCGCCATGCGACCGTTGTGGTGGCCGAGTAACAATGCAGAAACCCGCAAGGGTTTTGAATATAACATCCGCTTAGCAACATTTGAGCATCACATAAACCATACGATTTGTTCTTTCGAGAGGAGTTTTCATTATGAGTAAGATCATTGGTATCGACCTTGGTACTACCAACAGCTGCGTGGCTGTCATGGAGGGCGGCGAGCCCGTTGTTATCGCAAACTCTGAGGGTGCACGCACCACCCCGTCTGTGGTCGGCTTTACCAAGACCGGCGATCGTCTGGTGGGTCAGGTCGCAAAGCGTCAGGCCATCACCAACCCCGAGAACACCGTTGCTTCCATTAAGCGTTTCATGGGCACCGATCACAAGGTGACCCTGAACGGCAAGGAGTACACTCCCCAGCAGGTCAGCGCTATGATCCTGCAGAAGCTGAAGGCTGACGCCGAGGCTTATCTGGGCGAGTCCGTTACCGAGGCCGTCATCACCGTGCCTGCCTACTTCAACGACAGCCAGCGTCAGGCCACCAAGGACGCAGGCACCATTGCAGGCCTGAACGTCAAGCGTATCATCAACGAGCCCACTGCCGCTTCTCTGGCATACGGCATCGATAAGGAAGAGGACCAGAAGATCATGGTCTACGACCTGGGCGGCGGCACCTTCGATGTGTCCATCATCGAGATGGGCGACGGCGTCACCGAGGTTCTGGCCACCAATGGTGATACCCATCTGGGCGGCGATGACTTCGATGAGCGCGTCATCAACTGGATGGCAGACGCTTTCCAGACCGAGAACGGCATCGACCTGCGCAAGGACAAGATGGCTGCTCAGCGTCTGAAGGAAGCTGCCGAGAAGGCAAAGATCGAGCTGTCCAGCGCAATGAGCAGCCAGATCAACCTGCCCTTCATCACTGCCGACGCTACCGGCCCGAAGCATCTGGATATGACCCTGACCCGCGCAAAGTTCAACGAGCTGACCGCTGATCTGGTGGATCGCACCATGGGCCCCGTCCGCAAGGCTCTGCAGGATGCAGGCCTGCGTCCCTCTGACCTGAAGAAGGTCCTGATGGTCGGCGGTTCCACCCGTATCCCCGCTGTCTACGATGCAGTCAAGAAGGAACTGAACTGCGAGCCCTTCAAGGGCATCAACCCCGATGAGTGCGTGGCTGTGGGTGCTGCCATTCAGGGCGGCGTGCTGCAGGGCGATGTCAAGGGCCTGCTGCTGCTGGATGTCACCCCGCTGAGCCTGGGCATTGAGACTCTGGGCGGCGTGTGCACCAAGATCATTGACCGCAACACCACCATCCCCACCCACAAGAGTCAGGTGTTCTCCACCGCTGCCGACAACCAGCCCTCTGTTGAGGTCAACGTGCTGCAGGGCGAGCGTGAGTTCGCACGCGACAACAAGAGCCTGGGCGTCTTCCATCTGGACGGCATTGCTCCGGCTCCCCGTGGTGTGCCTCAGATCGAAGTTACCTTCGATATCGATGCAAACGGCATCGTGAAGGTCAGCGCAAAGGATCTGGGTACCGGCAAGGAGCAGAACATCACCATCACCGCTTCCACCAACATGTCCAAGGAGGACATCGACAAG
>Ga0129310_1002429_pt1 | contig 13886 bp, 6 predicted proteins | sample Go1ome_2_FD_94433 | JGI IMG/M metagenome (GOLD analysis project Ga0129310, IMG submission 94433) | Western lowland gorrila individual fecal microbial communities from Wisconsin, USA - Go1022A metagenome | ecosystem: Host-associated > Mammals > Digestive system > Large intestine > Fecal | place...
ATTATTCTATTCATTGGTGACCTCCTTTTGTATGCGGTAAACCATCTTACTGTGATTGGAACAAACATAGTATAGTGGCGAATCCGCGATGCTACAAATGTGAGGTCACTTCATATTATCTGCGGAAGAAAAAAGCTAGCTGGGGATGAATCTGAGCGGAAGAAATAATCCCTGCGGCACGGAGGAGTAAGATAGAGATGAATCCGGGCGGTCGCAATAATCCCTGTGGTGGAAAAGAGCAAGCTGGGGATGAATCCGGGCGGCAGAAATAATCCCTGTGGCACGGAGGAGTAAGATAGAGATGAATCCGGGCGGCGGAAGTAATCCCTGTGGTGGAAAAAGCAAGCTGGGGATGAATCCGGGCGGCGGAAATAATCCCCATGGAGAAAAAGAGCAAGATAGAGATGAATCTGGGCGGAAGAAATAATCCCTGCGGAAGAAAAGAGCAAGATAGAGATGCATCTGCACAGCAGAAATAATCCCTACGGAGAAAAAGAGCAAGCTGGGGATGAATCCAGGCGGCAGAAGTAATCCCTGCGGAGAAAAAGAGCAAGCTGGGGATGAATCCGGGTGGCGGAAATAATCCCTGCGGAAGAAAAGAGCAAGATAGAGATGCATCTGAGCGGCAGAAATAATCCCTGCGGAAGAAAAAGCAAGCGAGGGATGAATAGGAATAGATACGAAAAAGCCGCGTCCAGAGGGACGCGGCTTTTCCGTGAAAAAAGAATAGAGAATATGTATAGTGAAGCGGTCCCGCGGAAGAACCGCCTTACTACCGTACTCGTTGTTGCCCGATGGCAACAACTCCTACTGCGAGCAAGCACAGCATGTGCTTGCTCGGTTGGCGGAGAATTCGCCTTCGCGAAATTCTCCACCGACATTTGAATCTGCCTGATGGCAGATTCTCCTACTTAGAGCGGGAAACTTCGTTTCCACGCTCTCGGCATTGGAGAATTCGCCTTCGCGAAATTCCCGCTCGCGACGCCGAAGAATTTCGTTTATTCTCCGGAGGCACCGTAGTTGGAGAGCACTCTTGCGGAAGGGTCGTTGACGTTGCAGCCTTCCCAGCTCTTGTTCGGCATCCAGAAATCAGGAATCATCTGGCTCTGGCCGGGGTAGTACTTCTCGAACAACTCACGGTAGAGAAGAGACTCTTTCGTGAACGGAGTGCAGTGTGTGTATTTGCGGCGTTTTTCCTCATATTCTTCGTCGGTGTAGAGGGATTCCGCATATTCAATCAGATCATTCCGGAGGGAGTGTCCGACGGCGTCGGAGAAGGCCGCTTTTTCACGCATCAGAATGGATTCGGGAATCAGCTCATCCTTTTCAAAAGCATGGCGAACCAGATATTTGCCGATTCCGTATTTGTTGAGCTTCTTCTCCGGATCGATGTGCATGACATAGTCCACGAAATCCAGATCGCCGAAGGGAACGCGGGCCTCCAGAGAGTTGACAGAGATGCAGCGGTCTGCGCGGAGCACGTCGTAAACATTGATTTCACGAATCCGCTTCTCGGCTTCCTTCTGGAAGGCGTCTGCGCTCGGGGCAAAATCGGTATATTTGTAGCCAAACAGCTCGTCGGAGATTTCACCGGTCAGGATGACACGGATGTCGGTGTTCTCGTGAATCCACTTGCAGACAAGATACATGCCGATGGAAGCGCGGATGGTGGTGATGTCAAAGGTTCCGAGTGCGGCGACAACCGGCTCCAGAGCATTGATCACATCGTCACGTGTGATGATGACCTCGTGATGATTGGAATGAATGTACTCCGCAACCTGTCTCGCATATTTCAGATCGATGGCATCGATGTCCATGCCGATGGAGAAGGTCTCCAGAGGCTTGTCCATCAGCTTTGCGGCAGCACCGCAGACAAGCGAAGAGTCAAGACCGCCGGAGAGCAGGTAGCCGACCGGAGCATCGGCATCGAGACGCTTCTCAATGCCGCGCATCAGCTTGTCATGGATGTTCACAGAAATGGTATCCAGATCATCTTGACTATAGTAGTCAACGTCGGCCATGTCACGATAAGTATGGAAGGAACCATCCTTATAATAGCAGCCGGGAGGGAACGGAAGGATCTTGTCACACAGCTCGATCAGGTTCTTCGGCTCCGAAGCAAAGACGATGACGCCATTTTTGTCATAGCCGTAATACAGAGGGCGGATTCCGATCGGGTCACGGGCGGCGATGTACTCGCCGGTGCGGCCGTCAAACAGGATCAGCGCATATTCCGCATCCAGAAGGCGGAACATATCTACGCCGTACTCTTCATATAAAGGAAGAAGGATCTCGCAGTCACTGTCCGAAACAAAAGTATAGCCGCGTCCCTTCAGGTATTCCTTCATCGGACGGAACCCGTAAATTTCGCCGTTGCAGACGACGTAGCTTCCATCTCTTTCGAAGGGCTGCATTCCCTCCGGCGTCAGTCCCATAATGGAGAGACGGTTGAAGCCGAGAAATCCCTTTCCGGTATCAATGAGTCTGGAATCGTCGGGGCCCCTGGAAATGGTCTTGGCAAGAGCCGCGGCAGCATCTTCTTTCCGCGCGGATGCACCGCAGTAACCTAAAATTGAGCACATAACATATTCTCCTTCTGAAATTATTCAAATAAAAAGAAGCGGCAAAGAGCTCGTCCTCACCGCTTCCGGATCCCTCCTGTGACGGAGCCGGCTTCCATATATATGGAAGGTGAGTACGCGACCTCTTTGCCGCTTCTTAATATCCCGCATTATTGCGCTGCGGAAAATAATTGTCAAGAGAAAGTCTCACAAAGAAAACAGGAAGATCTGCGTAAAAAAGGACAAAACGCAGAAGAATGTATTTTTGTATACAATCAAAAAGAAAAAGTGTTGACATGAAAAAAGCAATGTGATAAACCTACGTCCATAAAGCAAAGGCGCTTTGAGAGACAGAGAAACTGTCTTTCAAGGCGCTTTTTTGTTTTCCGCGATTCCGGGAAGCATGACATAAAGAGAATCATGGATGTCATGACACAAGAAAATCACGGATGGCATGAAAGAAAAAGGAGGATAGAGAATGGAAACAATGGGATCAATTCCTGAAATCTACGGAAGTCTCGTCTTCGGAGATCAGGTAATGAAGGAACGTCTGCCGAAGGACATCTATCGGGCGGTTCATAAGAGCATTAAGAATGGAAGCCATCTGGAGCTGGACGTTGCGAATACTGTCGCAGCAGTTATGAAGAACTGGGCGATTGAACGCGGCGCAACGCATTTCACTCACTGGTTCCAGCCGATGACCGGACTGACGGCAGAAAAGCATGACAGCTTCATTTCGCCGACTCCGGATGGAAAGGTCATCATGGAGTTCTCCGGAAAAGAGCTGGTAAAGGGCGAGCCTGATGCTTCCTCCTTCCCGTCCGGCGGTCTTCGCGCTACCTTTGAGGCAAGAGGCTATACTGCCTGGGATCCGTCTTCACCGGCATTTATCAAGGACGGAACGCTCTACATTCCGACAGCCTTCTGCTCCTATGGCGGACAGGCACTGGATAAGAAGACGCCGCTTCTTCGCTCCATGGAGGCTCTCTCCACAGAGGCAGTCAAGGTGCTGCACCTTCTGGGAAACGAAGAGGTGACGCATGTAGATACCACAGTAGGATCCGAGCAGGAGTATTTCCTGATCGACAAGGATATGTACCTCAAGCGTAAGGACCTGCTTCTGACCGGCCGCACGCTGATCGGCGCACCGGCTCCGAAGGGACAGGAGATGGAGGATCACTATTTTGGTGTTCTGAAGCCGAAGGTATCCGAATATATGCACGATCTGGATCAGGAGCTCTGGAAGCTCGGTGTTCCGGCCAAGACCAAGCACAACGAGGTTGCTCCCAGCCAGCATGAGCTTGCTCCTGTTTTTGAGACGGCCAATATCGCCGTGGATCACAACCAGCTGACCATGGAGATGATGAAGAAGGTTGCGGACAAGCACAACTACGCATGCCTTCTGCACGAGAAGCCGTTTGACGGAGTCAACGGCTCCGGCAAGCACAACAACTGGTCGATCATCACCGATACCGGCGAGAACCTTCTGGATCCCGGCAAAACACCTGCTGAGAACATTCAGTTCCTGGTCTTCCTGCTGGCAACCATCGCAGCAGTGGATGAGTATGCAGACCTGATGAGAGTCAGTGTTGCAACGGCAGGAAACGATCATCGTCTGGGCGCAAACGAGGCACCGCCGGCTGTCATTTCCGTCTTTGTCGGCGATGAGCTGGCAGAAGTTCTGAAGTCGATTGATGAGGGAACTGCCTTCAAGGGAACCGGAAAGAGCTCAATGAGCCTTGGAAGCGCAGTCCTTCCTCACATCATGAAGGATACGACCGACCGCAACCGTACGTCACCGTTTGCCTTCACCGGCAATAAGTTTGAGTTCCGTATGCCGGGCTCTTCCCTGTCGGTTGCAGACCCGAACATCGTCCTGAACACGGCAGTAGCGGAGAAGCTTGCTGAGATCTATGACGCTCTGAAGGACGTTAAGAAGAGAGAGATGGGCGACGAGGTCAAGAAGCTCTTAAAGAAGCTTCTGGATGCCCACAAGAAGGTTCTGTTCAATGGCAACGGCTACACGGATGAGTGGCTTGAGGAAGCAAAGAAGAGAGGCCTTGACAATCTGAAGTCTCTTCCGGATGCAATGCCGAGACTGGTTTCCGACAAAGCAGTTGCGCTGTTTACCAAGCATAAAGTCTTTACGGAGGAGGAGCTTCAGTCCAGATACGAAATCTTCCTGGAGAACTACTCCAAGACCATTCACATTGAGTCACTGACGATGCAGGAGATGGTTCGCAAGGACTTCACAAGCGGTCTTGTCAGCTACATGAAGGATGTCACGAACGAAGCTCTGAAGAAGAAGCAGCTTCTTCCTCAGCTGAAGTGCACCTACGAGGACGAGATCATCACTACTCTGGATGAAACCTCCGAGAAGATCAGCAAGTCTCTGGACAAGCTGAGCAAGGATACCCAGAAGGCCGAGAAGGAAACGGACGAGCTGAAGGCTGCGAAATTCTACCATGAAACCATTCTGGCAGATATGGATGTGCTCCGCTCCTCCGTTGATAAGGCAGAAGCAATCATTCCGGATGGCTATCTTCCTTATCCGACCTACGGAGAGATGCTGTTCTCACTTCGCTGATAAATTCATAAAAGGCGGTCCCGGTTCTGTCATAAAAACCGGGACTTGCTGTACAGGAAGCCAAGGAAGGGCGATGGCAATTCCTGATCCGGGATAAACGGACCAGGAATTGTTGCTGTACTGAAAAGCACAGACACAATATTCACCGGCACAACAAGTAAAGAGAATGAGAGAATATGAAAACATTACAGGAATCACAGGTAAGCCGAATGTATGAAGGACTGCAGGAAGAGCACGATGCCTGCGGAATCGGAACCATTGTCAACATCGACGGCCATCAGGATTATCAGGTTCTGGACGATGCACTTCATATCGTTGAGAAGCTGGAGCACCGCGCCGGCAAGGACGCAACCGGAAAGGTTGGCGACGGCGTCGGTATTCTGACCCAGATCAGCCATAAGTTCTTCAGAAAGGCAGCGGCAGCAGCCGGTATTACGCTTGGCGGAGAGCGTGAGTATGGCGTCGGAATGTTCTTTTTTCCGAATGACAGCTTAAAGCGCACCTTCGCAATGCGAATGCTGGAGGTCATCACCAGAAAGGACGGACTGGAGTTCCTTGGCTGGAGAAAGGTACCGGTTCATCCGGAAATTCTGGGTGATCTGGCAAAGGACTCGATGCCCTGCATCATGCAGTGTTTTATCGGAAAGCCCGAGGATGTGGAAAAGGGAATCGAATTCGACCGGAGACTCTATGTGGTCCGCCGCGAGTTTGAACAGAGCAGTGAGGACACCTACATCTGCTCCTTATCCTCCAGAACCATTGTTTACAAGGGAATGTTCCTTGTCATGCAGCTTCGAAAGTTCTACGACGACCTGCAGGATCGGGATTATGAAACCGCGATTGCCATCGTGCACTCCCGGTTCTCCACCAACACAACCCCGTCCTGGAACCGCGCACATCCGTACCGTATGATCGCGCATAACGGCGAGATCAATACCATCCGCGGCAACAGCGACCGTATGCTGGCCCGTGAAGAGACCATGTCCTCGCCGGTCATGGAGAAGGACATTGATAAGATTTTCCCGGTCATTGCGGAGAAGGGATCCGACTCTGCGATGCTGGACAACACGCTGGAATTCCTGTACATGAACGGGATGCCGCTTCCGCTTGCCATGATGGTCATCATACCGGAGCCGTGGAAGAACAACCGCTTCATGGAGCAGGACAAAAAGGATTTCTACCACTACTATGCAACAATGATGGAGCCCTGGGATGGCCCTGCGGCAATCCTGTTCTCCGATGGCGATGTGGTGGGCGCGACCCTGGACCGCAACGGACTTCGTCCCTCCCGCTACTACATCACAGATGACAACCGTCTGATTCTGGCCTCGGAGGTCGGCGTTCTCGACATTGCACCGCAGCATATCGTGAAGAAGTCGCGCCTGGAGCCGGGCCGCATCCTTCTTGTGGATACGAAGCAGAAAAAGATCATTTCGGACGAGGAGTGCAAGAGCCTTTATGCAGGACGTGAGCCGTACGGTGAGTGGCTGGACGGCAACCTGCTGCATCTGTCCGGACTTGCCATCCCGAACAAAAAAATACCGACCCACGATCAGGAGCTTCGCGACAAGCTCTATAAGGTTTTCGGCTACACCTACGAGGACGTGCGGGATGACATCCTCCCGATGGCAGAAAACGGTGTGGAGCCCACGGCCTCGATGGGACATGATGTTCCGCTTGCCGTGCTCTCCAGACAGCACCAGCTGCTGTTCAATTATTTCAAGCAGCTGTTTGCCCAGGTTACCAATCCCCCGATCGACTCCCTGCGCGAGAAGGTGGTCACGGACACCACGGTTTACATCGGCTCCGATGGAGACCTTCTGAATGAAAAGGCGGAGAACTGCCGCGTGCTGGAGGTCAATCACCCGATTCTGACCGGCGTCGATCTGATGAAGATCCGCTCCCTGGATCAGCCGGGCTTCCATACGGAAACCATCTCGCTTCTTTATTACAAGAACACCTCTCTGGAGCGCGCACTGGAGCAGCTGAACATCGCTGTCGACCGTGCGGCAGCGGAAGGGAAGAACATTATTATTCTGTCGGACCGCGGCGTGGATGAAAACCACGTGCCGATGCCGTCTCTTCTGGCAGTGTCCTCCGTGGAGCAGCATCTGGTCCGGACGAAGAAGAGAACAAAGGTATCCATTGTTCTGGAATCCGGAGAGCCGAGAGATGTGCACCAGATTGCAACGCTGCTTGGCTTTGGCGCCCGCGCAATCAACCCGTATCTTGCCCATGAGTGCATTGCCGAGCTGATTGACAAGGGAATTCTGGACAAGGATTATCATACGGCCATCGAGGATTACAACAAGGCGCTTCTCTCCGGTGTCGTAAAGATTGCAGCGAAAATGGGAATTTCCACCGTCCAGTCCTATCAGTCTGCGCGCATCTTTGAGGCAGTGGGGCTTTCGAAGGAAGTGATCGACCGCTATTTTACCGGAACGGTTTCCAGAGTCGGCGGAATCGGTATCCGGGAAATTGAGGAGGGAGTTGCCTTCCGTCATGATCATGCCTTTGATCCGCTTGGACTTGGAACGGATACCACGCTCGACAGCGTCGGCTTCCATTATTTAAGAAGCGGCAAGGACAAGGAGGATCATCTTTACAATCCGGAGACCATCATCAATCTGCAGCAGGCAGTCCGGAAGGGCGACTATGCGCAGTTCAAGACTTACACCGGAATGGTGGATGACAGCAAGCGCCCGCATACGCTTCGCGGCCTGATGGATTTTGTCCCGCAGAATCCTCCGGTTCCGATCGAAGAGGTGGAGCCTGTTGAGGAGATCGTAAAGCGTTTCAAAACAGGTGCGATGTCCTATGGCTCGATTTCGCAGGAAGCGCATGAGACGATGGCAATCGCCATGAACCGCCTTGGCGGAAAGTCCAATACCGGCGAGGGCGGCGAGGATCCGTCAAGATTCGGAACCGAGCGGAATTCTGCCATCAAGCAGGTGGCCTCCGGCCGCTTCGGAGTGACCTCGGAGTACCTGAACAGCGCCGTGGAGATCCAGATCAAAATGGCACAGGGTGCAAAGCCCGGTGAAGGCGGCCACCTTCCCGGAAAGAAGGTCTATCCCTGGGTTGCAAGAACCCGCTATTCCACGCCCGGCGTTTCTCTGATTTCGCCGCCGCCGCACCATGACATTTATTCGATCGAGGATCTGGCACAGCTGATCTATGACCTGAAGAATGCAAACCGTTATGCAAGAATTGCCGTAAAGCTGGTTTCGGAAGCCGGAGTCGGCACGATTGCAAGCGGCGTGGCAAAGGCAGGTGCCCAGGTCATTCTGATTTCCGGCTATGACGGAGGAACGGGAGCAGCTCCGGTTTCGTCCATTCACAATGCCGGCCTTCCGTGGGAGCTCGGCGTTGCGGAAGCACATCAGTCCCTCCTGCAGAATGGTCTTCGCGACCGCGTCTGCATTGAGACGGACGGCAAGCTTATGAGCGGCCGGGATGTCGCAATCGCTGCCCTCCTTGGAGCGGAGGAATTCGGCTTTGCAACGGCACCGCTTGTCTGCATGGGCTGTATGATGATGCGCGTGTGCAGCAAGGATACCTGCCCTGTCGGCATTGCAACGCAGAACGAAGCACTGCGCAGACGCTTTGCCGGAAAGCCGGAATACGTCATGAACTTCATGCGATTTATTGCAGAGGAGCTTCGTGAGATCATGGCTTCCCTCGGCTTCCGAAGTGTGGCGGAAATGGTTGGCCGCACCGACTGCCTGAAGAAGAAGGACAACCTGATCACGGAACGCGCAGAGGAGGTGGATCTCTCCGGAATCCTGAATCCTTCCTATGCACATGCGGAGCATTCGCATTTTGACAGAGAGCACATTTATGACTTCCATCTTGAGAAAACAAAGGATGAGGCAGTTCTGCTTCCGGCCTTTGCCGAGACCCTGAAGAAGGCACAGATTGAGGCGCCCAAGGCAGATCCTCTGGCGGTGACAACGTATGCGGGAACCGGAAAGGGACCTGCGCTTCGCACCGAGGTGGAGAAGAAGAGCGCGGCCTCAAAGGCGGAGAAGATGACGGTGTCTCTTAAGGTGTCCAGCACAGACCGGTCCTTCGGAACCATCCTCGGATCGGATATCACCAGAGTGTTCGGCAGCAATCTTGCAGAGGATACCTTTGTGGTGAATGCGGAAGGCGGCGGCGGACAGTCCTTTGGAGCCTTTATTCCGAAGGGACTTACCATCCGGCTTACGGGTGATGCAAACGATGGCTTCGGAAAGGGCCTCTCCGGCGGAAAGCTGGTTGTGGTTCCTGCCGGGAAGTCACCGTTCCGGGCATCGGAGAATATCATTGTCGGCAACGTGGCATTGTACGGAGCAACGGCAGGAAAGGCCTACATCTGCGGCATTGCCGGTGAGCGCTTCTGCGTTCGAAACTCCGGTGCGGTTGCAGTAGCGGAAGGCTGCGGTGACCACGGACTTGAGTATATGACGGGAGGACGGGCAGTCATCCTCGGACCTACCGGCAAGAATTTCGCAGCAGGTATGTCTGGCGGAATCGCGTATGTTCTCGACCGAGATCACACGCTGTATCGCCGGATGAACAAGGATATGGATTCTCTTCAGGAAGTGACGGATAAGTATGACATTGCGGAGCTAAAGGAGATCCTGAGCGATTATGTAAAAGAGACGGGATCGAAGCTTGCGTCTGAGATTCTGGAGAACTTTGGCAGTGCGGTTTCGGATTTCAAGAAGATCGTTCCGAATGATTATCAGAAGATGCTGGCTGCAATCAGCAAATATGAGGAGCAGGGCATATCGCATGACAATGCGGTCCTGGAAGCATTTGAGGAGGTGACCGCATAATGGGCAAGCCGACTGGATTTCTGGAATTTGAACGTAAGAATAACACGGACGTTCCGGTAGAGGAGCGTCTTACGAATTTTAAAGAGTTTCATCGTCCCCTTTCCGAGGAGGAAAGGAGAAAGCAGGGAGCACGCTGCATGAACTGCGGCGTTCCGCTGTGCCAGTCTGCGATGAAGCTCTCCGGGATGGTGACCGGGTGTCCGCTGCACAATCTGATTCCGGAATGGAATGACCAGATCTATCACGGACATGACGAGCATGCATTTTCCCGCCTGATCAAGACGAGCAATTTTCCGGAGTTTACCGGAAGAGTGTGTCCTGCACTGTGCGAGAAGGCGTGCATCAACGGTGAGTACGGAGAACCGGTTGCGGTTCATGACAATGAGCTTTTTGTGATTGAGACTGCATATGCAAACGGATTTATCAAGCCGAGAATCCCTGCGATCCGAAGCGGCAAGAGGGTTGCTGTCATCGGCAGCGGTCCGTCCGGACTTGCGGCAGCGGATGAGCTCAATCACAGAGGTCATCTCGTTACAGTTTATGAAAGAGAGAACCGGATCGGCGGGCTTCTCATGTACGGAATTCCGAACATGAAGCTCGATAAGAGCGTCATATACCGCCGCCAGAAGCTGATGGAAGCAGAGGGCGTGGAGTTTAAAACCGGTGTGAATGTCGGAGAGGATATCTCCGCAAAGGAGCTTCTGGATTCCTATGATGCTGTGGTTCTTGCCTGCGGCGCCAAGGAGGCACGCTCCCTTGCCGGTGCGGATCCGAACGAAATCAAGGGCATTTATTACGCAGTGGATTTCCTGACCTCCACAACCAGAAGCCTTCTGGATCAGGGACTCGATCCGGAAACCGGAAGCTGGAAGAATTCGGATTCCAGAGACGTGGAGACGTTTCTGAAGGGTAAGGATTTCATCAGTGCAAAAGGTAAGAATGTGGTTGTGGTCGGTGGAGGTGACACCGGCAATGACTGCATCGGCACGGTGATCCGGCACGGCTGCAAGTCGGTGACGGCTCTGGAGATGATGCCGAAGCCCCCGGCAGAACGGGCAGAATCCAATCCCTGGCCGGAGTGGCCGAAGGTTCTGAAGACCGATTATGGCCACGAAGAAGCTATTGACCGATTTGGTCATGATCCTCGCGTCTATGAAACCACCGTCAAGGAGTTCCATACCAATAAGAAGGGGGAGCTCAAGGAAATCGTGACGGCGAAGGTCCGCTTCGAGAACCGAAAAATGATGCTCGTTGAGGGCTCGGAGAAGACAATCCCCTGTGATCTTCTTCTGATTGCTGCCGGCTTTACCGGTGCACAGAAGTATACGGCAGCTGCCTTTGGTGTAGAGCTGACAGAGAGAAATGTCGTAAAAACAGCAGAGGATGCTTATGCAACCAATGTGCCGAAGGTCTTCACGGCCGGAGATATGCACCGCGGCCAGTCGCTCGTTGTCTGGGCGGTAGCCGAGGGAAGACACTGCGCTCATGATGTCGATGAATTCCTGATGGGATATTCCAACATGCGCGAAGCGTAAGAAGCGGAATCTCACAAACAGAGTGTGAAATAAAAGGGATTTTTCGTGAATTTTGAGACTTGCACCGGATTGTATGCAAGTATACAATAACGGATATCTTAAAGAGCTGTGATGCTCTGCAGGAATTCCATCAGAAGGAATAACGTCAGCAAAGGGGCTGAGATCCGGAGTGCTTCCGGGTTTCGGCTCCTTTTTTGTCTGATCACGGACGGGTTTGATCTTTGATGAGTCTTTGCAGATGAGAACGCAGCGAGAGAGGAGAGAGAGTATGGAAATCAATGTAAGTACTGTTGCATGGGTACTCATCGCTTCGGCGCTGATCTATTTCATGCAGGCCGGGTTTGCACTATGTGAGGCCGGTTTGACGAGGGCCAAGAACACCGGCAACATCCTGATGAAGAATATGATGGACTTCTGCATCGGAACGCCCTGCTACTGGCTGGTAGGCTTCGGCCTGATGTTCGGAAGCACAGCTCCCATCATCGGACGCCTGGATCCTTTGATTCGCGGCACCTATGATGCCACGAACAGTGTGGTTCCGCAGACCATGCCGCTTTGGTGCTATGTCATCTTCCAGACGGTGTTCTGCGCAACGGCAGCAACCATCGTTTCCGGATCCATGGCAGAGCGGACGAACTTCAAGGCCTACTGTGTCTATTCCGCAATCATTTCCCTTCTGGTTTATCCGATCGGCGGACACTGGGCATGGGGCGGCGGCTGGCTGTCGACCCTTGGCTTCCACGATTTTGCAGGCTCTGCAGTTGTTCATAACGTCGGCGGCGTGATTGCCTGCCTCGGCGCAGCAATGTTAGGACCCCGTATCGGCAAGTATGACAAGAACGGAAAGGCCAAGGCAATCCCCGGTCATAACCTGACGGCAGCAGCGCTCGGCGTATTTATTCTCTGGTTCTGCTGGTTTGGTTTCAACGGCGGCTCAACGGCAGCGATGGCTACCGCAGACGATGCCATCAATGCCTCCAACGCCTTTATGACAACGAACCTTGCTGCAGCGGTTGCAACCTGTGTCACGATGGTTTTCACCTGGGTTCGTTACGGAAAGCCGGATGTTTCCATGACACTCAACGGTGCACTGGCCGGCCTTGTGGCAATCACGGCAGGCTGCGACTGTGTAAGCCCTGTAGGTGCCTTCTTCATCGGAGTGGTCGCCGGGTTCCTTGTGGTTCTTTCCGTTGAGTTCTTCGATAACATCGCCAAAATTGATGATCCGGTCGGCGCAGTTTCTGTTCACATGGCGAACGGCATCTGGGGCACCATTGCAGTGGGACTCTTCTCAACCGGTGCAGACGGCGTCGGAAAGGGACTTTTCTACGGCGGCGGCGTTTTCCAGCTTGGCGTACAGGTCCTTGGAATTATCGCCATTGATGCTTATGTTCTTGTGGTAATGTTCATTGCCTTCAAGATCATCGACAAGACGATTGGTCTGCGTGTTCCCGCTCAGGTGGAAATTGACGGACTTGATATCCATGAGCATGGCCTTGCAAGCGCTTATTCCGGCTTTGCCATTGCGGATATTACCAACATGGATATGGACATCAATGACAACACAGATCTTGGTGAGGAGGATGTGACCAGGGCCTCTGAGGCGCAGCAGAACGCTGCCGTCAAGGTGGTGCAGGAGCCTTCCCTTGTTCCTTCGCTGGACACCGGCATGCACAAGATTTCCATTATCTGCCGTCTGTCGAAGTTTGATGAGCTGAAGAAGGCACTGAATGAGCTCGGTGTAACCGGCATGACCATGACGCAGGTGATGGGCTGCGGCATTCAGAAGGGCTCTACCGAACGCTATCGCGGCGCAATTGTGGATTCCACCCTTCTTCCGAAGGTAAAGGTTGAGGTTATCGTTTCCAAGATTCCGGTAGAAAAGGTCATCGCGGCAGCGAAGAAGGCTCTGTATACCGGTCACATCGGAGATGGCAAGATCTTTGTCTACAACGTAGCGAAGGTCGTCAAGGTCCGCACCGGCGAAGAGGACTTCGCGGCACTTCAGGACGTGGAATAAAGAGATCGTTACAGAATTTACGGAATTACATTTCATACGGAATCTTATCGGATTGCTGCCGGAGTGGCTCCGGCAGTGCCGATATCTTTCATAAAGGGCAACTGCGCAAACCTTCCTCCGCGTGGCTGCCCTTCCTTTGTGAGCGATGTGAGGTTACTGTTCACACCCTGTAAAAACAGAATAAACGAATGAAATTTGTCAAACCAAGTCGTATCATAACCAGATTTTAAGTTCAGGAGGGCTTTTTACGTGCATTATATATGGAAGACCAAAGCAAAGCCTGCTGAAGAACCTGCAGATTACGAGAAACTTTACAAGAAGCTTCTCCGTAAATCGGAAGTCCAGGAAAATCCTGAACAG
>Ga0129310_1002436_pt1 | contig 13861 bp, 15 predicted proteins | sample Go1ome_2_FD_94433 | JGI IMG/M metagenome (GOLD analysis project Ga0129310, IMG submission 94433) | Western lowland gorrila individual fecal microbial communities from Wisconsin, USA - Go1022A metagenome | ecosystem: Host-associated > Mammals > Digestive system > Large intestine > Fecal | place...
CCCAGCACCTTGTCGGCATCCTCGCTCTTGGCCGTGAGAAGGATAATGGGCACGTTGCAGTGCTCCCGCAGCTTCGCAGTGGCCCGGATACCGTCCAGATTGGGCATCATCACATCCATTAGAATGAGATGGATGTCGTTTTCCTCCACCGCCTTCAGAGCCTGCGCACCATCATAGGCGGCCAGGGTGCGGTAGCCCTCGCTGGTGAGATAGATCTCCAGGGCGGAGACAATGTCCCGGTCGTCGTCACAGATGAGAATGGTATACATGCAATCACCTCATATTCCACAGTATAGATACCGATCTTTAAATGGAACGGGGGAAAAGTTTTAAGAAGTATTTAAATCCTCTGCCAGTATAACACAAAAGAGCAAAAATTTCCCGCCGCAAGAATGTCTGGGGCTCCCCGACCGATCGCGGAGGGCACGGACCCCGCACAGAAAAAGCAGCCAGCGGCCTGTGCCGCTGGCTGCGAATCGCAAATTCTTTTTTCTGCTCTTCCGGCGGGGCCGGTTTCGAACCCGCCCGCAAAAAACAGTTATGTCAGACCGAACCAGATGCCTCCGGTCCCATCGCCGCTGTTTCCGCGCGCAATTTTAGGCGCTGTATCAGAGATTTACACCTGGAACACCGCACAGCCTTCCAACGTCCCTTCCGGGAAAACTTTGCCGGAAAATGCGGGAGCCGGGTTTTCCACCAGATAGGTTTTCGCATATTCGCCGCTGTCAGCCGTAAAAATGGACTGATCCATCGTCACGGCCTTGTTTTCCTCGGTGGAGTGAACAGACGGACGCGGCTTCGCCGCAATGTACTCCATCGTGCCGCCCTTCTGTTCCTCTGTCAGTTTCCGATCAGAAAGTCCAGAATATTCCATGCGTCGTCGGTCTGCTGCTTATAGAGCTCCGTATAGCCGCAGCGGGTGCAGGTGATGGTGGTAAATTTTTTGTTTTGAATGTCGAACACCTTGGCAAAATTGCCGCCGGTGGCCTGGAACTGGTCGTGCTCATAGGTGGTGCATCCGCACTTGGGGCAGGTATACAGCTTTTGCTCCACGGGAAATTCCTCCTTTTTTCCGCAGGGGGCGTTTGTTCCGCTGTGGCGTTCCGGGCGGCGGGGCCCCACCCGGGACGCCACAGCGGAACACGCAATGTTTAGTTTATATTTTACACCCAAAACCTTGCACTGGGAAGATAAAAAATGCTAAAATATTTCTTAAGCGGAAATGGAGGGCTGTTTTAATGAATTGGCAAGTAGCGCCGGGTGATGTGCGGGCATTGCTGGCGGGGCTGGCCGAAGAGGTATGGGGACTCGTCCCTCTGCCGGAGATCGCCGCCCTGCCCGGGGGCAAACCCTGGTTTCCCGCCCGGCCAGACTGCCGGTTCAGCCTGAGTCACGCCGGGGAACTGGGGATGTGCGCGGTGTCGGAGCGAACCGTGGGGGCCGACGTAGAGCGGCTCCGGCCCCGGCGGGTGAGCCTTCCCCGATATGTTCTGGATGACCGGGAATTTGACTGGTTCTCTGCCAGGGGCCGCACCTGGACCGACTTCTATACCCTTTGGACCATGAAGGAGGCCCGCGTCAAGTGCACCGGGGAGGGACTGCGCCGCCCGGCCCGGGAGATCCCCGTGCCCCTGCTCCTCCCCGGGGAACGCTCCTTTTGGGAGGGATTCCTCTTCACAGCTCTGGCCGGACCGGACTGGCGCGGAGCCGTGTGCGAAGAATTTCTGCCCGGAGAATGAATGGTCAAAAAGTCCGCTTTTCTCTGTTCACCGGCACGGATCCGGATTATAATCAAAGTAAGAGATCAATCGCCCCGCACGTAATGGGGGACAATCGGGAAGACAGGGTGATGGATGTGTACTATATCGGAATCGACCTGGGCGGCACCAACGTGGCCGCCGGACTGACGGACGAGACGGGCCGTCTGCTGGGCAAGTTCAGCCGCCCCACGCCCCGGGGCGCCGAAGCGGTGGCGGACGCCATTGCGCAGGCCGCCAGGGAGGCCTGCCGCGCCGCCGGGATCGCCACAGAGACGGCCCGGTCTGTGGGCGTGGCCTCTCCCGGCTCCATCGATCCGGCGGCGGGAGTGGTGGAGCATGCTTTCAATCTGGGGCTGGATCATGTGTCTCTGGCCCAACTGGTGGAGGAGCGCCTCTCCCTGCCCGCCCTGCTGGAAAATGACGCCAACGCCGCCGCCCTGGGGGAGTTCGCCGCCGGAGCCGGAAAGCCCTTCCGCTCCCTGGTGGCCGTGACGCTGGGCACCGGCGTGGGTTCCGGGGCCGTGCTGGACGGCAGGCTCTTCACCGGCTTCAACTACGCCGGAATGGAGGCCGGGCACATGGTCACCCACCGGGGCGGTCGGGAATGCACCTGCGGCCGCCGGGGCTGCTGGGAGACCTACGCCTCGGCCACCGGCCTCATCCGCTCCACCCGGGAGGCGATGCAGGCCCATCCTGAGAGCGGCCTGTGGCGCTTTGCCCCCACGCTGGAGACAGTAGACGGCAAAACAGCCTTTGACGCCGCCCAGGCGGGGGACGCCGCCGCCCGGGGCGTGGTGGAGGCGTATACCGCCGACCTGGCCTGCGGAATCATCAACCTCATTCACCTCTTCCAGCCGGAGGTCCTCTGTGTGGGCGGCGGCGTGGCCAAACAGGGAGACTATCTGCTGGGCCCCGTCCGCGCGCTGGCGGACCGGGAGGAATTCACCCGGGACGCCGCCCGTCGGACCCGGATCTGCACCGCGGAGCTGGGCAACGACGCCGGCATCATCGGGGCCGCCCTTCTCCCGCTTTACCGCTGAACTCACTCAGCAGGGGGAAAAGCCATCCTCCTCCGGCGGGACGGAAGGCTTTTTCTCCGCAGGCCAGAGGGCCAGGGACGCTCCGTAGAGCACCGCGGCCGCGACCGCGATGGCCTGGATCTTGTTTTCCGTCAGCCAGGGACCGTACTTTTCCCAGAGGGGATACCCTTTCCCGGCGCACAGCTTCTCCGCGGCATAAACCGCCGCGACTGCGATGACCACACATACCGCAAGACGGGTCATCCCGTCGCTCTGAATTTGCTCCGGCTTCAATGCCACCGCCTCCCTTCCATTTATATATAGCGTAGGACAGGTCGGAATAGAAGCGGGATCATTCTGGAAGAAAAAGGATGGCTTTTCTTGCGCAAAGCGTGGAAACCTGTTATACTGGTGCGGCAATCCAAAAAACTGAGGTGAGATTATGGGAGAAAACTTTTACGAGCAGGAGCGGCGGCAGGAGCTTGGCGTGGCTGGAGAGAGCGTGGGCCGCTATACCGCCAAGACCTTTCTTCTGATGTTCCTGGGGCTGCTGGTGACTTTTGCGGTGTCCTTCGGCAGTTACGCCACCGGGGCCATTTTCTATGTCTTTTCCATTCCGGGCATCCAGCTGATTCTTCTGGCGGCGGAGCTGGCGGTGGTGATCGGCATGACCGCGTTCCTCCACCGCATTTCGTCCGGAACGGCCACCGTGTTCTTTTTCCTCTATGCCATTCTCAACGGGCTGGTCTTTTCCGCTTATTTTCTGATTTTTGAGCTGCCCAGTCTGATTCTGGTCTTTGCGGCCACCGCTCTCTACTTCGGCGGCATGGCGGTATTCGGATACTTCACCGGCATCGACCTCTCCCGGATGCGCACGGTGCTCGTCGGAGGGCTCATTTTCCTGATCATCGCCAATCTGCTGATGCTCCTCATCCCGGGCCTGGCGGCCATGGACCGGTTGGCCTGTACCATCGGGCTTATTATTTTCCTGGGCTTCACCGCCTACGACACCCAGAAGATCAAAGCCCTCTACACCTATTACAGCCGTGACGAGATTGTCCTGCGCAAGGCGAGCATCTACTCCGCCCTGCAACTCTATCTGGACTTTGTCAATCTGTTCCTCTATGTGCTGCGGATTTTTGGTAAACGGCGGGACTGAGCCAAACTGGCGGCAACATTTTTGAGACCAAAAAGGCGCCCGGATCCTCTGTGAGGATCCGGGCGCCTTTTCTTTATCCCGGGAAAAATTTCTCCTTGTATCCCATGAAGAAGATGAACAGGATCATCACCGGCACGATCCACTTCATGTAAAAGCGCAGCGCCTTGGGAAAGCGCAGGCCCTTGCCGGCATTGGCCTCCTCCAGAAAATTGTCCCAGCCCCAGCCCCGCTTGGCCACGCAGAACAGCAGGTAGAGCAGAGAGCCCAGAGGAAGGAGGTTGTTGCTGAGGATAAAGTCCTCAAAGTCCAGGATATTGCCGCCCAGCAGCTGTACCCCGCTCCACAGGTTGAAGCCCAGCAGGCAGGGCAGAGAGAGCACAAAGATCAGCGGCAGATTCACCGCCACAGACTTGCCGCGGCTCCACCCCCACTTGTCCATGGGGAAGGAGATGATGTTCTCAAACACGGCAATGACCGTGGAGAGGGCGGCAAACGTCATGAACAGGAAGAACAGCGCCCCCCACAGCCGCCCGCCGGGCATGGCGTTGAAAATATTCGGCAGTGTGACAAAGATGAGGGAGGGCCCGGCATCGGGAGTGACTCCGAACGCGAAGGCGGACGGGAAAATGATGAGGCCCGCCACAAAGGCCACAAAGGTGTCCAGGACGGTCACATTCAGCGCCTCGCCCAGCAGGCGGCGCTCCCGGTCAATGTAGCTTCCGAAAATGGCCATGGCCCCAATGCCCAGAGAGAGGGTGAAGAAGGCCTGCCCCATGGCGGCGAAGATCACCTCGCCCCAGCCGTACTCCGCCAGCTTGCCGAAGTCCGGCTTGAGATAGAACTCCAGACCCTTCCCCGCCCCGGGGAGACTGACCGCCCGCACCGCCAGCACCACCAGCAGCGCCAGCAGACAGAGCATCATCCCCTTTGTGACCTTCTCCACGCCGTTTTGCAGACCCTTGGCACACACGCCCATGCAGATCAGCACCACCAGGATCATGAAGATCAGCATCACGCCGGGATCGCCCAGCATTCCGTTAAAGGTGTTTCCCACCCCCGCGGCATCCAGCCCCACGAAGTCGCCTTTTCCCATCTTCACAAAGTAGAGCAGCATCCAGCCGGCCACCGTGGTGTAGAACATCATGAGCATATAGTTCCCCGCCATGCCGAACCAGCTGTACCAGTGCCACCTTGTCCCCCTGGGCTCCAAAACATGGAAGGACACGGCGATACTCTTCCGGCTGGCCCGTCCCACGGCAAACTCCATGGTCATGATGGGCAGCCCCATCACCGCCAGGAAGAACAGGTAGATCAGTACAAAGGCCGCCCCGCCGTATTTTCCTACGATATACGGAAACCGCCATACGTTTCCCAGTCCGATGGCGCATCCGGCCGAGATCAGGACAAAGCCCAGCCGGGAGGCAAACGTCTCTCGCTCTTTCAACAAAACTCCCCCTTTGGAATTTCCAATTACAGCTCATCATACAGGAAAGCGTCTATTTTGTCAAAAACTTTCGTTTTCTTCCATCGCCCCTACAAAAAGCAAATCTCCTTTTTGTGGTTTCCGCTGATTTTATTTTCTCTGCTTGACTGAACAGAAAAAATAAGGTACAATTTTCATGTGATGCATGATGCGTTGTGTTTTGTTCTCTGTGTTAAAGTCCTGCGCCTTCCGAAATCCGTGAAAAAAGCGGATGCACTCCCCCTGTTCCCCGGCCTCTTCGGCCGGATCAACCATGAAGCAGAAATGAGAAGGGAGACTGAGCATGAGTACACAGCAAGAAACAAAAAAGGCAACCGACACCCATTTTGGTTCCCGTTGGGGATTTATTCTGGCGGCGGTGGGTTCCGCTGTGGGCATGGCCAACGTCTGGGGCTTCCCGGCTAAAATGGGAAGCAACGGCGGCAGTACGTTCCTGGTGGCATATTTAATTTTTATTGTTTTGTTTAGCTTTGTGGGCCTGTCCGCCGAATACGCCATTGGCCGGAGGGCCAGAACGGGCACTCTGGGCTCCTATCAGCTGGCCTGGTCCGGCCGCGGCCAGAAGGCCGGCAAAGTCGGCGGGCTGGTGGGCTGGCTGCCCCTTGCAGGCTCCATGTGTATCGCCATCGGTTACGCATGCATTATTTCCTATGTGCTGAAGGCATTTGTCAACTCCATGACCGGCTCACTGATGACCGCAAATCCGGCCGAGTGGTTTGAATCCATTGCCATGGTTGGGTATTCTGTAGTACCTTTCCATGTGGTTATTGTTGTCGGAACGCTGCTGACCCTCCTGCTGGGCGCAGACAGCATTGAAAAAAGCAACAAGATCATGATGCCCGTGTTCTTTATCATTTTTATCGTCCTGGCCATCCGGGTGGCCATGCTTCCCGGCTCCGCGGAAGGCTATAAATTTATGTTCTCCCCCCGCTGGGAGGCGTTGGCCGATCCAATGGTCTGGATCTGGGCCATGGGACAGGCGTTCTTCTCCCTCTCCATCACGGGCAGCGGCATGATTGTCTACGGAGCCTATCTGGATGACGGCGAAGACGTGGTGGGGGTGGCCAAGCAGACCGCCCTGTTTGATACCATCGCCGCGCTGGTGGCCGCGCTGGTCATCATTCCGGCCTGCTTTGCCTACAATCTGGATGTGGGAGCCGGCCCGTCCCTGCTGTTCATTACCCTGCCCAGCATTTTGCAGGACATCCCCTTGGGCCGCCTGTTCGCCATTATTCTATACACCGCCATGGTGTTTGCCGGCGTCAGCTCCCTGCAGAACATGTTTGAGGTGGTAGGCGAATCCCTGATGCACAAGTTCCCAAAAATCAACCGCAAGATCGTGCTGGCTCTGCTGTGCGTCATCTGCCTGGGCATCGGAGTAAATATGGAGCCCATCTTCAAATGGGGGCCCTGGATGGATCTTGTTTCCATTTACATCATTCCCATCGGCGCCACCCTTGGCGCGGTCTCCTGGTTCTGGGTCATGAAAAAAGAAGATCTGATGGCCGAGATCAACAAGGGCGCCAAAAAGCCCCATGGGGATCTCTGGTATAATGTCGGCCGTTTTGTCTATGTCCCCTGTGCCGCCATTCTCTGTATCGTAGCCCTCTTCATGAAGGTCGCGTTTTAACGCAGATCAGCAGGGCAGGCGGGTCGTCCCGCCCGCTCCGCTTTTCAGAAGATGAACAAGTCCCCCCGGCAGCACCCGCTGCCGGGGGGACTTGTCAATGCTCTGCCGAAACGCCGGATCCCACGTTCTCTTTGACCAGGCGGCTTTGGTAGAGAAACGCCACCACCAGATCCAGAGCGCCTGCGGCATAGTAGGCGTTTTCATCTTTCATGGGAAGCAGTCCATACAGCAGAAAGAAGGCGGAGGTAAACAGCGCAGCACAGCAGACACTGCCCGTGCGCCGATACAGTGTGCCCTGCAGGAAGCTCAGACCCAGCAGCCACACCGCAAAGGGGAGATACGCCTCGGCCCGCACCGGAAACCACGGCAGAAACAGCAGCGGCAGGAACCAGAGAGACGTGATAAGGCCGGTGGCCGCGGTGGCTTTCCAGCTCTTTCTGTCCTTTTCCAATGCAGGCTGAAGCACCCGTCTCCACCCCAGTTCCTGCGCCCCCAGAAGGAAAATGATCGGAAGCAGCCCCAGCAGCTTCTGTTCGCTCTTTTCCCCGGGACCGGCCATTCGCAGAAAGATCAGAAGCACATAATGAAGGCCCAGAAACTGCGCTGCCAGCAGCCAGTCCCGGGAGGGCTTGGGCTCTTTTTTCAGCCCTTCCCGCGCCTCTCCCGCAGTCATCCCGCCGATGATGGGCCCCGCACACCCCAGGGCCAGGAGCAAGTACCGCACCGGCCCCCGCCACCACCCGGGCGACGCCCCCTCCAGCCAGATGAGAATGACAAAACACGGATAGCTGAGAAAAAAACTCCACAAAAGGAATCGTTTCGTCGTCGGATTCACTGGATCCCCCTCCTGTCCTCACATTTTACTATGCATCACGCATCAAGTATAGCAATGATCCCATATTCTGTCAAGGACAGAAAACCGCCGCTCTCGTATAAACGAGAGCGGCGGTTCCTGCTTCTTCCTCTCAGGCTCCAAATGCGGACCCGTGCTGGGTAAACCAATCGGCCGCGCTCTGATAATGCAGCCGCATCTCCTGCTCCAGGCCCTTCTGATCTCCGTTGCGGCAGCATTCATAGATCTTCTGATGCTCCGCCATACTCTCCGAGCGCTGCGCGCCGCCCGTCTGAGACAGACGGACCAGCATCTCAAACAGAACGGTGTACTGATGGTAGGTGTGATCCAGATGCCGGTTCCCGCCACAGGTAAAAAAGGCCTGATGGAACTGGCGGTCCAGCAGAATATAGTCCTCAATCGTGCGCACATTTTTCTGCTTTTCCACCACCCGCGCTAAAATTGCAGCCAGCTCCCCCAGACGCTCCTCCCGGGCTGCCGCCTGGATAGCGCCTTGAGTCAGGATCATGACCACTTCATTGACTTCCAAAGCAAACGACAGGTCGAACGAGATCACCCGCGCTCCGCCGTTGGTGATATTGTCCAGCAGCCCATCCAGATACAGGTGATTGATGGCGTCACGAACGGGGGTGGAGCTGACGCCAAATTTCTGCTGAAGCTCCCGATTGACCAGTTTTTCTCCAAAGCTGATCCGGTGGGTGATAATATCTTCCTTCAGCCGTTCATAAATTTGATCGCTGAGCGTCTGCTTCATCAGCGGCTCAGCCTCTTTTGAAGCGGCCGATCTGTTCTTTTTTGTGTCCATAGTTTTCACTACCCATTCCCTTTTGGTTCTATCTTTATTATTTTATCACAGTTTTTTTTGCTTAGCAAGAAAAGCCGTTTTTCGACATCACCTCTTTTTTTCCTCCTTCTAAAATGCATAGTTTTTATACCCCTGATTTGTGTAGACTATCCAAAAAAGTGGAAAAGTCAAAAAACTTTTTAAAACACCTTGCAAAGTGCGGCCGCCCTTGTTATAATGCAGATACTGCATGACGCATCACGCATTACGCATCCAAGAATCTTGAAAATTGAAATGGAGGAAACGAACATGTTAGACAAGAGATATCCCGCTGAGCCCTTCCGTATCAAGTCCGTTGAGACCGTTAAGATGAACACCCGCGCCGAGCGGGAGGAAATTGCCAAGAAGGCCGGCTACAACACCTTCCTGATCAATTCTGAGGATGTCTATATCGACCTGCTCACCGACTCCGGCACCAACGCCATGAGCGACAAGCAGTGGGGCGGCCTGATGCAGGGTGACGAAGCCTATGCCGGCAGCCGCAACTGGTTCCATCTGGAGTCCACCGTGCAGGAGCTCTTCGGCTTCAAGCACGTCATCCCCACCCATCAGGGCCGCGGCGCCGAGAACATCCTCGGCCACATCGCCATCAAACCCGGCCAGTATGTGCCCGGCAACATGTACTTCACCACCACCCGCTTCCATCAGGAGGCCAACGGCGGTATTTTCCGGGACATCATCATCGACGAGGCCCACGACGCCACCATCAACCTCCCCTTCAAGGGCAATGTGGATCTGAAGAAGGTCCAGGCCCTGATCGACGAGGTGGGCGCCGAGAATATCGCCTATCTGTGTGTGGCCGTCACCGTCAACCTGGCCGGCGGTCAGCCCGTGTCCATGCAGAACCTGCGCGACGTGTCCGCCCTCTGCAAAAAGCACGGCATCAAGATGTTCATGGACGCCACCCGCTGCGTGGAGAACGCCTACTTCATCCAGGAGCGCGAGCCTGAGTTCAAGGACACCCCGATCAAGGACATCGTCCACGAGATGTTCAGCTACGCCGACGGCTGCACCATGTCCGGCAAGAAGGACTGCCTGACCAACATCGGCGGCTTCCTGTGCATGAACGACGACGACCTGTACATGAGCGCCCGCGAGTGGGTCGTGGTGTACGAAGGCATGCCCTCCTACGGCGGCATGGCCGGCCGTGACATGGAGGCCATGGCCATCGGCCTGCGGGAGTCCATGCAGGAAGAGTACATCGAGCACCGCATCAAGCAGGTCCGCTATTTGGGCGACCGCCTGCTGGAAGCCGGAGTGCCCATCGTGGAGCCCGTGGGCGGCCACGCCGTGTTCCTCGACGCCCGCCGCTTCTGCCCCCATCTGACCCAGGACCAGCTCCCCGCTCAGGCTCTGGCCGCTCAGCTTTACATCGACTCCGGTGTGCGTTCCATGGAGCGCGGCATCGTCTCCGCCGGCCGTGACAAGGTCACCGGCGAGGACCATCATCCGAAGCTGGAGACCGTCCGCCTGACCATTCCCCGCCGTGTGTATACTTACGCTCACATGGACCTGGTGGCAGACTCCGTGATCGATCTGTACAAAAACAAGGAAGAGATCAAGGGCCTCAAGTGGGTCTACGAGCCCAAGATGCTCCGCTTCTTCACTGGTCGGTTCGAGCATATCTGATATCCAGCAAAAAAGGATGGCACAGCGCAGCTGTGCCATCCTTTTTATCCGTTCAGGTCAGGTAATTCACTGCCAGGATCGCCGCTCCCAGCACCGTCAGCACCACACCGGTGGCCCGGTTCAGCACCACGGGGTCGGCCCGGTTGGCAAACCGTGCGGCGATCCGCGCCCACAGAAGTGTGCTGAGGATACAGAACACAAGGCTGGTCCAGTCCGGGGCCCCGCCGATGGCGAAGTGGCTCAGTGAGCCGGTGAGGGCGGTAAAGGTCATGATAAATACGCTGGTACCCACCGCGGTTTTCAGCTCATAGCCCAACACACTGGTCAGGATGAGAAGCATCATCATCCCGCCGCCAGCCCCCACAAACCCACAGATAAAGCCCACCAGAGCACCGCAGAGCACCGACTGGACAGCTCGTTTTTGGGCGTCCACACAACTCATGGACTCTTTCGTGGTCATCACCGGCTTGACAATAAATTTAATACCCAGCAGCAGAGTCATAAAGGTGGAAAATCCGCCCATGGCCGTCCCGGGAAGCAGGCTGGAGGCATAGCTCCCCACCAGGGTGAAGCAGAGCACGGAAGCCATCATTACAAGGCCGTTTCGAATATCCAGATTCTTGTTTTTTCCATATGTATATGCAGAGACGGCGCTGGCCAGCACGTCACTGGCCAGCGCGATCCCGACGGCCATATACGGCTCCATATGAAGGAACGTGATCAGCATCGGACTGATCACCGCTGCGGCGCTCATCCCTGCAAAACCGGTCCCCAGTCCGGCCCCGATCCCCGCAAGAAAGCAGATGATAAATTGATACAGCATGGTTCGATCTCCCCCTTTTTCTCACTGGGCCAGCGCGCGCTGCACATTGGCATCCATTCGGCTCATCAGCTCCCGCAGCACGGTCAGATCCTCCGGCGTAAAATCGGCCAGGGCCGCGGCAAAGCACCGCTCCTGGCAGGCGGCCAGATCTTCGATCTCGCGGCAGTGTTCTTTCCGCAGGACCAACCGCTTGACCCGCCGGCTTTCAGGATCCGGCAGCACCTCCAGCCATCCGCCATGCTCCAGCGCCTCCACCGCGGTAGAGACGTTGGATTTGGCAAAGCCCCTCAGCGCCACGATATCCCGGGCCGTGTTCTGCTCGGGGTTGTTACGCAGAAAAAGAACAATATCCATCTCCAGCTGGGACAGTCCCGTGGCCTCGCCCTGGGGACGAAATTCCTTTTGATAAAGCCGCCGAAAGCGACTGGCATATTGCAGAAGTTCCCGCATTGGTGCTCTCTCCCCTTTTTAATTAGTTTTAAATATAACCGTTTTTATTATAACTTTTGTTTTTCAGATTGTCAAGAAAAAAGGGAAAACGCATTTTTTAGTCTTGACTATTTTTAAATATCTGTTATAATAATTTCTGCTGCCGCGATATTGAAACGGCAGGAAAAATGAATATGCAGCAGTATCGAAGTGGTCATAACGAGCACGATTGGAAATCGTGTAGCCGCTAAAACGGCTCGAGAGTTCGAATCTCTCCTGCTGCGCCACGTCGGAGCAAACGTCATATCGTTTGCTCCGACTTTTTTTAAACGTCAGAGCGCACTTCTTTTGTTGCTCCTCCTTTTTTAAACCACAACCACTTCGCTAGGTTGTGATTTGGTGGGGAAACGGTTTTAGAAAACAGCCTATTTACAGCATTTGGGCAAAAACCGACAATTTTCTTGACGAAAATTGTCGGTTTTTTATTTGTATGGTATACTGAACAATAAAATTTTACATAAGAGGGGGCCATTGTATGATAAAATCATGTTTGATTATACTTGGATTTATTCCGCTTGGGATGGGTTTTATCATGAATTGGCTTATGATGACCTTTTCTGAAACAGTTCTTCCTTATCTCCTTATTTCGGCTGCTTTCCTTGTATTCTGGACTTGGATCAGTTATATATGTTCCGGTCTCAAAGGAACTAAAAAGGCTTCTGTCTGTCTTCTGAATCTACCACTATTTTTGGCACTTGCATTTAATTTATATCAAGAAATCGTGTTAGGGTATTATTTTAACAGCCTTTTAGGTATCTGTACTCAATTCTTTTATCTGCCGATTTTAAACATATCATATACAATTACTTCTTGGTCAGGTCATTTATGGACGGCATATATAGCCGGCTTTTTACTCATTTGCTTGGCATCCTTCACTGGTTGCATTCTAAAAAAGCATCGAACAAGATCATCTTAATGTGTAATGTTTGTCCAAATCGCCCTAACACCCCTCTCGCATCTACAACCGCCAATCCGCCAAAATAAAATAATCCGAACTTATTTTCGATGTGGAAATGAGTTCGGATTATTTTGTTGCAAGGGATTTCTCAAACACGCCTCATGCCCGGAACGATGAAATCTGTGATTTCCCAATACTGGCGGGATCGTCACGCTATCATTCCCACAGTATGCAGGATGCCGCCGGAAGAAAGCGATTGCGGCAAACTGCAAAGCAGGGCGGAAACCATGAGCAAAGAGTGCAAAACAGCGTGTTTGAATGCATGTTAGACAATGGACATGCCTTTTATCACATGGAGTGGAATGCGCTCCTCATCCGCAGAGCGCCGCACCTGTCTTCCCTTTGCGCGTATAATGAGTTGAGAAAGATACATGGATACTCCATCAGGTTTCGCATACATTGCAGGTGCAATTATTTCGGCTTGCTCCTGCATGTTCTCCGGCCGTTCAAAAGGTCGGAGAATCTTTGGTTGAGGAGACTTGCCCATGGATCGCAGAAAAAGCTACTTGAGCGGGTGCGGCTGCATCAGTCTTGTCCTTAGCACCGTTTTCGCGGCCGCTGTCGGAATTCTGTTTTTCTTGCAAATGATTCCCAATGTGGTTACCGCAGTTTGGATCTCCTTTGGATTGGGCCTGATGAGCTTGAGCATCCTGATCGCCGGGCTTTTTGGCGGCCCGTCGTACCCTTGCGGAATGATGTCGAGGTGCTTGTGTGCGCAGGGTAAGTGTCTGCTGGCGGGAAGCATGGGCACCATTGTCTGCGCATTGGCAGCCCTTTCCACCGTGCTGAGCTCCCGCCTGATCCTCACAGTAATTTTGGTTGCTGTGGATGCCTTTTTCACCGGATTGATGCTCTTTGCGCTGTTTTCTATTCTAATGTGCCTTCTGTGCGCCTTGTGCGGCGAACCGAAGTAAGGAGGATTGTCCATGGAGAATATTTTGATCGGCTGCCCGTGCAGCCTGCCTGCTCCCTGCGATACCAGCACCAACAGTCCGCACCAGGTAGCTTTTGCGCCCCAGGCGGCAAAGGCGTCTAACTGTCAATATTTCGCCGCGTCTTCTGGTCCGGTTTGCAGTCCGGAAACGGTTATTCTTTTGCTGAAAAACCCCCCGGCTTCCAAAATGATCTTCTATGTGACCATTGAGTCTGTTTCAAATTATGGGGCTGAAGCAGTCGCCGCATACCTGGCGGGAAATGTAGATCTAAGCTGCGCG
>Ga0129310_1002439_pt1 | contig 13837 bp, 17 predicted proteins | sample Go1ome_2_FD_94433 | JGI IMG/M metagenome (GOLD analysis project Ga0129310, IMG submission 94433) | Western lowland gorrila individual fecal microbial communities from Wisconsin, USA - Go1022A metagenome | ecosystem: Host-associated > Mammals > Digestive system > Large intestine > Fecal | place...
CAGGGTAATCGGTGTCAAACGCATTGAGGAAGAGGTACTGCACGGCGAAAGCTCTTTCCGCAGAAAGAAAGTTTTCTACATCATGATTCAGTACCTCTGCCCGATTTTTGCGGTGATCATCTTAATCAGCTCCATCGCAAATGCCTTCGGATGGATTTCCATGTAGGGGGGCTTACAAAAAACGCTCTGACAAAATTGTCAGAGCGTTTTCCATTTCTTCTATATTAAATATAAATTACCATTTACGCATCCAGATCATTTACAGAGATAATGGAGCCTGACTGGAAATATTCAATATTATCTAACGCTGCCTGCGCTACTTCCACGGGACTGTGTGTTCCACAGGCTTCCTTAAATACATGCACATGATAGTTCCGCTGATGGGCATCCACCGTGGTGTAATGAACACAGATATCCGTCATACCGCCGCAAATGTAGAGATGCTCCACTTTTAAACCTCGTAATAAAATCTCAAGGTCTGTACCAAAAAAGGCACTGTATCTTCTTTTGGGTATTACATATTCGCCCTCAATCGGTGCACACGGTTTCCAGAAAATAGAGTCTTTTTCCAGACAATGCACTCCTTCTGAACCATCCAGTTCTCTTCCGAAATCTACCAGATCATCTCTGTGTAATTCTATCACATGAATAATAGGTATATTACCTAATTTTCTGAAATAATCCGTTACTTTTTTCGCATTTTCATGGTAAAATTCTCTTCTCTTCTTTTGTTCTTCCGTTTTATACATATTGGAAAAATGATCCGGTTCTTTGGTATCCTGAATGTCTATTAATAATAAAGCACTGTGTTCTTCAATTTTTAGCATAATCCTATACCTCCGCTTCCAAAATTTCCTGTGTGGTGACATGGGAATCTCTCTGTAAATATTTCATATTCAGTAATGCAAATTCATGTGCCTCTCTGGAAGATCCCGTTACGCAATCTGTTACTACCTTGAAATGATAATCGTTCTGATGCGCGTCAACCGCCGTAAACCTGACGCACACATCCGTCAGTCCACCGATTAAAAATAAGGTAGTGATTCCTTTACAGCGAAGAAGCAGATCCAATTCCGTATAAAGGAATGCACTGTATCGTCTCTTGTAAAAGGTATAATCTGACTCTACCGGTGCAGTTAACGGATTAAACTGCTCATGAACAGTACCTTCCAGACAGTGAACTCCCTCTGTTCCATCCAGTTCTCTTCCGAAATCGCTCATATCTGCTCTATGAAGTTCTCTTACCTGGATAACCGGAAGATTATGGTCTCTGAAAAATTTAATAATTTTGGGAGCATTTTCAAATGTAGTGGAGCCTTCCATTAAAGGAATACCGTCTGTATCTTCTCCCGCCTGTAAATCAATGACCAATAAAGCACTATGTTCAGGTATTTTCATATCTTTTTCTCCTTTTCCTTGTTTATATCCATGCATCTTCCCAAAAGTCTTCCGCTTTGACTGCAAAGTCTTTATCCGGATTATACATGGGTGGTTTCACAACTGTATTTCTTGTTCTTTCCTTTAGCTCTCTCTTAGCTTTATCAACTATTTCCGGTTGCTCAAATATTTGAATTGCGGCTTTACCTAATACCCTTTTTGCCAGAATCATTCCTTTATAGCTTAACTCCATTCCCGCAACGGCAGTGGCTGCCCAATGATGAAGCGGTATGAAAGTCGGAAGCGCCCAGTTAACTCTACCAAGCGGGATTCTCCAGCTGACTTCTCCATCATCCTGACTATAGTCTTCGATGCCTTCTTTTATAAGTTTGGGGGTCAGATCTATCTGTAAATCACTTTTTTCTTCCCCTGTTATTCCCTTTGCTATTTTCTTTAACAGGACTTTCTCATCCTCTGTGTAAATGTCCGTATCTTCCCTTATCATTTTTTGATACAAAACATCCGCAAGCGTATCATTGGGAAGGTATCCTCTTGTTGCAGCTATAAATCCTTCTTTCACATGGACATCCTGCATGCTTTCCACAGCTACTGCGGCTTGCCTTATTTTGTTATACACGACTATCATTTGTTCATAATCCGTTGCTCTGAGGTTCAGCCATACACTTGCTTTATCCGTATTAATATTCGGTGCAATACCACCATTTCTGATGGCATGCTCAATTCGCACACTGTTCCTGTTGTATGACTGGAACTTTTGAATAATTTGTACAAAGGACTCTAATGCATATAACGCATTTCCCTCTCTTGCAATTCCTGTATGTCCGGCTGTTCCGGTAAAAAGGAATTCTGTACCGAGCGCAGACAATGTCGGTCTTGACATTGCGGCATTCTGGTAGTCCGCATGCGAGGTCAGCAGGATATCTATTTCATTGAAAGCCCCAAGGCCTAAAAGGGCTACTTTACCATATAAAATTTCTTCTGCCGGACATCCTACAACGGTAATTGTACCACTCACCTTTTTCCCCGAAGCCTTGAGCGCCTCCAGGTAATCCTTCACCATAATTGCCGCTCCACCATTTGCAGGTGCAATATGATTATGCAGACAACCATGTCCGGCTTTTTGTCCCAACGAACATTGATAAACTGTTCTATCGTTTGACAGCCCCGGAAGAGCATCGTACTCCAGCAAAAAACCAATGTTAGGTTTTCCCTCTCCGTAAACTGCCTTGAAAGCAGTCGGAATGTTGCAGAGGTTTTCCTTTACAGAAAATCCATTATTTTTTAACCAGCCGCTAACTAATTCTGCCGCCTTATATTCCATAAGCGCCAGCTCCGGATTGCTCCAGAGCTTTTCGCTTATTTTGCACATTTCCAGTTCAATATTACTCATCTTTATTCCTTTACCAAAAAGTCTGAATCAACCAAAGCCTTAAAGTCTATATTCGGATCCATTTCACCGATAGATACATAGAAATCCTGAATATCGGCAAGGGAATCATACAGCCAGCCGTTTTCTGCCATGGCTTCCACATTATCCTTCATGGTATACAGATATACCGTAGAACACATGTCTACAACCTCTTCCGGAGTTGCGCCGAATGTATCCGCTGTTAATTCAGCAGCTCCGTTCAAATCGCTGTTGCAATACTCTGTAGCAGCTTCAATACATTTCAGTGTATTGTATAACCACTCCGGTTTTTCTTCGGCCACCTCTGCCGATACAATGCATACATCATAGATACATCTATCCAGATCCTTGGTTGAAATTAATAAATTTGCTCCGGTTTCATTTACTGCCTGGGTTAAATAGGGGTCAAAAGTGGTTGCGGCATCAAGGCTTCCGGCAATAAATGCAGAACCGCCTTTTCCGGGTCCCATATCTACAAATTCAACATCATCAATGCTCATGCCTGCTGTAGCAAGTGCTCTTGCCAGCATGTAATGTGTTACATTACCGTACTGAGCGGATACCTTTTTTCCTTTTAAGTCTTCCAGTGTCTTAATTTCTGCTTTGGCAACCAGGCCGTCTGCCCCGGTGGACTCATTGTGCAGGTATACAATTCTCGGTAAAGTACTGGGGTCCGCTCCTTCTTCAACAAGTGCATTAATGGCTGTCATATATCCCTGAACCGTGTTAAATGCAATGTCAACATCTCCTGTCATGATACCCATAACCGGGGAAACATCTCCCATGGCATTTATTTTCAAATCAATACCATATTCCGTATCCATATCCGCAGCCTCTATCACATATACACCAATACCGCCGATAAAAGGGGAATATGCTGTTCGGACTGTTGTAATCTCCTGCGGAGCATCTGTTGTTTTCTCTTCCGCAGCAGTGCTTTCACTGGTTGGAGAAGCTGTTCCCGCTGTTTTTTCTGCTTTTTCTCCACATGCTGTCGTTGTTAAAGCAACGGCTGTGACCATAATGAGCGCCATAATTTTTTTCATTCGTTCTTTCATACTTTTCTCCTCCTTAAATATGATATGACTGTTGTTTCTATATAAAATGCTCTGCATCTTATACCGCAATGAAAACTCATGTTAATTTTTTAATCCATTTCCCACTCTTTACGCGTAATGCACAAAGAATGGTTTTTGCAATGTCATCCAGAACGACACAAAGATACACAACTTCTATTCTCATTCCCAAAAAGAAACCTGTTATATAAGCAAACGGCAAACCCACAAGCCATACCGTAGCATTGTCAATCAACATACAGGTTTTGGTATCTCCACCGGCTCTCAGTGTTGCTGTTATATGCAACCAGGCATATCCTCTGAGGGGCATCATGACTGCCATGTACCGCAGCATCATGATTGCAGTTTCCCTGACCCTGCTTGAAACATTGTAAAAACTTAGGATCTGTTCCGCTGCACCATACATTCCGATGCCGATAATCAATCCGGCAATGACATTATAAAAAGCCATTTTTTTAGCAGCCAGGACAGCATTTTCATTTTTTCCTTCCCCAAGGAATCTTCCCAAAATAATGGCTCCTGCCTGTCCGCCTCCTTTAAAGAAGCAGCAGAGCAGTTGTTCCACAACTTTTGCAATATTGACGGCTGCACCATACTCATATCCCATTCGGTAATATACAATGCTATAGAGCGATGTACCTATGCTCCAAATCGTTTCACTTAAAGAAACCGGAAGTGCAATAAGTGCAAATTGTTTTGCAAAAGACTTCGTCACCCGCTTCAAATCTGATAAACGCGGCGCGTATTCTCTATGCTTTATATACAGGCAGATGAACAATATGACTGCTTCCACAATCCGTGCTCCAAGGGTTCCTGTCGCAGCTCCCACAACACCCATAGCCGGAAATCCCAAATGTCCGAAAATAAGTATATAATTCAAGATGATATTGATTAAAATTGCCACTATAGTGGTATAAAGCGGAATGTATACTTTTCCGATATTCTTAAGCACCATATTGCAAACCTGGCTGAATCCCGCCGCCAGATAACTGATGGCAACTACTCTGAAATATCCGGCAGCGCATACAATTAATGGTTCCTCATTAGAGAAAAAGCGCAGTAAAAACCGTGGAAAACAAATTCCTGCAATCATAAATATTGCTGAGACGCCATATATCACCCCGCTGGCAAGTGCCGCACACATCCGCATACCTTCCACATCATGTTTCCCATAAAACTGTGACAGGAAAATCGTCGCTCCGCTAATCGTTCCTACTATCATTAATGTGAGCATAAAGTAAATCTGATTAACCAGCCCTATTGCGGACAATTCCAAATCACCAATCTGCCCAATCATCAAGGTATCTACCGTATTAACCAGGCTGGTAATCATGCTTTGCAGACCCAATGGCAATGTCATCAGCAAATATGGTATAAGCAGGTTATCCTTTTTGTGATGCATTACGAACACTCCATTCTATGACTCAGCAAAATCCTTGGTATGTAGCATACCATGTATTTTTTTTCTTAATGCGATAAACTCCGGCGTGTCCTTCAAATCCAGTGTTCTGTGATAAGGAAGATATATCGGTACATCCGTAATAATCTGTCCGGGTCTTGCACTCATAACATATACACGCTGTGCAAGAAAAACGGCTTCTTCGATATCATGAGTAATAAAAATAACTGTATGCTTTTCCTTTTCCCAAAGTTCTCTTAACTGTAACTGCATATTTGCCTTGGTATCCGGATCCAGTGCGCCAAACGGCTCATCCATGAGGATAACCTGTGGATTGTTGGCAAGAGCCCTTGCTATGGCAACACGCTGCTTCATACCGCCTGAAAGCTGATTGGGGTATGAATTCCGGAACTCCGTCAGCCCCACCATATCCAGATATTTATCTACGACTGCATCCGCCTCAGGCTTCGGCATCTTCTTCAGGTCTAATCCAAACCGGATATTTTTCTCTACTGTTCTCCAGGGAAATAAGGTGTATGCCTGAAATACCATTCCCCGCTCTGCTCCCGGACCATCCAGTTTTTTATCATCCAGAATAATATCCCCGCTTGTTGCATCATCCAATCCTGCCAGAATACGAAGTAAAGTAGATTTTCCGCAACCGGAAGGACCAACAATGCAAATAAATTCATTATCCAGAATTTCTAAATTGATATCCTTCAGTGCATACGTTTCCTGTTTCTTGGACTTATATATTTTGTTTATGTTCCTACAACAAATTTTGCTGCTTGCTACTGTTGCCGAAACCCCAACACCAGTGTAATTTTCTGTCGCTGTCTTCTTTCGTTTCATAGCACACCTCTATTCTTCCGCTGCCCATTGGAATAACAAATGATTTGTTACAGCAAAAATTTTATCAATTAGTAATCCTAAGATACCGATTGTGAAAATACCCATGAAAATGACATATGTTTTCATGAAACGTTCCGCAATCATAATGGAATATCCCAATCCGGAACTGGAGGCTAACATTTCTGCCATAACCAGGTAGGTCCAAGCCCAGCTCATTACCGTTCTGAGACTATCCATAATCTGTGGCATCATGGCGGGAATAATAACCTTCATTAAAACCTGTCCCTGACTTGCACCTAATGTATAAGCGGAATGAATCAGATCCGTCTGGACACTTTTGGCAATATCGCTAATCATGGTTATGAGGGAAAATACTGCACCCACAACGATGATTGTGATTTTGGCGGTTTCCCCTACACCTGTCCATACCATGATCAGCGGAATTAACGCCGAAACCGGTAAGTATCTCATAAATCCGATTAAAGGTCTTACCACTGCTGCCACAATTTTATATGTACCTGCCAGAATTCCTATCGGCACACCTATCACTATCGAAATCAGAAATCCCATAAATACCCGGTAGCAGCTTATACCGATATCTGCCCAGATGGATTTATCTACCAACCCCTTCCATAAGGCTCCAAAGGTTGCCTGCGGTGTCGGGAGAAAAATCTGACTGATATTCGTATAATTGCTTCCTACAAACCAGGCCAGAATCAATAATGAAAATGTTATCGCACTAATCAGTGTACTGAGTCTTTTGGGTATTTCCTTTCTTATCTGAAATAAATTTTTCATAAGCTCTTCCTCCGCCTCTTACTCTTTTATTTCTCCCGAACTAATAGTTACTTCCTTTAATACCGGAATTGTAAAAATTTTTCCGTCACCAAAGGCGCCGGTTTTGCCGGTTCTGCATACGGAAGAAATAATTGCTTTTACTTCCGCCTCTTTTTCATCTTCCACAGCAATCATCAGCATAACCTTCGGTATCTCATCATAATAAACATCACTTACCTTAAGCCCTCTTTGTTTTCCTCTTCCCAATGCTGATTTGAAAGTAGCTCCATAGATTTTTTTATCCACAAGTGCCTTCAGGACATCCTTCTCATTCTGAGGTCTGATATAAGCTTTTATCATCTTCATAATTTTTACCTCTTTCCTTTTAACCGTATACTTTCGTAATTTACTTACATAATGGATTCATCGCCGGTTTCTCCGGTACGGATTCTTTGTCCGCTTTCTACCGGAATAATAAAAATCTTTCCGTCTCCGGAATGGTTCTTGCTGTTCACCTGTGTAATAATCTCAATCAGCTCATCTACCTGTTCATCCCTGACACAGATTTCTATGATTTTCTTAGCTACCATCTGATGATAGTCACTGTCTACCACGTCTTCGTCTTCCGCTGTCACAAAATCCACTCTCTGCTTTCCTCGTCCGGTACCGCTCATGCTCGTCATGGAAAAGAAGCCATGATCAATCAGTGCTTTGCTTGTTTCGTAATACATATCCGGTCTGATCACAATCATTGCCAGTTTCATATCTTTCCCTCCCTACTCTACTGCCTTACTGGAAATCGTTACGGTTTTTTCTATGGGATACACATATATCTTTCCGTCTCCCGGCATACCGTTTCCGGTTCTTGCCGTTTCACCGATGAGATTGATTACTTTATCTACATCCTCATCTGCTATGGCGATATAGAAATTGTCTTTGGGAATTCCGTCATAATAAACATCTCCCGATTTCAGACCTCTTTGTTTTCCTCTTCCCAGGACGTGTATTTTGGTCATTGGCAAAAAACCATTGTCACCAAGTGTCTTTTGCACTTCCGCAGATTTTTCAGGTCGAACAATCGCTTGTATCATTTTCATAATCATCTCTCCTTTTCTTTTTATAAAAAAACAAGGAAACTTCTGAAAGCTCCCTTGCTTTTTTAGTATTGCTTATAATCAAAAAACGCAAAGAAAACAATTATGCTTCTTTGCATTTCCTTATCTGTATTCTTCGGTTATTGATTTTTTATTTTAGCATGCGCTAAGTAAATAACAATTGTACTTTGTATGTATTTTTTTAGAACTTTTATAGCTCTTTTTTTGAACTACGGTAAATTAAATTCTTTTTCCGTACAATACTTTTATATATAAGTTAGAAAATCCAACAAAAAACTGTTGTAAAATCTAACTATGCACATTATAATGAATTAGCTGGAAATAGGGAGGAAAAACAATGACAACTATTAATGAGAGGATTAAAAATTTTAGAAACCAGCTTCATCTTTCCCAGGAATATGTTGCTAATTTTTTGGGACTTAATCGTGCAACATATACTCAGATGGAAAATGGTAAAAGAAAAATCACAGCAGAAGATGTTTCAAGATTGAGTGAATTATTTGGTGTTACAGCTGATGCCATATTAAATGGAAATCAAATGAGTCAGCCTGCGGCTGTATTTGCAAGGAGTTTTGAAAAACTGGATGAAAACGATCAGGCTGAAATTATGAATTTAATTAAATTCAAAGAGCAGCTGAAGATGCAAAGGAGTTAAATGGTTAATTTTAAATCAAATATCAAGAATTACACGGATGCAGAAAGTATGGCGGCCGCATATCTGGCCGCCTATTTTGGTAATTCGAAAATAATATATCCTATAAGCCCATTCAATATGTTGAAAGATGAAGGGGTTCATTTTGTAATACGTGATTTTAAAAAGCTTGAAGGAGTATACATACCGGCTCAGTCAGAAGATGACATCGCTATAGTGGGCATAAATGCAAACAGACCCATTACCCGGCAAAGATTTACCGCTGCACATGACTGATGGAAATATTAGTTTTGATAATATACTAAAGATTGCTGATTATTTTGGTGTCAGCTTTGAATCATGTGTCAAAAGACTGCGTGCCTGACGACACACAGTCTTTTTATTATGGTTATGTACACACAAACTTTTACTGTTCTTTTGCCGATTCTTACGGCATCTGCCTTACTCTACATCCTGCAGAGCTGCGTAATCTTCTTCGCCGGTACGAACCTTTACAACCTTGTCTACGTTGTAAACGAAAATCTTACCGTCACCGATGTGGCCTGTGTAAAGAGCTTTCTTGGCAGCCTCGATTACATCTGCTACAGGAATCTTGCTGACTACGACCTCTACCTTAATCTTAGGAAGCAGGGTGGCATCTACTTCAACACCACGATACATCTCGCCGGCACCCTTCTGAATACCACAGCCCATAACCTGCGTCATGGTCATACCGGTTACACCGAGGTCATTCAGCGCTTTCTTCAGGCTTTCAAATCTGGAAAGTTTTGCAATAACAACAATCTTGTAAATGCCCTCTGCCAGAGTTAAATCGGAAGCTGCGGAAACCTTAATTGCTGCCTTCTTCTGGGCTTCACTTGCACTTTCATAATCAGCAACACCAAGGTCGGTATTCTCGTTTACATCCATGGTCATGGTATTGGAAATATCCATAATGCTAAAGCCTGCATATGCAGAAGGAAGACCATGTTCGGTTGCATCCAGACCTGTAATTTCCTCTTCTTCGGAAACACGTAAACCGAAAATCTTCTTAATTAATAAGAAGGTAATGGTAATGGTAACTGCTGTCCAGGCTGCCACACTGGCAAAACCTAAGAGCTGTAAACCTAACTGCTTAAATCCGCCGCCGTAGAATAAACCAACTACGGAGTCGTTGCCGGGTGCAGAGGTTGTTGCAAACAAACCAACTGCAATAGTACCCCAGATACCATTCATGCAGTGAACTGCTACTGCGCCGACAGGGTCATCAATTCTTAATTTGTAATCCAGAAGCCATACACCGAATACTACTAAAAGACCGGCTACTGCACCAATGATTATGGCACCGAAGCAATCTGTTACATCGCAGGGAGCGGTAATGGCAACCAGACCTGCTAAAGATGCGTTCAGGCACATGGAAACATCGGGCTTACCGTATTTAATCCATGTGAAAATCATACAAACAACTGTTGCAATTGCGGGTGCTACTGTTGTGGTTAAGAATACGGAGCCTAACTGCTCTAAGGAAGTACAAGCGGCGCCGTTAAATCCGTACCAGCCAAGCCAGAGAATAAATACACCAAGACATCCGATAGGAAGGTTGTGTCCCGGGAACGCATTTACTTTTATAATTTTTCCGCTCTTGTCCTTTTCAAACTTACCGATACGGGGGCCAAGTAATTTCGCACCGATTAAAGCGGAAATACCACCAACCATATGAATTGCACAGGAACCTGCGAAATCATGAAATCCCATCTGGGCAAGCCAGCCGCCGCCCCAAATCCAGTGTGCTTCAATGGGATAAATCAACGCGGAAATAACTGCTGAATAAACACAATAGGATAAAAACTTTGTTCTTTCTGCCATGGCACCGGAAACAATTGTTGCGGTGGTAGCGCAGAATACTAAGTTAAATACAAAGTTTGAAAAATCGAAATTTTCATATGCGGTAAAAATATCAAGGCCGGGCTTACCAATCAATCCCACCAAATCTTCACCAAGTAACAAACCAAAACCAATTAAAATAAATACTACAGTGCCGATACAGAAGTCCATTAAGTTCTTCATCAGGATATTGCCGGCGTTCTTCGCTCTCGTAAATCCTGTTTCTACCATTGCAAATCCGGCCTGCATCCAGAATACGAAGGCTGCACCGATCAGGAACCAGACCCCAAAGACTTCACCGGAAACTGCACTCATAATTTCCTCTGTCATAATCATTCCTCCTCAAAGTTGTTTTGATTAAAAGAATTGTTTTGCAAAACAAAAAAGGCACTACGATTTTTCGTAGCGCCTTTGCTATGGTGAGAGTATAGCACTGCATATTTTTTCTGTCAACAACTTTTTTTCCAAACTTTCCGAAGCACCAGAACTGCTGCAAAGACCGCCAGCAATGCCGCAATTATCGAAATGATCAGGGATTTTGCATCCATTGTCCTTGCTGCTTTTACGCCGTAATAAAACGGCAGCGCCTTGCTTACCGCAAGAATTTTTCCGCCCAGCGTATCCACCGGCATCCAGATCCCGCCCAGCATACCGGTAACGGTGACCAGCACCGAGCAGAGCCCCGGCGCCGCCTTTTCATTAAAAATACTGCCGATCAGAAGCCCCAGGGAGGAGAACAGTAAAATGGATGGCAAAATCCGTAACATGCTGCCTGCCACGGCCAATGGTTTCAAAGGTGTTTTCAGAATAAATCCCAGAATAACCGCCGCGGCGTAGGTAATACACATCTGCAGAATCCCCAGAATAAAAAGGGGGATCGTGTAGCCTTCGATAAAATCCACCGCCCTCATGGGGGACGCATGCAGCCGCACCATCAGGGAGGTGGCGCGGTCTCCGGCAATCTGGATGGCGGAAAATATCATGATAAAGGTGAGCCCGAAATACACGGTTCCCGGAGCCAGATTTTCCAGAGCAAACAACGACATGCCCACTTCTTTGGGCAGACTTTCATTGAGTACCGACATAAGGAGCAGCATTAGCAGCGGAAATCCCAGACAGAAAATGTAGCTGAGCGGCTCTCTTAGAATTTCTTTTATGGTTCTTTTGGCAAAAACAAGACCTTTCATGAACGTGCTCCTCCTTCCTGTGCAATGCGCACAAAGGCTTCTTCTAAATTTCCGGCACCGGTCTGCTCCTTTAATTCTTCCACGCTTCCCATGGCTTTGATCTGTCCGTCCACCATGACCGCCACCTGATCGGAAAGGCTTTCCGCTTCCTCCATGTAGTGCGTGGTAAGAATGATGGTGATCTTTTCTTTCATGCGGCGGATGACCTCCCAGAGCTCGCGCCTTGCCAGCACATCCAGCCCCAGCGTGGGCTCATCCAGAAACATAATCTGCGGCTCGGTGATCAGCGCCATGGCAATGCTTAATTTCCGCTGCCAGCCGCCGGACAACACTTTTGCCCGCCTGTCCGCCATTTCCTGCAGGTGAAAATACTGTATCATTTCCTCCGCTTTTTCCCGCTGTTTTTTTCGGTCGGCTCCGTAGATTCCCGCGATAAATTCCAGGTTTTCCCGCACGGTCAGCCGCGATGCCACAGAGGTGTCCTGAGGCGAGATATTCACTAATTTCTTCACCTCGTCCAATTCCGTATAAATATCGTGGGAAAGCACATATGCCTCCCCGCCTGTGGGACGTGTCAACCCGCTGAGCATCTTAATGGTGGTGGTTTTTCCGGCGCCGTTTACACCGAGCAGCGAAAAAATACTGCCTTTATCCACCGAAAAGGAAATGCTGTCCACGGCGGTTTTTCCCGGGTACTGCTTGGAAAGCCCGGTAACTACGATGGCTTTGGGGCTGCTTGCCTGTTCCTTATCATGTTCTGTTTTACTCCGGCTGTTTACCTGTTCTTTATCCGTTGTCGCTTTATTTTGATTATTTGTCTTCATTTTGTCTGCTCTCCTCTCCGCTGATTTCCGCAATCCGGCGGTTGATTTCCCGGACCTCCTTTATCGAGCTGCGGTATGCCACTGTCCAACAGATGAAGTAGGTGGCAAAATAATTGCACAGGAAGATGATGGCTGAGGTCTTGTATACAAAGAGTCCCCAACAAAAGCCGGTAATGGGAATGCAGACCGCCGTTGTCAGCAGAAAATACAGAAGGCTTTGCAAAAGAAGTCCCAGTTTTGCCTGTTCAAACAAAACCGTTCCCCCCGCAAAGGTTCCGCTGATCACGCCCGTCAGTATAATCTGAATGAGCAGCGCCAGACTTTTGTTTTCAAAATAGGCGGAATACGAAGGCACCAGCGGTTCCACCTTGAAAACCAGAATACAAATAAGCGCAACCACCACATTGATGGCGGCAGCATAGGAAAAACCGTCTATCACTCTTTTTGTCAGTTCTTTTTTCATACTCACACCTCCTACAATCCCAGCGCCTGCTTGATCTTGCCCATATACCTGCGGGAAACATATGCCTCCTGTTCCCCGGAGAGTTTCATTTTTATGGTTCCGATGATACCGGTATCCAGCCGCTTTATTTTCCGCACGTTGACAATATCCGTATTGGAAATCCGCACAAACTGGCTTCCGTCCAACATTTCTTCTAATTCATACAGACGCTCTTTGATGCGGAACTGCTCGGTTTCCGTGGTCAGGTATACATTTTTGTTCAGGGTGAAAATGCGCACGATTTCCCGGTAAGGTACTTTGACAATTTCTTCGTCCTTATATGCATACAGACTGCCGCACAGGGCATCTTCGATGGTTTTTGCCATTTTTTCTATTTCCGGCGTGACCGCGGCCGTGCAAATCTGCACTTCCGGCTTCCCGTATGCCGGGTCTGTTTTTATTTTTACAATCATACTTTTGCCTCTCTGTCGGGGGATTATAATGAATGCTTTTACAGAAGGTTCTTTCTTCAGATACTGTCTTACAAAAGACTTTCTGTAACAGATACTTTCTTCAGAAGATATTTTGATTATAGAGGATTTTTCTTACGTTGTGGGGATTTTGAGATAGATGGTTGAAAATAAACGACGAATGGAAAACGGGATGCCCTTGGGCGCATCCCGTATCTATCAAATGTTACCTTTTGAATGTCAGCCTTCTCTTACTGAAGGAACTCGCCTACTGAAGGAACTCGCCTACTGAAGGAACTCGCCTACAATCTTGTTGACAACGCTGCCTTCTGCCTTGCCTTTTACCTTGGGCATCAGTTCTTTCATAATCTTGC
>Ga0129310_1002440_pt1 | contig 13835 bp, 11 predicted proteins | sample Go1ome_2_FD_94433 | JGI IMG/M metagenome (GOLD analysis project Ga0129310, IMG submission 94433) | Western lowland gorrila individual fecal microbial communities from Wisconsin, USA - Go1022A metagenome | ecosystem: Host-associated > Mammals > Digestive system > Large intestine > Fecal | place...
CAGATATTTGGAATCCGAATACAGCTCGACCTCACAGGGCCGATTAAGAGCCTCTAGGCCGGCGATGGCCGCCATAAGCTCCATACGGTTATTCGTTGTTTTTTTATAACCGGCCGATAATTCCCGTTCATGCAGGAGCCCCTGCTTGTCCCTATACTGGAGAACAGCTCCATATCCGCCCGGCCCGTCGGGATTCCCGCGGGCCGCCCCGTCTGTAAATAACGTCACCTTCATTCTGAAAACTTCCCTTTACGCTTCTACATATCCCATTTATCGCAAAGGGCATTGACCTCCGTTGTGAATTTTTTAATATCCTTATTTGCACAGTCCTTATTCTTTCTGATCACCCGCATCAGGCGCTCACCGGCAGCCAGCAGCAGCTCAAAGATACCTCTGTTCTCCTTCTGTCTCTCTGTTTCCTTCTTGATCGGAACACCGACGGTCTGCTTGATCCATACGCCCTCGGCAAGATCATAGACAGAACCGGAAAACGGAGCATCCGCCTCAAGCTCAAGATCAGATCTTAAAAGTCCGGAAAAGCTGGTACATACCGCATCATCTCCGTGAACGGTAAAGACGTGGAACGGTTTTTTCTTAAAGGCCTGTATCCAGGTAAGAAGTCCCTCTTTATCTGCATGGCCCGAGAGTCCCTCCAGCTTCTCAATATGTGCTTCCACCTCGATGGTCTCACCAAAGAGCTTAACGACCTGAGCGCCATCGATCAGAGCGCGGCCCAGGGTGCCTACTGCCTGATATCCCGCAAACAGGATCGTACATTCCGGTCTCCAGAGATTATGCTTTAAATGATGGCGGATACGACCCGCATCACACATTCCCGCAGCAGAGATGATGACCTTCGGCGTCATGTCAAAGTTGATATTTTTAGAATCATCACTTGTTACGGACAGCTTAAGACCGGGGAAGGTGATCGGGTTGATGCCCTTTTTGACTAACTCCATTGCCTCCTCATCAAAGCAGTCGATAATGTTTCTGTTGAAAACGTGAGTTGCCTCCACGGCCAGCGGACTGTCCACATATACCTGAAAGCCGTCATGGCCCTTTATGATCCCTTCCTCTTTGATCTTTCTCATAAAGTACAGGATCTCTTGAGTACGCCCCACTGCAAAGGCCGGAATAACGAGATTTCCCCCGCGGTCCAGCGTTTCCTGCAGGATCCTTGCAAGCTCACTGATATGTTCATGGGTCCGGTCATGCAAACGGTCACCGTAAGTACACTCCATAACTACATAATCTGCCTCATCTACATAAGAGGGGTCTTTGATAAGAGGCTTGTTTTTATTTCCGATGTCCCCCGAAAAGACGATCTTTTTTGATACACCATCCTCTGTCATCCAGATCTCGATGGAAGCCGAGCCTAAAAGGTGGCCGACATCCGTAAAGCGAAATTCAACTCCCGCGGTAAGAGTGTAGATCTCGCCGTATCTGCAGGGAACAAAGTGGGTCAGGACACCGGCAGCATCATTGACCGTGTAAAGCGGCTCCACCTCCGGCTTGCCTGCACGGCGTGCCTTACGGTTTTTCCATTCTGCCTCCATTTCTTGAATATGGGCACTGTCCTTCAGCATGATATTACACAGGTCACAGGTTGCCTGTGTCGCAAAGATCTGCCCCTTGAAGCCCCGTGCATAAAGCAGCGGAAGCAATCCGGAATGGTCAATGTGGGCATGGGTGATCAGGATATAATCCACATCTGCGACCGGCACCGGGAGATCCGCATTCTCGTATACATTTCCTCCCTGCTCCATACCATAGTCGATCAGAATCGTTTTTCCACAGACCTGCAGGCAATGACAGCTTCCCGTAACCTCATGATCCGCACCAATAAATGTTAATTTCATAATGATACCTCCTACGTTTACTCTCGTATGGCATATAGCTATTCTAAAGCGAGTATAGCACATTTGGGAGAAGGTCGGTATGGTCAATCCGTCAGGTATGACCAAAATGTTTTCATGCGTCTGCTTTTGTATGACATATAGTTATTCTAATGCGAGTATAGCACATTTTAGATGATTATGCAAATCATACCGCCCTTGCTGTCATTAATAATTTTCTGCAGTGTATCCTGAAGCTTTGACTGGCAGTCCTCGGTCATCTGGGAGATCTTTGCCTGCATGCCGTCCTCCACGATCTGTTCTACCGATTTTCCAAAGATATTCGTATCCCAGACACCATTTTCTGTTTCTCCGCTCGTTTTTATGTAAGAGATCAGATCCTTTGCCTGCTGTTCACTTCCCACGATGGGAGCGATCTCCGTCTCGATCTGGGCCTTGATCAGGTTGATGGAGGGGGCCTGTGCATGGATCTTCACGCCGTATTTGCTTCCGTGGCGGATAAGCTCCGGTTCCTCCAGTATAATCTCTCCCTTATCCGGAAGCACGATCCCATATCCTCTCTGTCTTACCAGATTTAATGCCTCCCTGACCTTTTCATATTCTGACTTCATGCCGGAAAGACCGGTCAGCGTATGGAATAATCCATATTCATCCGGAATGGGAAGTCCTGTCAGCTCACTTAAGACCCGGTAATAGCAGTCCTCCTTAAGCTCTACCTTAAAGGATACCGTTCCATCCACCATATCCATCCGTTCCACGGAGATATCCCTGATATTTTCTCCCTGGGGCTTGATCTCCGTTTCCGACACATCTCTCATCTGCTCCGTCTGCTTTAAAATCCTTACGGCGTTTTGGACGGCCTCCTGCTTAAGAGGATGCTCCTCAGGAAGAAGCTCCATCCATTTCGGAATGTGAAAATCCAGCTCGGTCACCGGAAATTCCCGTAGGATCTTTGCTAAGATCGTTTCGATATCCTCTTTTTTCAGCTGCTCACAATTCATGGGAAGCACCGGGATCCCATAGCTTTTCTCCAGCTCCTTTGCCGTTTCCTCTGTCTCCTCTCCGTACGGCTTAACCGAATTTAACAGCATAAGAAAGGGCTTTCCGATCTCTTTTAATTCTCTGACTGCCGTTTTCTCGGCATCCACATAATCCCCTCGCGACAGCTCCCCGAAGCTGCCGTCACTGGTTATCACGATCCCTATGGTGGAATGATCCCTTATCACCTTGCGCGTCCCCAGCTCTGCCGCCTGGGTGAATGGGATCTCATGATCGTACCACGGTGTTTTCACCAGTCTTTCCGCTCCGTTCTCCTCATGTCCGGATGCCCCCTCTACCATAAAGCCGACACAGTCGATCAGGCGCACTCTGGCCGTTATCCCCTCCTCTAACGTGATCTCAGCGGCCTCCTTCGGGATAAATTTCGGCTCCGTGGTCATAATGGTCTTTCCGGCGGCGCTCTGGGGAAGCTCATCTCTCGCTAAGAGCTTTTCCTTTGCATCCGTAACCCCCGGTAAAACCATAAGCTCCATAAACCGCTTGATAAAGGTGGATTTTCCGGTACGGACCGGTCCGACCACGCCAATATAGATCTCTCCTCCGGTACGGGCTTCGATATCTCTGTATACATGGAAATTGTCCATAAAAATACCCCCTTGTTATACTGCTAGAGTATATGCAAGGGGGATTTTTGATATGCCGGGCATATGGTAAAGCCGCAGGGGCTTTATGCTTCCCACGGGAGTGAGCTGTGCTCGATCCGCTTATCACGCATCATCAGATCGGTCACGGCCTCTTTTGCGGGTTTTCCTTCAAAGAGAACTTTGTTGACCTCCTCGACGATCGGCATCGGAACATGGTATTTTTCTGCCAGAGCCCTTCCGGCCTTAGCGGAATACACGCCCTCAACGACCATCTGTACTTCCTTCATGGCTTCTTCCATTGTATAGCCCTTACCGATCAGGATACCGGCGCGGCGGTTCCGGCTGTGCATACTGGCACAGGTCACGATAAGGTCACCAATCCCGGTAAGTCCGCAGAAGGTTTCAAACTTTCCGCCCATGGCTGTGCCGAGTCTTGCGATCTCTGCAATCCCGCGGGTGATAAGGGCCGCCTTTGTGTTATCGCCGTACCCCAGTCCGTCTGCGATACCTGCTGCCAGAGCCACCACATTTTTAAGAGCCGCTCCGACTTCGATGCCAAGAACATCCGGGCTTGTGTATACACGGAAAACAGGACTCATAAAGACATTCTGGATATACTCCGCAACTGCCTTTTTGTGAGCACCTGCCACACAGGTTGTCGGAAGACCGCGGCTTACCTCCTCCGCATGGCTGGGGCCGGAAAGAACAGCCGGCTCACACTGCGGGATCTCCTCTTTTATTATCATGGACATTGTATACAGTGTATTTTCCTCAATACCCTTTGCCACATCCACGATGATCTGCCCCTCGCGGCAAAATTCCTTCATGCGTTTTGCCGTGCTTCTCACAAATACAGAGGGAACCGCCATGACGAGAAGCTCTTTATCCTCCATCGCCTTTTTAAGATCTGCGGTATAGCAAATCTCCTCCGGAAGCGTTACCTCCGGAAGATTCTTATGTTTATGTGTTTTCTGCATCTCCTCGATCTCTGCGGGGATCGCAGACCAAAGATCCACCTCATGTCCGTTGTTATGAAGCAGGACAGCAATCGCCGTCCCCCAGGTACCTGAACCGATCACTCCAATTTTTCCCATAAACCTGACTCCCTTCTGCTATTTCGCCTTATTTCCCCACAGCTTACTCTCCGTGCCGGAAATCAGACGTTTGATATTCGCTCTGTGACGCCAGATCGCCATGAGCATCAGAAAAGCGGCGACCGCGAAAAATTCCGGACGTTCTCCCGCAGTTACCTGAAATTCTCCCCGCATACCGTAGTAAACGATCTGAGCAAAGAACGAGATTACCACTAAGATGGATCCCAGTGATACATAGCGTGTGATGATGACTGCCCCAAGAAAAAACGCTGCACAGACCAGTGTGATGCGCCAGTCCATGGATACCAGGATCCCCGCCATGGAGGCGATCCCCTTTCCGCCCTTAAACCGCAGGTAGAAGGGGAAATTATGTCCGAAAACCACGCCGAGTCCTGTATACAATACATACAGATCCTCGTTTGGATCGTTCTTAAATATAAGTCTTGCGATCAGACAGGCAAGGAAGGTCTTTAAAAAATCTCCGAGGAAAACGATCAGTCCTGCTTTCTTTCCCATCACACGCAGGGCGTTCGTCGTTCCCGAATTTCCGCTCCCATATTTTCTGATATCTATATGATGAAGCTTTCCGTACAGATAACCTGTCTGGAACATCCCAAATACATAGCCCATGAGAACACATAATATTCTGGACATCATTATTCCTTCTCCTTCCGCTCTCGAACAATGAATCTCAATGCGGTTCCCCGGAAGCCGAATGCCTCTCTGATCTTATTTTCCAGATATCTGGTGTAGGAGAAATGCATCAGCTCCTTGTCGTTGACGAAGATAACGAATGTCGGCGGCTTTACGGAAACTTGAGTCACATAGTAGATCTTCAGGCGTTTTCCCTTATCGGACGGCGGCTGCTGCATAGCCACTGCCTCTGTAACGATCTCGTTGAGGACACCGGTTGCGATCCTTAAGGTCTGGTTTTCCCGAACCATATCGATCAGGTCATAAAGCTTATTCATCCGCTGTCCGGTCAGGGCAGAGATAAATACATATTCCGCATACGGCATATATGCAAGGGTTTCCTTCAGCTTATTCGTATATTCATAGATCGTCTTGTCATTTTTTTCGATCGCATCCCATTTATTGATAACGACGATGATGCCTTTACCTCTGTCATGGGCAATACCGGCAATTTTTGCGTCCTGCTCTGTGACGCCCTCTGTTGCATCGATGACCATAAGCACGACATCGGCACGATCCACCGCCGTAACGGTGCGGATGATGCTGTAGCGCTCGATATCCTCTTTTACCTTGCTCTTTCTTCTGAGACCGGCCGTATCGATGAAGATATATTCGGTTCCGTTATGAACCACCTCTGTGTCGACGGCATCTCTTGTCGTACCGGCGATATCGGATACGATCACACGGTTCTCACCGATCAGCTTATTGATGATCGAAGATTTTCCGACATTCGGCTTGCCGACGATGGCGATCCTCGGGCGGTCGTCCTCCTCGTCACCATACTGATCCTGGGTAAAGTGGCTTGTCACAACATCTAAGAGATCTCCGAGACCGAGACGTGACGCTGCGGACACCGCCACCGGATCTCCGATACCGAGGTTATAAAATTCATAAATATCGTTTCCGAACTTTTCAAAGCTGTCTACTTTATTAACGGCAAGCACCACCGGCTTCCTTGATTTTCTGAGCATGTCAGCGACCTTGGAATCTGCATCCACAAGCCCCTGCCTGACATCTACGATGAAAATGATAACATCTGCCGTATCGATGGCGATCTGGGCCTGCTCACGCATCTGGGATAAGATAATATCCTTGGAATCCGGCTCGATACCGCCTGTATCGATCAACGTAAAGGAATGGTTTAACCATGTACAGTCCGCATAGATCCTGTCTCTGGTAACACCGGGAGTATCCTTTACAATGGAAATGGTGCTGCCGGCCAGTACATTAAACAGTGTGGATTTTCCCACGTTCGGGCGGCCGACGATGGCTACTACTGGTTTACTCATATTTTTTTGCTCCTATTCTTCTGTTTCAAGGACCTCTCCGTCTTCTGAGAGCTCCAGATCTTTCAATTCCGGTTCATACATGCCATGCTCTGCTGTCTGCTCACGGGCAGCTTCCGGATCAAGAATGGCACTGACCAGATCATATCCGCTTGATTTTACTATATTTATCGGAATCTGTAAAGCGGCTTCTGCCTCAGACCTCGTCACATCATCTAAGAATACCTCCTCGCCGCTCTTAAACATAACGGAAGGAAGAAGAAGCCGTTCTCCGAGCTCCTTTCCCTTAAGCTGGGCAATAAGATCCTGCCCCGTGATCAGTCCGGCAACGGTTATGAGCTCGCCGAAGAAGTCGTTTCGGATCGCATACAGATGGATCCTTCTTCCCGGATAAACACGCCTTACCTCCTCAAGGAAGCGGGAAAGATAGGGATAGGGCAGACGTCCTGTGGCAATGGAGATCTCCTCACTGATCCCGTCATCCTCCTTTCCGTCGAGGGCATCCATCACTTCCTCTTTAAGAAGCCGCAGCATACCCACACCGTTTTCGAGCTGGATATAGCCATCATAACGGGATTCCTCCGGAAGCTCCCTCCCGGCAAGAAGATACCATTCGTCACTGGCATGGATGAAATGGATCTTATGCTTTGCATATATCTTTTTCTGCCAGCCTTCGATCAGATCGATCACCCGGCACGCATCTTCTTTTGTAAAGGGCTCCAGCGGATACAGACCGTCACGATATTTAGAAAGTCCCACCGGCACCACAGAAACGCTCTGCATATACGGGGCATACTCAGAAAGCCGGCTGATGGTATATTCCAGCTCCTCTCCGTCATTTACACCCTTGCAGAGCACCACCTGACCGTTCATTTCCGTTCCCGCTTCATAGAGCCTGTCCAGCTTTTTTAATGCCTCACCGGCAAAACGGTTGTTTAGCATTTTACAGCGGAGTTTGGGATTCATTGTCTGCACCGAGATATTGATGGGAGCAAGATGGAAGCGGATGATCCTGTCAATATCTTTATCGCTCATATTGGTAAGTGTCACATAGTTTCCCTGAAGGAACGAAAGTCTGGAGTCATCATCCTTAAAATAGAGCGTTTCCCGCATCCCCGGGGGCATCTGGTCGATAAAGCAGAAAATACACTTATTTCTGCAGGAGCGGTATTCACTCATCAGGCCGTTTTCAAAGGTAAGGCCCAGATCCTCTCCTCCGCTCTCGATCTCAAGCTCCCACTCCTCTCCGTCTGCCTTTCTGACCAGCATAACGAAGGACTCACTGTCTGTCATATAATCATAATCGAAAATATCTTCAATTTCCTGTCCGTCTATGGAAAGCAGTATATCACCGGGCTCTAGCTCCAGCTCCTCACCGATCGAACCGGGAGCGACTGCCGTGATCTTATGTCCTTGATTCTTCAATGTCCTTGCCTCTCTTAATTTTATCATTTCACATCAATAATACCAGCACCCCTTTAATTTGTAAAGAAATGATATGGATTCTTTTTCATTTTGCTATTGACGAAATTAATCGAAAAATGTTATAACGGATGGGAATATATCATATCACTACGATAGATAGCGGAGGAATCTTTGAAATGTCGAATCAGTACGTTTTCAACGACCGGCTTCCTATTGCGCCGTTAAAAATCGCCGCACTGGAAAGCTGCAACGACCTTGCAAAAAAGGTCAATGACCACATTGTGAACTTCCGTCGCAATGACGCGGAAGAATTAAAGCGCAGACAGCAGAACCTGCAGTACAGAGGCTATGATGTAGACTCTTACCTTCTGGATTGTGCCTGCCCGCGTTTCGGAAGCGGAGAAGCGAAAGGTGTTGTAAGAGAATCTGTGCGCGGTACAGATCTGTTTGCAATGGTGGATGTAACAAATCATTCCCTGACATACAAAATGTCCGGCTATGTAAACCACATGTCCCCTGATGATCATTATCAGGATCTTAAGAGGATCATCGGTGCCTGTGCATCTACTGCACACCGTATCAACGTGATCATGCCGTTCCTTTATGAGAGCCGCCAGCATAAGCGTACAAACCGTGAATCTCTCGACTGTGCAATGGCCTTAGAAGAACTTGTAAATATGGGCGTATCCAACATCATCACCTTTGATGCACACGACCCGAGAGTCCAGAATGCGATCCCGCTGTCCGGACTGGACAACTTTATGCCGACCTACCAGTTTGTAAAGGCACTGTTCCTGCATGACAGCTCCTTAAAGATCGATAAGGATCATCTCATGGTCATCAGCCCGGATGAGGGTGCCATGAACCGTGCTGTATATCTTGCGAACAACTTAGGGGTCGATATGGGTATGTTCTATAAGAGACGTGACTATTCCAAGGTCATTAACGGAAGAAACCCCATCGTAGCTCATGAGTTCCTCGGAAGCTCCGTGGAAGGAAAGACAGTTATCATCATCGATGACATGATCGCCTCCGGAGAAAGCATGTTAGATACAGCAAAAGAGCTGAAGGAAAGAAAAGCTGCCAAGGTAGTCGTATGCTGCACCTTCGGCCTGTTCACCAACGGCTTTGAAAAATTCGATGAGTTCTACGAAAAAGGCTATATCGACAGCGTAGTTACTACAAACTTAAACTACCGTGCTCCGGAGTTATTCACCCGTGACTGGTATGTGGAAGCAGATATGAGTAAGTACATCGCTGCCATCATCAACTCCTTAAACCATGATGTATCCATCAGCAATGCTCTGTCTCCGACAGGAAAGATCCAGAAGCTGATCAGAAAATATAACGATGGTGTTTACAGCAAGTAATCACTGAATATCCTTGTTTACACACCGCCAAAAAGAGGCGGGAGTCTTATCCGGCCAAGATAAGTCTCCCACCTCTTTTATTCTTCTTTTATCTTCTCTATACCGTTAAATGCGCCCGGGTTCCCCGTCCCATCTCTTTCCGGTTATCCTTAAAAATACGATTGTAAACAGGATGCCTTTCACAATAGAGGTTGACGTAAGAGCCCACCAGACACCGTTTAAGCCCATAATTCCGCCTAATACGACTGCTAACGGAATCCTTGCACCGGTAATGGCAATACTGATGATACTGCAGAGCCTTGTCATTCCAAGACCCGATAATGCGCCGATCGTTGTCAGCTCCACACACATAAAGGCCTCACTGAAGCCGATGATAACAAGATAGCCCACCGCTGTTTCCACCGCCTTCGGTTCGTGGAAAAAGACATCGGCAAGCGCCGTCGGAAAGCAGATAAATACTACAGAAACAAGGACTCCCCAGATACCGACCGTCCAAAGGGACACCTTGTATCCTTTTCTCACGCGCTCCTTCATCCCGGCGCCGAAGTTTTGTGCCACAAAGGCATTTAAAGCCGCCGCAAAGCCGTCTGCCGTGTTCCATGAAACAGATTCGATCTGGCCGCCGACTCTCTGGGTTGCGATAGCCTCCGCACCATAACCGGATACCATACGCGTAAGGATCATGGAGATCCCGCAGTATGCCATTCCCTGAAGTGCCGTCGGGATACCGATCCGGCAGATCTCCCTTCGATAGCTGCGCGGGATCTTTGCAAGCAGATTCATTCCCTTTAGTGCATTATCCTGCTTCTGACAGACGATCTTCAAGATCATAATGACCACAACGATTATCTGCGCCGTTACGGTTGCGATGGCTGCCCCTGTGACGCCAAGCTTCGGAAACGGACCCATTCCGAGGATCAGAACAGGATCGAGGATCATATTTGCAACAAGTCCGACCAGATTGGCGATAAACGGCGTATGAGAATCTCCCTGAGCCGTGTAAATGCCGTTCAAGGTCAGTGTCAAAAAGGAAAAAACGATCAGACCGCAGGCAATCTTCGTATAAGACATAGCTGCCTCGTAAGCCTCAGCATCCGCAAGCTGGAAAAATCCGACCATCTGCTTGGTAAAAAGCAGAGAAACGGCCGAATAGATAAGACCCATTATCAGTGACATCTGCACGGCCGCCTGGGCAAAGCCATGGGCTTTCTCGTTCTCTCCGCATCCGACACATTGGGCGACCTGAACCTGTCCGCCCATCCGGGCCATCGACGCCAGCCCCTGAGAAAACCATGTGAACATTCCGCCCACTCCGACACCGGCCACCGCCTTGGAACCCAGCATTCCGATCCATGCCATATCCGTGATATTATAGAGCGTCGCAAGAAATGAAGACGCCATGATCGGTACAGCAAGCCGGATCAAGGTTTTAAGGATCGGCCCTTTTGTTAAATTTCCTTCCATACCCTATCCCCCACATCATTTTCATAAGATCATCTCTTAATTATACATGATGCGACCTATTCTTGTAAAGGATATTCCTTTCTTATATGCGTTATTATACGCAGTAAAGCGGACATTCGCAATCCGCTTAGTGCTCCGCGCACTTGAAGCGGGGGAATGCTTATCTGCGGTAAAGCGGACATTCGCAATCCGCTTCGCTACTTGCTCATGAACGCAGTCGCTTCGCGATCTGTCAGTGGGAGCTTTCAACTCCCACTGACATAAGCATCCCCCATCACCCGCCGCTTAGTGCTCCGCGCACTTGAAGCGGGGGAATGCTTATCTGCGTTCAAATTCGTCCACGATGTCTTTGTCGGGAGCCGCTGTCGCAAGGCTGACGACAATGATCAGGACTGTAGCGACTAAAAATGCCGGAAGCAGCTCGTAAATATTCCAGATCCCTCCGATGGGCCTTACACAATATTTCCATATAAATACCATGGCACCGCCGCCGATCATACCGGCTATAACCCCCTGACGGTTGGAACGCTTCCAGAATAACGCACTTAAGACTACCGGGCCAAATACGGCGCCGAAGCCGGCCCATGCAAAGGATACGATCATAAATACAGAGCTGTTCGGGTCTGCCGCAAGGAAAACGCCGATAACTGCAATCATAACCACCGTAGCGCGCGCGATCACGATGGTCATTTTTGCGGAAAGCTGCACATGGAATATCCCCTTAAGAATATTTTCGGAAACGGCAGAGGACGCTGCCAAAAGCTGGGAATCCGCCGTCGACATGGTGGAGGCAAGGATTCCCGCAAGGATCACTCCGGCACCGATAACCGCAAGCACACCATTCTCACTTAATAAGGCTGCGATACGGATAATGATCGTTTCCGAATCGGATCCGGAAAGAGAACCGATCGCTCCGACATCTGACATGGCACGTCCGACGATGCCGATAAAGATAGCAACGGCCATTGAGATCACGACCCATACGGAAGCGATCCTTCTGGATCTGCCGATATTATCCTCATTTTCTGTTGCCATAAACCGAAGGAGGATGTGGGGCATTCCAAAGTATCCCAGCCCCCATGCTAATGAAGACGCTATGGTTATCATACCATAGCCGGACATGGTTCCGGTCGAGTTATCATAGGTATTTACCACGGAAAGATAACCCGGAAGCTCCTTCGCTCCCGCTAATACCGCATCCAGACCGCCTGCCACCTGAATGCCGAAAAGGACTACGATAACTAACGCAATACTCATCACGATGCTCTGGATCAGATCTGTTGTGCTTGCCGCTAAAAAGCCGCCGAGGGCCGTATATCCGACAATAACGACTGCACTCAACAGCATGGCCGTTGTATAGGGCAGGCCAAATAACGTCGAAAACAGCTTACCGCAGGCCGCAAAGCCGGAAGCCGTGTATGGTACAAAAAATATAATGATAAACAGCGACGAAATCCCCATGATCACGCCGGAGGTGTCTCTGTAACGGTCAGCAAAAAAATCCGGCAAGGTAATTGCATTAATCCTCTCACTGTATCTTCTGAGCCGCTTGGCCACCAGAAGCCAGTTTAAGTACGTGCCGATGGCCAGTCCGATGGCCGTCCATAAGGCATCACAGACTCCGGTGAGGTAAGCCACACCCGGAAGTCCCATAAGAAGCCAGCTGCTCATATCTGACGCTTCTGCACTCATTGCTGTAACAAAGGGGCCCAGCTTTCTTCCCCCAAGGTAGAAATCTCCTGAATCACTGTTTTGTCTGGAATAAAAAAAGCCTACAAACAGCATTCCTGCCAGATAGACGATGATAACCAGCAGTATTCCTATTACTCCCTTATCCATGTTGTTCCTCCGTATGTCATTATTTAACTGAAGCAGGTAAGCTTCCTGCGTCAAGCGCAGAAAGCAATAGCCTAATTTAGTATACTGGAAGCCCCAAAAAATTCAAGTGTTTTTTCTATATAATCTGTTAACTGTTCCTTTTTTTGTGCATTTTTTTCGATTCCGGCGTCAAAAAAATACATTTTTGGTTAATCTGTTTTTTGATGAAGTGCTATACTCACGTTGTAAAAAAGTTAACAGATAACAACTCCCGGGTATCACCCCAGGCATCAGAATTTGGAGGAAAAGATAAATGACTACTTTAAAAGCTGAAAAAAGAAACATGACAGAAAAGGCAAAAAGATTAAGACGCGAAGGTTTTGTGACCGGTAATGTTTTCGGCCATGCCATCAAGGGTTCGATCCCGATCAAGATGACCTCAATGGATGTTGAACGTCTTCTTAAAACAGAGCACAAGGGCGGACAGATCGATCTGGACATTGAAGGTGAGATCTACAACGTTCTTATTAAAGAAGTTGATTACAATTCCATGACCCGTAAAATGGAGGAGATCGATTTTCAGGCTCTCGTAAGCGATGAAAAGGTTACCTCCACCGCTGAGATCGTCATTTTAAATCGTGAGGCAGTCAAGAATGGTGTTCTTCAGGAGGACTTAAACGAAGTTTCCTACAGAGCATATCCGTCTGCCCTTGTTGAAAGAACCACCCTCGACGCTGCTGGCTTGAAGGTCGGTGACACGGTACGGGTCAAAGATCTTGATATTGCCAAAAACAAGGACATTGACTTAAAGACAGACCCGGAGGCAGTTGTACTCTCCGTCATTCCGGTTCACAATGTTGTACCGGAGGCAGATGCTCCTGTTGCCGAAAAAGCTTCTGAAACCACAAAAGCAAATTCATAACCTTTAGATTTATCCCCATCTGATATATCCTATATCCGGACGCCGCATTATGGTGATCCAGTCGGATATTACGTTCTTCCTATATATAGAGAGAACGTATCCGACCGGAGAAGCCTGCCATGCGGCGTCTTTTTTATACAAAAAGTCTCTATCAGGGATGTCATGGAAGTGGAAGGGTTAATGTAAACTATGTTTTAGTTTTTGGTTGACATTTGTGGGCTCTCGGTTTATAATAACGACGGTTGTTACAACTGAAGCGAGTTA
>Ga0129310_1002444_pt1 | contig 13822 bp, 10 predicted proteins | sample Go1ome_2_FD_94433 | JGI IMG/M metagenome (GOLD analysis project Ga0129310, IMG submission 94433) | Western lowland gorrila individual fecal microbial communities from Wisconsin, USA - Go1022A metagenome | ecosystem: Host-associated > Mammals > Digestive system > Large intestine > Fecal | place...
ATTTCTTAAAAATTCCGCGTCCAGATACGGCATCGGATCGTCATCCCGGTAGTAGATCATCTTGTGATACCGGCTGTTGCTTCTCGGAACGATCACAAGCTCATCGTGGTTGATCTCAAAATATTCCAGTTCTTCCCTTAAGAGCGGCGGGTGAACGATTCCGACCTCCACCTCACCTTTGATGAGCTTCTCCTCGATATCCTCGCTGGCTGCTTCTGTCAGGACCATGTCAATAGAAGGATACTTTTCCTTAAATTGCGGCAGAAAATATGGAAGAACATACATGGCCTGCATTCCCGTAAAACCGAGCTGAACGACACCCCGGTCTGAATTCTGAAGATCGAGCAGTTTTTTCTCCATTGTCTTCTGCTCCGTCAACGTTTTCTTTGCAAATTCCAGAAAGCATTCGCCTTCCGCCGTCAGCTTCACTCCGTTGGGCTGCCGGTGAAAGATCGTCACGCCAAGCTCCTTTTCCACCTTCTGGACGCACTGGCTCAAAGCCGGCTGTGCCATATACATCTTCGCAGCGGCGCGCGTAATGCTCTGTTCCTCCGCAATACTCACAATATATGCCATATCACGCGTTGTCATATCATCACTCCCTTATCACTGTTCCCATACACGATGTCCGTGTCCGTTTTTCCCATCGTTTTTTCTTATCAGTAATTTCTCCTGAAAAGCAATTCAAATTCAAACGTAAAGCTCTACGAAATGCTTATAATTATACTATCCTTTTATTTGCATGTCAATTTCTTAACAATTAGAAAGCTATGTATACATGATCCTCTGGTCTTCCCCTTTTCCTGTCATGTATTTTCACCCTTATTTTCATCTCTTCCCATATATTTTTCTTATGTCCCGCATCGTATTTTCCTGTTACAATTTTCTCTTTTTTTCTCTGCCTTTTCTCTGGAAAACTGTTATTATTTCATCTATACTATAGATACACAGAAAGCAGAGGTGTTTTATATGACAGAACTCAGTATTCATGAATTATCCCTTGGTTTTTCCCATGACAGACAGATGCTTGTGGAATTTCTCGCAAAGCATCATTTAAATTATGAAAACGATATCGAAGCAGCGTTCGGCGTGTTTGATTCCGACGAGAATCTCACCGGCTGCGGCTGCTGTGCAGGAAATCTTTTAAAATGCTTTGCGGTGGATGAGAGTCTCAGAGGTCAGAATGCTCTCGGAAGTCTCGTGTCCAGACTTGTCGAAAACCGGTTTGAGGCAGGTCATTACGATCTCTTCGTGATCACAAGACCGAAAAACAAGGTGCTCTTTACATCCTGCGGATTTTATCCTCTGGCAGAGACAGAAGCTGTCCTGATGCTGGAGAATAAGAAATCCGGACTGGACAACTATTATAAGAAATTTCTCGCCGGGACAGATACCGATGAGAACGTGGGCTGTATCGTCATGAACTGCAATCCCTTCACGAAAGGTCATCTCGCGCTGATCACTTACGCCGCTAAGGCATGTTCCCTGCTCCATATCTTCGTGGTTGAGGAGAACCGGTCCAGGTTCCCGTTTGCGGACCGTCTGAAGCTTGTCCGGGAAGGTACAGATCATCTTCCGAACGTCATTGTGCATCCATCAGGACCATATATGATCTCCAACGCTACATTCCCGACCTACTTCTTAAAGGACGGCGAGGACGCGGCGAAGATCCAGAGTGAGCTCGACATCACACTGTTCGCGTCGAGGATCGCGCCGCTCCTTCATATTACAAAACGTTTTGCCGGGGAAGAGCCTTTTGATCCGGTAACAAGGCGCTACAACGAGGCGATGATCCGCATTCTCCCGAAATACGGCATCTCCTTCATCAAGATCAACCGGATCACCACAGAGGGACCGGATGGAAAACCGGAGGTCATCAGTGCTTCCAGAGTTCGGAAATTGTTGGATGAGCAGGGCGTGAACGACGAAGTTCTGTCGCTGGTGCCGGAGTGTACGGCGGAGTATTTGAAGGAAAACTTTAAGTAACTGCGAATTCTCCTGCCAATCCTGTTCTCTGACGTTTTTCCAGATGCATGATAGCTGAAATGCTGTGCGAAATTCAAAATCTTTGCACAGCATTTTCTGCATTTAGGAAGTTCGAACTAAATTCCAAATGGAGTGTTTTTTTATGAACCTGAATAATGTAATTACCGGCTCACCGGTGACTTCCGTGGAACTTCGCGCCGCCAGAGACCGGCGCGTCCTGAAAAAATGGGAACTTCTTACTCCCGGCGGGGAGATCTGTCTTGTGGAGTTTTCCTTAAATATTGCCGGGACAGTCAAGACGTTTCCCTTCGCCCGGGCGGCATTCCGGGAGGAAGTACGGGAACTGTCTGACCGCCTCTCCCATTTCTCTGTTCTGAAAACGGAGGTTTATGAGAAAAATACCGGTGACTGCGCGTTCTTTCTTTTAAAGTCCCAGGCCATACAGGTCAAAAAATTTCTCGTCTCCGTCGAGGAAAGCCACCCTTTGGGCCGTCTCTTCAACCTTGACGTCTGCGGTCCCGATGGAATTTCCGTAAAGCGGCATGATCTCGGACTTCTCCCCAGAACCTGTCTTGTCTGCGGGGAAGATGCCCATGTCTGCGCACAAAAAAAGTCCCATTCCATGGAGCTGATCCAGTGGCAGACGGCAAAGCTCTTCCATGAATTCTTCCGGGACCGGGCGGCTGATCAGGCGGCTTCCGCGGCGGTACGGGGACTGCTCTACGAGGTTTCAACCACCCCGAAGCCGGGACTGGTGGACCGGAACAACTCCGGCTCCCACAAAGATATGGACTTTTTTACATTCCTTGACAGCAGCGCCTCCCTGATCCCGTGGTTCCGGGAATTCTTCTGCCTGGGATGGGATCACAGCAGTGCGTCGGACGGGCAGCTTTTTGAGCGGCTGCGCTACGCCGGACAACGGGCCGAAGCCGCTATGTTCTCCGCCACGGGCGGGATCAACACCCACAAGGGGCTTGTCTTTGCCTCGGCGATCCTCTGCGGAGCGCTTGGAAAAGTTCACGCGGGTCAGGAGCTTCCGCCGCCGTTGGAGGATGTGCTTCAGGAATGCAGGAAGTTAGGGGAGTGCTCTCTCGCAGATTTGCATCGACTTCCGAACGTGCAGACTCCGCTTCCCGGTTCCGAAATCCAACATATTTCCGGACATACACCTGACAAGATGCAGTCCGATCTGCAAAGCGCTTCTGCCCCCGACGTCAGTACACATTTCGTATCACTTTCTACGAACGGGGAACGCATCTTTACCACCTACGGTATCCAGGGTGCCCGCGGTGAGGCGGCTGCCGGTTTCCCATCCGCAGTCCAGATCGGTCTGCCATCCCTGAAAAAATGGCTTTTCTCCGGTTTCTCTTTAAATGACGCCGCCGCCATGGCTCTTCTCTCCCTGATCTCTGAAGTTGACGACACCAATATGGTTCACAGGGGAGGTCCGGAGCTTGCGAAAAAAAGCAAAGAGCAGGCAAAGCGCCTGCTCTCCACTGTCACAAAAGAAGATTTTAAAGAGACCCTGAACTCCCTGGACCATCAGTACATCACAGACAACTTAAGTCCCGGCGGCTGCGCAGACCTTCTCGCCGTCAGCCTGATGTTCTATTTTCTGGAATCTGCCGGTATGATTGCGGATATTTAAGATGGTACAAAGGCGCTGCTCATGCCGCGTGGGGACCGCTTCTTTCCACCCTGCCAGTAATTTCTTCTGAGTATGTGAGACCGGCAGCTTCCACCGTTGGCAGCTTCTTCTAAATATCTGACTGCTGAAAAGGCCAGCAACTCTGCTTATCTAAAGAGCTGCTGGCCTTTTCTTACTCCATCGTTACCTTCACGCCGTCGTCCTCAGTCCATCTGATCTCATACGTATCTGCAGTGTAGGTAAATCCATTGATCTCCATTTTTCCATCTCCGGTATTCTTGAAGGAAAGGGTGAAATCAGTACAGTCATCCGTGTCTTCTCCCACATACAGATAGAGCGGGCTGTCCGGATCATTCGGCTTTTTCATTATATTTCCGATTTCTTCCGCCATCTCACGCTTATCGAATTCTCCGGAAAGACCATATTCTGCTTCACAAACTTTAAAAGCTTCCGCGATCCGATGTCCCTTTTCATAGAACACTGCGCTCCTCGCGCGATTTACGTAACCATTATAAACTCCAATGCTCACAGAAGCCAGGATCACCATGATGACAATTACCACCATCAGCTCTACTAACGAGTATCCTCCATGATCCAGTCTCTTCATTTTCTGCTTTCTTTTCGCCATACTCACCCCCAGCTTTCTTCGTTGAACCGGGGTACCCGATGACATTTTCTGTTATTCTGTTATTCCCCGGCTGGTTATTTATTACATTGGGTACTTGTAACTGTAAAGTTACAGACAATTGTACTCTTTGTTTATAACATATGGTCACATGGCGTTCTATTGTCCAAATTATGTCACCAGATCAGGCCTGTTCTTTCTCCCGTTCTGCCACTGCCATGGCGATCTTTTCCGGTGTAATCGGGAGTTCGTAGAACCTGGTTCCTGTGGCGTTAAAGATCGCATCCGACACAGCCGGAAGCGGTGTATTGATCACGACTTCACCGATGGATTTCGCGCCAAACGGTCCTGCATCCTCGTAGCTGCTCTCAAACTCTACACAGATATGTCCGATATCGATACGGGTCGGGATCTTATACTGCATCAGGGAGTTCTCCGCAAGTTTTCCCTGTGCATTATAGGTGATATTTTCCGTGAGTGCCATGCCGATTCCCTGAAGGATACCGCCCTCTGCCTGAACTCTTGCCAGGTTCGGGTTCACCGGTGTTCCGCAATCCACGGCAGCCGCATAGTTGATGACCTTCGCCTCACCGGTCTCAAGATCTACCTCGACCTCCGCAGCGCCCACCATGAACGGCGGCGGAGAAAGCGGAGACGAATTCGTCACGGTCGCTTCTAAAGCGATCTCATTTCCGCACATGGAAGCCGTCGCAATATCGGTAAGTGATACCTGTCCGGCAAAATCTTGTCCCACTCCTTCCCTGCGAACGGATTTTCCGTCAAATACGACCTCATTCTCCGGACACTTTAAAAGTCCGGCACCAAGCTTGCAGATCTGTTCCCGTATCTTTAATGCACACTGTTCTACGGCTTTTCCGGTTACATATGTCGTACTGGACGCATAGGATCCGGAATCATACGGAGAGGAATCCGTGTCTGCACCAAGAACGATGATCTCCTCCACTGAACACTCCAGCACCTCTGCCGCGATCTGTGCAAGGATCGTATCGCAGCCCGTTCCCATATCGGCAGCGCCGATGGAAAGCGTGTAAAATCCGTCATCATTGACCTTAATCGTCGCACTTCCCACATCGACGGAGGTAATTCCGGAGCCCTGCATCGCCATTCCCATTCCGACAGCACGGACCTTTCCGTTGCCCATATCGCGGACCGGATACTTCTCCTCCCAGCCGATCATCTCCTTCACGCGGGTAAGACAGCGGTCCAGCGCACAGCTCGTATTGACCTGACCATAATACGCAGGCATCACATCGCCCTCTCTTACGATGTTCTTCTCTCGGATCTCAAAGGGATCCATGTGGAGCTTTGCCGCCAGCTCGTTCACCGCCGACTCCACGGCAAACAATCCCTGAGTCGCTCCGTATCCCCGGTACGCACCTGCGGACATGTGGTTGGTATAGACAACATCGCTCACAAAGCGGAATGCTTTTGCCTTTCCGTAAAGAGGGATCGATTTGTGACCGGAAAGTCCTACGGTAGTCGGTCCATGCTCTCCATACGCGCCTGTATTCGACAGCGTATACATATCGATTCCGTTCACAATGCCGTTTTTATCTGCACCGACCCGCACATGGATCTCCATCTCATGACGCGGGGTGGAGGCAATCATGCTCTCCTCACGGCTGAAAATAATCTTTGATGGCTTTTTCGTCATCCATGTCACATATGCCGGATATACCTCACTGACAGAGGTCTGCTTTGCACCGAAGCCGCCTCCGATCCTCGGCTTGCTGACGCGGATCATGGTCTTCGGAATATGAAGCGCATTGGAGATGATCCGGCGGCAGTGGAAGACGATCTGGGTAGAGCTCACTACGTTTAAACGTCCGTAGGTGTCGATGGTACAGAAGGTACGGAACGTCTCCATCATGGTCTGCTGACACGCCTTCGTATGATAGACCCGGTCGATTACGATCTCGCTGTTCTTTAAGACCTCCTCGATATCTCCGGAGCCGGTCTCGTCATGGGCGCACAGATTTCTCCGGTTGTCCGCCCCGACCGGAACCAGGCTCTCCCAGTTCTCCTCCGGATGCACCAGGATCGGATTGTCCTTTGCTTTTCGGAAATCAAGAAGCGGTTCCAGAACCTCATACTGGACCTTGATAAGCTTTAATGCCTTGTCCACACATTTTTCATCACGACCGGCAACGATCGCCACCACATCTCCGACAAACCGTACATGGCGGTCGATCAGCAGGCGATCATACGGGCTCGGCTCCGGGTAGGTCTGACCTGCCTGAGTATATCTTCTTCCGTCCTGTGGGATATCCTCCCATGTATAGATTGCCTCGATGCCGTCCACCTTCATTGCGGCAGCCTTGTTTACGGATGTCACCATCGCATTTGCGTAAGGAGATCGCAGAAGCTTCACGATCAGGCAGTCCTTCGGTGCGATATCATCCACATAGACCGGCTGTCCCGTTACGAGCTGCATCGCGTCCTTTTTCCGTACCGGTTGATTTACATATTTCATGACTTCTCCGACTCCTTTCCGCTTTTTTCCTTTTTCCATGCAAGGAACGCCTGGATCCCGCGGAGCTGTCCCTCATAGCCTGAGCAGCGGCACAGGTTGCCGGCAAGATATTCCCTGATCTCTTCCTCTTCCGGGTACTCGTTTTCCCGGAACAACGCCAGTGCGTTCATGATAAAGCCCGGATTGCAGAAGCCGCACTGCTCCGCGCCCTGATCCGCAATAAATGCCCCAAACTCCTTCGCCTCCTCCTGAAGTCCCTCCAGGGTCGTCACCGTTCTTCCGTCCGCTCTTGCCGCAAGCACCGAACAGGATAATACCGGCTTCTCATCTAAAAATACCGTACAAAGACCGCAGTTGGATGTCTCACATCCGCGCTTTACGCTGTAACAGCCATGATCCCGCACAAAGTCGATGAGCAGTGTGTCTGCCTCGATCTCTGCAGAGATCTTTTTTCCGTTTAATGTCATGGTAATGTTCATGTCATATTCCTCTTTATCTTCCTAATACTCTCTTGTTTTACACCTGCTCGAGCTTACAGACGGCACGCCTGATCAGCACACCCGTCAGATGCTTCCGGTACTCTGCGCTGCCCCTTGTATTGGAGCCGGTAGAAATCTGATCTTTTACACATTTTGCGGCATATTCGGCAAGGTTTTCCACATTCCTGCCATTCAAATCCACATCAAAAAGAACGGCTTTCCCCGGTCTTGCACCGATCGCAAACCGATATCCTGCTTCTGTTTTTGCCGCCGCACAGGTCAACACCGGGAAATCCGTCTGGCTGTTACGGACAGACTGATAATGGAAGTCTGACTTCTCCTTTTTTACGATCAGGCGAACCAGGATATCCCGGTCATAAGGCAGCTTCGCATACTCCTTAAGCGGAATGATCCCGCCCTTATAAAGCTCCACATAGGTATCCATTGACAGAAACATCGTCAGTACATCCGAAAATCCATACCGGCCGTAGATGCTTCCGCCCACCGTTGCAAGATTGCGGAACTGGACCCCTACGATATGACGGACCGATTCCCTGACGGCTCCATCCGTGTATGCAGAAAGACCCGGATGCAGCTCCAAATCCCGCAGCGTCACCATACATCCGATCCGGAATTCCTCCTCCGTCTCCTCGATCGTATCAAGTCCGAGACCGGAAAGATCGATCGCCGTGCCGATCTGCATTTTTCCCATTTTCAGCCAGACCATGCCTCCCAGCACACGATTGCTTTTTTTCTGATTTAACTGCCATGCTTCTTCCAGGCTCTCAACCTTTTTGTATTCTCTGATAACTCTCATACTGATCTCCATCCTTATTGTGCCTTTTTAAAAAGAGGTTTCCCTAAAATATACTTTCATTTTATCATACTTTCTGCTATAATTCCGTTATAGTTGGAAAAATACAACGATGTTCCAACATAATACGATTTGAGAGAGGAAAACAATTATGAAAAAGGATCTGAAAAAGCTTTCCGCCCTGCTCTTAGCTCTCGCTTTATCCGTGAGCACTACTGCATGTGGAAGCAACACAACGGCTGCAACGACCGCTGCGGAGACAACGACTGCTGAAACAACCGCAGAGGCTGCATCCACCGCAGAAACAACAGCAGCTGAAACAACGGCTGCCAAAGCGGAGCAGGAGATTTCCTATCCGGTGACCGTCACAGACCATCTCGGTCGTGAGGTTACGATCGAAAAACAGCCGGAATCCCTTGTAAGCGGCTACTATATCTCCACAAGCCTGATGATCGCTCTCGATCTTGACGACAAGTTAGTCGGTGTCGAGGCAAAGGCCGGTAAGAGAAATATCTACAAATTAAGCGCTCCTGAGATTACAGAGCTTCCGTCCGTCGGAACCGCCAAAGAATTTGATCTGGAAGGCTGCGCAGCATTAAAACCGGATCTTGTTGTTGTTCCGGTCAAATTAAAGGATTCCATTCCGGCAATGGAGGAGCTTGGTCTCACCGTCATCGCCGTAAATCCGGAAAATGAAGCAAAATTATTTGAAGTGATCGATATGATCTCCACCGCTGCAAACGTAGCAGAAAAAGGAGAAGCTCTGAAAACCTGGATCTCCGACCAGACAAACCAGCTTGCAAAGTCCCTGGAAGGAAAGGAAACTCCGTCTGTATATCTTGCCGGAAACAGTGCTCTCTTACAGACTGCAGGTCCGGAAATGTACCAGTCTTCCCTGATCGAGAATGCCGGCGGTGTAAACGCAGCTTCCGAGATCACAGATACCTACTGGACAGACACCTCCTACGAGCAGATCCTCGCATGGAACCCGGATTTCATCATTCTTGCAGCTGACGCAGATTACGATGCGGACTCCGTTCTCGCCGATTCCGCTCTTTCTGACTGCACAGCCGTAAAAGAAGGTCATGTATACCAGACTCCAAGCGATATCGAGGCTCTCGATTCTCCGGTTCCGGCAGGCTTTTTAGGCAGCTACTACGTTGCTTCCGTCCTTCACCCGGACGTTGTAACTGAAGACGATTTCAAGACAGCAGAAAAGAATTTCTATGAAACATTCTATGGATTCACTCCGGAAAACGCAAACTGATCAAAACAGGACAATGGCAATTTTAACTCTGGCGATGGCTCTTACGGTCATCGCTTTTGTTTCCGCTCTGATGACCGGAAAATACCCGATCTCCCTATCCGGACTCCTGTCCGGTGAGCCGATGGAGGTTCGCACCTTCACCGTCCTCCGCCTGCCGCGCTCCCTCATGGGGCTCATCGGCGGCTTCGGTCTTGGTGTTGCCGGCTTCGTCTACCAGACCGTCTTCCGGAATCCTCTGGCATCCCCCGACATCATCGGTGTCTCCTCCGGAGCCAGTGCCGGAGCTGCCTTTGCCATTCTCTTTGTCTCCTCTGCATCGCCGTCCACAACAGGCTTTGCCTTCCTCGGCGGTCTGCTCGCCGTATGTCTGTCCCTGGGGCTTACCGCCCTCTCCCCGGTAAAGGAACACGCCTCCATCGTTCTTGCCGGAATCGCAGTCCACTCCCTGGCCCAGACCTTTCTTATGGCATTAAAACTCATGGCAGATCCGGAAAAGCAGCTGGCTTCCATCGAATACTGGATCATGGGCAGTCTTTCCGGTGTCACGGCATCGAAGATCCGGATTCCCGTCCTGATCATTCTCGTAACCTCCTTCACAGCCTTTTTGCTGCACCGCCATATCCTTGCCCTCTCCGTCCGCGAGGATGAGGCGCGGATGTTGGGAGTTTCTGTCCAGAAGACACGCTTTTTCGTTCTGCTTCTCGCAACCCTCACCGTTGCGGCTGCCATCAGCGTGACCGGTCTCATCAGCTTCATCGGTCTTCTGGCTCCGCACATTGCAAGACTTCTCACCGGACATAACCGGCAGTCCGCATGTGTCCTGAGCGGGATCATGGGAAGTCTTCTGCTTCTGACTGCGGATATTTTTTCAAAGTCCCTTGCCTCCGTGGAGCTCCCCGTCAGTATTTTCACCTCGCTTCTCGGGGCACCATTCTTAATCTTCCTGATCTTATCGGAAAGGAGGCGTTAACTCATCATGCCGAAGCATTTTTCTATCCGGGATCTCTCAGTTTCCCTAAGCGATACTCCGATCCTGGAGCATATCACCTATTCTGTAAAGGAGCCGGGCCATATGATCGCACTTCTCGGTCCGAACGGAAGCGGAAAAACAACGCTTCTTCGCTCTATTTGCGGGGAACTCCCCTATGACGGCGATATCCGTCTAAACGGCACCGATCTTTCGGGACTGCCTCCCAAAAAGCTTGCCAGCCACATCAGCTATGTTCCACAGCAAAGCGGGATCTCCATCTCCATGAGCGTCCTCGATGTCGTTCTCATGGGCTTTTATTCCCGCCTGCGTCTCCTTGCCCAACCGACCGGGAGCATGCGTGAGGACGCGCTTCGGGCTCTCTCACTGGTCGGAATGGCCGATTTTTCCGATCGGGATTATCTGACCCTCAGCGGTGGGGAAAAGCAGCTTGTGATCCTGGCACGGACACTCATCGAAGATACCACACTCCTGCTCTTTGATGAGCCTGACAGCTCTCTGGATCTCGGGAACAAATACCGGATGTTGCGTCTGATCTCGCAGATGGTACATAAGGCAGATGCTCCTTCCAAAAAATCGGCGATGATCTGCCTCCACGATCCTGTTTTGGCACTCAGCTTCTGTGACACTCTGCTGCTCTTAAAAAACGGCAGATTGATCCACACCCTGCACCCGGCGGGTGATCCCATTTCCGAAATGGAACAGGCATTTTCTGAGGTCTATGGACCGATCAGGCTCATTGAGTTCTCAGATCCGCAGTTTTCCGAACAAAAACGCCGGATCCTGCTGCCGATGCCATGAAGCACCGTCACCCCTGATACCTCTGCACACCATGCATCTCATTCAAAAGGACACTTATGAAATCTGATATGTTTTTCTCCCATGATGTAGCATTTCTGCCGAACTTCCGGCAGCATTCACTTATTAACAATGGTTATTTTTTGTATCGCTATAAGCAAAAAAATATTCATCTGTAAATACACAGTTTAAAAAAATCTCTACATTTCTGTTAATATTCTTTTTTTACCTGAAAAACATGATATAATGAGCGCAAGAGAGCCAGAAGGCTGCTAGCAGATTTCTGGCGAACGGCGAATGGCGATCACGATAGCTGCGATAGCAGCGGAGAGTAGCGAAGCTACGAATCGTGATATAATGAGCATAAACGGTCCGAAAACGTTTTCCCATTCCCTTCACAGAAAGGAGGAGATTGCTATGAAGCATACATGCAAAATCCTGTTGCCTGTCATTCTCATGATCGCCTTATTCCTGTCAGGGCTCTTTCTATATCATCACCGTATTCGAAAAGAGATTTACGAAAAAAATTCCGATCATCTGCTTGCGACGTATGAGCAGGTCAACCGGACCTTTGTCCTGTTTTGTGATCGCAACTGGAACGTCTTATCCGACTGGGATGCAAATCTGCAGTATCTTGCTGATTCCAGCAATGTCCACTCCGCATGGAAGGACCTTGCCGAACGGAAAAACAACTGGAAATACAGCGATTTCTATATGTTCAACGAAAACTGCGACTTCATTACGGCTGAAGGACGAAGAGGAACAGCTGACAGCATCATGAACGTATTCCAGAAAATGTACGCTTGTCAGAAGCCTGTGATCTCCAACTACACTGCCAGCAGCGGGGTGCGCAAGGTCGTCTTTGCGGTTCCCTTAAGCGCTCCCTTTACACTGGATGGCGTCACCTTTACCGGCGTTGCCGTAAGCTACGATACCAGTATGGTAGAATCGATCATCTCCCGGAATATCTATGGGACGATGAGCAGCAGCTACCTGATGGATGCAAACGGAGATATTATTCTTTCCCTGGAAGCTCAGTCCGATTTTTTATCTGAACAGGACAATCTGTTTACCAACCTGAATGCCAACGCGGTCTTTACCAGAAGCACAGCAGAAGCTGTCCATCAGGACCTTCAGAATCTGACTGTCGGACATGCCGAGATCAAATGTCAGAATCATTCCTATTATCTGGTCTACCAGCCGGTCGGTCTCAATGATTGGAGTATTCTCGGGATCATACAGACAAGCGCAGTCAATTCCAAGGATGAAAAGATCTTGTACATTACGATTGCGATGATCACTGCTCTTGCAATCTGTCTTTTGCTCCTGCTGATCGGTATGGTCACAACAAATACAAAGCTCAAGCTCCGCCATCAGGAATTATTGCATCAGATCTTAAAAAATCAAAAGGATCAGATCGATCGGTTGTTTTGTGGCATGACCCAGCTTATCGACCGCTATGCAGTAGGAGATCTTGTCAATAACCGGTATGAATACCGGGAATACAGCAGCCCTGAAGCCCTGTATCCGGAAAGCGGATCGTATCAGTACCTGATTGATGAAGCAGCAAAAAAATACTTTGTTTTATCGGATACCGAAAATATCAAGCTGAACCATCTCCTAAGCAGAGAATATCTTCAGAAGGTGCTCCGCAAAGGAAACGGGATCTTAAAGATCGAATACAGCGGTCGAACCGGAAACATCTATAAGCTTTTGAATGTCATTGCGGTAGAATGGGACGAAAGCGGGATTCCGCAGAAGATCATGATGATCGCCCAGGATCTTGGACAGCGCCATGAGTTGGAAAACCTCGCGAACACCGACGGTCTGACCGGCTTATTCAACGAGCGCTATTTCAGTACGATCCTGCATCGGAAGGAGCAAAAAAAGCTCCCATTCGTCCTGTACTATCTTGACCTGGATCATTTCAAACCGGTCAACGATACTTACGGACATGATATGGGAGACAAACTTTTAAAAGAGGTAGCCAAACGTCTTCAGGAATGCATCCGCAGCAATGATTACGCATTCCGGATCGGCGGGGACGAATTTGCACTGATCATCAGTGCCGATATGGAGGATCCTCTCTGTAAGCAGACGAAGGACCGCATCCTTACCACCCTTCTTGAGCCATATGAAGTCGATGGAAAAACGATCACCATCGGCGCAAGCTGCGGTTATGCGGCCTATCCACTGGAATCCGAAGATGCCGGAACGATCCGAATCCTCGCAGACCAGCGGATGTACGAAGAAAAAGAAATCAATCACCAGAACTTACGCTTCCGGCCATAATACTTTTACCAGCTCGTTTGCCGGCCTGAAAAAGCATTTAAAAATATGTTATACTGAGTCGGGTAAATCTTTAGAGATTTGAAAGGATCGCAACTATCATGGAACCATTTTATTATAATCACATGGACAAAGAGCGCCAGGCGGTTTACCGTGCCATTCAGCAGGGACTGTTAAGCCTGGCTGACTCTTTCCAGATCCCCCGGATCGACGGTCACGCCTTAAGCGATATTTTTTTTGAGCTCCGCCTTGACCACCCGGAGATCTTCTGGGTGTCCAGCTTTAAATACCGGTATTTCGCGGATTCCCCGAATCTGATCTTCATCCCGGAATACCTTTTTGAGAAGAGCAAGATCAAAGACCACCAGAAAGCCATGAATGCCCGGGTGGAAAAGCTCGCAAGACCGGCGGCAAAGCTCCCGGAGCTGGAAAAG
>Ga0129310_1002452_pt1 | contig 13777 bp, 8 predicted proteins | sample Go1ome_2_FD_94433 | JGI IMG/M metagenome (GOLD analysis project Ga0129310, IMG submission 94433) | Western lowland gorrila individual fecal microbial communities from Wisconsin, USA - Go1022A metagenome | ecosystem: Host-associated > Mammals > Digestive system > Large intestine > Fecal | place...
CCCCATAAATAATTTATAGAACAAAAAACCAAGAATCAGGAAAAGGGGGCCGATCACCGGACACAGCAGCATGACTGTTGCTTTCATGATCACAGCAGGCTTATTCTCCCTGCACCAGATCAGAAGATTCCAAACCAGATAAATAATAACGATCAATAAATTAAGGATCAATAAAATTAATAAAAGCCACCATTCCCGACTCATACCGGCATATACTCCATAATCTCACTCTGTACTTCATGTTCCTGTAATCTTCTCTTGACAAAATCTGCTTCTGTGCGATCGGTGTTTGTTAAGAGAATATACAGGCCGCCATCCAATATCCCCAGATAATCCGAATTTCTCACAAGACAGCTTACTTTATCTCCCTGGGTTTTGTAAGTATTCTCCGGCAGCTGAAGATGCAGCAGCACACACTCTACAAGATTGCGTTCCTTTGCATGATGATAAGCAGTCACCAGTGAACTGAATGCTTCCTGATCAAGGATACATGATCCTTCAATATATCGCTTTTCCTCCAGAGCCTGCAGATATCTTCTTGCGCTCAGAACTGCATTCTGGATCAAAGCACTGACAACAACCAGCATATTGGCCTGTCCCAATGTCATCCGCTCCCAGCTGAGTCCCCAAAGCATCACAATCATCTGCATCTCTTCATTTTCAAAGATGGCATTTGCCATGAGCGGATACTGCGGATCCAGGGATTTATTGATAAAAACTCTATGTTCCTTCAATGCATCATACATGACTGACATTTCTTTGTAACGAATGGAATTGCCAAGTTCTCTGGCTTTTTGGGAGCTGGCGGAAAACATTCTGGCATAATCACCGTTCACTACGTTATAAATGGCAACATCCTCTGTTCCCATCAGTCGTTCCATCATCTCTACAGCATCAAACAATACTTCATCCGGCATTGTACGGTCCAGCTCAGATGTAATACTGTAAATCTTGCCGATACTGTCCTTCTGATCAATGAGCTGCTGCTCCATTACTTCTTTTACACGTACATTGGCGGAATTAATATCTTTAATATCCTGAATCTGCCCGGATAGATATTCTTCCATCTCTTTGCTTTCCATCTTCATAGCACGGATCTGATCTCTCAGATAACCTACGATCAGACCCACGATAAACAGCTGGGCAATCCATACATAGGTATTGTAATCCAATACTACTTCAAATCCCGACCGATGATACATCTGTCTGAAAATGTAGCCTGCCACTGCACAAACAGCTGAAAACGAGGCCTGCTGCTGACCATAAATAACCGCAAAAAGCAGGACATACAAAAGATAAAAGTCCAGATTGGCAAAATACTGGCTCTCTGCTGTCCTGTTGTTGAGCATAAAAAATGGAATAAAACAGATCAGATTCTCAATAAACGGTACCAAAGCCCGTACAGCCCATCCCCATTTTTTCAACACTCTTTCAAAAAATGGCGTCTTTTCTTTTTTATTCTCAAGGAAAACGGCTTTGTGTTTCTGCATATAAATAACCATCTGCTGAATATATTTTTCCGGGCTGCAGAACTCCTGAACGCCATACTCTGCCGCAAACCGGCTGCCATCCAGTATATGGCGGCCTCCAACACCTGAAAAAGCCGAAATACCTATATTCTGATTCAAGCTCTGCCTGATCAGTCCTGCTAATTTTACTTCACTGACCGCATTGGCCGATGACAGATGATAGATATCATACTGATGTTCCTGCTTATGAATTGCCCGATAAATATACTCTACCGCATCATTCTCATGCAAAAGTGAAAATTCATGGCTTTCATCTGCTCTGACTGCCCCATCACGCAGTGCTTCAATACACATTCCTGCCGGGAGATTGTCCGCATCCTCCAGGCTCTTCGGTATATGATATAAATGTGCCAGACGCAAAACTGTCACATCCATCTTCCAATTCTTACGAACATTGGCACAGATCTGCTCCGCCTGTGCCAATGTTGTTCCACGAAAAGTTTTTCCTGAAGGTATCTCATCTTCGCAAACTGCTTCTTTGTAATCGCCTTCAAAAACAGCGTCTGATGACAGAAAGATCACTCTTCCCTTTTTTATCTCCGAACAGGCCACTAACATATTCATCAGGTTGGAAGCAAACCGAACTGCTTCTCTGCCTTCCTCCTGCCACCGATAGTTGCTGTCAAAGGCTCCCATAAAAACGGTGATATCCGGGCTGACACTGTCAAATATCTCCCGAAGATAATCTCCTTCATAAGGGAAATCATATCTTTCGAATACTTTTTCGTATTTATTTTTTTTATATTTACTTCCCGTCAGCAAAAAAACTCTGTGGCCCTCTTTTCTCAGTTTCAAAATCAAATGATTGATCAGACTGCTGGTGCCTCCTATCAACAGAATATTCATTGCGTTATCGGTCCTCCTGTAAAATATAACTTGTTCAAAATTCTCTCTCAGGTATGCAGCACCTGCTCTGCTATTCTTTTTCCATTTCCCGGTGGATCTCCCCCTCGATATCCACCAGACATTCCAGCAGAATCGGGTTAAATACACCGCACTCGCCATTCAGGATCATCTGAACAGCTTTCTCATGAGGAATGGCTTTCTTGTATACACGTTCACTGACAAGTGCATCGTACACATCTGCTACAGAGACAACCTGCGCTGCGATCGGTATCTCTTCACCCTTTAAGCCATCCGGATAGCCATTGCCGTCATACCGCTCATGATGCCACCTGCAGATCTGATAAGCAGTCTTGACCAAAGGCTCATCCTGATACAATCCAAGATTTTCAAGTATCGATGCGCCGATGAGTGTATGTGTCTTCATGATCTCAAATTCTTCTTTGGTCAGTTTGCCCGGCTTATTCAATATCTTATCGTCAATACCGATCTTGCCGATATCATGCAGGGCGGATGCCAGTGTGATCACATACTGTTCTGACCATGCCAGGCTGTAACATTCTGTTTTCTGAACAAGCCGCTCCAGCAGCAGCCCTGTCAGTACATTGATATGCTGTACGTGGAGACCGCTTTCACCATTACGAAATTCAACAATCTGACTGAGAATCCGGATCATCATCTGATTATTCTTTTCTTTCTCATCGATCTGATCTGTCACAAGGGTGACCAGCCTTCTTTGCTTCGCATAAAGTTTAATGGTATTGAAAACACGGCGAAAGACAACCTGTGCATCAAATGGTCTTCGAATATAATCCGAGACACCCATATCATACGCTCTCTTGATATTCACTTCCGTGTCATCACTGGAAATCATGATAACCGGAATATCTTCGATGAGATGATTCCTGTTCATCTGTACCAGCACTTCAAAACCATTCAATTCCGGCATATTGATATCCAGCAATACAAGGGAAATACCTGTTCCATACTGTTCAAGTGCTTCCAGGCATTCCTTGCCATTCGCTGCCTCAAGTATTCTGAAATCATCCTTGAGCATCTCAGAAAGAAGGGCTCTGTTCAATTCCGAATCATCAACAATCAGAATCAGCTGTCTGATCTTCTCCCAGTCATGAAGCATTCCCTTCTTAATGTCATCAGCCACCAGATTATCCTCAGTGACAACCATATTCTTGCGGTTTTTGGCCTGATACATCAGTTTATCGGCTCTTCCGACGGCATCCTCAATCGCGCCTCCATTGGACATCACACCGCCAATGCTGGCTGATAAACGCAGACCGCCATATCCCGGAACATCCGCTTTCCTGATCTCCTCCTGGATCTGCATCAGTTTATTCTTGAAATTATCTTCTTTAATTCCCGGCATCAGCAAAAGGAATTCATCACCGCCGTATCGAACAAGCATATCTGTCTTTCTGGTACAGCTCTTGATAATATTCACAAATGTGATCAACACCACATCACCGGTATCATGGCCAAAGGAATCGTTGTATAATTTGAAATCATCCAGATCGATCATGGCAATACCGGCCGGTGTCGTAGACTTTCGGATCTTCTCTTCAAAATAGCGTCTGTTGTACGCACCTGTCAGTACATCCTTGTAAAGCTGATCATGATAGCCGCCGAAATGACGCAGTAATCTCTCCTTCTGTGTCTCATCGATCATGTAATTCTCGTCCATTCTCTTGACCAGTTCCATTACATACGGTTCATCATCCAGTTCCATATATCTGGCTGTCACTTCATAAAGGACTGATTCAATATATTCAAGTTTTGTATGGACAGTCCTGTCCCTAAACGCCTGCAGCACAACACAGCTATCATTCTCACATGGATGCTCCTTCTCCCAGAAATCAAAGCTTTTGCCAACTTCCGATTGGGAATAGGCACCAAGTCCCTTCTCCATCATCTTCAGAGCATGTGCGTCAATCAGACGTCCCCCATCAAATACTGCCTTAAAAAGCTCCATTTCCTTTAATGCCTGTTCTTTTGTCATTTTATTGCATGCATCCATACTCTTTCTCCCTGTATCCTATCTAAATCCCTGTTGAGAATTTTGTCTGTGCTTAGTGTCCGATCAGCCGTTCAGACGCGTTTCCTCACTATTATAACGCAAAAAAGTATGATTGACTATACCGGCTCCATAATTTCATGTTCTGTTTTTTTTAATTGTTGTAACTGTTTTCAAAATAAAATCGCAGCATTTTATCCGAAAAAGGTCGTAAAGTCACTCAGCTAATCTGCCATCTGACTGAACTGCCATCTTCATTCTTACTGACGATGAGCTGATCCTCTATCTCCTGCTTCAATTCCGATACATGGGAAATAATGCCGATCAGCTTCGAGCCCCCTGCCATCTGCTGAAGTACCCGAACCGCCTGATCTCTTGAATGACTGTCCAGTGAGCCAAATCCCTCATCAATAAACATCATGTCCAGATGAATCGCCGATGAGCTCTGCTGGATCTGATCCGCCATCCCCAATGCCAGTGACAGTGCAGCCATAAATGATTCGCCGCCTGAAAGAGTACGAACTTCCCGCTCCTTGCCGGTGACATTGGAATAAACCATCAGATCAAGACCCCTGTTTCTACCCTCACCGGCCTTTGTGATATCACACATCCGCAATTCAAACTGGCCGACTGACATTTCAAGGAATCTGCGATTTGCCGCATAAAGAATCCTTTCAAGATAGTAACGCTGCACATAAGTTTCAATATCCATACGCGATCCTGTCACCTTGCCTGCCAGAAGATTATAAAGATCATCCAGTCTTCTGTGTTCTTCCATGATCCTGCTTCGCTCATTCATCTTCGGCATCAGTGCCTCATAAACCTTGAGATTTGTCTTATATATTTCTGTATATCTGTCATAAACTTCCTGTTCCTTTTTCCATGCTTCTTCTGCCTCGTTCTGCTGCAAAAGAAGCTGCTCCATATCAGGCTTCATACAATCTCCAATTGCCGCTTCTGATGCCTCTTTCAGCCTTTCTGCTGCAATTTTCTTTTCCTGCCATCGATTAATCTGCTCTGCAAGGCACTGTCTGTCTTCTTTTGTATAATGCTTTGTCAGTGACTGCCATTGTGTTTCAGTCAGCTGTCTGTTCTCCATTATCTGTTCATAGGCTGTTTTTCTTTCGCTGCATGCTTCCTGCTGCGACGGCAGACTCTGACGGAACTGATGAATCCTCTCTTCTGTCCTCTCCTTACGATTTCCAGCCTCCTGCTCTGCCTTTTCGCAGCATTTATAATTTCTATCACTATCCGATTTCTTTTCTGATGCTTTTGCCAATATCTCTCTGGCAGCCGTTTCAGATTCATAATAAGTGGATGTCTCCATATTCTCCAAAGCAGCCTCTGCTGCCGCAAGCTGCACTTTGATCTGAGACAGCTGCTGACCAGCCTTCTCCTTTTTTTCTGACAGTTCTTTCTTTTTGGATACAGCACCTTCCATCAATTGCTTCAGCTGCAATAAGTTTTTCCTGTCATTCTGAATCTGACTGTCTCTATCCTGCCACTCCCGCTGCCATCTCTTCAACTGTTTTGCAAGCCATTGACTATCAAAAGCATCATTGGCATCAACAGTCTCACCGTTCTTGCCGCCATTATGATAGGTCTGTGCTTTACGGTAAAGCTGTTCTCCCATTTGATGACAGGATCTTTCACTTGCCTCCAAAGCGGCGGCCGCTGCTCCCGCCTGATTTGACTTTTCTTCCCGCTGTTTCTGAAGTTTCTGAAGCTTTTGTGCCAGAGCATCCAGTTCCTCCTTTGTCAGAGATGCTCTCTCCATCTGATGCGGATGAGGATGCTCCACTGAACCGCAGACCGGGCAGGGCTGTCCCGGCTGCAATTTCTTTGCAAGGATACCGGCCTGTGCATCAAAAAACGCACTGCTCGCCTGCATATAGACTTCGTTTTCTCTGATGTATATATTCTGTGCCTGTGTATAGGCTGTCTGTGCATTTTCCGCTGTCTGCCTCTGCCTGTAACAGTTTTCTTCTTCTCTCTGCCAGTTTTTTAGATTTTCAGCCATATCCCTGATTTCCCGCTGCTGTCCCATCAAAATGGCTGCTCGACTATCCGTATCCGACAATTTCTCCGCCTGCTGCTGCCACTGCTTCTCCTGTTCCTCAAGCAGATTCAGACTGTCCGCTGCTTCCTTCTCCTGCCGGCTGGCAGCCGCTGCCATCTTCCCGGCCTCCGCCGCAGCTTGCTTTGCAGCAGCAATTTTAGCAAAGGACTTCAAATCCTTCTCAACGCGCTCCAATACCTTGGAATATTCTGTCAAGGCCTGTTCCTGTGCTGCTTTTGCCTGCTGCAAAGCCTTCTTCGACTGTTCATAGTTTTCTTCCACCTCCGGCAATGCCTGCTCATGACTCTTTAATGCCTTCTCTGTCGCTTCAAGCTGCTGCTTCACATCCTGATAGCGCTGCCAAACTGCCTGCACATCCCAGGCTGCTTCAATCTGTCCGGCCAGGAGCTGCCATTTTCCCACCAGATTTTTCTCTTTCTCACACTCAGCCAGCTCTCTTTCTGCCGAATCTAATTCTTTGAAACGCTCCTGCAATTGTTCAGCCTTCGCTGAAGCATCTCTCCTCTCAAGATAATCCTGATTCAACTGATTTCTTCGTTCCTCTGAATGCTTTACTTTCTCCTTCAACTGTTCACAAGTCCTTTGAAGTTCCTGCAGCAATGCCTCCATATCTGCCAGCGACAAGCGTTCTGATTTTAAAATTCTGTCTTTAAGATCCTTCAGATGAATCTTTCTGCTGCAGCTATCATCTGTTTCGGCAGCATCATCAGCTTTTTCAGCAGCACCCGTTTCTGTTTTCTCTGATCTCTCAGTCTCCGGCACAATAATATGACCCACTTCCGTCTGGCAGGCCGTCTTAATCTGTGCGATCTTCCCCTGCTTATCCTTGCGCCGCTTTGCCAGCTCATCCACAATGTCCTGATACAGTTCCGTATTAAAAAGTCTTCTGAAAATAACCTTTTTTTCATCGGATTTTGCCCGAAGCAAAGCCATAAATTCCCCTTGCGCGATCATGGCCACCTGCATAAACTGGCCCTTTGTCAGTCCTACAATTTCCTCCAGCTTCTTATCTGTCTCCTTCGACGGATATTCCACTCCATCAGGCATAATAAGAGACACACTGCCGCTCTCTTCCTTAAATCCGGTGCCCCTTTTCAGCGGACGAATATGCTTCGGCACACGCCGAACTGTATAATGCACATCCTCGCTGCCTTCACGCTCCGAAAAGACTAATTCCACAAAGGGCTCCACTGAATTCTCTGAGAACTGACTCTGTAGTTCAGCGCCATTCTTCTTATTCACCACGGAACTTGCTTCGCCATAAAGTGCGAAGACAATGGCATCAAAAATCGTTGACTTGCCTGCACCTGTATCCCCTGTAATCAGAAACAGGTTCTGATCCGGTTTTGTAAAATCAATCACAGTTTTCTTGCCATATGACCCAAAAGCCTGCATTGTCAGCTGAATCGGTTTCATCTACTTCACCCCCTGTACAGTATGAATGACATCCTGAAGAACTGCTTTCTCCTCATCGTCCAGATCTTTCAAAAATGAACAGCACAGCTTAAAAGGATCCTGTTCCTTCTCCGCCATCATCTGATCACTATAATCCGCTTTCCGAAGTACTTCCCGCCGGATTTCCAATAAGTACGGGAAAGCCATACGGATTCTGTCCTGCATATCCATAATGTCCAAATCAACTTTGTCCGTCAAAATCACTGTTACAAAATCCTCGCAGGCCTGCGCAAGAACATCTTCAAGACTGCCTTTGATGATCCTGACTTCACGCAGCGGTTTCAGAGGCAGTATCGTTGTCTTCACTGAGTTTTTTGATCCCATTTCTACCATAATAATACCTTTCTGCTGTCCTGCCTCGCTGACAGAGCAAGCCAAAGGTGTTCCGCAGTAACGGTAAACTTCACTTCCCACTTTCATAGGCTTATGGATATGCCCCAAAGCGGCATAATCAAAAAGCTCCAACACATCCGCTGACACAGCATCAATATTGCCCACTGTACGAATCTCCGAATCCATTCGATCAACCTTTTCTGCATCGCCGCCCACAGGCAGATAAAACTGATGACTGACCAGCACATTCCGTTCAGCCGTATTCACCTTCTCCCGTTCAATAAGCCTGTGTAAAGCCGCATCATATGACAGATTATTGCCACTCTCATCCACCCCCACAATCTGTTTCACCATAGACGGCTTAACAAAAGGCAGCAGATAAAAGTTCAACGGTCCAAATTCGTCCGTAAGCGTCACTTTCTCGATATATTCATTCTCCGTTCTCGGCGGCAATCCGATCATATGTACTTTCTGTTCATCCAGAATCTCTCTGAAACAATTCAGACGCAGCCCGCTGTCATGGTTGCCACTGATGAGCATGATCTCCGCCTCCGGCACTGCTTTCTTAAGTTCTGTCATAAAACCGTCAAATATTTCCACCGCTTCCGCCGCCGGCACTGCCTTATCATAAATATCCCCTGCAATCACAACCGCATCCGGTTTCTCTGCCCTGGCCAATTCCGTAATCTGCCGTAAAATATCTATCTGTTCTTCCCGCAGATCCCTGTTCATCAGTTTTAATCCGATATGCAAATCTGATAAATGAAAAAACTTCATGTACTTCTCCTTTTAACTGTTAAAAATCCCATAATAAGTAACCCCTTCATTCATTAGTCTTAACTAATTTTAAACAACAGTATATGCTTTTTACTACTTTACGTCAAGGATATACGCAAAATAAACAATAACTTAATTTTCCTATGAAATATGATACATAATAAGAAATTTTCTCTCAAATTATCGCTGCACTTTTATTAAAATATGATAAAATGTAACTGTTCAGAGCCAAGCAAAATTTCAAAAAGCAAGTATAAAATGCTTGCATTTTTAAGACTGTTTTTGAAATTTTATTTGGCGGATACGCCACACCGACGAAATGCGTAGCATTTTGGAGGTTAGCTCTGAACAGTTACGATAAAATAAAATTGATTATTGTGGATTTTATTTTTAGAAAGGAGGAACTGCAGCCTGTATGCAGTTAATATGACCTATGGAAGAAAACAAAATGCCGCTCATTGGTGACCATGCACCAGAATTTCATGCAATGACAACTCAGGGGAAAATTGATTTTCCAGCCGATTATAAAGGAAGTTGGGTTGTCCTTTTTTCACATCCGGCTGACTTTACACCGGTTTGTACAACAGAATTTATTGCCCTTTCCAGGATGAATGAAACCTTTGAATCACTTAACACCAAATTAATTGGCCTTTCCATTGATTCACTTCACTCTCATCTTGGCTGGATCAAAAGTATCGAAGCATTGAATTTCAATAACGAAGGAAAAGTGAAGATTCCTTTCCCAATTATTGCCGACATTAGTATGAATGTTGCCAAAAAATATGGTATGCTCCAGACTGTTGCAAATACACAAACCGTTCGTGCAGTGTTTATTATTGATCCAGAGGGTATGATCCGTACCATCTTGTACTATCCTATGTCCACCGGACGAAATATTCCTGAAATTATACGTATTCTGCAGTCATTGCAGTTAAATGACAAAACGCATTATTCCACACCGGCAAACTGGCAGCCCGGGGATGATGTAGTCATGGGTGCCCCATTGACAATTGAAGAAGCTCAGGAACGTCTTGAAAGTTCAGACAACACCATTGAGCCTCTCGACTGGTATCTTACCATGAAAAAAATGAAATAACGATATAAAAACTCACAGAAATATTCGATTTACAGAACAAAGTGTGCGCTTGACGCACACTTTCGCGCGTGAGCGGATAGCACAGCTATATATTCCTCTCCGCGAACTGCGCTTTCTGGCATGCAGTGCCTTTTTATGTAATTAGGGAATTCCTCGGAATTTCCTAATTACATAAAAAATATCAGAATCATGCTCCCTGCATGATTCTGATATATCAGGCGGAAGATGCCTTCCGCCTTTCATCTTCCTATAATACGCTGCTGCATATTTTTATTCATGTTTCTTGCGCAGCTGTCTGCCGGCTACAACGATCACTGCCAGCGCACCAATTGCTACGATACCCATAACAACAGGCTTATTCTCATCACCCGTCTTAACCGCTGTAGACTTCTTAGCTGTTGTCTTTGCTGCGGTTTTCTTGGTTGTAGTCTTATTAGCTGTGTTCTTCTTCGTTGTTGTTTTCTTCTTTGTATTGTCTTTCTTGTCTGCAGCAACAAGCTTTACTTTTTTGGACTGCTCTTCAAAGGCTGCATTCTTAAATGTAGCTGTATATAAACCTTCACCGGCTTTATCTGAAGTTGCCTTTGTTATCACTTTGTACGCTGCTGTAACAGTTTCCTTTTCTACATGATTCTTGTCATTCTCACAAACTCTTGATGCTGTACAGCTATATCCTTTATCTTCCTTTGTCCATTTGTAAGATACTTCTCCATACAAATGGCCAAGAGCATCTGTCTCTACTACCTTTGTCTGTGTTTTAAAAGCTTTATTGGTAAATACTGCTGTGTAAGTTTCTTCTCCCTTTTCTTCACATGTGGCTGCCTTTGTCACTTCCACTGCAGCGGCAACTGCTTCCTTATCAACATGTGTGTTGTCGTTCTGACAAATTCTTGTCGCTGTGCATGTATAACCCTTATCTGTCTTCGTCCACTTGTAAGATGCTTCTCCATACAAATGACCAAGGGCACCAATCTCGACCGTCTGTGTCTGTGTCTCAAAAACCGGATTTGTGAATACGGCTGTGTAAGTCTCTTCACCCTTCTCTTCACAAGTCGGAGCCTTTGTCACCTCTGCAGCAGCTTCCACTGTCTCTGTTGCTGTATAAGAATCGACATCACAAACTGCTGAAGCAGTACATGTATAGCCCTTATCTGTCTTTGTCCATTCATAGGAAACATCACCAAAACGATGACCAAGGGCATCTGTCTTCACAGTCTGTGTCTGTGTCTCAAAAGCTTCATTGGTAAATACTGCTGTATAAACTTCTTCACCCTCTTCTTCACAAGTCGGAGCCTTTGTGACTTCCATTGATGCCTCTACTGTCTCTGTCTCACCATGGTTGCTGTCATTCTCACAAACACGGGATGCTGTGCAGGTGTAGCCATTGTCTGTCTGATTCCATGTATAAGTAACTTCACCGTACTTGTGTCCAAGAGCATTAATCTTCACAGCCTTTGTCTGTGTCTTAAAAAGACCACTTTCAGCTGCTTTGGCATCAGCCTTCTTGGTATCCTCAGCTTTGCTGTCAGCCTTCTTGGTATCCTCAGCTTTCGCATCATCTTTCTTATCAGTCTCTGTCTTGTTCTCAAAGGTTGCTGTATAAACGATTTCACCCTCCTCTTCACAAGTCGCCTGCTTCGTTGTCTTCGCTTCCACCTTGGCAGTTTCTTCTCTGTAATGCTTCTTGCCATTCTCAGGATCCTTGCATTCTCTTACTGCCTTACATGTATAGCCTGAATCTGTAGGTGTCCATGTATAAACAGGATCCTGACACTGATCACACTCTTTGCCGGAAGCATCCTTGCCTTCCTTCGTATTCTTAGCGTTATCCTTGTCTGAAGTATCCTGCCCGACCATCTCACCAATTACCACTGGTTTCTTCTCATCTGCGTAGGTCACTGTGCCTGTTCCAAAAACAAGTACACCGGTCAACGCCAATGCAAAAGCCTGTACCATCCATCTCTTCTTCATACACTCACCCTCCTATAAGAATTACGTACTATCATCATTTCTTTTTTTAAGTATAACATATGGAAGCTGGAAAATACAGGCAATTTGCAAATCTTAATCTTTTTGTCAGATATTTATTTTTTCTTAATCTTAGCGGCTATATTCATCCAAGACGATGACATTGTTCACTCTTTTTCGAATCTCTTCCAGGATTAATTCCAGGAATTTTTCCGGTTCATGAGTCTTATGCCGAAGTCCCGCCGCCGCTGCGTGATCCCTGCAGCCGTTTTCATGCATCAACATCCGCAGCATCTATGGCTCTGATGCCGTTTTTTCGAAGAAGCTCTGCAAAAACACCTTCTCCCGGAATAATTTTCCCGCTGAAAGTACCATCATAAACGGCCTTGACACCACAGGAAGGACTCCTGGATTGAAGAATGGCCAGATCTGCTTTTTCCTTCAAAGCAATCGTCAACGCCTTGGCAGCCCCGCTCCTGAATGCGTCATCCACGGATCGTCCGTCCCTGCATCTGACAACACCATTCACGATCTCTGCCGGCATCCTCGGCACAGGCAGTCCGCCCAATACTTCCGGACAGACTGGTATAAGTTCATGGTCTTTTACAAAATTCAGCACCGCTTTATTCTCATTATTGCCGCCGCTGTATTTGCAGTTCTCCCCCAGAAGACAGGCACTGACAACAATTCTCATGATCAAGCCGCCTCCTTCGTCCCTTTAGCACGGATAATCAATAAAATGGCCAAAAGAATAATTATGCAGATTGGCAGTGCAAGCCAGGCAATAGAAGCCAGACCAACTGCACGGAAAACACCAATCAGAAAATATCCCACCATACATACGACAGCAACCAGCAGCACATACGGCAGCTGTGTTGAAACATGATTCACATGCTCACAATGTGCACCGGCTGACGCCATGATCGTTGTGTCTGAAATTGGTGAACAATGGTCACCGCATACGGCACCTGCCAGACAGGACGCGATAGAAATTACCATCATCTGTCCTTCCGGGAAGACACCAATAACAATCGGAATGAGAATACTGAATGTGCCCCATGATGTACCTGTTGCAAAAGCCAGAAAAGCTGCCACAAGGAAGATGATCATCGGGAGGAATCCCTGCATAGATAAAGCGGAACCGGCCACCAACTCTGCCACAAAAATCTTGGCTCCCAGAAGATTTGTCATGCCTGACAAAGTCCATGCCATAGACAATATCAGAATTGGCGCAACCATGGCTTTGAAACCTTCCGGAATACAGTCTGTAAATTCCTTGAAAGATAAAACATCACGCATCATGAAATAAACAAACGTAAATACAAGTGCCACGGAACCGCCCAGAACAAGGCCGACCGATGCATCTGAATCCGCAAAGGCATCCACAAAAGAAGCACCGTCAAAAAATCCGCCGGTATAGATCATTGCCACAATACAGCTGACGATCAACACTGCAACCGGCAAAACAAGGTCCATCACATGGGCTTTATCATTGCTTATTGCTTCCTCATCACTTTCATACGGTCTTCCCGGTGTTGTAAATAAATCGCCTTGAAAGGCATTCTTTTCGTGCTTTTTCATCGGACCGAAATCAACTTTTAAAATGGTCACTGCCAAAAGCATGCATAATGTCAGAATTGCATATAAATTGTAAGGAATTGTCTGAA
>Ga0129310_1002457_pt1 | contig 13763 bp, 11 predicted proteins | sample Go1ome_2_FD_94433 | JGI IMG/M metagenome (GOLD analysis project Ga0129310, IMG submission 94433) | Western lowland gorrila individual fecal microbial communities from Wisconsin, USA - Go1022A metagenome | ecosystem: Host-associated > Mammals > Digestive system > Large intestine > Fecal | place...
CGGCAACTTTGCCTCCGTTGACGATATTGCCGCGGATGTGCGCGCCAAGTTCCCTTCCGGCCATGTGGGCGTTGTTTTCCCTATACAGAGCCGCAACCGCTTCGCCATCTGCCTCAAGGGCATAGCCCGCGGCGCGAAGAAGGTCACCGTTCAGTTCTCTTATCCCAGCGACGAAGTGGGCAACCACCTTATCGACCTTGACACGCTGGATGCAAGCGGCGTTGATCCCTGGAGGGACGTGCTGAGCATAGATGAATTCCATAAGCATTTCGGCAAGCCCTGCCATCCGTTCACCGGAATGGACTATGTGCAGTATTATACCGATATAATAGAAGGCGAAGGCGCAGAAGCGGAGATGATATTCGCCAATTCCGCAGCGGCCATAGTGAATTATACCAAGGACGTGCTTGCCGCCGATATACATACACGCGAGCGCACCGCAAGGCTTATAAAGAACGCCGGCGGCGAAAACGTTTATAAGATGAGCGATATTCTTTCCGCCCCCGTGAACGGCTCCGGCTACAATCCCGAATACGGCCTGCTCGGCTCCAACCGCGCCACGGATGACGACATAAAGCTTTTCCCCAAAAATGCGCAGCAGGTTGCCGAAGGCATACAGAAGCTGATGCTTGAGCGCACGGGCGTGAAGGTTGAGGCCATGGTTTACGGCGACGGCGCGTTCAAGGACCCCGTTGGCAAAATTTGGGAGCTTGCGGACCCCGTGGTCTCCCCCGGCTATACCGACGGACTCAACGGTCTGCCCAACGAACTGAAGCTGAAGTACCTTGCAGACAACGATCTGAAGCACCTAAGCGGCAAAGAGCTTGAGGATGCCGTGCGCGAAGCCATCCGCAAAAAGAGCCGCGAGGATAACAAGCGCGTAATGGCCTCCATGGGCACCACGCCCCGCCGCCTGACCGACCTTATCGGCTCCCTGTGCGATTTGACCAGCGGCTCCGGCGACAAGGGCACCCCCATAATCCTCGTCCAGGGCTACTTCAACAACTATGCCGACTGATAAAATATAGAAATGATGAAAGAGCAGCTAAGGCTGCTCTTTTTACTTCCTATGTATTGGCTAAGTCAACCCCTCAGTCTCACTGAGGGTGAAATGGACAAAAAACCTACTCGAACACCGCCACTCTGCTTATCGGCGCAACGCGCACGGCAACGCGGCCTATTATGCGCTCCGCGCTTATTATCAGCTCCTCGCTTGCGGTGCTCTGCATGCTGCTGCGCACATCGGGAAGGAGCAAAAACATTCCTTCGCCAACGGTTATGCTTTCCATGTCAACGGGGCAGGCTTCGGTTATATAGTCCTCCTTGAGCAGGCAGCCGTTTATGTATACGCCGCCGCCATTTATGGCGACCTCCTCGCCCGCAAGGCCAACCACGCGGCCCATATATACCCCGCCGCCGTAAACCGCGCGGTAGCAGAGCATGTCCCCGCGCTTTGGGGAGGAGAAGGTAAGGGCAAGCTTGTCGCACAATACGGCGTCCCCGCGCTCAAGCGTGGGCTCCATGCCGCGGTCATCTATTATGACCGCCGTAAACCACACCGTGAATATAAGCGCAACAATGCACGCAGCCGCAAGTATGCTTGCGGCTATTGTGTATATGCTCAGCCTTTTGTATTCGCCCCGGTTGCGCGCGGCCCTTGGAGAAAGCTCCATATCATATGCTCCTTGCTGCGTACAGCGGCCATATCACGAAGTGTGCGCGCCCCGTTATGCGTTCGTACGGTATGGCGCCCACGCCCCATGCGCGGCTGTCCTTACTGTTGTTGCGGTTGTCGCCCACCACGAAAACGCTGTTTTCGGGAACGACGACCTCACCCATGTCCAAATCTATCTCTCCGCGGTATTTCCAGTAAGCCGATTCCTCAAGCTCCTTGCCGTTTATGTATATTATGCCGTTTTCAATGCTTACCGTTTCGCCCGGCAGGCCTATAACGCGCTTAACGCAGCTTACGGTATAGCCCGGGTAATAGCATATAACTATGTCCCCGCGCTGAGGCTCGCTGAACCAAAGGCTGACCTTTTCAACCAGCATCCTTTCGCCGTTGAGCAGCGTTGGGTACATGCTTTCGCCGTCCACAAGCGTGGGTTCGGTTATAAAAAGCCTTATTGACAGCGCAAGCGTTATCACTATTATAAGCGAAACTATGAACCGCCTGTCCGAATCCCTTTTGTACACCGGATCCTTTTCGTGCAGTGCCTCCGCCGCGTTTTTCAGCGCGTTCAGCCGCCTTTTATTTACGGCGCTATTACTCATTTTCACCTCCGCGCGCAACTATGCGCTTTGCCCGCTTCAAAAAATCCAGCCTGTCCATCATCACAACGCGGCCGCATTGGCAGCATTTCAGCTTTATGTCCGCGCCCGTGCGCGTTATTTGCCATGTGCTGCCGCCGCATGCGTGGGGCTTTTTCATCTCCACCGCGTCGCCTATATCAAAGCCGTCTATCATTTCCGCTCCGTTCCGCTGCCCTGCGCCGCGGGAAGCTTTATCCCTTCGCGCACGAAGCCTTCAAGTATCCTTTTCCTCAGTTCCCTCTGCACCGCCCAATGCTCAAGCGGCTTAACGCTTACAACAAGCCTTAATGTTTTTGCAAAGGGGCTTACATCGTTCACGCCGTAAATTTCGGGGCTTTGGCAAACCTTGTCCGCGATCTCTGCGCAGTAACGCTCCGCCTCCTGCCGCATGAGCTTCATTGCCGCGTCCGCATCGGCAGACAGCGCAACGGGTATATCCACTATCGCCAGCGAATTTGTGCGCGAATAATTGGTAAGCGTGCGTATGGAGCCGTTTGGTATAACGCTCACTTCCCCCGTGAACGCACGCACGGTAGTCGTGCGCAGGCCAATGGATTCCACCGTGCCGGTTATTCCGCCCGCGTCTATCATGTCGCCAACGGAAAACTGATCCTCAAACAGGAAGAAGAACCCGTTCACAATGTCCGAAATAAGGCTTTGCGCGCCTATGCCTATTACTATGCCGCCTATTCCCGCCGCCGCAAGCAGCGACCTTACGCTTGCGCCGAAGCCGAGCTCGCTTGCAATAAGCGCCGCCGCTATAAAATACGTTACGTATTTTATTATGCTTGCCATCAGCGTTTCCGCGGTTTCGGCGCGCTTCTGCTTAACGGGGTCATCGCTTATCCTGCGGCTGCTTCGCAGCCGCTGCATCAGCCGCCGCACGCCCTTGGTTATCAGTATTGCCAGCAGCGCTATAAACGCAATGTTTATTATGTTGGTAACAAAGCCGAGCCCTTTTTCGCTCAGCATTTCATCCACCGCGTCTATGAACAGCACCATTGTGTTTCGCCTCCGCGCCGCCCGCGCGGGCAGCTTTCCTCATTATTATAGCAACGCTTGCGCGCTTTAGTCAATCAATCGTCCCCAATATCGTCCTCATCCCAGCCGAACGTGCCGCCGCCGGCGTAATCCATGCCGCCGGAGTAGCTGTTCAGCATGCCGTATGCGTTCTGCGGCAATCCAAGCTCCGCATACGCTGTGTTGAGCGCATCGGCCATGCTTATGCTGTATTGGTCAAGATAGGGCTTGCATTCGCGGCGGATGGCCGTTGCAAGCTTGCTCTTTAGCGACGATATGGCGCTTTTTGTCCCGCTTGAAAGGGAGGATGAGTAGTTCGCGGTTATGCTCTTGGCTTCGTTATAAAGCAGCGCTGCGCCGTAAAGCTCGCCCTGAATGGCGGCGTTATTCTCCGCTGCCGCGGCAAGTATCGCTTCCCCGTCAACGTCCTCGGCAATTTCCGCATCAACGTTGAACACGTCCTTTATGAGCTCAATAAGCTTTTCCCTGTCAACAAGCCATACATCGCGCGAATAAAGGCTTGCGAATTTGCCCGCTATCATGTGCCTGTCGAGCTGCTCCGCATCCATACGCACCGCAACAAGGGATAGTGCACAAATCTGCTCAAACGAAAGGTCGGTTTCTATGCAGTCCGATACGGCCTTATAAATCTTAGGAATGTTGGCTATCTGCCCGGTGGACTTCATTTGATTAAATATGGCCTTGAGCATCCGCTGCTGCCTGTCCGCGCGGGCGGTGTCGCTGCTGCCCTTGCGCTGGCGGCAGTAATCCAACACGCCCTGCCCGTCAAGATGCTGCATACCCGGATGCAGCTCGCGCCCGTTCATGCGCACCTCCACGTCCACGTCGTAATCCACGCCGCCCATGGCGTTTACTATTTCCTTTACGGCCGTCATATCAAAGCTGACGTAGTAATTCACCGGTATGCCGCCGAGCAGCGCGCTTACGGTGTTCATCTCGCTCTGGTAGCCGCCCTTTTTCATCATGCCGCCGCGCGAGAAGGCTTCGTTTATCTTATTATACGGGTCAAGCTGGTCAATAAGCTTGCCGTTTTTGTTATATAGCTTAACGTAGCTGTCCCGCGGGAAGCTTATCATGTCCACATCGCCGGTTTTGAAATTGACAGTCACCAGTATTATGGTATCCGAACGGAAGGAGTTGGACTCCAGCCGCTCCTCGCTGCGGTCTATGCCCAGCACCAGTATATTGACCCTATTCTTCATGAATGAAAGATCCGCCATGCTCTCAAGCTCCGCCTCGCTGATAGGCGTGGGGGTAGGCTCGGGCGTGGGCTCCGCGCTTTGGATAACGGCGGGCGTTGCCGCGGCATCGGTAGGCTCGGGCGTTTCCTGCGCGGGGGTGGGCGTGACGTCCACGGGGGCGGGCGTGCCGTTCAGATGATCGAACACGTTCGCGGGATTATTTATTCTTATATAGAATATGCCTATTGCCGCCGCGCAGATAAGTATAAGCGCCGCAAGCACGATGAGTATTATTTTAAGCGATTTTTTCATGCGTATAGCCTTTCTTCAGCGCGGATGCATACCGCCGCGCCGATGCAAGCATTATACAACAATTTTCGCCCCATAGCCACAAATCCCGCGCGGCGAAAAGATGAACGTTTTTTGAATTTTTGGAATAAGATACCACCAAAAGGCGCCACCGCTTGCGGTGGATTCGAGCCGAGCGCGCCCAGTGGGCGATGCAGCGAGGGGAGAATCGGGCGGAATAGGGAGTATTACGAACGACAGTGAGTAAGACGACCATATTCCAACCAGCGTTGTGGGTTTCGCGTAGCGAAAGCCGGAGGGGTTATAAAGCAGCCCATTGCTCTCCGTTTGTTTCAACCCCTCAGTCACGGCTTGCGCCGTGCCAGCTCCCCGGCCGGGGAGCCTATCGGACTCCCTCAGAAAATTCGCTTACAGCGAATTTCCAGCTCCCTCTAAGAGGGTGCCTTTAGTGCGCTTTACAAACTCATAGATTAGCCTCCCTCACCGAGGGAGGTGGATTTTGCGAAGCAAAAGACGGAGGGAGTTTGCCTGCCCTGAAAGGGGAGGTGGACATGAGCGATAGCGAATGGACGGAGGGGTTATAAAGCGGCTCATTGCTCTTTGTTTATCTCAACCCCTCAGTCAATCCGCCTTACGGCGTATTGCCAGCTCCCCGGCCGGGGAGCCTTTTGGTGCGCCATACAAACTCCGGCATAAAACAAACACGGGGACGGCTTCCCGTCCCCATAGCTTTACAATCTCTTCCATTCACCCGCCGTCAGGCGGATTTCACATGGCGCAGCCATATTTCACATTGCGTAAGCAATATTTCACCCTGCGCCAGCAGGATTTCACCGCGCGCGTAAGCGCGCTACCGCGCCAGCTCCTCCTTCATCAGCTCGCCCATAAGCTTCATGCCTTTTTCTATATTCTCGAACGCCGTGCCGGAGAAGTTCAGCCTGAACGTCCCCTCGTGCCCTTCGGGCTGCGCATAGAAGTGTACGCCCGGTATGTAGGCTATCTTTTTTTCCTCGGTCGCGCGCGGAACAAGCTTCAGCATGTCAAGCCCCCTGCACTCGCCCCATACGAACAAGCCGCCTTCGGGGCGCGTATAGGTGCATTCTTCGGGGAAATATCTGTCCATCGCGTCAAGCATGGCGTCAAGCCGCCTGCCGTATTCGGGGCATATGCGCTTGAGCTGGCCCGGAAGAAGGCCGCGCATGAGGAACTCCGCCGCTATGGCCTGCGTAAGGTTGGCGGTGTGCGTGTCAACGCCCTGCTTGGCTATGGTCATCTTGCGTATTATGTCCGCCGTGGCGTATGCGCTGCCCACCCTTATTCCCGGGGAAATAATTTTTGAAAAGCTGTTTAGCAGTATAACGTTTCCGCTCGTATCGAATTTCTTTATGGGCGGCAGCTCTTCCCCGCGGTAGCGAAGATCGCAATACGGATCGTCCTCGGCAACTATCATGTCGTACTCCGCGGCAAGGCGGGCTATGGCCTTCCTTCTTTCAAGGCCCAGCGTTTTGCCGGAAGGATTCTGGAACGTGGGTATGCAGTAAAAAAGCTTAGGCCGGTGTTCCTTTATCAGCTTTTCAAGCTCGTCTATTATAACGCCCTCGCCGTCGCTCGGCACGCTTATCAGTTCGGCGCCCGCAATTTTAAGCGTTTGCAGCACGCCGAGGAACGTGGGCGCTTCAACAAGCACCTTGTCCCCGCGGTCTAAAAATATGCGGCAGATAAGATCCATGCCCTGCATGGAGCCGGTAGTGGGCAAAATGCAGCTTTCGTCCGCGTCAACTCCCTTGGGCTTTAGCATATGCTCGCTTATGGCGCTGCGCAGCGGCGCATAGCCTTCCGTTGCGCCGTATTGCAGCATCTGCTCCGCCTTTTCATTCAAAAGATAATCCGTTATCTCCTTCACCTGCTCAACAGGAAAGCTTGAGGAAGAAGGGTTGCCGCCGCCAAAGGATATTATGTCGCCCTTTGAAAGCAGCTTGAACAGCTCCCTTATAGCGCTGCCCGTGATTCCGTCCATTCTGTGTGCATAAGCCGGCATAGTTTTTCCTCCCGTAAAAGTATTCATATTCTAAAACGCCCGTTCCGGCGGCTTTGCTTTATTGTACGCCGAAAGAGCGCCCTGATTCAACGGTTATCCATATTATATATATTATATGTTCTATTTCAAGTATTCTCCCGGCACGTCCTTCAATATTATTTTCAGCTCGCCCGCCGCTTCGCCTTTATCCTGGCATATGTCCATAAGCAGCTTTGCCGCGGCTATCCTGTCCGCGTCGCGCGCTTCGGTATCGGTGCATATGTCCGTAAGCGTGGCTATGCATATTTCAGCGACGGCCTCACGTGTTTTTGCCATATTATCCCTCCTTTTTACAAAATAAGCGGTTGTATATGCACCCGTATATATGGTATCCTGCTTTTCGAGGTGCATGATATATGAAAAGATTTGTTTGCATGTTTATAATAGCCGCGCTCAGCCTTGCGCTGTGCGCCTGTACGCATACCCCCGCTTCCGTTCCTACTCCCGCGCTGACGGAGTCGCCCGCCGCGCCGCAGTTCAGCCTTATCCCCGCCACCCCTGCGCCGCAGGAAAGCGGGAGCATGGCGGATATTTTTGCACACGGCGGCACGGAGCTTGGCGAAGCGGACGGCGTGACATATTATGAGGAGCGCGTGTTCTATCCCGAAGGCGCGGACGAGGCATCGGCCCTGTTCACGCTTGAATATACCCTGCCCGTGTTCGGCGGCGGCTTCATAGGGGCGGACAATGCCAATGCCGAGGTTGCCGAATATAAGGACGAGCTTTTGACCCGCGCCGCGGAGGAATACCTTCCCTATGCCGATGGCGAGAGCGCGGCCTATGCGCGCGTTGCGTCCCGCGTTATCCGCGCGGGCGGGCTTACTAACATATTCCTCAGCGAAGCAGCCGTTTTCGGCGATGCGGATACCAAGCTCGGCGCGATGGTGCTCGATGCGTTCGGGGAGAGGCTATCCCTTGCCTCCGCCGCAATGGTATACGAAGCCGAGCCCCTTGCCGCGCAGCAGATATTCAACATGATAGAAGCTTCGCCTTCAGCCGCAACATATGGGGACGTGACGGTGGATACGATTGCGCTTGCGATAGATATATATTCCGGCTTTTTCGCGGCGGAGCAGGGCTACGGCGTTATAATACCCGCGGGAGCGATAGCTGCCGAGGAGCAGGGCGCGCTTTCGTTCATAATCCCCAAGGATGCTTTCTATCCCGAATGCGTGGGCGAAACAATAACCGCCGTCGAATATGAACGCCTGCGCGGCCCGCTCAACGACCTTGCGGCGGCCTGTGCGCTGGATTATTCCGATTTTGACTCCTCTTCACCCGCGCCCTATGTTGCAAGCGCCTTCATGACCCGCCTGCTCACCCGCGGCACGGAGGATACCAGCTCCGTTGCCGTAAACAGGGAGGAATACGAGCGCGCGTATTATTCATACTTCGCTTCGGCCGTGCCTGAGAGCGTATACAGCGACGGGGACGGCACCTATGCCGAGGGCGGCAGCGTTATGCTGCCCGTTTATCCGCACGCGGGCTATGTTTTCCGCATTGACGATGCGGCGGCGGAGGGCGATAACATTACGGTTTACGGCATGATATGCTCCGGCACTCCCGGCACGGCGGAGGCATATGAGCTTACCTACGCAAGCGCGCTCCTCACTAGGGACAATAGCGCCGCGTGCGGCTTTGTACTCGTCAATATGCAGCTTCGCTGAGCGCTTCGTTACGCTCCTTCATAAGGCTTAACGCCTGCTCCTTGCCGTCAAAGAGCATCAGCTCCAGCGCCGCGTCCGGCGCAAGCATATTAAGCTTAACCAGCGAAAGAATTGTTTCGTTATGCGCCGCCACGGTGAAGCGGTTCTCCCGCTGCGCCTTAACGGTTATCATAAATTCTATGGGCAGCGCGTTGTTCAGCGGGGACAGCGCATACATATCCTTATAGGTGAACGCCATCGTTTCCTTTTTGCCCTTCAGCCGTACCGTGCGGCTGAAGGCGCAGTATTCCCGCTCCACCTCAAGCTCCTGCCTTACGGCCTGCTCAAACGCGCCGTGTATAAGCCGCGCGGTCATTCGGCTGCGTTTGCCGCTTGCCTCCTGCAATGCGGCTATTGCGCTTGCCGCGGTAACGCCGCCGTAGGTTGTGCCGCGGGAAAAATCATTGGAGCCGGATTCCTCCTTTATGCTTTGGCGTATGGCCTCGGCATACTGGGTTATGTACGCGGGCAGCGGCGCGGTCGGGAACCAGGTTATGCCCGAAAGGCTGTCCCCCTGATGCACTTCCTTTGACCAGTCCGCCATGTCCGCCGGGTCGAATCCGCTTGCGCCGGTTATAAGCAGCTTATTATGGGAGGCCATAAGCGCGTTTTTAAGCACAATTTGGTCTATCTTGTCCGCATAAAGCTGCTGCGTGGCAAACATATCAACATAGCCGTAGCCGAGCGCCGTGCCCTTGCGCGGGAAAAGCGCGGTTATTACGAAGGGATATTCCCCGTGCGCGTAGTAGCCCTCCGGCTTAACAATGCGGCTGTCCTCCAGCATCCTTCGCCCCGCAAGGCGCGCCATATGCACGCGGAAGCGGCCCGTCTGCTTATCGTATTCCCTTTCCCAGCATTCAAGCATCAGTATGCGTTCATCGTTCCCGCGGCCCAAATGCGCGTCGCTTTGAGGCATTATAGTATTCGCGTCCGGCTTCAGCTTATCGTAATCATCGGGATAGCGGCTTTTGAACCATTCCTTGGGGTATGGGGCGAATTTGAACACCGCGCGGGAATCCTGTATATCCGCGCACATGGGGTCTATCATAACGTTGTGCGCGTCCGCATGGCGCAGAAACGCCCCGCCAAGCCCGCCGTCCGCATGGGGGTCGAAGCCCGTTTCCTGCACCATGTAGCCGCCTATGAGCAAATCGTGCAGCAGCTTTGCATATTCGTTTTCGTAATGGCAGCGGCGGTGGTTTTCGCCCAAAATTTCTGTCAGCGCCTGCGCCGCGCGCTCGTTTGCGGGGTCGTCCGCGGTAATTATCGCCTCCGGCATTTGATCCATCAAATCCGCGCGAATGTTCTCTATCGTTGATTGCAGCACGGGCGTAACCGGGCGCGGCTCTCGCGTGTCGCTCTGCGGCACGTCGTGCCAATGCTCGCCCATGTACAGCCTTTCGCAGCGTTCAAGCCGCTGCCACTCGGCGGCGTATGCCTGCCTATATTCATCAAACAGCGCGTATATGCGCTCTATCCTTGCTTCGTCCTGTTTCATGTTGTTTACCTTCTCCTTCTTGTATTGTTGTATTATTGGTTCATGAAGCTCTTTGCCGGCCTTGCGCTGCTGAATGGGTCGTATGCGCGGCGCTTTGGCGGCTCCTTTATGCTGCTTTTGCTCGGGCGGGACATAAGGCCGTATCTGAGCGCCTCGGGCGCGTGATCCTCTCCGTCGGCCGCGTCCTCGCGGTTGTGCGGGCTGTACATGAGCATTGGCAGCGTGCGTATGAGGTTTTCGCAGCAATCAAACGCCTGCCACATGGGCTTTCCGTCCGCGCCGTCCGCCATGTAGCCCCGCACCCTTTGCCAGCCCGCTATGCGCGCATTGTCCGCACTTGCCAGCGGCACGCCGCCCCGCGCGAAAAGCTCCGCCAGGCTTTCGCCCTCAAAGCCGTCGCCCTTCAGTATTGCGCCCCGCTTTTGCCACATGTCCGGGCTTGCCACGGTGTAGCTTATCTCCTCGTCCCCGCTCAGCTTAATTATGCTCTGCGCCACCTGATCCGCCCGCTGCTGCCGGACGTATAGCTCGCGGTAGGTGTATATGCGCCCGTCGCCGTCCACGGCGTGCCAAAGCACGCAGCATGGGTCGTTATAGCCCCAGTCCATCGAGCGGAACCGCCGCCACCAGCGCGGCAGCTCAAACGGGGCGATAACGTGCCTTTGGCGGGAAAATTCGCGGAAGTATTGCCCCGCCATCGCGTCCCAGTCGCCGTAAAGGTGCGCGCGGCGCATATCCTCCGGCAGGCTTTCAAGCGCGCGCAGGTATTCCGGATTCGCGCTCAAAAGTATTTCGTTATCGTATATGCTTGCGGGTATAAAGGCGTAATCCTCCGCCCGCTCGCCGTCCTCCATGCGCCTGTCTATAAACAGCCGCTTCACCCAGCCGTGCCCAACGTTGCCCGGGTTGCACGTGTAATACATCCTCGGCTTAAAATCCTTTCGCGTGGTGCGGTTGCATGTGGTCAAAAAGCGCATCTGCTCTTCGGTAAAATGCGTGGCCTCCTCCATGCCTATAACGTCGTATTCCTGGCCCTGGTATTGATATACGTCGTTCGCCCCGTCGCAATAGCCAAGCTTCAAGCGGCTGCCGTTTGGGAAGCGGAACACCCGCTCCGTGGCGTTATATGCCGCGGCGTCGCCAAGCTCTTTGAGCAGCGGTATAACGTGGTTCTCTCTCAGCTCCGGCAGCGTGCGCCTGAGCAGCAGGCAATTAAGCCCCTTATAGCCTAAGCACAGCAGCACCAGCTTCCTTCGCATTGCCCAGCTTTTGCCGCCCCCGCGCGCCCCGCCGTATGCCGTATGCGCCGCGGTGGAGGCGAAGAACTCCGCCTGCCGCGGGTTTGGCCTGCCGTATAGCGTCAACTCCATTGCTGCTCCGTTCCGTATGCCGCGCTTGAACCATACAGCCGAAACGCTATCAGCTTTATAAGCCTGCGCCTGTGGCGGGCGATGGTGCTGCGGTCGTAGCCCATGGCCTCCGCAATGTCCGTATCGCTCAGGTTCTGCTCGTAATACTGCTTCAGTATGCCGAAAAACGGATCCGTCTCCAGCGCCCTCAGCGCGCTGTTCATCTTCTTCAGCTCGTATTTATCCGCGCTTATGCGCTGGCGCAGCATGTTAAGCTGCACGGTGTGCACCTCCTCGGGGCTGAGCCGCATGCCCGTTTTTATAAGGCTGACCATCGATGCATCGTGCCGCTTCAGCGCCGCAATGCCCTTGTCCTTCAGTTCGCTGTATTCCCGCCGCGAATCCTCCAGCCGCCCTTTTACTATGTTAAGCTGCCTTAGCCGCTGCTCCGCGCTGTGCATGGCGGCCTTTTCCGCGCCGGGGCCTCTATCGTCAGCCCTCTGCGCAAGCATACCGTTTTCAATGTACCTGTCTCTCTGTTCCGTAAGCATTATGCCCTCTCCTTTCATCGCTTTCGCACTAATTAGAACGCACGTTCGTTTTCTGTGCCGACATAATACCATCCGAACAATAGTTCCGTCAACCATCAATTTTGCCAAAATGCCGAATCGGTACATAAACATGTACCGATTTTTGCAAAATTGCACAATCGGCGTTTTTATTTTCTTAATTTCGCTGCTTTGGGGCATGATAATCAAAAAAGGGAGGTAAAAAACAATGCAGAAGAAAAGAAAGAACCGTCCCCGCGCGGCAGCCAAGGCCGTTGCAGCCTTCACCGAAACCGGCGCCGGCCCCATCCCGTCGGACGTGCAGGGCAGCTACACCGGCACGGATACCCTGTCGCCAGATGAAAAGCCCGTGCAGGATGCGGATGATTTGTAGGAAGCGGGTAGGATGAGGGGTTGACGTAAACAAATAGCTGTGAGTTACTATATAACCTTTTTTGCAGGGGGGCCAGGGAAGATTTCGATTTCTCCCCTTAGGCCCCCCTGCACCCCCATAACCCCATTGAAACGATCACTCCGCGAAGGGGTACGGCACTGTACGCCGAGTTTGGACAGCAATTTAAGCCGTCCCCGTTTACGGGGAAGGTGTCGCGGCGTAAGCCGTGACGGAAGGGGAACTTCTCGCGGCAGTTGGCATTTTTGAGCCGTTCCCCTTTCGACTGCTCATTACATTCGCAGCCACTTTCCCCGCCAGCGGGGACAGCTTTTGGTTAGTGGTAGCACCCAAAAGGCTCCCCGGCCGGAGTTCGGAGTTGAGCGCCGCCAGTGGCGGATAAAGCGAAACGGAGAACGGACAGGAACAGTGAGAATTACGAACGGCAGTGAGTAAGGCGACCTTGTTCCAACCTGGGCTCGGTTTAGCTATTGACTGAAGGGTTGACGTAAACAAGAGTAGCCCCGATACACTCCTTCCGTCGAGCCGAAGGCGAGACTGAGGGGTAAAATGCACACAAAAAAAGAAACCACCCGCTGGGTGATTTCTTTTTTGTGGTGCGGTCAATGAGACTTCTTCGCAGCATATCAGCCATTCGTGCTTGCGCTCCGCGCGGCGCACTCAGGCTATGCTGCTCCGCGGCCGCTAAAATCGCTCCACCGGAGCGATTTTCCCGTGCCTTGCACGGTCGCGGCTTTCAAGTCTCTTTATTTATATTGCACAAACAAAAAAGCCATCCGTTGGATGACTTTTTTATTTGGTGCGGTCAATGAGACTTGAACTCATACGGTTGCCCATACGCCCCTCAAACGTACGCGTCTGCCGATTCCGCCATGACCGCATCTTTGCGAACCGCAAGAGATATTATAACGGCTGTCGGCACGATTGTCAATCCCTGCTTTTTGCGTATACGCCAAAATTTTTATATTTTTTTGAGAGGATGCTGATGTATAATAGAGCCATGAAAAGAATGATTATATTTTTATTGTGCATAATGCTTGCCGCGCTGCCGTGCGCGGGCTGCGCCCAAGCGGCGGACGATGTATGGATACTGTTCGTGAACGCCAAGAAAGGCGACGCGGCGCTGATAAGCGCGAACGGAAAATTCTACCTTGTGGACACGGGGCGGGAGGAGAACGCGGACGCGCTGGTAAGCACGCTGAAGGAATACGGCGTTGATGAGATAGAGGGGCTGTTTTTGACGCACAGCCATAACGACCACACCGGCGGACTGAAGGCCGTTGCCGAGGCGTTCACCATAAAGGCGGCGTATCGCGCGGAATTTGCCGA